>Ga0153918_1001098_pt1 | contig 11297 bp, 8 predicted proteins | sample TSFL002MetaG_FD_104687 | JGI IMG/M metagenome (GOLD analysis project Ga0153918, IMG submission 104687) | Attine ant fungus gardens microbial communities from Florida, USA - TSFL002 MetaG | ecosystem: Host-associated > Fungi > Mycelium > Unclassified | place: USA: Florida, Paynes Creek Historic... | reverse complement strand
TCTTTCTTTCACTTCCAAGAACTTTTTAAAATTCTTTTTTTTCCTCTTTTCAAGCTCAAAATCTTTCGATTCCCTCACCCTACTTCTACTCTCCAGATCTCCAATCATCACTGATCTTCAACCTCTTCCAACTCCTTTACTCTTCCTTCAAATAACAACCGCTTTCTCTCGTTTGCGGGTTGCAAAGGTAGGATTTTTATCCCCACCTGCAAATCGTTTTGCCTAACTTTCTCTGTTTATTTGGCAACTCGCTATAGATCAGCAAGAATAATTTAACAAGCAAGGGAAGATTTCGACCTATCATGTCTATTCCGGCGAAATATTTTGTTTAAGAGGATTGTTACAATATGCTACTGCGCGCCGTATGCTGGATAAAACAGCCGTTTCTATTTAGATCGGAAAGATTAATAGGGCCGAACGGGATATCTGGGACACCGCGCTGATGTTTGCAGAAGATATGGATATCCGCAAGTTTGATTACTTCTTTATAGAACAGTACAATTTTATGTCTCAGAAATATAACTCGCACTTAAATAACTGAATTTAAATGCGAGCTGGTATTACCAGACCATATTTCAATCAGCTTTTTCATCATCACGCTTTAATTTTAACAAAGACGCTCAGCAATGCCCACGCCACCAGATACATACTACTGAACGATAGGAATATAGGTATATAAGAATGTGTAAGCTGCAGGATGACGCCTACTATCAATGCGCCAAGCGCCCCGCCGATAGCGCCAAAAGTTCCGGCCAGCCCGGTGAGGGTGGCCACTTTATTTTGCGGAAAAATATCACTAACAATAGTATAAATATTGGCAGCCCAGGCCTGATGTGCCGCAGTAGCCAAGGATATTAAACCCACCGCAACCCACAAATTAGCAGTGATGGCCGCAAAAATAACGGGCAACGCCATCATTCCGCATATCAGGATAGTGCGTTTGCGGGCCTTGTCAACCGTTTGCCCGTGTTTGATTTGCCATGATGAATACCAGCCGCCGGCAATGCTGCCCAAATCAGACACCACGTAAATTATAATTAGCGGCGCCGCGATATCCAGCAGTTCGATATGGAAGCGGGCGCTCATAAATTTGGGCAGCCAGTACAGAAAGAACCACCAAACCGGGTCGGTAATAAAGCGGCACAGGCAAATGATCCATACTCGGCGGTCTTTCAGTAATTCTTTGAAGGGAACCTTTTCTTTGGTTGATTCAGGCCTGTCTGATGATATAAAAGCCCACTCATCGGCATGTAATTTAGGATGCTGCTGTGGTGCATGATATAATAGCCACCAAAAAAACAGCCATATCAAACCCAAAGCACCGGTAACAATAAATGCCGATTGCCAGCCAAATTTGATAAACAGCCAGGGTATGATCAATGGCGCCAGTATTGCTCCGATATTTGAACCACTATTGAATAACCCTGTAGCGAAAGCACGTTCTTTTACGGGGAACCACGAAGCTACCGTTTTAATACAGGCCGGAAAATTACCAGCTTCACCTATGCCCAGAAAAAAACGTGCGGTTACAAAGCCCATTAATGATCGGGCAGCGGCGTGCAGCATAGACACAAAACTCCAGATACTGATAAATATAGCTAAGCCTTTCTTCGTCCCGATCTTATCAAGCAGGGTGCCGGAAACCAGTAAACCAATAGCATATGCCCATTTAAATGCCGAGATGATTAATCCGTAATCAGCTTCAGACCAACTAAACATGCGCGAAAGTTCTGGTGCGAGGATGCCTAGCACCTGCCTGTCGAGGTAGTTGATAGAAGTAGCGAAAAACAGCAATGCGCATATCTTCCAACGGTACTTGTGCCCGTTGTCGGATAGGCTGGTTTGATCAAGGTTCATAGCAGCAATTGGTTTATTCAGGTATCAGCCGGTTGTGCAGCGGGGAAAAGCACAGCCGTTAAATTGGTGGCCCGGGCACATACTGCCCGGCAATTATTTTTTATTGAGTTTTAAAACCCTTGAGCCGCGCCGCCATCAACCGGCAAAAACACGCCGGTTATGTAAGCAGCCGCATCTGAAGCCAGGAACAAGGCCGCGTTGCCGATATCCTGCGGTTTGCCAAAACGGTTAAAAGGGATCCGGTTCATGATTTTTTGCTTGCGCTGTTCATCAGCATTAATAGCCTTGAACATCATATCCGATTCTATCCAACCCGGTGCAATGGCGTTTACCCTTATATTATCAGCGCTGTACTCAGCCATCATGGCCCGCATCAGCCCTAAAATGGCAGTTTTGGCGGTTGTATAAGCTACCACCTGTGTCATACCCATTACTGCCGACATGGAGCTGATGAAAATGATGCTGCCGCTTTTGCGCTCGCGCATACGATTGGCCACCTCGCGCGAAAGGCTGAACACGCTTAACAGGTGCACCTGCAATACCGAAAGAAACTCCTCGTCGGTAGTGTCGCTCATGGGCTTTTTAAGATGCTGGCCGGCATTGTTCACCAAAATATCTATCGGGCCAACTTCTCTTTCAATTTTGTTTACCAGCTCGCTCAACTCATGCTGCCTGGCAATATCGTTTACATAATACCGTGCTCCGTCGCCAATCTGTTTCACGGCATCGATCAGCACATCTGTCCGCCGACCGGTAATTACTACGTTTGCACCTGCCGTCGCAAATGTTTTGGCAATTCCAAGGCCAATGCCGGTACCGCCCCCCGTAATTAATGCGGATTTTCCCTTCAGGCTTAAAATGTTTTCCATCATACCTAATCTTATTACATTATTCCAAATTTCTTGAAGGCATCAACGGTACTCATGCCTTCTTCCAGCGCCTGCTGTACCTTTTTCTCGCCGCGGGCTTTTTCTATTGCGCCGGCAAATGCGGCTTCTTCAGCCTCTTTCGGTATAATCAATACGCCGTCTACATCGCCAAAAACAATATCGCCGGGCCTAACACGTATTCCGTTAAATTCAATAGTTGTATGGTAATCAAGTACCTTGCCGCGTGGCCCCTGGTCTTGCGCGTAGCTACCTTTGGAAAATGTCGGAAAGTTAAGCCTGAGTATCTCGGGTGTATCGCGCGAGTAGCCATCCATAACAGCGCCGGCCGCCTTTAGTTTAATGGCGCGAGTACTCATTAACCCACCCCATAAGGCATACCGTGGCGACGAGCCCGAGCAGATATACACCTCATTTTCCTTTAAGCCGTCTAAGGCTTCAAACATCAAACCGAAGGGCTTTTTCATGAGCGCCAGGTTGGTTTCATCGGCTGCTTCTACAAACACGTCAGCTTCCAGCACGGGCATGGCCCGGCCAATTACCATCATATCGCTACGCAGTGGTTTAATATCGGGCGCTACAAATTGATGGAGGTAGCCCAACTTATCCAGAATATCGCCTACCAGCGCGGTAAAAAGTTCTTTTTTTGCAATGCCAAACAGTTCGGCGTCGTCATTCCAGAGTTTCATGGGTATAGTTAAAAGTCAAAATATTGGTTAGCATTATGATAGCAAATGGCCTCAACCATCTGCGAAAGCAGTTTCATATCTTTAGGTATCTCGCCGTTAGCCACATCGTGCCCCAGCAGGTTGCATAAAACACGCCTAAAATATTCATGCCGCGAATAAGATAAAAAACTGCGCGAATCTGTTACCATGCCTACAAAGTGGAACAGCAGGCCCATATTTGAAAGGGCATTCAATTGCTTTTCCATCCCGTCTTTCTGATCTAAAAACCACCAGCCCGAGCCGTATTGAAACTTGCTTATTACCTTGCCGTCCTGGAAATTGCCAATCATGGCGGCAATCATCTCATTATCGCGCGGGTTAAGGTTATAAAGAATGGTTTTAGCCAGCTTGCCCTCTTCTTCCAAGCGGTTAAAAAACGTCCCCATTGATTGTGCATAGCTGAAATCGTGGATAGAATCAAATCCTTTGGCCTCACCAATCTCGCGCACAGCCTTCAGGTTTACGTTGCGAATGGCGCCGATGTGGAACTGCTGCACCCAGCCTTTTTCATAATCCATTACCGCCAGGTTATACAGCATGCACGACACGAATTTTTGCTGACTGGCCTCATCAACATATTTGCCGGCGCGTAGCTTTTCAAATATTTGCTTAATCTCGCTGTCGCTATACCCTGCAACGGGGAACGGGCCGTCTAAACCATGATCTGACAGTCGGCAGCCCATACTGTGGAAATACATGTGGCGCTGTTGCAAGGCCTCCATATAATCAGCAAAAGTGGCGATATGCTTATCGCACACAGCCGAGAGCTTATCAAGATAAGTATTGAATTTGTATACATTGTGTACGGCAATGGCAGCATCGGGCCGCCACGCGGTTGACACCTTTATTTCAAAACCGCTTTCGCTGATCGCGACATGATGTTCAAGGCTATCTACCGGGTCTTCGGTAGTGCAAACGGTTTTTACGTTAAACTTATGCAGCAGCCCCCTTACGCTAAAGGCATCCTTTAGCAGCAGCTCGCCGGCACAGTCATAAACAGTACGGGCAGTTTCTTTACTTAACAACTTTGTTATGCCAAAGGGTTTGTTAAGTTCCATATGTGTCCAGTGGTACAGCGGGTTGCGCAAGGTGTATGGAACGGTTTCGGCCCATTTTTCAAACTTTTCCCAATCGCTTGCATCACCGGTGCAGAAACGTTCGTCAATGCCGTGAGTACGCATGGCGCGCCATTTATAATGATCGCCTTCCAGCCATATTCGGGTAAGGTTATCAAACTTTCGATCGGCGGCAATATCGGCAGGCGGCAGGTGGCAGTGGTAATCAATGATGGGCATTTTGGATGCATAATCATGATAAAGTTCTCTTGCCACGCTGGTTTTAAGCAAAAAATCGGGATGTACGATGGGGTTTTCAACAAACGTCATTTCGCTTGGGCTAGCTGGTAATCAACACAATTATTTTCAATCTGGTCCCAATCCAACTCAACGCCAATGCCGGGCGCATCGCTCACATGTATCATGCCCTGATTATCAATTGGCAACCTGGTTTTCATCGGAAATTGGAACACATCTTCGGGAATGAATAATTCAAAGTACTCGCAATTTTTAATAGCACAACTTACGTGCAGGTTGGCCATATCCAGCGGACCTGTGGTGGTGGTATGTATTTCACAGCGCATGCCAAAAGCTTCGGCCAGGTGGGCTATTTTAAGCGTACCGGTGATGCCGTGTTTCCATGATACATCTGCCCGTACAATATCTACCGCCTTTTGTTGGATAGCATTGGCCACTCCCCAATGGCATCCCCGGGTTGTTTCGGTACCAGCAATGGCAATATCCAGCGCATTGCATAACTGTGCGTATTTGCCCACTTCAAAATCACGGAAGGGTTCTTCAAACCAATGGTAGTCCAGCTTTTCCAAATGCCGGCCAACGCGAATGGCTTCATCAAGTGAGTATTCGGCTACGGGGTCTGTCATCAGTACGGCATTGGGCCCAAGTTCGTCTCGCAGGGCCTGATGTACTTCACGGTCGAGCCGCCATGGGCCCGGTGGATGAGCCTTGTAGGCATTAATTCCCTGTGATGCATATTTTTTTGCCTCGGCAACATACTCATCGGGTGTTTGATGAAACAGACTGCTGGCATAAACCGGCAACGAAGTGCGGCACGCGCCTAAATATTTGTACAGCGGCAGGTTGGCTGCTTTGGCGGCCAGGTCCCACAAGGCCACATCAATTGGGCCGGGCAGGTAAATCGGAAAAAAAGTGATATGCCGGTCAATGGTCCAAAACTCCTGCCAAATGGCTTCGCGCTCGTAGATACTGCGGTCTAATACAACGGGAATGATGTTATCGTTGATATAGCTTTGTGTTACCTTGCCAGAACGGGGGGCAACGGCGCTTACTTCACTTACCAGGCCGGTATCGGTGGTTACCCGCATAATCACGATATCCCAGGGCATGGGTGAACGACCTTCGCGGGCGTTATCAAACAGGGGTAAGTTGCGCTTTACCTGCCAGGTTTCTACTTTTTTTATGATATGATCCTGCATCCGTTTATTTAGAATGATTTGCGGTCTATCAACCGCGATTCGTTGCGCAAATGCGCTTTTGATTTATTAATGATCATGTTAATAATGTTGGCACCCATTTTCTCGAAATCGGTAGAGATGGTGGCTATGCCATCGCCCACAATTTCTTTAAAAGGGAACTCGTTATAGGAGATAATACCTACATCCCGGCCTTGTTTCAAACCCGAACGGTTTATCTTTTTTACCAGGTGCACCAGATCAACGTCTTCAATTACGATATATAGTTCATCTTTTTGCGGAGTGCGCTCTTGCAGGTGTTCCAGTATATCGTAATCAAAATTGTATTCAGTGCAAAATACCTTGAAACCCTTTTGGGTATAGATGGCATTATAACGCAGCGGATTCCCAGATATCAGTACCAGCTTTTTATACCTTTTGATTTTGATGAGTGCCTGTACCATTACATCGTGAATATCCATATCAAAAAACTGGCATACCGACGGATACTTTTTGCCCCAATCAGCAAAACCGATATCAAGGATATACACTTTATCCTGCGGCAACAGCGCCAGCGAGTTTTTAATAGCCTTATCGTTCATCGGCATAATAATGTACTCGGTGTATTTGCCGGCACTTTTTTCAATCAGGGTATTAAACACATCAATGTTATCGTGATGAAAATAGATATCAACAATGCCTTTTGTGCCCAGGGTGTTTTTTATGCTTTCGTAAATCTCTTCTTTATAGGTGGTGAGGTTGTTGAACAGGATAAAAATGTTGTGTTTTGAGTCTGTTTTGGTGCTGGCTACAAAATAGCCTTTGTATTTGACCGATTGAATGACACCGGTTTTTTTCAAATGTTCAAAGGCTTGCACTATGGTTTTCTTGGCCAGACCGGTACTTTCGGCCACCTCATTCACCGACGCTATTTTATCGCCCACCTTCAATTCTTTATTATCAATAGAAGCGATAATGGAATTAATTACCTGCTGGTATTTAGGCTTGCTCGACGAGTGGTTAAGTTTAATCAGCGACATATCTATAGCTTCATCCGGATATTTGTATTATGCCACATGGTCAAAAGTGCAGTAAAGTGTAGCATAAGTATAATGATAACAATTAAAGAAGAAGCTGGTCTCACTATTTAATTGGCGTGATAACATTACTAATTGGCCTTACTAAACTATGTGAAATAAATATACTATACTACACTATATCACATTTTTACAAAAAACCTAATACTTTATAATGTTTAGATATATAGCCTTGATTAAACTCATTTTAGAAGTGCGAAACCACTAATAAAAGCCACTGTTTTTTATCATTCATTAAATATGGTTTTACCCAAAAACTAACTACTACCTCTAAATGATGTAATACTTTCAATAATTAACCATAATTTCAATTCACGCTGGTATCAATCAGTTATATTTATTTATACTACACTAGCCTACAGAGTTGGATGACTCAATACTGATGATGGATAACAACAGACAAACAATGATGCTTAACATCGGCGACAACGTGGTGACCTGCACGCAAACACTTAGCCAGGGCGAAGAAGTAATGATTAATGGCACCATGGTTGGGTTGAAAAGTAATGTTTGGCTTGGCCACAAGCTGGCAGCCAGGGCTATTGCTAAAGGCGAGCTGATTATTAAATACGGCGTTCCCATTGGTACCGCTACCGAAAATATAGCACTGGGTGACCACGTACATACCCATAATATCACAAGCAACTATATACCCACTTTTTTGCACGATTAATGATGAATAACCCAACCGGCAATTTGATAAATGGCTACCTGCGCAACGACGGCCGCAAAGGCATCCGTAATGTTTTACTAATAGCTTACCTGGTAGAGTGTGCTCATTTTGTTGCTGACGAAATAGCCGCTGGTTTTGATAAGCAATCGGTACAGGTTATTGGCTTTGGGGGCTGTTACCCAAACGAACATGCCAACAGGGTGATGAAATCATTATGTACCCATCCGAATGTTGGCGGGGTATTGCTGCTATCGCTCGGTTGCGAAAGTTTTAACCGGAACAAGTTGCAGCAGTATATTGAAAACAGTGGCAGACCGGTTAGCACCATTGTGATTCAGGAAAGTGGCGGTACAAAAAAATCAATAGCAGAAGGCAAGGAACGTGCAAGTACCATATTAAACCAAATACAGTTTGTACGCCGGGTACCTATGTCAATTAGCGAAATCGTAGTCGGAACCATCTGCGGCGGATCTGACGCAACCAGTGGCATCACTGCGAACCCTGCTGTTGGTCTTGCATTTGATAAACTTGTTGAAACCGGAGCTACCGTGATGTTTGAAGAGACCGGCGAAATGATAGGACTGGAAAATCATATGATACAGCGCGCATTAACGCCCGAACTAGGCATCGAGTTAAAAAATGCAATTATTAAAGCGGCCAGGTACTACACCAAAATGGGGCACGGCAGTTTTGCGCCCGGTAATGCCGACGGCGGATTGTCAACTATCGAAGAAAAATCAATGGGCGCTTATTCAAAAAGCGGTCAATCCCCAATATCCGGACTGATAAAACCGGGAGATTTACCGGGCAAGGGTGGCCTTTACCTGCTTGACGTTGTGCCTGATGGTGAGCCGCGCTTTGGCTTCCCCAATATTAATGACAGCGCCGAAATTGCAGAACTGATGGCCTGCGGCTGCCACGTGATATTGTTTACTACGGGCAGGGGGTCAGTAGTAGGTTCGGCTATATCACCAGTGATAAAAATCTGCGCTAACCCCGAAACCTATAAGCGTATGGAGGATGATATGGACATCAATGCCGGTAAAATTTTATCAGAAGGTATTACGCTTGATGAGATAGCAGACGAGATTATTAAAAAAATAGGAGATACGGCAAGCGGTACTCCTACTTGTTCAGAAGCATTAGGCCACCGCGAGTTTGTATTAACCTACAAAAGTTTTGAACCCATAGGCCCAGCCTGCCTACCTGTATAAATAAGCCTTTTAATTCATGGCTCTGTCGACAAATGTCTCAGAAACTTCGACTAGAAGAAAATCCAATTATCGCAATCAGTTATTCGCCCTCAGACCAAAATTAAAATGCCTCTAAATATTATACTTAGAGGCTCCTTTTTTTACACACAATCAAAAATACGTTTATTGCTGATATCAACCATTCAATTAATTGATGATGTAATGACCGGCCAATATTTCATATAAATCTGCCGAGCCTTATCCACACTGTTGCCTTGAGGCGTTAACGGATAAGTTTTATGGGCATTTACCCATTGCCACTCCCAATCTTTAATTTGCTTGTTAAAGGCATCTGCATTAAATATCTTTTTGCCCTGCATGTCTGCTGATAGCTGCACAAAATACTGTTGCCAGCGTGGTTTATAAAAATCGCCAATCAGGCCGCTCCATTGGCGGCAGGCATACTCATGCAGCGGGCAATCCTTGTCGCCCCACAGGGTAATCAGGTCTTTGGCGTTTTGTTCATACAGATGTTTCTCCTGCGGGGTAATGCCGCAATTGCGGGCGCTGGCAATCCACGGACCTAACATAAAATCTTTACGGGTGGCCAGCAGTGCGTCCAGATCATCCATGAGGGAGATGAACTGAGCGGTGTATTTCTTAAAATCTTCCTGATTTTTCTGTCGATAAGCGTCAACCCATTTACGATGTAGGGTCAGTGCATAGTTAGCAAGTACCTGCCGGGTAACATCTACCAGGTCAAACTGGTAGCCATCGCTGTTTTTTAAATCCGCAGCCGCATTAAAGAGCGCTTGCCAGGCCGGCCAAAGGTCTTGCGCACGATAGTTTGATTTAGTGGCCGTCCACCGGGTAAAAGTATCCAACGTTGGCCGGGCCTGCAGGATTGATTCCGCGCCGTCACGCACATACTTATCGGCAGGAACGGTGTAGACCGTTTTACGCAGCACCTCCCAGGCTTTCAACGCATCAGCATTAGTTTTTCCGTACCGATTGCGTATGTATCGCGGCAGCCACTTATTCAGATCAATAGGTTCGTGCCGCCAGGTATTATCCGTCAGTAGTTCATACAGCACAGGGTTCTGCTCAATAGCCTCCATGGTCAGGCCGATGCCGGTAATCGTGCCCCGGTTCGGGTTATTCAGTGCCAGTGCGGGGCCTTGAGCTGCTTCCTGCATGCGGCCAAACAAATTGGAGTTACCGCCAAAGTTGTTCAGCATGTTCCATATCCAGGGTTTACCATAAAAGGCATTGGTACGTTTCCATACGGGTTCTATCTCTGTTGCCAGATCCAGTATAAGCATCTTATTATCGGGTACAGCCTTTAACAGTGCCTCGGTTTGTGGTTCGCGCCAAAACTGGCGATCGCTAAAAAACAGCCAGCCCTGCATCACCCAAACGGCGGCCGTATCTGCCTGATGCATGCCATCATACACGCGGGCACTTAGTTTCCCCAGGTATTCCGGCTCGTCAGACGGTGGTTCGTTTTCGTTAAACGTATCGGCAGAGTAATAATGATCGGTCCCCATCAGCTGTGTTTGCTTCTGAAGGAAGAGTTTGCCCAAACGCGCAAACATCGGATCTTCCGAATTAAGAATGTACGTATCAGCAAAACCATTTTTCCAGTTGGTAGCCTTTAGTTTGGCCTCTGGAAATCTCTCTTTAAAAGCAGCAGGTACGTGACCGGTAAAGGCCGGCAACACCGGTTTCATGCCCAGGGCACGTTCGCGGGCCAGGATCCTTTTTTGCAATTCAAAATGGCTCTGCATCCAGTGCTGCGGCAACGGGCCGCCCCAGCCATCCAGGTTACCCATCCAGAACCACGAGAAATAGGCCGGACCGCTAAAAAAGCCTTTCAGCTCATCATCCGTAAAACCCAGCTCTTTATAAACCTGATACCATGTATATTCTTCACCAGTAATGGCCAGGGGCATATTAATGCCGTGCAGGGCCATCCAGTCTATCTCCTTTTCCCAGCGCGACCAATCCCACCAGCTCATACTGTAATTAAACGTGCAATAGTTAAGGTAATAACGAAGCTGATACGGCGTATCTTTTACCACCTTTTTTGGCACAACAGGCAGCTTCGCCGGCAAATGCAGGTTGGTACCATTCCAGGTGACCTGGCAATGGGCATAGTTGGTTAAGTAATAATATAATGCTGATGCAACGGAAACGCCGTTGTTGCCACGCAGAATGATCTTGCTGGCACGGCTTTCTACCTCAAAACGGTCGCTTCCGTTGGGCGCAGCAATTGTTTCCACCGTAAAACAACGGGTGTAGCCCGGCAGCAGGCGTTTAATCAATGCGGCAGATTCTTCTTTAACCGATTGTGCCTGCACCATCAGCGTAGCTA
>Ga0153918_1001089_pt1 | contig 11343 bp, 16 predicted proteins | sample TSFL002MetaG_FD_104687 | JGI IMG/M metagenome (GOLD analysis project Ga0153918, IMG submission 104687) | Attine ant fungus gardens microbial communities from Florida, USA - TSFL002 MetaG | ecosystem: Host-associated > Fungi > Mycelium > Unclassified | place: USA: Florida, Paynes Creek Historic... | reverse complement strand
TATAAAAAAACGCAAAGTGAAAGAGGAGCCGTTCTGATGGGAGCTATACAAAGCCTTCAGCGTCAGGTTCTGAGCCTGATCGGGCGTGCGGTGGTGAAGAGTATCAACGCCGCCAGCAAATGCCAGACGGTCGATGTCGAATTACTGGCAGGCCAGGGAAAGGCAGGCATTGAACATCTTGAGCCCTATGGTTTTACATCCCGAGCTAAATCCGGCGCAGAGGCCGTTGTGCTCTTTCCGGATGGCGATCGATCCCATGCTGTAGTGGTGAGTATCTCCGATCGCCGGTACCGAATTAAAGGACTGAAAACCGGAGAGGTCGCTTTCTACGATGACCAGGGGCAGACAGTCACCCTCACACGAAACGGCATCGTTGTTGATGGCGGCGGAAAAGTCATCACCTTCAAAAATGCCCCTAAAGCCCGTTTTGAAATGGATATCGAATCGACAGGACATATTAAGGACTTATGTGATTCTTCTGGTCTGACAATGGCCGCAATGCGCGTGACCTATAACGGGCACAAACATAAGGAGAACGGAAATACCACTGACACACCTGATACGGAAATGGAGGGGTAATGGAGCTCTGGTTAACAGTAAACGGAAAAACCGTCAGTGCCAGCTCTCAGCTCGATCCGCTCACCCGCGCAGTGGTGATTTCTTTATTCACTCACCGGCGCGCCGATCCTGATGACAATGTTGATGTACCTATGGGGTGGTGGGGGGATACCTGGCCTGTTGTTGCGAACGATCGATATGGTTCAAAACTCTGGTTACTGCAGCGCAGCAAACTGACGAATGCACTCGTGAATACTGTTCGTAACTATCTGCGTGATGCTCTCCAGTGGATGCAGGAGGATGGCGTGGTGACGCGTATCGACATTGATATCCAGCGAACGGGTATTAACGAACTGGGAAACAAGATTGTTCTCTGGCGCCGGGATGGGCCTGTAACTATTTCCTTTAACGACCTGTGGAGCGTAATCACCAATGGCGGACAGTGAATTCCGGCGGCCAACGCTGGCCGAAAATATTAGCATGATCCGCACAGACCTTTTTGCCCGTCTCGACATCAATGATGAGCTTCGTCGTATGGATGAAGATGTCAGGGCTAAGGTTTATGCGGGGGCTCTGCATACGGTCTACGGCTATATCGATTACCTGGCAACGAATATGCTGCCTGACCTTTGCGACGAATCATGGCTTTACCGTCACGCAGCAATGAAACGCTGCCCCCGAAAAGATGCCGTGGCCGCGTCTGGTTTTATGCGCTGGGATGGCGTATCGAACGGGCTGAAGGTGAGTGCCGGGGCGGTAATTCAGCGTGATGACCTCGTGCAGTATACGGCGCAGGCAGATGCTACAAGTGCGGGCGGCATTCTTCGCGTCCCCGTTCTTTGCAGTGTGACAGGCATGACCGGAAATATGGATGACGGGGAGACGCTTTCACTGGTTTCGCCTGTTAATGGACTCCCTTCCGGCGGCCTGGCAGATACGATAACCGGCGGCTTTGATATTGAAGATCTTGAGGTATGGCGCGCCCGTGTTCTTGAGCGTTACTACTGGACCCCGCAGGGGGGCGCTGACGGCGATTACATTGTCTGGGCAAAAGAAGTTCCAGGTGTAACCCGCGCATGGACCTACCGGCACTGGATGGGAACGGGAACGGTTGGCGTTTTGATAGCCAGCAGTGACCAGATTAACCCTATCCTGGATGATGCAACGGTTGCAGTAGCCCAGGCTCATATAGAACCTCTGGCACCGGTTGCGGGTTCAGACCTTTATGTGTTCAAGGGAACGCCAAAAACGGTCAACTACACAATCGACCTGAATCCTGACACGCCTGAAATACGCGCGGCCGTGGAGGCGGAACTACGATCATTTCTGTTGCGGGACGGCTATCCGGAAGGAACCCTGGAGCTTTCCAGGACGAATGAGGCCATTTCTATTGCTGCGGGTGAGTACAGCCATAAACTACTTTCGCCAACAGCAGATACGCCGATCGCGAAAAATGAACTTGCCGTTCTGGGGGGAATAACGTGGGCGTGAGGAATGATGATTATGTCCAGCTTCTGGGGGCGCTGCTGCCTCCTGGCCCTGCATGGTCAGTTGACGATGTGGCGATAAGCGGCGCTGCTCCGTCTTTACTCAGGGCGCATCAGCGTGGGGACGAGCTCATGCTGGAGATCGACCCACGAACGACAACAGAGCTTATTGACCGATGGGAGCGGTGCAGTGGTCTGCCTGACGAATGTATTCCGTCCGGAACACAGACTTTGCGGCAGCGGCAGCAGCGCCTTGACGCTAAGGTCAACCTTGCTGGTGGTATTAATGAAGATTTCTATCTTCGCCAGCTGGCAGCACTGGGTAAGCCAGGAGCCACGATCACGCGTTATAACAATGGTCCATTTAAATGCACATCATCGTGTGTCGATGCGACCTACTCAACTGAATGGCGGTATTACTGGCAGGTCAATATGCCTGCTTCAACAGATGCCACCTGGATGACCTGCGCAGACAACTGTGTAACACCGGTTCGCTACTGGGGAGATACGGTTGCTGAATGCGTCATCAATAAACTCTGCCCGTCACATACCTACGTCATTTTTAAATATCCGTAACCGGAGACATTATGCATCGCATCGACACACCTACTGCGCAGAAAGATAAATTCGGCGCGGGAAAGAATGGCTTTACCCGTGGCAATCCACAGACAGGAACCCCGGCCACAGATCTTGATGACGATTATTTTGACATGCTGCAGGAAGAGCTGGCTGGCGTGGTGGAAGCTACAGGGGTTGTGCTGGATAAATCCAAACACAACCAGCTTCTGACAGCCCTGAAGGCGCTGCTTTTGAGTCGGGAGCATCCATTCGCTGACATTAAAACGGATGGCCCCACAGCAGTTAATACAGCCTTAGCTAATTTAGGGCTAGCAGACGGTACAGGGTATGTTGGCAGACTATTAGGTGTAAAAACATTTACATCAACTGGAACGTACACACCCACCACCGGTACTAAAAGTGTAATTGTAGAGGCAGTTGGTGGTGGCGGTGGTGGTGGCGGATGTGCGGCAAATGCTGCTGGAAATGCATCGGTTGGGCAGGGAGGCGGGGCCGGAGCATACGGAAAATCCAGATTTACCACTGGATTCTCAGGGGTAAGTGTTGTAATAGGTTCAGCAGGTAGCGCAGGCGCAGCAGGCCCATCAGGGGCTGGTGGATCTGGTGGCGATACATCATTTGGTACTTTATTAGTTTGTCAGGGAGGTCCGGGAGGAAAACCTGGAGCTTCTCTCACTCCGCCATCATTAGGAGAAAGTGCCACTCCAAATATATCCACTGTTACCGGAGCTAACATAGCGTCATTTTCAGGAGAATCTGGAACGAGTGGATTTATTTTCGCATCCAATAATAATACAGGCATGGTATCAGGTTGTGGGGGATCGGGGCGTTTTGGTAGTGGGGGGGCCGGTTCATCCGCAATCGGTACAGTAAATGCCGCGTCAGGGTATGGTGCAGGTGGAGGTGGCGCGATTAGTTCTAGTGCCGGTTCCGCTCAACCCGGAGCTGCTGGCTCTCAAGGTGTTGTTATTATCTGGGAGTATGCGTAATGCATAAAATCTATGCTGTAATAGCAAATGGCTTAGTGACCAATACGATTGTTTGGAATGGAAAAGATGATTTTAATCTTAATGAAGGAGAGGAATTAGTGGAAGTACCATCTCAAAGTGCCGAATTTCCTACTCCAAGTATTGGGTGGATTTTTTTGAATGGAGAATTCGTTGATCCGGGGTATCACGAATAATATTTTATGTAAAGTTATGCTTTCATTGATGCAGCGTCCAAAAAGGCTGCATCAATGAAATAGTCATTCTATTGCCCTGACCCAATACGCTCACCATCAGCGTAAGGTTTTGTGATTTTTATATATAATGTTTTACCTAAGCGCATCGCTGGTTTTTCGATGTACTTCCATGATAGTAACGCTACAGAGTACGTAAGCAAAATTGGAGCTAGTATTCCTATGACTGGCCCCAGTCCGTGATATCCAGATAAAATCTGCTGTAATGGGAACCCCCATAAATAAACACCATAAGAAATATCATTTTTAACTTTCAAGCCAACAAACCATTGATAAGACGAAAGTCTTAATGAAAACAAACATGCAGCGGAACATATGAGTAGCGCGAAAAATGCTTCATGATCACGGAAGAATAAACTTAAAATAATCAATGCAAGTGCATGCCAGGCCGATGGTTTATATGACTCCTGATTTATAGCAATAAGAGAGCCTAATGCAAAGCAGGGCGCTAGCAGATAAATGGCATTGTTATCAGAAGAAGCAAATAGCCATCCTTTAAATGGAGATATTGGTTCAAATAATATGACGAAGCAAATAATATTGGATAGAATCTTGGATTTATATACACCAATAACGTAGAGTAACGCAAGAACGAGATAACAATAAACTTCGTATCTTATTGTCCATATGGAACCATTGAATCCATGTGGATTGTCAAATCCTACACCCGGGAGGAAGTATCTAGTATCAATTATGAGGTTGTGGAATATATATTCGATTAGAAGTGGTGAGGTAAAGTATTCGTTAATAGATAGTTTTGTTAATAATGGGCCAATAACTAAAGATGGTAAAAGTATTACGAAATATAGACCAGGCAATATTCTAAATGTTCTTGATATTACAAAGTGTAATAATGACCGATTCCTAATTAAGCTATTGGTTACTAGCAGTCCGCTAATGAAAAAGAATACCTTCACCGCAAGGCCACCAGTTGTAACATACGTTAATAAAAGCTTTGTAGGGTCAGTTATATTCCATGATGGATTAATAGCAAACGAATGGTAAACAATAACAGCCGTAGCAGCTATTATTCTCAATAAATCAAAGTTGTTATTTTTTCTTAATAGTATTTCTGATGTTGTTTTTTTCAAGGTTCAGCCCATCTTTTATCAAGAAGCGTGATACTGTAATGAGTTTAAGTAAATATTTTAACCTATTTTAGCGAGAAAAGGGAGCGAAAACCGGCACGATCGGATACGGATGCAGCGCCAGTTTCGTTGTTACCACATGTACCATCAACCGTATATGTTGGGGATCCTTATGAATTCCTGCGTTGGGATGGGGGAGTTTTGGTAGAAATGGAACGCGAGTTGATTGTCAAACGTACATAAAAAGTTACCCGCAGGATGAATGCTTATCCGCTATAGCCATAATCAAAACTAGCCGTAACGGGACATAGTAAGCATCATTCAACTACTAGCCAAAACTCAGCCTCTTCAAACATATCCTGCACGATCTTACTAATCTGTTCCTTCTCATGCTTGCTAGCGTCAGTGTTGATAGCCGGTAAAGTCAGCATCGGCTTAACGCGCACTTCAGCCTCTGGAAAGACGCGGGCAACCCTCTTACATAACTCGAACAGAATAATGTCTTTTGCTCCCGGCAGACCTTCAAAATTGCGTTTGTCATAGACAAGTTCGACGAACATAACGATCCCCTTTAAGTTTAAAAAGGCTGTGCTTGATCTGTGGATATAAAAATACTACTGTATATACATACAGTCAATGGGCGCGTAAAGGTGTGTTTATGCCTCGTCAACATGATATCCATGCAGCTTTTTTGGCTGCCATACAGCAGAACCCAAAGGGCTATTTGTGTCTCAATACTAATAAATTTATCAGTGAATTACGCGCAAGAAACTGGCACTTCAGCCAGGCAGACGCGAATGCATGGATTGAGAGATACCAGCCAGACTTCGCCGATAAGACGACAAACGAAAGCGAGAACCGCTACTGGATCTTACGCAACATGGGGAGGATATTCTGATGGGCTTTCCTTCACCGGCAATGGATTACCAGGAACAGCGGTTAACCATAGATCTGCTATGCGGAATTGACGGGAACTGCCGGGTAATAGAGACGTCATGTGGCTGGGCTGTCATTAACATTGCCCTGAGACCAGAGCAGGGAGATACGCTCCTGGTAAGAATGGATAACAGGAATGAGTTTGCAAAGCTTTACGGTTCTGCGTTGGTAACTGAAGATGGTGAAGCGATAGAAGGCGACGCGCTGGATGACGTGGAGGTTTTTGGAGTGTTGACGCATAGCCTTAACAGGGTAGGGAACGACGATTGCCCGGCGATTTGATTTGAGCCCAAATTAGGGCTCTTTATCTTCATTCTTTAATCCATGTCTTTCAGCGATTTCTTTATAATTTACTGTTTTATTTAAAAAATCCTGAATGTCAACTCCTGTTGCCATCTTATAATGTAGTTTTAAGAGCGCGATCTGTTCGGTGGCTAAGTTGAACGATTTTTCCTGCAAATCAATTACGGACTTCATAGCTTCAATTTGTTGTTCATAAAGTTTTATGAGGTCTTCATCATTACCTTCCCCCTCTCCAGAATAGCCCTCAAATGATTCTTCAAGGATTTGAACGATTTCAGCATTCATTGAGCGACCATGTGCCTTGGCTTGCTCTTGAATTTTTTCTTTTAAATCAGAAGGCATCCGCACCCCATACGGTGCAATATCACGAACTTTCATAAATAACCCTGTGAATAAGAACCTTCTACACAATGTAGCTACTTCAGGTTTGACATTCTATGCTCACAATGTAATATTTGTGTAGTCATTACACGATGTAGAAAAGGTGAGCGTTATGTGTAAGGTTAGCAACATACCACCAACAGGAATCAGATTCCCAGAATACTTAAAGGAACTACTTAAGGAGGCGGCAAAAAGGGAAGGTAGGTCTGTCAACAATGAAGTGGTTAAGCGCATAGAAAGGAGCCTTAAGGAAGATGGATTTATCAAGGCTTAGAAATAGTGAAACCCCAAAGGCGGCAACCTTTGAGGCTTCTAATTTGTCAGCAACTTACGAGAAACCAACAATGAAGAGTTTAGCAAAAACAACGGCAAATTTCACTATCTTCAATTTCGGTGATAGTACGATCAGAGTAACCGATAAAAGCGGTGAACCTTGGTTTGTTGCAAAGGATGTTTGTGAAGTACTTGGTATTGCAAACAGCCGAGATGGAATTAGTAGACTGGATGCTGATGAAAAGGATGTAGCTTTAACCGACACCCTTGGTGGCCAACAAGAACTTGCTGTCGTGAGCGAGTCAGGGATGTACACATTGGTCTTACGATGCCGTGATGCAATTAAGCCAGGAACGGTGCCACATTCTTTCCGGAAGTGGGTTACTGCAGAAGTTTTGCCTGCTGTTAGGAAGAATGGAGTTTATGAAAAGCCTTTATCAAATAAAAAGGATCACCAGTCTACTGCCACCCAACTCACACCTCTTAGGCAAACAGCGGAACGTTTGATCACCACCGGAATTGGCCGCATCTATCCTGACATCTGGAAATTAGTTCATAAAAAATTTGGAGTTGACCATATCCACCAACTCCAACCAAATCAGGTGTTTGAGGCTATTGAATACTTGAATGCAATAGAAGGGGAATACATTTCCAATAAGAGTCGACAGCTATCGCTACCGATCAGTTATCCCATGTCTTACTTTGACCAGTATCGTTGGATGATTGGCGATAAAGGATTGTCTTCTCCATGGAACTATCCTGAAAAAATGCTGGTTCCAAACGGAGATTTTCCTAACCCTTTAGGTCGTCTTCTTTTTGATTTAAGGAATGTAGGTTATGAAGTTGATGCTGCGATGTTTCAACTCAAAGCCCTTCAACACCATATTGAAGCTTTGCACTCGAAAATTGAGAAGGTTAGTGCTGCTTTAAGATAGGTTAAACCATCATTTCACCATAGTTTCACCATAGAGATTTAACACAAAGAAAAAACCAGCCGTAAAAGGCTGGTTTTGATAATAATTTTGGTCGGCACGAGAGGATTTGAACCTCCGACCCCCGACACCCCATGACGGTGACCTTACTTAACGTAAGTACCGCAAGTATTGCATTTATACTTACCAGCAAAACGAAATTGACCGTTTACTGCGCTCATTGAAGACATTTTCTTTTCTGAACTTTCATAGCATTTGGGACAAAAAGGGCCATTAGGCTTTCCTTCAATTTCATTAGCCCGCCAGTAAACTGCTTCACGGAAAACAAGCTCATCAGAAGCGTCCAGTTTTCCTTGCAATTCTGTAACCTTGCGCTTCAGTTCATACATCTCCAATTGCGTATCAGCCAATTCGATTTTTGCTTCTGATAAGGCGCTGTAAAGATCACTGATCTTTAACCTCATCTCGGCATCATTGTATGCTCCAGAGGCGTTTTTAATGTCTTTGGCTAAATCAAAAGCGGTTTTCAGTGCGGTTAAACCTGTGACGATGTCTGCCATAGTACCCTCTTATACTCAGAAAAATGATCTTCAAAACAATGAGTTTACATCCAGCGAAAGATTTTTTTTGTGAATAAAATCAAACCAATTTCAGGCTCAACCATTCGCCATTGTGACTGTAGGATAACCGTAAACCATTGATTAAATTGATGTTAAAATTATGAATTAATGGCGAATAATAAACATATGTATTTGATTTTTATAGAAAACACGCGTGATTTAAAATCCCTCGGCGTTCGCGCTGTGTGGGTTCAAGTCCCACTCCGGCTACCATGGGAAAACAAAGAATAATCAAAGCAATAAGCAGTGTCGTATAAACCACCGAAAGGTGGTTTTTTATTGCCTGTCTTTCGCCATTCAACTTCGCCACAAGAAGAGGGCACTACTGCCCAGCGACCACCACTCAAATGTGGATCACGCGAAAAGTTGCGGTTGATTTTATCCTATTTGATGCCATTCCGTCATTCTATTATGACAGGAAGACGTTAAGACTAAGTCTTTAACATCAAGCCCACCAATCGGTGGGCTTTTTGATGGAGTATGAGCAATTGAGGTCTTCAACGTTCGTCAAAAACCTTGAGTATCGCGATTCGGTATATAAAGTAACCAAGGACAATGAGAGCACCAGACGCTGCACCCCAGATAAAACGGGATTCGTCTTTTGAAAATGAAAAGAAATAAATACAGAACAATAGGCCCGCAGAAGCCATTCCCATCCCCAACCCGCGCAAAATTCGAGATGCTATTAATTTGATAATGTCCTGAGTGTTCATAATCCACCAAAAAAGTATTTGCACACTTCGTTAAATTCGTGCTTGTTTACATCTGGCACGCTTCAGGCGTCAAGAAAAGGTTTCAATTTCTCTTCAACTAGAAAATACAGAAGATCCAAATCACCCATACCCTTAAGTCGGTAGTAGAGTGCAGGGTTCTGGTTTTCAAGCTTTCGGGCCGTATAGATAGCTCTCGATGTTTCTGCGCCAATCGTGAGGGCGCTTCCGATGACCACGCCAGCGGCGAACGAGGTCATAATGCGTGACGACACGGCAGCACCCAGTTTTATTCCGGTTAGTTCAGCGAATATGAATTTACCAGCCATTACGCCGGTAAAATTTTGTGCAATACCCTGAATACTGTCCATGTTAATATTCGCTGCCATACCAGAACGTTAAGCCTAACTCTCTAATATCAAGCCCGGAAAGCAGGGCGATTTTCAGCTAACCTGCAACCAATCTTAAACAAACATTTCACTCGCCAGACACTGGTTGCCGCCGCTGATAAACTGGTTGGTATCCACCCTGGAGAGCGGAAGGTTATTGTCATGCAATATGAAGAACAGCAGCTTATCAACGGCCTTTTCGAGCGCCTTAAACAGGCCGGACAACGAAACAGCCAACGGGATGCAGATGCGGAGCGTCAGATCGCTGAATTTGTCAGACAGCAGCCTGCGGCCCCCTACTATATGGCGCAGTCGATTTTGATTCAGGAAGCGGCGCTGAAACGCCTGCAGGCCCGGGTTCAGGAGCTTGAAAGCGAATTAGCCGCGCAAAAAAGCAAACCCTCGACGGGCGGCAGTTTCCTCGGCGGCCTGTTTGGTGGCGGAAAAAGTAACCCGCAGACTGAAAACAGCTGGAATGCCCAGCCGCAACAGCCGCCGGCGCAGGATTACTCTCGGGCGCCAGCGCCGGCTACTCGCGGCGGTGGTTTTATGGCTGGCGCGCTCCAGACAGCCGCTGGCGTGGCCGGTGGCATCGCGCTTGGCGAGATGCTTACCAGCATGTTCCATCAGTCGCGGCCGGAAGAGATTGTGAACATCATCGAAGAACCGACAATGCCCGTCGGTGGTGAACCGTTTGTCGGTAATCAATACGGCGACGTTAATAACGTCTCTGACACCCGTTTCCTCAACCAGAACGATCCGTTCGGCAGTAATAACGACGCCTGGCAGAACGACGATGTAGATGACGACTACAGCAATGACGACGACAGTTTTATTTAGCGACGTTATCGTGTAACCACCGAAATGAAATTAACCCCGAAAGTTGGGTATCCAGCGATTAGGGGCTTTGCTTTTCCGGGTCAAAAAAGCCTTCGAGGCTAAGCCTGAAGGCTCATAAATCACATTCTTGTTACTGCTTTTCTTACTAAAAAACCTGTAAGAATTGCCGGAAGCAATCCAAATATAGAGGCGATATCGACTAACGTATCCTCCAGTTCTGCTATCCCGTATGTGCCTAAATGATCCATCACGGCATAAGCCCATTCGTCAGCTAACAAATCACACTCCACCCAAATACGCCTTCCTCACCTCCTGATTCCCCAGCAATTCCTCACCGCTGCCGCTCAGCCGGATCTGTCCGTTCACCATCACATACCCCCGGTCAGACAGCTTCAACGCATGGTGCGCATTCTGCTCCACCAGAAAAATGGTCATACCGCTGCGGGCCAGCTCTCGCAGCGTCTGGAAGATCTGCTTCACCACAATCGGGGCTAAGCCCAGGCTGGGCTCATCCAGCAGCAGCAACTTCGGACGGCTCATCAGCGCCCTGGCGATCGCCAGCATCTGCTGCTCACCGCCGGACATGGTCATCGCGCGCTGTTTACGTCGCTCTTTAAGGCGAGGGAAAAGGTCAAACATGGTTTGCATATCTTCAGCCGCAAACTGATTGCCGATGGGAATGGTCCCCATCAGCAGGTTCTCTTCAACGGTCATATCCGGGAAGATTCGTCTGCCTTCCGGTGCCTGCGCAATGCCGCCGGACGCGACGTAGTGGGTGGATTGATGGCTGATGTCTTCACCACAGAACAGGATCTGCCCGCTGCGGATACGGGGTTGACCAAAGATTGACATCAGCAATGTCGATTTACCCGCGCCGTTTGCGCCAATCAGCGCCACGGTTTCCCCCTTATTCACCTCAAGAGAGACCTGCTTCAGCGCCTGAATGACGCCGTAAAACACATCCACTTCGCGAAAAGCCAGCAGCGGTTCGCTCATAGGGAAACCTC
>Ga0153918_1001087_pt1 | contig 11360 bp, 12 predicted proteins | sample TSFL002MetaG_FD_104687 | JGI IMG/M metagenome (GOLD analysis project Ga0153918, IMG submission 104687) | Attine ant fungus gardens microbial communities from Florida, USA - TSFL002 MetaG | ecosystem: Host-associated > Fungi > Mycelium > Unclassified | place: USA: Florida, Paynes Creek Historic... | reverse complement strand
TGCGCAACCCGGCCATGGCCGTGCGCACCGACTCGTCGCGGGTGAAATCGCGCGGCTGCACAGTGAAGTCACCGGCATCGTTGACAATCGACACGTTGTGGCGGAGGAAGTCATGGTTGCTCTTGCGTGCGCCGACCGCAGCATAGGCCATGAGTGAGTCACTGACATCGTACTCGGCATTCAGCGCGCCAAAGGTGTCGTGGGTGCGCGCCTTGCTCCAGGCCTGGGCATAGTTATGGTGCACGTCGCTGGCATCCGGCACCTTGGCGTTGGCGCCGACCAGCACGCGTTCCTGCGGCGCGTCGGTGTCGCGCTCGGTGTGGCCCAGGTCGGCCGACAGGCGCAGGCGCTCGCCACGGAAGTCCAGGCCCAGCACGGCCATTTCGCGATCGACGCTCTGGTGCTCCCACTCGGTATCGCCGGCCTGCTTCACGCCGTTGAAGCGCAGGCCGAACTGCTCGCCTTCACCGAAGCGGCGGCCGATGTCCACCGCGCCACCGGCCTGGCTGCCGGAGGCGTAGCTGCCGGTGAGCTCGGTGAGCGGCTGGTCGCCGGCGCGCTTGGGCACCACGTTGATGGCGCCACCGACGCTGCCCCGCGGTGAGATGCCATTGATCAGCTGGCTCGGGCCCTTGAGGATGTCGACGCGGTCGGCCATTTCCATGTCGATCGAATAGGTCGGCAGGATGCCATACAGGCCGTTGTAGGACACATCGCTGTTGAACAGGCTGAAGCCGCGAATGGTGAACTGCTCGAAACGCCCGCCTGCCGGGTTGGTGGCGCGCACCGACGGGTCGCTGGCCACCAGGTCGCCCAAGGTCCGGGCCTGCTGGTTTTTTACCAGCTCGTGGGTGTAGGTGGTCATGCTGAACGGCGTGTCCATGAAGTCACGCGCACCGAGCAGGCCCTGCGAGCCCTTGCGCGCCACTTGGCCGCCGGCATACGGCTGGGCATCGCCGGGCGAGGCCTGGCCGCCGACAATGGTGGTCGGGGCGATCTCCAGGGCAGCAGCACCTTGCGGGGCCGGCACCAGGGTGAAGGCGCCCTCGCCTGCCGGCTGCAATTGCAGGCCGCTGCCGCGCAGCAGTTGCACAAAGCCTTCGTCGACGCTGTAGCTGCCAGCCAGCCCGCCGCTCTGGCGGCCACTGACCAGCGCCGGGTCCACCGACAGGCTGACACCGGCCTGCTCGGCGAAGCGGGTCAGCGCCGCGCCCAGGCTGCCGGCAGGCACCTGGTAGCTGCGGCGGGCTTGCTCGTCGGCCCAGCCAGGCACGTTCAGCAACAGGCTCATGGCGAACCCCAGCGGGATGAGGCGGTATGGCGTAACAGCTGGCATTGAAACAGGCTCCCTTTGCGTTCTCTTATCGGTAATGACCGACGAGGGGAAAAAAGGGGACAGCTTCAGGCACGGTTTTCTCGCGGGACCAGCGTCACCCAGTAACGGGTGCGGGCATGCACCTCCAGCGGCAGGCTGGCGGCGAGCAGCGCCAGCACTCGGTCGGTGTCGTCGAGGCGAAAGGTGCCTGTGACCCGTAGGCGTTCAAGCTCTGGTGCCCAACGCAGCAGGCCCGCACGGTACCTGCGCAGCTCGAGCAGCAGGTCGCCCAGCGGGCGGTCGTCCAGGCGCAGCACGCCGTCGCGCCAGCCCACCAGCAGATCATCCAGGGCCATGACCGGGCCTGGCCCGCTGGCACGCAAGCTGGCCTGCTGGCCGGCCTGCAGCACCACGGCAGCGCCGCGCAGCGGCTGCAGGGTCGCCAAGCCGTTTACCACCGACACCCGGCAAGCCTGATCAAGAAGCCGCACGCAGACCTCGCCGCCCCTGACCTGGACCTGGCCGTACGGCACCTGCACTTCCAGGTTGACCGCAGCGGGAACCGCGACGGCCACCTCGCCCCGCAGCAGTTTCACGCGCCGGGCCGCGAGGTCGATATCGACCGCGCTGTCGGTGTTCAGCTGCAAGGTCGTCCCGTCGCTCAATACCCGCTGCGTGCGTTCGCCGACTGCGGTATGCAGGTCGGCGGTCCAGGCATCCAGAGGCAACTGCCGGCTCAGCAGCCAGGCCGTCGGCACCAGCGCGGCAATGCCCAAGGCCTGCTTGAGCAAGGCACGGCGGCCAGCGTCCGGCCGATCGAGCGTCGCCATGGCCAACTCGCCGGGCAGTTGCGAGAAGCGCTGGCGCAGCAGCTGGGCCTTCTGCCAGGCGTTCTCGTGCAGGCTGTTGCTGGCACGCCATTGCGCCAGGCGCTGGAGGTCGCGCTGGCTGGCCTGGCCGGACTCCAGCAGCGCCAACCAGCGGGCGGCAGCACGCACCGCTGCGCGGGCTTCGGTGGAAGGCGCGGCCATTACAGCTCGGCTAGCAGGCAATGCTCGTAGGCCTGCGCCATGTAGCGTTTTACCGTGCGTTCGGAGACATCAAGGCGTACGGCGATTGCGCAGTAGCCCAGGCCTTCCAGTTGGCTCCAGAGAAAGGCCTTGCGTACCGGGGCCTTGAGGCCGTCGAGCAGCTCATCCAGTGCATGCAGGTTTTCCAGCAGGATCCAGCGGTGCTCCGGCGACGGCAGGCTTTGCTCGGGCAGTTGCGCCAGGGCGTCGAGATAGGCCTGTTCCAGGCTGCGGCGTTGGTGGAAATTGCTCAGCAGGCGCTTGCCCACGGTCAGCAGGTAAGCGCGCGGTTCGCGAATGTCCGCCAGGGGCTGGGCGCTGGTGAGCACACGCAGGAAGGTGTCCTGGCTGAGGTCGGCGGCATCCCAGGCGTTGCCCAGGCGCCGGCGCAGCCAGGCTTCCAGCCAGCCGCGGTGGTCGCGGTAGAGGGCAGGCAGGCCGGGCTCCGGAGGCGGAGCGAGATCGGTCATGGGGTCGGCTCTAGCAAGGCTTTAATGCGACCGATTCTAATTTGCACCACCGTATCAAGCCAAGCTATTTATGTGCCTTCAGGCAAACGCGGCCAAACGCGAGAGGATGCGCTGCACGTGGCCCTGTTCGATCATGGCCGCCCAATGGCCGTCACAGAAGCGTTCACCGCGCACGCAGTAGGTCAGCAGGCTCTGCAGTTGGGGCAAGGTGGCTTGGGCGATGCTGTCGGGGGCGCTGAGCAGGTGGTCGGCGGTGGGCCGGTAGTTGACGTCGACCCAGCAGTCCCTGGCGACCTCCTGGTAAAAGGCGCTGACCACTGGTTCATAAACGGGCCAATGGCTGCCTTCCTGGAGGGTGTAGGTCTTGATCGCTACGCCATTGGGGTAGAGCTGGGCTTGGTAGGACAGCAAGGCTTCGATATCGGCCTGGGTGGGATGCATGGTGATTTCCTTATCGGCACCCGGCAAGTCTACACAAACGGGGCTGCTTTGCAGCCCACCGTCCGTTACGCCGCCTGCTGCACCGCCACTACCGGCCGCGTCCGCCAGGCGATGGTCAGCAGCAGCCCCAGCAGCGCCATGCCTGCCCCGGCAAACGACACCGCCGAATACCCCAACCCTGCGTTGATCACCGCGCCGCCCAGCGCCGCACCAATGGCATTGCCCAGGTTGAACGCGCCAATGTTCACCGCCGAAGCCAGGTTGGGCGCGTCCTTGGCGGCATCCATCACGCGCATCTGCAGCGGCGGCACCAGGGCGAAACTGGCAATCCCCCAGATCAGGATGGCCAGCGCCGTCGGCAGCGACCAGCCAAGCATCGCCGGGAACACCAGCAGCACTGCAATCAACACCAGCAACGACACGATCAAGGTACGCTCGACCGAGCGATCCGCGGCCTTGCCGCCCCACACGTTGCCAAGCGTCAGGCCAATGCCGAACAGCACCAGCATGGCGGTGATGAAGGTCGTGGAAGCCTGCGCCTGGCTGTGAAGGATCGGCGCAATGTAGGTGAACACGGTGAACATCGCGCTGGAGCCGACCACGGTCAGGGTCAGCGCCGCCAGCACCGGCCCACGCCCCAGCACACGGATTTCGGCCATCACACCCGCGCTCTTGGGCAGCGGCACATTGGGCAGTGCAAACCACAGCGAAGCCATCGCCACCAGGCCCAGGCCGGCAATGCCCCAGAACGCCGTGCGCCAGCCGAGCAGTTCACCGAACCAGGTGGCCAGCGGCACACCGCCAATGGTGGCAAGGGTGAGGCCCATGAACATGGCGGCCACCGCCCCTGCCCGCTTCTCGGGCGGCACCACGCTGGCCGCCACCACCGAGCCGACGCCAAAGAACGCGCCGTGGTTGAGCGAGGTTACCACCCGTGCAATCAGCAGGCTCTGGTAGTCGGTGGCCAGGGCCGACAGCAGGTTGCCCAGGGTAAAGATGGCCATCAACCCGATCAGCAGGTAGCGTCGCGGGACTTTGCCGGTGGCCAGGGTCATCAACGGTGCACCGATCAGCACGCCTAACGCGTAGGCACTGACCAGCAGGCCTGCCGCCGGGATCGACACGCCGAGGTCGCTGGCAATGCCGGGCAGCATGCCCATGGGCGCGAACTCGGTGACACCGATGCCGAAGGCACCGATGGCGAGCGCGACGAGAGGGGGATTGATACGCATACAAGGCTCCTTATCTATGACGGGAATGCTACGATCAGGCTTTTGAATGCACTAGACCGGTTTTCCGGCAACCACCTTTGCGTTGGAGGCACAGATGGATTTCAACGGGCGATCCGGGGAGATGGAGGTTTTTGCCAAGGTGGTGGATGCCGGCAGCCTGTCTGCCGCGGCCCGCGAGCTGGGCCTGACACCCTCGGCGGTGAGCCGCATCATCGCCCGCGCCGAGCAGCGCCTGGGTACCCGCCTGCTGCTGCGCACCACCCGGGCGATCACCCTCACCACCGAGGGCGAGGCGTACCTGCGCGGGGCGCGGCGCATCCTGGCCGACCTGCTGGAAGTCGAAGAGGCGATCACCGATCAGGGCGTGCCGCGCGGGCGCTTGCGGGTCAGCGCAGCGCTGGGGCATGGGCGGCAGACGGTGGTGCCGTTGCTGACGGCGTTCAGCGCGTTGTATCCGCAGGTGCTGGTGGACCTGACGCTGAGCGATGAAATCGCCGATATCCATGGCGGTCAGGCCGACGTGGCGCTGCGCTTCGGCCAACTGCCAGACAGCTCGCTCAGTGCACGGTGCATCGGTCATACCGGCCAGGTGGTGGTCGCTTCGCCCGACTACCTGTCACGCTGTGGCGCGCCGCAGGTGCCGGAGGACCTGGCGCAACACAACTGCCTGCGCTTCAACTTCCGGCGTGCAGCACCGGATTGGCCGTTTCGCCGGGCGGGGGAGGATTTTTCACTGAAAGTGACGGGGAATATCGAGTGCAGCAGTGGCGAGGCGTTGGCGCAACTGGCCAGGCTGGGGGCGGGCATTGCCCGGATCGGGACCTTTACCGTAGCCGATGAGCTGAAAAACGGTCAACTGGTGGCGCTACTGGAAGACTACAACCCAGGCGACCGCGAACCGCTGCATGCGGTGTTCGTCGGCGGGCCGGCGATGCCGGCACGGGTGCGGGTGTTCGTGGATTTTCTGGTTGAGCGTCACCAGGGCTGGCCATTGCTGTCGGCCTGAACAGGCTGCGTGCTGGGCCTTGGCCATGCGCTATCGATTCATGCACCGCTCATAACGCTCATCCACCCGCCCGGCAAACCAGGCGGTCGTCAGCTTACGGGTGATCTTCGGGCTCTTCAGCTCGATCCCCGGCAGCACGGCCCGCGGCAGCGGCTTGCCCGCAGCCGCATCGGCCAGGGCAAACACCCCGCTGTACAGCTTGCTGTCCTCGAACGCCAGGCTGTCACCGAGCTCCAGCTGGTTGCGGATCTGTGTGTTGCGCAGCCCCAGCTTGACCCCGAGCTTGCGCGCCGCCTGCTCAGTGCTGCCGGGCATGATCGAACCGGGGGCGATCAGGTCGCCATCCAGCGCCAGGGCTGCCCCCGTGACCTTGCTCAAGGCCGCCTGGAACGCGGCATTGCGGCTGGCGTACCACCCTGCGTTGAAATCGGCGAAGCGGTACAGCTGGCGCTCGTAATGCACCGGATAGCCGAGCAGATGGGCAATACCGAAGTACATGCCCCCACGGCGGCTGAAGACTTCCTGGCGAAGGGTGCCGTCATAAGTGTAGGGATAATCCTTGGCGTGCTTCTCGGCGAAATCGATGCTGACCTGCATCGGCCCGCCGGTGTGCACGGGGTTCAAGCCGTCCAGCAAGGTCTTGCCCAAGGGCAAGCGAGCGATGAACTCGTCGTACAGCGCGCTCAGCTGCTTCTCGCTGCGCACTGCCAGCAGGCGCTGCTGATAGCTCTGGCCATTGCCTGAAGGCGTCTTCAGTGCAGCGTCGACCAGCAGCTTGGGAATGTGCAGGCGCGCCGCACGGCGGTCGATTTCTTCACGGGCGATGCGCCCGAGGCCGGGCACTTGCGGGTCAGCATTGAAGGTCGACTCCTGCTCGGTCACCGCCAGCACCGCGCACAGGTTGCGCTTGCTCGGCGCAATGCGCTGGGCCTCGAACGCCACCTGGATATCCCTGGCCCAGCCTTCGCGGTCCTTGGCCTGGGCCGGCAGCAGGCGCATCAGCTGGGCACGCACCTTGGCCGGGTCGGCCTCCGGCTCTTCCTCGCGGCGCCCGGCGCACCCCTGCAACAGCGCCAGGGACATCAGCCCGGCCGCCAACAGACGGCCGTTCAGGGCTGTTCACCGACCAGATAGGTCTTGCTGATGTGGCGGAACTGCGGGTGGCTGGCGCTGCCCATGAGTTCGAACAGCACCATTTCCCGGGTCACCACCTGCGCCCCGGCCTGGCGCATGCGCGCAAGGCCTGCGGCTTTGTTGGCCGGGGTACGGCTGTCGCAGGCATCCTCGACCACCAGCACCTGCTTGCCCAGGGCCAGCAGGCCAAGCACGGTCTGCAGCACGCAGACGTGGGTTTCCATGCCGCAGACGATGACCTGCTCACGGGCCATCAGGCCGGCCGGCAAGCATTGGGCGGCCACGCAGGAGAAGTGGGTCTTTTCCACCACCTCTGCCGTCGGGGCCACCGCGATCAGTTCCGGCAAGGTGTGACCCAGGCCTTTGGGGTACTGCTCGGAAATCACGATCGGCAGTTCCAGGTCATGGCAGGCCGAGAGCAACCAGCGCGCTCGGGCGCGAGTGCCTTGAGGGTCGCTCATGGCGCCGATGAGCTTTTCCTGGATGTCGACCACCAGCAACGTGGCCTTGTGATGTTCGATCAGCATTGTCCGCCTCTTGCCTGGGAAAAGGCCTAGCCTCCCCCAGGCAGGCGGCGCCGTCAATCAGGCAGAAAGCCGATACGCCTCAAGGGCCTGTGTCAGCGCGGCGAGCACCCGGTCCTCGTGCTCGTGGATGAAGAAGTGGCCGCCGGGGAACATCTGCAGCGAAAAGGCACCGAGGGTTTCCCTGCGCCAGGCCTGCAGTTGCTCTGCGCTGGCCCGGTCCGCTTCGCCACCGAGCACGTGCAGCGGGCATTGCAAGGCAGGCCGCTGACGGTAGAGATATCGGCCGCAGAGCAGGAAGTCGGCGCGCAGGGTGGGCAAGGTCAGGCTCATCAGCTCGGCATTGGCCAGCACCTCCTCCGGCGTGCCATTGAGTTCGCGCAGTTCGGACTTGAGCTGGTCATCGCTCTTGGGGTCGCGCCAGTTGTGGCCATCGTAATCCTCGCGCCGGGTGGGCGCCGCCGTGCCGCAAGCGAACAGCGCCAGCGGTGCCGGGCAGCCCAATGCGCGCAGTTCGTGGGCCAATTCGAAGGCCAGCAGTGCGCCAAGGCTATGGCCGAGCAACGCATAAGGGGCGTTGACGGCCAGGCGTTGCTCACCGGCCAACTGCCGGGCCAGCGCCTGCATGTCGGTCTGCAGCGGCTCGCCCATGCGCGCACCCCGCCCAGGCAGTTCGACCGGGCGCACCTGCAGCCAGGCCGGCAGCTTGCGCCGCCAGCGGCTGTAGACCATGGCACTGGCCCCGGAATACGGCAGGCACAGCAGGTTGAGCGGGGTCACTGGGCGGCAGCTGCGGCCATCTGCTGGCGCAGGCTCAAGGGCCGCATGTCGGTCCAGACTTCATCGATGTAGGCCAGGCAGTCCTTCTTCAGGCCGCGCTTGCCCACGGCGCGCCAGCCTTCGGGAATGGCCTTGTAGTCCGGCCAGATGGAGTATTGCTCTTCGTGGTTGACCACTACCTGGAACTGGATATCGTCGCGGTCGAATACGGAAGTCATTGCCTGTCTCCTTGAGTGATGAGTACCGCTGCACGCCTGGCGCAGGGAGGTTCTCATGTAGACGTAGGGCGCTTCGGAAAAATTAGCCTCAGGCGTCTCTGAGCAAGTCATGCGCATCCAGCAGGCGGAACGCCACCTGCGGGTTGCGCTCCAGGCCCCGGCGGATCGCGGCCGGGATCGACTGGCGGGTCTTGCGGCACAGGCCGGGCTGCTCGTCGAGTTCGATGACGATGCCACGCATGGTGCGCACTTCGTTGAAACCGGGGCTGATGTGCACGCGGATGCCGAGGTTTTCGTACAGCCGCTGTTGCAGGCGCTGCAGGTCTTCCAGGTCCTTGAGGTTTTCCAGGCGTTCGAGCAGGCGCTTTTCTTCCTGGCGGGTGAGCAGGAGGATGCGCTGGGCCGCTGACGGATGCTCGGCCAAGTGTTCGCGGCCGCAGTCACAGGCGCCAGGGGGGCACGGTTGGCGAAGTGGAAGTGGGGTGCTCATGGAGCAAGCATAGCCTTACCGGGCAGCTGGAAGTAAACGCCCGGCGCGAACTTTCCTGACAGGATAAAAAATTTCACAAACCGCTGGACCGCACCCCCTCGCTTCGCCTATAAATCGCCCAAGGGAAATTTATATTCCCACCAAGAAACACCCCTTCGCCCGCCGCGAAGCGCCTTTTGCCCTTGTGCCGACCTGCCCCACCCGATCACGAGGCCTATCCGACATGCCCCCCGCTCCCGATCACTTCATCCTGCGCGTCAGCTGCCCGGCCGTGTCCGGCATCGTCGCTGCGGTGACCACCTACCTGGCCGAGCATGGTTGCTACATCAGCGAGATGGCGCAGTTCGACGACGAGGACAATGGCCGCTTCTTCATGCGCGCCGTGTTCCGCTACAACACCGGTGTCAGCGGTGACACGCCACAACTGGAAGCAGGTTTCGCCGATGTCGCCCAGCGTTTCGACATGGACTGGAGCCTGCACAGCAGCGCCCGACCACTGCGCGTATTGCTGATGGTGAGCAAGTTCGACCACTGCCTGGCCGACCTGCTCTACCGCCACGCCAAGGGCGAACTGGACATGCACATCACCGCCGTGGTCTCCAACCACCTCGACCTGCGGCCAATGGCCGAGCGCCAGGGCATCCGCTTCGTCTACCTGCCGGTGAGCAAGGACACCAAGGCCGAGCAGGAAGCCGCACTGATGCGCATCGTCGAGGACACCGGCACCGAACTGGTGGTGCTGGCGCGCTACATGCAGATCCTCTCCGACGACCTGTGCCGCCAGCTGTCGGGCCGGGCGATCAATATCCACCACTCGTTCCTGCCCGGTTTCAAGGGCGCCAAGCCTTATCACCAGGCCTACCAGCGCGGCGTCAAACTGATCGGCGCCACCGCCCACTACGTCACCAGCGACCTCGACGAAGGCCCGATCATCGAACAGGAAGTGCAGCGCGTCGACCACGCCTTTACCCCCGACGACCTGGTGGCGATCGGCCGCGACACCGAGACCATCGCCCTGTCCCGCGCCGTCAAATACCACCTTGAGCACCGGGTATTCCTCAACCACGACCGCACGGTGATCTTCAAATGAGCGCCATCCCCAGCATCAAGCTGATCGACGGCAAGGCCACCGCAGCGCGGGTGCTGGCCGAGGTTCGCGAGCAGGTGCAGACCTTGCGCCAGGGCGGTGTGCAACCAGGCCTGGCAGTGGTCCTGGTCGGGGCCGACGCGGCCAGCCAGGTGTATGTACGCAACAAGGTGCTACGCGCCGAGGAAGTGGGCATCCGGTCGCAGGAACACCGGCTGCCGGCCGACACCAGCCAAGCGCAACTGCTGACCCTGATCGACCGGCTCAACCGCGACAGCGGGGTGAACGGTATCCTCGTGCAGCTGCCGTTGCCAGCACACGTCGACGAACAAGGCATACTGCAGGCGATCGACCCGCTGAAGGACGTCGACGGTTTTCACAGTGAAAATGTCGGCGGCCTGGCCCAGGGGCGCGATGTGCTGACACCCTGCACGCCCAGCGGCTGCATGCGCCTGCTGCGCGATGCCTGCGGCGAGCTGCGCGGCAAGCATGCCGTGGTGACCGGCCGCTCGAACATCGTCGGCAAACCGATGGCCGCGTTGCTGCTGCAGGCCGACTGCACGGTAACCGTGGTGCACTCACGCAGTCGCGGCCTGCCGACGCTGTGCCGCCAGGCCGATATCGTCGTCGCGGCGGTCGGCAAGCCACGCCTGGTCGGCGCCGAGTGGCTCAAGCCCGGCGCGGTGGTGATCGATGTCGGCATCAACCGCATCGAAGAAGGCGGCCACAGCCGCCTGGTCGGCGATGTCGACTTCGCGGCCGCCCTGCCCCAGGTTGCCGCCATCACCCCGGTGCCCGGCGGCGTCGGCCCGATGACCATCGCCTACCTGATGAAAAACACCCTGCTCGCCCTCGACCTGCAACAACAGGCCGCCCTCCAGGAGCGCACCCCATGCCTTTCGCCCTGCTGAAATACGGCCTGAGCGCCGATTACCCGGTCGAAGTCGACCTGCCGCCACCCTGCGAACTCAAGCCGCGCTATGACGTGGTGATCATCGGCGGCGGCGGCCACGGCCTGGCCATCGCCTACTACCTGGCCAAGTACCACGGCGTGACCAACGTTGCCGTGCTGGAAAAGGCCTACCTGGGTGGCGGCAACACCGCGCGCAACACGGCGGTTATCCGCTCCAACTACCTCACCAGCGAGGGCGTGCGCTTCTACGCCGAATCCGTGCGGATGTTCCAGAACCTGTCCAACGAGTTCGACTTCAACATCATGTACTCCGAGCGTGGCCAGCTGACCCTGGCGCATACCGACGCCACCGTGCGCGCCTTCCGCCAGCGCGCCGAGGTCAACAGGCACTTCGGCGGGCGCACCGAAATGATCGACCGCCAGCAGATCCGCGAACTGGTGCCGAGCCTGAACCTGGACCCTGGTCACTTGCCGGTGCTTGCCGGCCTCTGGCACATCGATGGCGCCACCGCGCGCCACGACGCGGTGGCCTGGGGCTACGCCAAGCAGGCTGCCAAGCGCGGCGTGGAAATCCATCAGCTAACTGAAGTGCAAGAACTGGTCATCAGCAAAGGTCGCATCGAGGCGGTGAAGACCAACCGCGGCACCGTGCAGTGCGGTTGCGTGGTGCAGGCGGTGGC
>Ga0153918_1001085_pt1 | contig 11377 bp, 8 predicted proteins | sample TSFL002MetaG_FD_104687 | JGI IMG/M metagenome (GOLD analysis project Ga0153918, IMG submission 104687) | Attine ant fungus gardens microbial communities from Florida, USA - TSFL002 MetaG | ecosystem: Host-associated > Fungi > Mycelium > Unclassified | place: USA: Florida, Paynes Creek Historic... | reverse complement strand
TCCTGTTCATGGCTCAGCCGCAGGCCATGCACCTGGCGAATCAGGCCGTACACGGCAAAACCACCGATCAGTGCGACCAGGACCCCTGCCAGGCTGCCCAGCAGCTGGCTGACCAGGCTGACCCCACCCATGCCACCCAGAGCCGCCTGGCCAAACACGCCGCAGGCGATGCCGCCCCACAGGCCGCAAAGGCCGTGCAGCGGCCAGACACCGAGCACATCGTCGACCTTCCAGCGATTCTGCGCAGCGGTGAAACTCCAGACAAACAGTACCCCCGCCACCAGCCCGGTAGCCAAAGCGCCAACGGGGTGCATCAGGTCAGAGCCGGCACAGATCGCCACCAGCCCTGCCAACGGCCCGTTGTGCAGGAAGCCCGGGTCGTTGCGCCCTGCCAGCAAGGCTGCCAAGGTGCCGCCGACCATGGCCATCAACGAATTGATCGCCACCAGGCCACTGACACCTTGCAAGGTCTGGGCGCTCATCACGTTGAAGCCGAACCAGCCGATGATCAGGATCCATGAGCCCAATGCCAGGAAGGGAATGCTCGACGGTGCGAAGGCCACCAGGCGGCCGTCGCGGTAGCGCCCCCGCCGAGCGCCCAGCAACAGCACTGCGGCCAGCGCCAGCCAGCCGCCCATGGCATGCACGACCACCGAGCCGGCAAAATCATGGAACGGCGCACCAAAGCGGGCCTGCAGCCAGGCCTGCACGCCGAAATTGCCGTTCCACACCACGCCTTCGAAAAAGGGGTAGATGAACGCAACGATCAGCGCCGTGGCGCATAGCTGCGGCGCGAAGCGCGCACGTTCGGCGATCCCCCCCGAGATGATCGCGGGAATCGCGGCTGCGAAGGTCAGCAGGAAAAAGCATTTGACCAGCGCATAGCCGTGATCGGTGGCCAGTTGCGACGCCGGCTGCAGGAAGTTCACGCCATAGGCGATCCAGTAGCCGATGAAGAAATACACCAACGCGGAAATGGCGAAATCGCTGAGGATCTTCGACAGCGCGTTGACCTGGTTCTTGTGGCGCACGGTGCCCACTTCGAGAAAGGCGAAGCCGGCGTGCATGGCGAGCACCAGAATGGCGCCCATCAGGATGAACAGGGTGTTGGAGCCGTGGACCAGGGAGTCCATCGCGCTGTGCATGTTTTCCATGAAAGAGGCAGACCTGCTGAAAAAGCACCAGGACAGTTCAAGAACCTGCATCCCTGCACCGAATCGGTGCCAGCTTTTGCCCTGTTTTGCCGAACCGGGCGCGGCCTGCGTGGTTTTTTCTTGGGTTTGTCGTGGATTGGGTTAAGGTTTATCGGTATCCGCCAGGGTCGACGCCCTGGTTCGGCGCACCGCTGCGGGCTACGCCCCGCGTTGTGGCAAATTTCAGTAGCAAGGCCCATACCAGCGCCGCTAGTGAACCTTCCATACACCCGGTCACTCGAATGACCTACAGACCTGCACACCTACAATAGGGAGAGCCCCATGGCCAGCAAATCGGCAAAGACTGCACAAGAGATATTGATGGCTGACTTCCAAGCCTTGGTTCGCGATACCGAGCGCTTGCTGGCCGATACCGCCAACCTCGCGGGCGACCAGGCCGATGAACTGCGCGAGCAGATCCACGAGCGTCTGACCCAAGCCCGTGAAACCTTGCAACTGACCCAGGATTCAGTGCGCGAGCGCGGCCAGGCAGCGCTCGGTAGCGCCGAACAATACGTCCAGGAGAAACCCTGGCAGGCCATTGGTATTGCCGCAGGCGTCGGCCTGCTGATCGGCCTGCTGGCCAATCGGCGCTGAGGAGTCCCCATGGAGAATGACAGCATTGGCACCAGCGCTTCCGGCAAACGCCTGGGCGCGGCACTGCTGGGGCTGCTGCACAGCCACATCGAACTGTTCGGCATCGAACTGCAGGAGCAGAAAGCACGAACCCTGAGCCTGCTGCTGTTCGCCGGCCTGGCACTGGTGTTCGCGCTGCTGCTGCTGACGGCCTTGTCCGGCTTGCTGCTGGTGCTGCTGTGGGACAGCTATCGACTGGCTGGCATCATTGGCCTGTGCGTCTTCTATGGCGCGGCTGCGCTGTATTGCGGCCTGCGCCTCAAAGCGGCTGTGTTCGATGAGTCGTCACCCTTCGGTGCGACCCTCGACGAACTGGCCAAGGACCGGGAGCGCCTGTTGCCATGAGCCTGCCTGAACTACCGAATACCCGTAATCCACGGGAGTTGCGCAAGGCGCTGCTCCGCCTGCGCATGGAAATGCACCGCCAGGAGATCCGCCATGAGTCCGGCCAGCTGCTGCAACCCTTGCAGCGCCTGCGCGGCATGGGCAGCTCGCTGCATGACGGGCTGGGTATCAAGCACGCGCCGTTATGGGGCATCGGCGCCGTCGTGGCACTGGGCTTTCTGACCGGCAAAGGGGTACGCAGCGGTAACCTGGGCCGCCTGGTCCGGCTGGGAACCAGCTTGTTGCCGCTGGTGCGCCTGTACCTGCAAGGCAACCGTCGCTCTTGAACGTCGTGACCGGCCCCCTGCCACAAGGCCGGTCACGATCTTCCCCTTGCACGCCTGCTCGCGACGCTGGAAGCTATCCCTCTCGATCGACAGGAGACCGCGCCTTGGACTGGCACACCCTGCTCACCCGCGAACGCCTTGGCAAAGCGCTCTATAGCGCCGAAGAACTGGGCCGCAGCCCGTTTCACAAAGACCATGACCGGATCATCTTCTCAGGGGCCTTTCGCCGCCTCGGGCGCAAGACCCAGGTCCACCCCGTCACCAGCAACGACCATATCCACACGCGCCTGACCCATTCCCTGGAGGTCAGCTGCGTAGGCCGCTCATTGGGCATGCGTGTCGGCGAAACACTGCGCAGCAGCCTGCCCGAGTGGTGCGAGCCCAGCGACCTGGGCATGATCGTGCAGTCGGCCTGCCTGGCTCACGACATTGGCAACCCACCGTTCGGCCACTCCGGTGAAGACGCCATTCGCCACTGGTTCCAGCAGGCCGCCGGGCGTGGCTGGCTGGACGACATGAGCGACGACGAACGCGCCGACTTCCTCAATTTCGAAGGCAACGCGCAAGGCTTTCGTGTGCTCACCCAGCTCGAGTACCACCAGTTCGATGGCGGCACCCGGCTCACCTACGCCACCCTTGGCACCTACCTCAAGTACCCTTGGACTGCCCGGCATGCCGATGCCCTCGGGTACAAGAAGCACAAGTTCGGCTGCTACCAGAGCGAACTGCCACTGCTTGAACAGATTGCCCGCAAGCTCGGCCTGCCGCAGCTCGAAGAACAACGCTGGGCGCGCCATCCGCTGGTGTACCTGATGGAAGCGGCAGATGACATCTGCTACGCCCTGATTGACCTGGAAGACGGCCTGGAGATGGAGCTGCTGCACTACGCCGAAGTCGAGGCGCTGCTGCTCGACCTGGTCGGCGATGACCTGCCGGAAACCTATCGACAGCTTGGCCCTGCCGACTCCCGCCGACGCAAACTGGCCATACTGCGTGGCAAAGCCATCGAACACCTGACCAATGCCGCTGCCCAAGCCTTTGTCGAGCAGCAGCAAGCACTGTTGAGCGGTCGCCTGAGCGGTGACCTGGTCGAGCACATGCACGGCCCGGCCAAGCGGTGCGTGCTGCAGGCCAAGGCTATGGCGCGAAACAAGATTTTCCAGGACAAGCGCAAGACGCTGCATGAAATTGGTGCATACACCACGCTGGAAATCCTCCTCAACACGTTCTGCGCTGCCGCCCTGGAACAGCATGGCGGCCGCACGCCGTCATTCAAGAGCCGCCGCGTGCTGGACCTGATCGGCAACAACGCCCCCAACCCGCACGACTCCCTGCACCAGGCGTTCCTGCGCATGATCGATTTCATCGCGGGCATGACCGACAGCTATGCCAGTGACATGGCTCGGGAAATGACCGGGCACTCGAGCCTGAGCTAAGGGCAAGGCGCCGCTCAGTACAAACCGAGCGACGCCCTTATCTAAGAAACGTCCTACAAACCCTAGCGCCTTATAAACAACGTATACACAAAAGAACAAAAAGCACGTAAAACGCCTTCGACGATGAAGTAAATTCTTACACTTCGTAGCTCAAATTGTATTCCGCTGTAAGCCGTTTCCCATATATATCGAATTAACCATCCACTCGCCCCCGTGGACTTGTAACTGGGGTAAGGTGCCACCCTGCCTCCGCCATTCGCTGCAGGGAACTTGAACATGAATAGTGTATTTATCGTCGATGACCATCCAGTCATCCGCCTTGCTGTCCGTATGTTGCTGGAAAACCAGAACTACAAAGTCGTGGGTGAATCGGACAATGGCGTGGATGCCATACAGATGATTCGCGAAACCCAGCCAGAACTGGTGATTCTGGACATCAGCATTCCCAAACTGGACGGCCTTGAGGTGCTGTCGCGCTTCCAGGCCATGGCCCTGCCGTTGAAAATTCTGATACTCACCGCACAGACCCCGGCATTGTTCGCGATGCGCTGCATGCACTCCGGCGCCGCAGGTTATGTATGCAAACAGGAAGACCTGAGCGAACTGCTCAGCGCAATCAAGGCCGTACTGGCTGGCTATAACTATTTCCCCAGCCAGGCGATACACAATGACCACGCAACGGCTGACGCTGACCTGCAACTTTTCCGACTCGTTAACGACCGAGAACTGATGGTCCTGCAACTTTTCGCCCAAGGCCGCAGTAACCAGGAGATCGCCAAAGGCATGTTCATCAGCAACAAGACCGTCAGTACCTACAAGAAGCGGCTCATGCAGAAACTGCAGGTCGACACCTTGGTCGACCTGATTGAAATGGCTAAACGCAACGCGCTGGTCTGAGGTTCTCGATGCTGCATCTGATCACTTGCCTGGTGCTCGTCCTGGCCTTGGCCTGCGAGCTGGCGCAGGCTTCATCCCATGAGGTCGAGCCCTATATCCTGCTGGCCCGCTCTTCGGCGATGCCTCTCAACCCGCCACTGACCGAGCAGCAACAGAAGTGGCTGGAGGGCCGGCATACTCTGATCCTAGGCACCTCGGCGCCCGACTACCCACCCTTCGACATCACCAGTGGCGGGCAGATTTATCAAGGCCTCACTGCGGAATATGCGAGCCTGATCGGCAGGGCACTGAACCTGCCGGTCAAGGTCATGCGCTACCCCCACAGGCAGGCGGCGCTGCAGGCACTCAGGCGTGGGGAAATCGACCTGCTCGGAAGCGCCAATGGTTATGAAGCGACAGCCGAAGGCGTGACGCTTTCGCATCCTTACGCGGTTGACCAACCCGTACTGGTCACCCGCGAAGATGAAATGCGTGCCCTCAATGGCGGTCTGCATGGCATGCGCCTGGGCATGCTCTACCACTACCTGCCGCAGGAGGAAGTGCAGGCTAGCTACCCCAATGCCGAGGTGCTGGTTTTCGGCTCATCCACCCAGGCCCTCAACGCCGTGGCCTTTGGTCAGGCGGATGTGTTCGTCGGCGATACCATTTCGACCCATTACCAGCTCAATCGCGGGCACTTGCCACGATTGCGCATGGCCAGTTTCGGTCAACACGAGCAGTTCGGTTTCAGTTTCGCCATGCGCGCCGAGGATGTGCAGCTCAAAGAGCTGGTCAATGCAACCCTCGACCGCCAGTCAAGCACGGTGCAGGCCAGTATTCTCAAGCGCTGGAGCGCGGGCAGTGACCTGCTGCTGAGCAATCGCCAGCTGCAGTTGACGGCAGACGAGGAGCAGTGGCTGCGCAGCCATCCGGTCATGCAGGTCGCGATTGACGAAACGGCAGCTCCCCTTTCCTATTTCGATGGCAACGGCCATTTTCGCGGAATAACCGCCGACCTACTGGACCTGATACGCCTGCGTACCGGTCTGCGCTTCGAGGTACAACGGGCCAATGGCATTGCCGACATGCTCGCACGGCTTGAAGACGGGCGTGTAGACATGATTGCCGCCCTTGCCAGCGACGGCATCAACGACAAACGCCTGCATTTGAGCCGGCCGTACCTCGAAAGCCCCCACGTGCTGGTCACCCGTACCCACGACGACCGGTTCAGTTCACTGGAGCAGCTGAACAAGCATCGTATTGCCATCTCCCGCTACAGCAACATGGACGACCTGCTGTCGACCCACTTCCCGCAGATCGGCTGGATCGAGACCGAAAGCCCCTATTATTCGGTAGCGCTGCTCAACAGTGGCGCCGTCGATGCCGTGATCACCCCCTTGATCGACGCCAACCACGCCCTTGCCGTCAATTCCGACCTGGTCATACGCAGCACGGTGGGCAGCGAGCCAGCCAACTTCGCGATGGCCACCCGCGAACAGGACACAGCACTTGCCAGCATGCTCGACAAGGCCCTGCTAAGTATCTCGCCGGAAGAACTGGGGGTGATCAACAATCGCTGGCGCGGCTACGACGTGCATGAAGATGCCAGCTGGCAAGGCTTGCGGCGCCTGATCCTGCAAGTGCTGCTGGGGACAGGCGTGCTGCTGTTGCTGGCGCTGCTGTGGAACGCTCGCCTGCGCGGCCAGATCAAGCAGCGCCAACGCGCCGAACGTGCGCTGAGCGACCAGCTGGAGTTCATGGGTGCACTGCTCAACGGCACCCCGCACCCCATGTACGTGCGCGACCGCGAGGGCCGCTTGCAAAGTTGCAACGCCAGCTACCTTGAAGCCGTCCAGTCCAGCCAGGAAGCAGTGATTGGCAAACGCCTGGAAGAGAGCCTGTTCGCCGACCCCGCGAACACCCGCCAGATTCAGGCCGATTACCAACAGGTGATGGCTGCCGGCGTGCCGCTGATCATTGACCGTCCTGTACGCCTCAAGGATCGCGAAATGACCCTTTACCACTGGATCCTGCCCTACCGCGATTCGCTGGGTGAAGTACAAGGGATCATCGGCGGCTGGGTCGACATCAGCGATCGGGGCAAACTGGTTCAGGAACTGCGCGAAGCCAAGCGCCTGGCCGACGACGCCAACCGTGCCAAGAGTACCTTCCTGGCCACCATCAGCCACGAGATCCGCACGCCGATGAGCGCGGTCATCGGCATGCTCGAACTGGCGTTGCGGCGCTCACTGCAAGGGCAAGTGGACCCCACGTCGCTGGAAGTCGCCCACCAATCGGCGAGGGATCTGCTTGGCCTGATCGGCGATATCCTGGACATCGTGCGCATCGAGTCTGGCCACCTGTCACTCAATCCAGAGGCCGTCGATCCGGCAGCACTTGTCGAGTCGGTCGGCCGCGTCTTCCACGGGCAAGCGCGCCAGAAAGGCCTGGCCCTGGACATCAACATCAGCCCTCAAGCCCGCGGCCATGCCTTGCTCGACCCGCTGCGCTTCAAGCAGATCCTGTCCAACCTCGTCAGCAACGCCATCAAGTTCACCGAGCAGGGCCAGATCAACATCACACTCGGTTTGCGCGACGAAGGCCCGTGCGCGCACCCGACGCTGGAACTGGAAGTGCGCGACACTGGCATCGGCATCGAGGGCGAAGACCTCCAGCGCCTGTTCAACCCGTTCGTCCAGGCCAACCCGCATAGCCAGGGTGCCCGCGCCGGCACTGGGCTCGGCCTGGCTATCTGCCACAGCCTGTGCGAGATGATGGGTGGCAACCTGAGCATCAAGAGCCTCCCGGACTTTGGCACGCAAGTTCGCCTGCTGTTGCCGCTTGAGCGCGTCGACGCCCCGGCGCCTCAGGGGCTGGAGGCCGAGGAAGTTGAGATACCCGACAGTGGCCTGAAAGTGCTGGTGGTCGACGATCACCCAGCCAACCTCTTGCTGATGGCACAGCAACTGGGTTACCTGGGGCTAAGCCATGCCAGCGCCAGCGACGGCCGCCAAGGCCTGGAAAAATGGCGCCAAACGCCGTTCGACGTGCTGGTGCTCGATTGCAACATGCCACACCTGAGCGGCTACCAACTGGCCACCGCCGTGCGCAGCGAAGAGCGCCAGAACGGGCGACCGCGCTGCGTCATCCTGGGCTACACCGCAAACGCCCAACCCGAAGTCAGGCAAAAGTGCCTCAGCGCCGGCATGGACGATTGCCTGCTCAAGCCCATCAGCCTGCGTACGCTCAGCCAATGCCTGGCCAAGATCGTGCCCAGCCCCCACCAAGCCATCGAGCCATTGTTCAACCTGGCGGGCCTGGCCGGCATCGTCGGCAACAACGCCAGAAGCCGTACGCGCTTTCTCACTGCCGTGCACACAAGCCTGCAGGAAGACCTGGCACTGCTCATGAGCCTTGATCCCCAGCATCAGGCCAACGAGATTCGCGAGCAGGCGCACAAGATCCTCAGCGCGGCACGGCTGCTGGAAGCAAGGCGCATGATGACGGCCTGCGAGGCCCTGGAGGAAGAAACGTTGTCTGCGGGGTGCATCAGACTGCAGCGGCAGGTACTGGCTCGGCATATGCGCCGAGTGGAGAAAGCGCTGGCCAGGGAACTGGCCAAGGCTTGACTGAGCGGCGCCCGAGCGAGGCGCCGCTCATGCACAGGTCAGGAAGCCGGGTTGATCGGCTTTTCCGGATACCAGGCGTCCAGCAGCGGGCTGACTTCGATGGTGGTCAGTTCGCTGCGGCCTTTGAGCCAGGCTTCGACGGTGGCACGCTGCTCTTCGCTGACCGAGCCACGCTTGGCCGAGCACACCAGACCGAAGTCATCGCCGCCAACGTAATCGAGGCCGTTGGCATCCATGGCTTCAGCCAGGAAGGCGTCGAGGAAGGCATCGATGGCTTCGTCGGACAGGTCTTCCTTGAAACCCAGGTTCAGTTCGAAACCCAGCTCCTGGAATTCATCAACGCACAGCTTCTTGCGCAGACGACGGGAACGGTTGGTAGCCATGAAACAATCCTCTTGAGTATTAACGCGCGGCACTTTACCAGTTTCCACGCTACAAAGGCGCTTTTCCGTCGAACGTGGCGCATCAGCGCTGCGCTTGGGGCATAATGCGCTCTATATTTCATCCTGGGGTGATCATCTCGTACAGCCCCATTGTCTTTTTCCCTCGTCCGCAGGGTATTTAATCCATATGATCAAAAAGCTCCGCCCCCTCGTTCTCGCTGGCCTGCTGCTGCCGCTGGCAATGCCCAGCCAGGCAGCTGCCGTCAATACCTCCCTGCCGCCGAAAGTCCAGCAAGCACTCAAGGCCAACAAGCTGCAGGACAGCGCACTGTCGCTGGTCATGCTGCCGCTTAACGGTCCTGGCACGGCGACCGTGTTCAACGCCGATGTATCGGTCAACCCGGCCTCGACCATGAAGCTGGTCACCACCTATGCCGCCCTTGAGCTGCTCGGCCCCACTTTCCAGTGGAAAACCGAGTTCTACACCGACGGCACCCTGAGCAATGGTGTGCTCAATGGCAACCTTTACCTCAAGGGCGGCGGCGACCCCAAGCTGAACATGGAAAAGCTCTGGCTGCTGATGCGTGACCTGCGCGCCAATGGCGTACGCACCGTTACCGGCGACCTGGTGCTGGACCGCAGCCACTTCGTGCAACCCAACCTGCCGCAGTTCGACGATGACGGTGGCGACGTCAACAAGCCGTTCCTGGTCAAGCCGGATTCGCTGATGATCAACCTCAAGGCCCTGCGCTTCGTTGCCCGCAACGACGACGGCAAGGTCACCGTCGCGGTCGAGCCACCGATCGCCAGCATCCACATCGACAACCAGGTCAAGGCCGTGGCCTCCAAGCAGTGCAGCGGCGACGTGCGCTACAACCCGGTGCAGCAACCCGACGGCATCAGCGTGACCGTCACCGGCCAGCTGGGCGATGGCTGCAATTCGCAGACCTACCTGTCGCTGCTTGACCACCCGACCTACGCTGCCGGTGCCGTGCGGGCCATCTGGAACGAGCTGGGTGGCAGCATCCAGGGCCGTGACCGCATCGAAAACGTGCCCAAAAGCGCTCGCCTGCTGGCCCGGGCCTTCTCGCCGGACCTGGTGGAAGTGATCCGCGACATCAACAAGTACAGCAACAACACCATGGCCCAGCAGCTGTTCCTGAGCATCGGCGCGCAGTTCCGCACCGACGCCGACGGCGACGACGCCCGTGCTGCGCAGCGCGTGGTGCGCCAGTGGCTGGCCAAGAAAGGCATCACCGCGCCGCACCTGGTGATGGAGAACGGCTCCGGCCTGTCGCGCGCCGAGCGGGTCAGCACCCGCGAAATGGCGGCGCTGCTGCAAGCGGCGTGGAACAGCCCGTATGCCGCCGAGTTCATGAGCTCGATGCCACTGGTGGGTATGGACGGTACCATGCGCAAACGCCTGAAGCGCACCGCTTTGACCGGCGAAGGGCACATAAAGACCGGCACCCTGAATACCGTACGGGCGATCGCCGGCTTCAGCCGTGACAGCAACGGCAACACCTGGGCGGTGGCGGCGATCCTCAACGATCCGAAGCCATGGGGCGCCTCGCAGGTGCTCGATCAAGTGCTGCTGGACCTGTATCGCCAGCCGAAGCTGAACAACAGCGCGACGGCTGCAGCACCTTGATGCAGCGATAACCTGCACTGGCCTCTTCGCGGGTAAACCCGCTCCTACAGGTACCCACAGGACTCAGGCCTAGTGCTATTCCTGTAGGAGCGGGTTCACCCGCGAAGAGGCCGGTACAGGCAGCAAAGAAACCTCAGGTCAACTCTGCCTCAACCCGGTCCCGCCCTGCCTGCTTGGCCGCATACACCCCGGCGTCTGCCCGCAGCAACAAGGCATCCGCCCCCTCCCCTTGCCGCCAGCCGGCCACACCAAAGCTCGCAGTCACCTTGCCCACCCCTTCGACCGGCACGCTGCGCACGCCTTGCCACAGCTCCGTGGCCAGCGTCCGCGCCTGTTCGACATTGCTGCCTGGGCACAGCACCATGAACTCCTCCCCACCCAACCGGCAGAACACATCGGTGCGGCGCAAGCGCTGGCCAATGCGTTGGCACAGGCTGCGCAGTACGTGGTCACCCACGGCATGGCCGTACTGATCGTTGATCCGCTTGAAATGGTCTATGTCGAGCATGATCACGGCCAGGTCCTGCTTATCACGCTGGGCACGATCCAGTTCGACCTTGAGTCGCTCCTGAAAATAGCGGCGGTTATGAATACCGGTCAGCGAATCGGTGACAGACAGCGCCCGTAACTCTTCTTCCACCCCTTTGAGGTCGGAAATATCGGTGAGATAGCCATGCCACAGCGTGCAACCGTTCTCGCCGACCTCCGGCGTTGCCTCACCGCGCACCCAACGCAATCCGGCCCGCGGCAGGCGTACCCGGTACTCTTCGCGCCACGGCGACAGGTGTTCGGCGGAATAACGCACCGACAGGCGCACGCGCTCCAGGTCATCGGGATGAATGCGCTCGAACACCACCGAGGCATCCTCGCCCAGCAGCTGCAGGTCGACCTCGTAGATGTCG
>Ga0153918_1001083_pt1 | contig 11378 bp, 8 predicted proteins | sample TSFL002MetaG_FD_104687 | JGI IMG/M metagenome (GOLD analysis project Ga0153918, IMG submission 104687) | Attine ant fungus gardens microbial communities from Florida, USA - TSFL002 MetaG | ecosystem: Host-associated > Fungi > Mycelium > Unclassified | place: USA: Florida, Paynes Creek Historic... | reverse complement strand
GGCACCAGCGGGCCGTTGGGGCCTTGCTCGAAGCTGGTGGTGAGGATGGTCGGCAGGTTGAAGAACTTGGCCAGGTCGGCCAGGGCCAGCACGTTGTTCTTGAATTTGTCCGGCTCGATGTCGCGGACCAGGGACAGCAGGCCCGCCTGATGATCGACCAGCAGTACGGCGGCGTCGTCTTTGTTCAGGCGGTTGTAGGTGAATTTGCTCATGGTCTGTGCTCCTAAGGTTTATGAATTTTTCAGCAATCCGGGGTGTTTCGCGTTGATGGGCACAGATTAAAATCATCACCTTTCCGGCGGTAGACTGCGAAAATTGCCTTTAGCGTTCCATCTGGAGAACGATGATTGGAAGACCTCAATTCCCTCTACTACTTCACCCAAGTCGTCGAGCACGGTGGCTTCGCCCCTGCCGGGCGGGCATTGGACATGCCCAAGTCGAAGCTCAGCCGGCGCATCGCCGATCTTGAGGAGCGCCTGGGCGTTCGCCTGCTTCACCGCACCAGCCGGCTCTGCTCACTGACCGAGATCGGCCAGGCCTACTACAACCGCTGCCTGGCCATGCGCGTGGAGGCCGAAGGCGCGGCAGAGATCATCGAGCGCAACCGCAGCGAACCGCGCGGCCTGGTGCGCATCAGTTGCCCGACCACCCTGCTCAACTCCTGGGTCGGGCCGATGCTGACCCGCTACATGCTCAAGTACCCGCAGGTCGAGCTGTTCATCGAGAGCACCAACCGCCGCGTCGACCTGCTGCACGAGGGCTTCGACATTGCCCTGCGGGTGCGCTTCCCGCCGCTGGAGAACACCGACATGGTGATGAAGGTGCTGAGCAACAGTACCCAGTGCCTGGTCGGGCAGCCGCAATACCTGGAGCAACTGCCGGAAAACTTTGACCCGCAGTTGCTGAGCACGCTGCCGAGCCTGCATTGGGGCAGCGCCCAGCGGGAGTACCAGTGGGAGCTGTTCCAGGGCGAGGACAGCAGCCGCAGCATCGTCATCCCGTATACCCCGCGCATGGTGACGGATGACCTGTTTGCCCTGCGCCACTTCGTGGTAGCCGGGGTGGGTATCGCGCACTTGCCGCGGGTGGCGGTGCGTGAAGACCTGGCGGCTGGGCGGTTGGTGGAGCTGATCCCGGACTGGCACCCGCGCTGCGGCATCGTGCATGCGATCTTCCCGTCGCGGCGTGGGTTGCTGCCATCGGTGCGGGCGCTGATCGATCACCTGGCCGAGGAGTTTGCGATCAGCGACATGGCCTGACGTTCCTTGAGCAGCATGTCGACCAGCAGCGCCAGCACCACCGCCCCGGCGGCCACGCCAAACAGCGCGCCGTAGTGGCCATCCGTGGCGGCGAACAGCGCCGAATAACCGTAACCGGCAATGGCCTGGAAACTGGCGAACGAAACTGTCGCCCGGCTCCAGGTCGCGCTCTGCCGGGCGTGGCCTTCGACCAGCTGATGCACCCGCGCCAGCGCCAGCGGCACGATGCCCGGCGGGAACGAGCCGATCAGCAGCGCCGCAGCCCCCAACACCCGCAGATCGTGACTACCCAGCAAGGCACCGAGCGCGGCCAGCTGCGCCAGCAGCACCAGGCGAATGCCGGCGCGTGCCCCCAGGTGGTCGGCCAATAATCCATACACCACCGGGCCGACAATCGCGCCCAGGCCATAAAGCCCCCACATGGCAGCGCCCGCGTGAGAGCCTGCGCCCAGGCCACGGCTCACGTAGTCGACCAGGAACATCATCGGCGCCACCAACGCCGTAGCCATCAGGGCGTACTGCCCGAACAGTACGAGAATCGCAGGCGAAACAGCCGGCTGTGGCAACGCAGGTGCCGCTGGCTGAGGCCCATGCTCGGCAGGCCAGCCGGCCCAGCTGCTGAAGGTCAGCAGCAGCGCCAAAGCGGCCAGACCCAGCCAGGTCTGTTGCAGCCCTTTCGCCAGCAGCCAAGGCACCAGGCTTGCCGACGCTGCAACGCCCAGGCCCAGGCCCAGGAAGATGGCGCCGCTGGCCAGGCCCCGCCGCGTGGCGCTGACATGGGGCAGTATGACGCTGGCCACCAGCACCATGATCACCCCGCCGGCCACGCCCGACAGCATACGCCAGGCAAAGAACCAGCCCACTGACAACGGCCAGGCACAGGCGAGGAAGGTCAGGCTTACCAGCACCATCATGCCGCGCAGCACCGTTGCGCCCGACCAACGCTTGGCCAGCGGCCTGCCGATAAGCGCGCCGATCAGATAGCCGGCCAGATTGGCTGCACCGAGGTAGACCACCGCGGAACTGGCAAACCAGTGGGCATTGATCAACGCCGGGATCAGTGGCGTATAAGCGAACCGCGCCAGGCCGATCCCAACCAGGCTGGCGCATAGCCCGGCCCAGATGGGCAACCAGGGCGCACGTTGAATCGAAGCGTTCATGATCTTCCCTTGCGCCCTGATGGCGCTTGCTGATGGTGATGGGAAAAGCATAAATTCGCCGAACGAAGAAATAACGCAGCGAGTTTTCATCTCTGTACTGCATTTTTGCATCACCGAGGAACGCTTCGATGAACTGGGACGACACCCGCGTGTTTCTGGCGTTGTGCCGCGAGCAAACCTTGCGTGGTGCAGCCCGCAGCCTGGGCGTGGACCAGGCCACCGTCGGCCGCCGACTCGCTTCGCTGGAAGGCGCGCTGGACGCCACGCTGTTCCTGCGCACCTCCAGCGGTTATTCGCTGACCAGCGCCGGCGAGGTCGCAATGCGGGCTGCGCTGGAGATGGAGGCTGCCGCCGCCGGCCTGCAGCGGCAGATCCTTGGGCTGGATGAACGCCTGAGCGGTGTGGTGCGCATCACCAGTACCGATGCCTTTGCGTCGGAATTCATCATCCCGACGGTCGCGCAGTTGCGCTTGCAGCACCCTGGGATCGAGGTGCAACTGCACGCATCCACGCAGATGCTCAACCTCAGCCAGCGCGAGGCGGATATCGCCGTGCGCACGCTCAAGCCGGACAACCCCGAGCTGGTCGTGCGACGCCTGGCGCGCTGGCGCACCGGCTTGTTCGCTTCGCATGAGTATCTGCAGCGGCGTGGCGAGCCTATGCCGGGCAGTGCGTTCGCCGGGCACGAACTGGTGGTGTATCAACCGTATCTGGACAGTGGCAAGGAGGTGACACTGGCCGGTGAGCCGATCGACCAAGGGCATATCGCCATGACCTGTACCTCAGGACTGATGGTGCGCCACGCGCTGGCCTGCGGAATAGGCCTGGGTGAACTCCCCGTGCCGATGGGGCAACGGGCAGGCCTGCAGCAGGTCTGGACCCGCGGCAGGCCTTACGACATCTGGCTGGTGACCCATCAGGATGTGCGCCATACGGCGAGGGTGCGGGTAGTGATCGAGGCGATTGCGCAGGCCTTCAGCCAATAGGCTGCTTCACGAAGGCGCTGCCACAGGCACCCCCAACGCCAGCACACGCGTGCAAGACCCGTGGCCGCTATTGCGCCACAGTCCCGGATCATCCCCCTCGGAGCCTCCATGATCCGCGCCAATCACGGGCCAGGCCGCGCCCTGTTCGCCGCCCTCACCCTCTGCCCCGCCCTTGCCCAGGCAGATGAACCCGGCTGGTCGCTGCTCAGCCGCAACTACTTCCTGCACAGCGACTTTCGCTCGCCCTCCGCCAGCGGCCAGAACTATCGTCAGGAATGGGCCCAGGGTTTCATCGGCGAGCTTCGCTCAGGTTTCACCGAGGGCACGGTCGGCGTCGGCCTCGACGCCCACGGTTTCCTCGGTCTCAAGCTCGACGGCGGCCGCGGCCATGCCGGCACCGGCCTGCTGCCCCGTGACAGCGACGGTCGCGCCGAGTCCGACTACTCCAGTGCCGGCGCCGCGCTCAAGCTGCGTTTGGGCAACACCCAGCTGCGCTATGGCGAGATGATGGTGGAGACGCCTGTATTCGACACAGGCGACAAACGTCTGCACCCTGAATACGCCACCGGCTGGTTCCTGGAGAATACAGATTTGCCCGATTGGCGTTTGCAGGCAGGCCGTTTCACTGCGTTCAACAATCAGGACAACAGCTCGACGCATGATGACTTCAGCGGCTATGGCGCGACGACGGATAATCGCGCCATCAGCCTGGCCGGTGCCACCTTCGCGCCACACGGCCCGTTCGGTGGTGCGTTGTACGCCGGGGAGCTGGAAGACACCTGGCGCCAGGCCTACCTCAACCTGAACCTGGCCGAAGGCAATTGGCGCCTGGATGGCAACCTCTACAAGACCCGCGATACCGGCAACGCCAGCGCAGGCGCAATCGACACCCTCGCATACAGTGTGCTGGCCAAGTACAGCTTCGGCGCTCAGGCGCTGAGTGTGGCTTACCAGAAGGTTGAGGGAAATACCCCGTTCGACTTCGTCGGCGGCGATTCCATCTACCTGGCCAACTCGATCAAGTACGCCGATTTCAACGGCCCCGGCGAGCGTTCGTGGCAACTGCGCTACGACCTCGACTTCGCTACCCTCGGCGTGCCGGGCCTGAGCCTGATGGGCCGCTACGTCAGCGGCCGTGGCATCGACGGTAGCCATGCACCTGCGGGGGGCGCCTACGTGAACCAGTACGGCCAGGGCGGCAAGCACTGGGAGCGCGACGTCGACCTGAAATACGTGGTGCAGTCGGGCGCAGCCAAAGACCTCAGCCTGTCGTTTTCACACGTCAGCCACAGAGCCAACCAAGCCCAGGCCGGCGATGACATCGACCGCATCTACCTGATCATCGAGTACCCGCTCAAAGGCAGTTTCTGAACTCATGCTGCCAGCAGACGGCGGTGATTGCCAGGATGGGGCGGAAGCAAAAAAAAGGGGCCATCGCGGCCCCTTCCTTTCACCATCACGTCAGCTTAGAACGCGAAGCACGAGCAACCCAGCGCACCCCAGAAGCCCTGGAAGTCATTTACCGGCACACTCGATTTACGCGCCTTGTCATGGCTGTGCGCATGCACCCCACATGGCCCCGAGCACTGGTGCACGGCTGCCGCCAGCGACGGCGTGCCTGCACGCCAGTGCCCCGGCACCTTGGTCACCGGCGACCATTCTGGCAGCACCGGCACCTGCGGCGGGCCGAGCTTGTCGAATTCGGCCGCGCCGTACACCACCTTGCCATCAACCACTGTCAGCACCGACTCGATGCCCTTGATCGCTTCCTCATCGACACTGAAGAAGTCCAGCGACAGTGCCGCCAGGTCGGCCAGCTGGCCTACCTTGATCTGGCCCTTCTTGCCCTGCTCGCTGGAGAACCACGCACTGCCCTGGGTGAACAGCTGCAGTGCGGTTTCGCGGTCCAGGCCTTCCTTGTACAGCTCCATGCCGCCAACCGTTTTGCCACTGACCAGCCAATACAGCGAGGTCCACGGGTTGTAGCTGGACACGCGGGTGGCGTCGGTACCGGCACCCACCGGCACGCCCATCTCGAGCATGCGCTTGATCGGCGGGGTCTGCTCGGCAGCCTTGGCGCCGTAGCGGTCGACGAAGTACTCGCCCTGGAAGGCCATGCGGTCCTGGATGGCGATGCCACCGCCCAGCGCACGCACGCGCTCGATGTTTTGCGGGGTGATGGTTTCGGCGTGGTCGAAGAACCACGGCAGGCCGTTGAACGGGATGTCGCGATTGACCTTCTCGAACACGTCGAGCATGCGCGTGATCGATTCGTTGTAGGTGGCGTGCAGGCGGAACGGCCAGCGCTGCTCGACCAGGTGGCGCACCACTGGTTCCAACTCTTCTTCCATGGTCTGCGGCAGGTCCGGGCGCGGCTCGAGGAAGTCCTCGAAGTCGGCGGCGGAGAACACCAGCATCTCGCCAGCGCCGTTATGGCGCAGGAAGTCGGTGCCGCTGTGCAGCTTGACGCTGGAGGTCCATTTGCGGAAGTCGTCGAGCTCTTCCTTGGGCTTCTGGGTGAACAGGTTGTAGGCGATGCGGACGGTCAGCTGATTGTTGTCGGCCAGCTCCTGGATCACCGAATAGTCGTCGGGGAAGTTCTGGTAACCGCCACCGGCGTCGATCGCACTGGTCAGGCCCAGGCGGTTCAGCTCGCGCATGAACTGGCGGGTGGAGTTGATCTGGTACTCCAGTGGCAGCTTCGGCCCCTTGGCCAGGGTGGCGTAGAGGATCATCGCGTTGGGGCGGGCGATGAGCATGCCGGTCGGGTTGCCGAACTTGTCGCGCTGGATCTCGCCGCCCGGTGGGTTTGGCGTGGTCTTGTCGTAGCCGACAGCCTTGAGCGCGGCGCGGTTGAGCAGCGCACGGTCGTACAGGTGCAGCAGGAACACCGGGGTGTCGGGGGCGGCCTGGTTGATTTCTTCCAGCGTCGGCATGCGTTTTTCGGCGAACTGGAATTCGTTCCAGCCACCGACCACGCGCACCCATTGCGGCGTCGGTGTGCGCGCGGCCTGGTCCTTGAGCATGCGCAGGGCATCGGCCACCGACGGCACGCCTTCCCAGCGCAGTTCCAGGTTGTAGTTCAGGCCACCCCGGATCAGGTGCAGGTGCGAGTCGTTAAGGCCAGGGATCACCGTGCGCTGCTTGAGGTCGATGATCTGTGTGGCGCTGCCCTTGTGGGCCATGGCCTCGGCGTCGTTGCCCACGGCGATGAAGCGGCCGTCCTTGATGGCAACGGCAGTGGCGGTGGGCTTTTCGCGATCAACGGTGTGCAGTTTGCCGTTGAACAGAATCAGGTCGGCGGTCATGGAACCTCCTTGGATGGATGCGTGGGCGGAACCGGCTTGGCCGGTGAAGGGCAATGCGGACCAGAGGGCGCCGGCGGCACCTAGCACGGTGCTGGTGGCGAGGAACTGGCGACGGGTCTTGTCGTTGCGGTCCTGGGACATGGGCTTCTCCGTCTGGGTGCGGCGGCGGCAGGCGCAACTGCAGAGCATGCCGGCTGGTACAGGGTCAGGGCTTGGATGGATGTGCGGTGGGTTGTAGAAGGTTAGCCCTGTTCACGCTTTGTGCTGCCAGGGCTGGCCTCTTCGCGGGCATGCCCGCTCCCACAGAGCCCGCGAAGGCCTCCCCGATTACTTCTGAAGGAACGCCAGCAGGTCTTCATTCAGCTGCTGCGCATGCGTCACGGCAAACCCGTGCGGCGCACCGGCATACACCTTCAGCTCAGCCCCGCGAATCAGCTCCGCCGCCCGCTTGCCGGTGGCTTCGAACGGCACGATCTGGTCGTCATCGCCATGGATCACCAGGGTTGGCACATCGATGTTGGCCATGTCCGGGCGGAAGTCGGTCTGCGAGAAGGCGGTCACGCAATCCAGGGTGCCTTTGATCGAGGCCATGAGCGCAATGTTCAGCGTCTGAGTCTGTACGCCCTGGGACACCTGCTGGCCATGGTTCAGGCCGTAGAACGGCGTGGCAAAATCGGCAATGAACTGCGCACGGTCAGCACGCAGGCCAGCAACGATACCTTCGAATACCGACAGGTCGACGCCTTCCGGGTTGTCATTACGCTTGCCGAACACCGGCGTCACCGCCCCCAACAACACCAGGCCCGCTACCCGCTCGCTGCCGTGACGGGCAATGTAGCGGCTGACATCACCGCCGCCCATCGAGAAGCCCACCAGGGTCACTTCACGCAGGTCGAGGTGTTCGATCAACTGGGCGATGTCGTCGGCGAAGGTGTCGTAGTCGTAGCCGGTCCACGGCTGGCTCGAACGGCCGAAGCCACGGCGGTCAAAAGCGATCGCGCGGTAACCGCGGCTGGCCAGGAACTCCATCTGCGAGTCCCACATGTCTGCGTCCAGTGGCCAGCCGTGGCTGAACAGCACTGGTTTGCCGCTGCCCCAGTCCTTGTAATAGATCGAAGTGCCGTCGCGGGTAACGAGAGTGGTCATGTCGGTATCTCCTTGAAAGTGTGCAGTTGAAAGCGTCGTTGAAGGCGTTGGCTCAGCCGCGCAGCCAGGTGGCGCAGCGGCGGGTCACCCAAGGCATGATGTAGAACACCACAGGCAGGATGACGAACAGGTTGCCGATCAGGTTGCCGCTGATCGGGCCGCCGAGCTGCGGGAAACGCGCGAACAACGGCGCCAGCAGATGGGGAACGACCATGGTCATCGGGCAGATCACCAGGTAAGTCAGCAGCGCCTGCTTCCAGCGCGGCGGTTGCGCCGCGTTGACGCTCGGCGGGGTGAACCAGAACTCCGGATCGTCGTGCACCTGGGTTTGGTCACCGCCGTCGAGCAACGGCAACACTTCGTTGACCAGCGCCTGGCGTTCGGCCGAGTTGACCCAGGCCTGCAGCAGGCCTGCGTCGGCGAAGCGCACCACGGTCGTGAAGTGCAGCCCGCCTTCATCTGGGCGGATTACGTTGACGTCCAGGTGCCCCGGCTGCCTGCGGGCGGCACTGACCGTGCGCTTGAGCCACGCTTCGTAGGCCGCCAGCGACTCGGCACGGGCCTTGTGCTGGATGACCAGGGTCACCACGTTGCGGTTGTCTTGGAGTGCGGTGTTCATCGGCGTTCCTTGGGATGAGCTTGCCCGCATCCACTTTGCAACGGCGGACGGGCGGAGGATTGGATGGGTGTGCTGCCCTTGCCGGGCACCGCCTGGCGGTGCCCGGGAAAGCGGCTTACTTGTTGGCGTTGAAGGCGTTGTAGCTGGTCATCAGGTTGCGGTAGTCCGGGATGTGGTTGGAGCACAGCGCGGCCAGGCCTTCGATGTCGTTGCGCCAGTCGCGGTGCAGCTCACAGGCCACGCCGAACCAGGTCATCAGCTGCGCACCGGCCCGGCTCATGCGGTCATGGGCGGCGTCGCGGGTCATGGCGTTGAAGGTACCGGAGGCATCGGTGACCACGAACACCTCGAACTCTTCTTCCAGCGCAGCCAGTGCCGGGAAGGCTACGCACACTTCGGTCACCACGCCGGCAATGATCAGTTGCTTCTTGCCAGTGGCCTTCACCGCCTTGACGAAGTCTTCGTTGTCCCAAGCGTTGATCTGGCCAGGGCGGGCAATGTACGGAGCATCCGGGAACAGCGCTTTCAGCTCCGGCACCAGCGGGCCGTTGGGGCCTTGCTCGAAGCTGGTGGTGAGGATGGTCGGCAGGTTGAAGAACTTGGCCAGGTCGGCCAGGGCCAGGACGTTGTTCTTGAACGCGTCCGGCTCGATGTCGCGGACCAGGGACAGCAGGCCAGCCTGGTGGTCGACCAGCAGAACGGCGGCGTCGTCTTTGTTCAGGCGGTTGTATTTGAAGTTGGTCATGGTGGTAGCTCCTAAGGGTTTTGATATTCAGTAAGTGGGGTGTTTCGCGTTGATGGGAGAAGATTAAAACCATCACCTTTGACGCGGTAGATAGTGCTTTTTGGCTTTAGCGTTCCATTTAAGGAACGATCTATTGGCAGTGGTTTTGCTGGCCTCATTGCTTGCCCGACCAAGCTGCTCTATTACTACGCACAGCCCCTCTTCTCACCTCCGAGACCTCCATGCTGGCGTTCATCCAGTCGTCCCCGTTGTTGCTCGGCACCGCCCTGATTCTGCTCGACCTCGTGCTCTGGCAGTTGATCCCGATCCAGCGCCGGGCCTGGCGCATCGGTACGCGTCTAGTGATCTTCCTGCTGTTCAGCGCGGTACTGGTGGCCGCTGGCATGAGCCCGCTGCAACCGCCGCCGTGGCCCGACGACGTCTCGCGCAACCTGATCGCCACGGTACTGGCCATCGGCTGGTGGCTGTTTGGCGCGCGCACGGTGACGGTAGTGTTCGGCTTGCTGCTGGTCGCCCGAGGCAGCCACGGCGGGCGACTGCTGCAGGATGTGCTGGGGGCGTTGATCTTCCTCGCGGCCGTGGTCGCGGCGGCGGGCTATGTGCTGCAACTGCCGGTGAAGGGCCTGCTGGCCACTTCCGGGGTGATGGCCATCGTCATCGGCCTGGCGCTGCAAAGCACCCTGGCCGACGTGTTCAGCGGCATCGTGCTGAACACCACGCGGCCCTATCAGATTGGCGACTCGATCTCCATCGACGGCACCGAGGGCAAGGTGCTGGACATCGACTGGCGCGCCACGCGCCTGCTCACCGGCAGTGGCAGCCTGGCGGTGATCCCCAACTCGGTGGCGGCCAAGGCGCGGCTGCTCAACCACAGCCGCCCGGCCGATGTGAACGGGGTGTCGATCTGTGTGGTGGTGCCGGCCAAGGTGCGCCCCAAGCGGGTGTTCGATGCGCTGGAAAAAGCCCTGCAGGGCACCAGCGCAATCCTCGCCTCACCCAAGCCCAAGGTCACGGTGAAGGCCTCGACCTTGGAGTCGGTGGAGTACGAGGCCAGCGGCTTCATCGCGGACATGGCCGGCAAGACCGATGCCCGTAACCAGCTGTTCGACCTGGCGCACCGCCATCTGGAAGCCAGCGGGGTGATGTGGAACGTCGACCTGGCGATGCCTCCACGCAGCCGCCAGCGCGAAGTGCTGGACGAGGTTCGGGTGTTCCGCTCGCTGACTGACGAAGAGCGGGACGCCTTGAGCCAGCGCATGACGGCAGTGGAGTACCTGGCCGACCAGGTGATCCTGGAGGTGGGCGAGCAGTCCGATCATTTGCTGGTGATTGGCAGCGGCGTGGTTTCAGCATCGGTGCGCGACGGTGACAAGCTGCTGGAGGCCGGCCGCATGGGGCCAGGTGAGGTGTTGGGGATCGAGGGGATCATCGATGAAGATAAATCGTTTGCCGAGTTCCGCACCCTGACCAGTTGCGTGCTGTATCGGATCGAGAAGGAACAGGTGAAGAGCTGCCTGGAGCAGCGCGGTGAAGTGCAGACAGCGCTGAGCAAACTGCAACGGTTCCGGCGCCAGAGCCGGGAGTCGCTGTTGCTGCAGAAGCCGGTTTCGATCAAGAAAGGCGGCTTCCTCAGCTGGTTGCACAAGTAACCTGTGCCGGCCTCTTCGCGGGTGAACCCGCTCCCACAGGGATCGCGCAAGGCTGAAATCCTGTGCAGTACCTGTGGGAGCGGGTTTACCCGCGAAGGGGCCAGCGGCTACAACACAACCCTCAGGCATTGCCCGGCGTGGTACAGCGAGAACCCTGACTCATAGAACGCCGTGCGCAGCGAAGGCGCACTCACGCCCTTCATCGGCGAGAACGGGATCGGCAGGCTGCCCGCCTCGCCCTTGAGCAGGAACTCGGCAAATGCCCGGCCAATCACGGTCCCGGTGGTGTTGCCGCGGCCGTTATAGCCCGTCACCGCCACCAGCCCCGGCGCCGGCTCGAACAACCGCATCAGGTGATCCGGGGTGAAGTCGATGCAGCCGGTCCAGTGCATTTCCCACTCGACCTTGCCCAGTTCCGGGTAGTAATGGCTCTGGATCCGGTCGGCCCAGCTGCGCACGAACCAGGCCGGCTTGTTGTCGACCCGGCCGAGGCTGCCCAGTAACAG
>Ga0153918_1001081_pt1 | contig 11382 bp, 9 predicted proteins | sample TSFL002MetaG_FD_104687 | JGI IMG/M metagenome (GOLD analysis project Ga0153918, IMG submission 104687) | Attine ant fungus gardens microbial communities from Florida, USA - TSFL002 MetaG | ecosystem: Host-associated > Fungi > Mycelium > Unclassified | place: USA: Florida, Paynes Creek Historic... | reverse complement strand
ATCGCATTATGCGTTAATCACGCCAGGTGACTGTCTCTAACCCGGCGTAATGCCGGGTTTTTTTATTTTATGCGCTATGCAGGGATCGCTGTGAAAAGCGGTTGCTCGACGCACTATTCTGCTGTTAGATGTGACAAACGAGTTACCCTTAGCTTAGTTGCGGGCATCTGCCGCAGCTCGGCTTGCCGTGAAGTATGGAGTTATCGTGAAACTGGATGAAATCGCGCGTCTGGCAGGCGTGTCGCGCACCACGGCCAGTTATGTCATCAATGGCAAGGCGCGGCAGTATCGTGTCAGCGAAAAAACCGTCGAGAAAGTGATGGCGGTGGTGCGTGAACATAACTATCACCCTAATGCCGTGGCGGCGGGCCTGCGGGCCGGCCGCACGCGCTCTATCGGCCTGGTGATCCCCGATCTGGAGAACACCAGCTATACCCGCATCGCCAACTATCTGGAGCGGCAGGCGCGTCAGCGCGGCTATCAGCTGCTGATCGCCTGCTCGGAAGATCAGCCTGACAACGAGATGCGCTGTATCGAACATCTGCTGCAGCGTCAGGTAGATGCGATCATCGTCTCCACCTCGCTGCCGCCGGAGCATCCGTTCTATCAGCGCTGGATCCACGATCCGCTGCCGATTATCGCGCTGGACCGCGCGCTGGATCGTGAACACTTCACCAGCGTGGTTGGCGCCGATCAGGACGACGCTTTCACTCTGGCGGCTGAATTGCGTCAGCTTCCGGTGAAAAATGTGCTGTTTCTCGGCGCGCTGCCGGAGCTTTCCGTGAGTTTTCTGCGGGAAATGGGCTTCCGCGACGCCTGGAAAGCGGATCCGCGTCCTGTCGACTATATCTACTGCAACAGCTTCGAACGCACGGCGGCCGCGGCGCTGTTCGAAAAATATCTCGACGATCACGAGATGCCGGAGGCGCTTTTTACCACTTCGTTCGGCCTGCTGCAGGGCGTGATGGACGTGACGCTAAAACGTGACGGACGCCTGCCGACTGACCTCGCGATCGCCACATTTGGCGACCACGAATTACTGGACTTTCTGGAGTGTCCGGTGCTGGCGGTTGGGCAGCGTCATCGCGACGTGGCGGAGCGCGTGCTGGAGTTAGTTCTGGCTTCGCTTGATGAACCGCGAAAACCGAAACCGGGATTAACCCGTATTCGACGTAATTTATTCCGTCGCGGTCAGCTGAGCCGCAAAGTTAAATAGCCAACGGGCAGCGACGCCGCTGCCCTTAAATTTTCTCACATTAATGTTCGTCAATTTTTAGGGTAAAAAAGCGTAAATATGCGACACCTTACCTAACACATTAGCCGCGATGTGTTTGTAAAATGTCCAGATCTTGCGCTTGCTCACGGTGCTCGTCACGTAAGGTGCAGCGACGAGACGTTCAGAAATCCCCTAAAATGCAGCCCCTGTCTCAGAAACCGTGAAGAATATTCCCGCAGGCGGTCAGCTTTATTTTTAATCATTTTTTTAAGGCTTGCTGTTTTTATACCATTATTCATCAGGTTAATTTTTGAAATTGCCCTTTTCCCCGCTTTGTTGCTTTTCAATCAGCGAAATTACCCCTTGTAAATAGTTATATTCCCGCCGCGCTTCGGCTTGACAATGATTTCATCGCCTCCGTAAACTCGTGGCGTGGTAAAAAGTGGGATAAAGTGGTGAAAATGGGGAGCTGAGGGGAAGGCTGGCATGTTCCGTGGAGCAACGTTAGTCAATCTCGACAGCAAGGGGCGACTGGCCGTACCAACGCGCTATCGCGACCAGCTGATCGGGGAATCTCAAGGGCAGATGGTATGCACCATCGACCTTCATCAACCCTGCCTGCTCCTTTATCCCCTGCCCGAATGGGAAATCATTGAAAAAAAGCTGTCTCGCTTATCCAGCATGAACCCCGTCGAGCGTCGCGTTCAGCGACTGCTGTTAGGGCATGCCAGTGAGTGTCAGATGGATAACGCAGGCCGCTTACTGCTGGCGAATACCCTTCGTCAACACGCGCACCTGACGAAAGAAGTGATGCTGGTCGGCCAGTTCAACAAGTTTGAACTGTGGGATGAACAGACCTGGTATCAACAAGTTAAGGATGATATTGACGCAGAACAGTCGGCTCAGGAACCTTTATCTGATCGGTTGCAGGACTTGTCGCTATAGCTATGCAGGAAAATTTTAAACATACCACGGTGCTGCTGGACGAGGCGGTTAACGGCCTCAATATCAGGGAAGACGGCATCTACATCGACGGCACCTTTGGTCGCGGCGGACATTCGCGTTTGATTCTGTCGCAGCTGGGCGCGCAGGGACGGCTTATCGCCATCGATCGCGACCCGCAGGCTATCGCGGCCGCCGCCGAAATCACGGACCCGCGCTTCTCGATTGTGCATGGCCCTTTCTCCGCGCTGGCGGAGTATGTCGAGGCGCTGGAACTCAGCGGCAAAATTAACGGCATCCTGCTCGATTTAGGCGTCTCCTCGCCGCAGCTGGACGACGCGGAGCGCGGCTTCTCCTTTATGCGCGACGGACCGCTCGATATGCGTATGGATCCGACGCGCGGCCAGTCGGCGGCCGAGTGGCTGCTGCAGGCGGAAGAGGCGGATATCGCCTTTGTGCTGAAGACCTACGGCGAAGAGCGTTTCGCCAAACGCATCGCGCGCGCCATCGTTGAGCGCAATCGCGAGCAGCCGATGACGCGCACCAAAGAGCTGGCCGAGGTCATCGCCGCGGCGACGCCGGTGAAAGATAAATTCAAGCATCCGGCGACGCGCAGCTTTCAGGCGATCCGCATCTGGATCAACAGCGAGCTGGAAGAGATCGACACCGCGCTGAAAGGGGCGTTGTCGGCGCTGGCGCCGGAAGGGCGTCTGTCCGTCATCAGCTTCCACTCGCTGGAAGATCGCCTGGTGAAGCGTTTTATGCGCGACCAGAGCCGCGGCCCGCAGGTGCCGGCCGGCCTGCCGATGACCGAAACGCAGCTGAAAGCGCTGGGCGGACGTCAGCTGAAGCTGCTCGGCAAGATGACGCCGGGCGAGGCGGAAGTGGCGGATAACCCGCGCGCGCGCAGTTCGGTGTTGCGCATCGCCGAGAGAACCGACGCATGATCGGCAACGAACGTCACAGCCTGCCGGGCGTCATTGGTGGCGATCTGCTGCGCTTCGGCAAAATCCCGGTGATCCTGCTGATCGCCGTGCTGGTGTCGGCCGTGACGGTGGTCACCACGACGCACAAAACGCGTCTGCTGACCGCGCAGCGCGAGCAGCTGGTACTGGAGCGCGACGCGCTGGACATTGAATGGCGTAACCTGATCCTTGAAGAGAACGCGCTGGGCGATCATAGCCGGGTGGAGCGCATCGCCACCGAGAAGCTACAGCTGCAGCATGTTGATCCGTCACAGGAAAACATCGTGGTACAGAAATAAGGAACGCTAAATCGCAATGAGCGGCGCAAGCAAAACGCTGAAGGTGAGAAAACAGGAAGATAAAGCCAGCTTTGTAAGCTGGCGTTTTGCGTTGCTGTGCGGCTGTATTTTACTGGCGCTGGGCGGCCTGCTGTCGCGCGTCGCCTGGCTCCAGGTCATCAGCCCGGATAAGCTGGTGAAAGAGGGCGATCTGCGCTCTCTGCGCGTGCAGGCGATCCCAACCGCGCGCGGCATGATCAGCGATCGCGCCGGGCGTCCGCTGGCGGTCAGCGTGCCGGTCAACGCCATCTGGGCCGATCCGAAAGAGCTGCATGACGCGGGCGGCGTCACCCTCGACAGCCGCTGGAAAGCGCTCTCTGACGCGCTCTCTATCCCGCTCGATCAGCTGGCGACGCGCGTCAACGCCAACCCAAAAGGGCGCTTTATCTACCTGGCGCGCCAGGTCAGCCCCGCTATCAGCGACTACGTTAAAAAGCTCAAGCTGCCCGGCATCCATCTGCGCGAAGAGTCGCGCCGCTACTATCCGGCCGGTCAGGTGACCTCTCACCTGATCGGCTTTACCAATATCGACGGCCAGGGCATCGAAGGCATCGAGAAGAGCTTCGATAAGTGGCTGACCGGCGCGCCGGGCGAGCGTACGGTGCGTAAAGACCGCAACGGCCGCGTCATAGAAGATATCTCCTCTGTCGACAGCCGCGCCGCCCATAACCTGACGCTGAGCATCGACGAACGTCTGCAGGCGCTGGTCTATCGCGAACTCAATAACGCCGTCGCGTTCAACAAAGCTGAATCGGGCACGGCCGTGCTGGTGGACGTCAACACCGGCGAAGTGCTGGCGATGGCCAACAGCCCCGCCTACAACCCCAATAACCTCAGCAACACGCCGAAAGAGATGATGCGCAACCGCGCCATCACCGATATTTTCGAACCCGGCTCAACCGTGAAGCCGATGGTGGTGATGACGGCGCTGCAGCGCGGCGTGGTACGCGAGAACAGCGTGCTGAATACCGTGCCTTATCGCGTCAATGGTCATGAGATCAAAGACGTGGCGCGCTACAACGAACTGACCCTTACCGGGGTTCTGCAGAAGTCGAGTAACGTCGGTGTTTCACGACTGGCGTTAGCGATGCCCTCCTCAGCGCTGGTAGATACTTACGCGCGCTTTGGGTTGGGTAAACCGACCAATTTGGGGCTGGTCGGGGAAAGTAGTGGCTTATACCCTCAAAAACAACGGTGGTCTGACATAGAGAGGGCCACCTTCTCTTTCGGCTACGGGCTAATGGTAACGCCGTTACAGTTAGCGCGTGTCTACGCGACCATCGGCAGCTACGGCATTCATCGCCCGCTGTCGATCACTAAGGTCGATCCGCCCGTCGCGGGCGAGCGCGTTTTCCCGGAATCGCTGGTGAAAACCGTGGTGCATATGATGGAAAGCGTCGCGCTGCCAGGCGGCGGCGGCGTGAAAGCGGCGATTAAAGGCTACCGCATCGCGATCAAAACCGGCACGGCGAAAAAAGTCGGGCCGGACGGTCGTTACGTCAATAAATATATTGCTTACACCGCAGGCGTCGCGCCTGCCAGTCACCCTCGTTTTGCGCTGGTGGTGGTGATCAACGATCCCCAGGCCGGCAAATATTATGGCGGTGCGGTCTCCGCGCCGGTGTTCGGTGCCATCATGGGCGGCGTATTACGCACCATGAACATCGAGCCGGACGCGTTGCCGACCAATGATAAAAACGAGCTGGCGACCAACAGAAGTGAGGAAAAAAGTGACAGATCGTAACCTGCGCGACCTGCTGGCCCCCTGGGTGCCAGGCGCGCCGGCGCGTCCCCTGGGAGACATGACACTGGACAGCCGTAAAGCGGCCGCCGGCGATCTGTTTGTGGCGGTCGCAGGCCACCACGCCGATGGACGGCGTTTTATTCCGCAGGCGATCGCGCAGGGCGTGGCTGCCGTGATTGCGGAAGCCGAAGGCGAAGCCAGCGATGGCGATATTCGCGAGATGCACGGCGTGCCGGTTATCTACCTGGCGCAGCTGCAGCAGCGGCTCTCCGCGCTGGCGGGGCGTTTTTACGGCCAGCCGGGCGACAAACAGAAGCTGGTGGGCGTGACCGGCACCAACGGTAAAACCACCACGACGCAGCTGCTGGCGCAGTGGGCGCAGCTGCTGGGCGAAACCGGCGCGGTGATGGGCACGGTGGGCAATGGCCTGCTCGGACAGCTCAGCGCCACTGAAAATACCACCGGCTCGGCCGTCGACGTTCAGCATCTGCTGCACGAACTGGCGCAGCAGGGCGCGACGCTGACCGCAATGGAGGTCTCCTCCCACGGTCTGGTGCAGCACCGCGTGGCGGCGCTGCCGTTTGCCGCCGCGGTCTTTACCAACCTGAGCCGCGACCATCTCGACTATCACGGCGACATGCAGAGCTACGAATCGGCGAAAAAGCTGCTGTTCACCGAACATCAGGTCGGCGAAATGATCCTGAACGCCGATGACGAGGTGGGCCGCCGCTGGCTGGCAACGCTGCCCGACGCCGTCGCGGTGACCATGGAGAATAATCTCCAGCCGGGCTGCCACGGTCGCTGGGTGAAAGCCGAAGAGGTGACCTACCGCGACAACGGCGCGCATATTCGCTTTCGCTCCAGCTGGGGCGAAGGGGAGATTGAGAGTCGCCTGATGGGCGCCTTCAACGTCAGCAATCTGCTGCTCGCCTGCGCCACGCTGCTGGCGCTCGATTATCCGCTCGCCGATCTGGTGCGCACCGCGCCGCAGCTGCAGCCGGTGTGCGGCCGCATGGAAGTCTTCAGCGCGCCGGGCAAACCGACCGTGGTAGTGGATTACGCTCATACGCCGGACGCGCTGGAAAAAGCGCTGGAAGCCGCACGCCTGCACTGTAAAGGCAAGCTGTGGTGCCTGTTCGGCTGCGGCGGCGACCGTGATAAAGGCAAACGTCCGCTGATGGGCGCCATTGCCGAGCAGTTCGCCGACGTGGTGGTGATTACCGACGACAACCCGCGCAGCGAAGATCCGCAGGCTATCGTCAACGACATTTTGACCGGACTGCTTGAGCCGCATCGCGCGCGCGTCATGGCGGGTCGTGCGCAGGCGGTCACGCATGCCGTTTTGCAGGCGCAGCCTGACGACATCGTGCTGGTGGCGGGCAAAGGTCATGAAGATTATCAAATCGTGGGGCAGCGTCGTCTGGATTACTCCGACCGCGCCACGGTTGCCGCGTTATTAGGAGTCACGGCATGATCCCGGTTTCCCTTACCACTCTGGCTGAAATCAGCGGCGGCGCGCTGCACGGCAGCGACCTGACCCTGAACGACGTGACCACTGACACGCGCAAGGTGACGCAGGGTAGCCTGTTCGTCGCGCTGGTCGGCGAGCGCTTCGACGCCCATGACTTTGCCGCTGAGGCTATCGCCAGCGGCGCTCAGGCGCTGCTGGTGAGTAAGTATTTACCTGTCTCCGTGCCGCAGGTGGTGGTCGCCGACACGCGTATCGCCTTCGGCAAACTGGCCGCCTGGGTGCGCCAGCAGGCGAAAGCGCGCGTGGTGGCGCTGACCGGCTCCTCCGGCAAAACCTCGGTCAAAGAGATGACCGCGGCCATTCTGCTCCAGTGCGGCGAGACGCTCTACACTGCGGGCAATCTCAACAACGACTTCGGCGTGCCGATGACGCTGCTGCGCCTGACGCCGCAGCATCAGTATGCGGTGATCGAGCTGGGCGCGAATCATCAGGGCGAGATCGCCTATACCACCGAGCTGACGCGTCCTGAGAGCGCGCTGGTGAATAACCTGGCGGCGGCGCATCTGGAAGGCTTCGGCTCGCTGGCGGGCGTGGCGAAGGCGAAAGGGGAGATCTTCAACGGTCTGCCGGCTAACGGCACCGCTATTCTTAACGCCGACAGCAACGACTGGCCGCACTGGCAGGCGAATCTGCACGGCAAACGCGTCTGGCGCTTTTCGCCGCAGGCCGCCGACAGCGACTTCGCCGCGCGCGATATCCGACTCAGCGTCGACGGCACCCATTTCACTATGCAAACGCCAGCGGGCGACATTGCCATTACGCTGCCGCTGCCGGGCCGCCACAATATCGCCAACGCGCTGGCCGCTGCGGCGCTGGCGCTCTCGGTGGATGCGCCGCTCAGCGCTATTCAAAGCGGCCTCAAAAACCTGCAGGCGGTGCCTGGCCGACTGTTCCCCATTCGCCTTGCCGAACATCAGCTGCTGCTTGACGACAGCTACAACGCTAACGTCGGCTCGATGACCGCCGCCGCGCAGGTGCTGGGCGAAATGCCTGGCTACCGCGTGATGGTGGTCGGTGATATGGCGGAGCTGGGCGAAGAGGCGGAGCAGTGTCATCGCGAAGTCGGCCTGGCGGCGAAAGCCGCAGGCGTCGATCGCGTGCTGAGCGTCGGCCTGCTGAGCGCGCATATCAGCGAAAGCAGCGGCGTTGGCGAACATTTCAGCAACAAAACCGCGCTGACGGAACGTTTACGGACGCTGTTGTCCGAACATCGGGAATTAACCGTTTTGATTAAAGGTTCGCGGAGTGCTGCCATGGAGCAGGTCGTGCAGAACCTACAGGAGATGGGAACATGTTAGTCTGGCTGGCCGAACATCTGGTCGCTTTTTATTCCGGCTTCAACGTCTTTTCGTATTTGACGTTTCGCGCCATTGTCAGCCTGCTGACCGCGTTATTTATCTCTTTATGGATGGGGCCGCGCCTGATCGCCTGGCTGCAGAAGCTGCAGATCGGCCAGGTGGTGCGCAACGACGGCCCGGAGTCGCACTTCAGCAAGCGCGGCACGCCGACCATGGGCGGCATTATGATCCTCACCTCTATCACCGTGTCGGTGCTGATGTGGGCCTATCCTTCTAACCCCTATGTCTGGTGCGTGCTGGTGGTGCTGGTGGGCTTTGGCGTGATCGGCTTTGTCGACGACTACCGCAAAGTGGTGCGCAAAGACACCAAAGGGCTGATTGCGCGCTGGAAATATTTCTGGATGTCGGTGATCTCGCTGGGCGTGGCGTTCGCGCTCTACGCCGCCGGCAACGGCACGCCCGCCACGCAGTTGGTGGTGCCCTTCTTTAAAGACATCATGCCGCAGCTGGGGCTGTTTTACGTGGTGCTGGCCTATTTCGTGATTGTCGGCACCGGCAACGCGGTCAACCTGACCGACGGTCTTGACGGCCTGGCGATTATGCCGACCGTGTTTGTCGCGGCAGGCTTCGCGCTGGTCGCCTGGGCGACCGGCAACGTGAAGTTCGCTGAATACCTGCATATTCCCTATCTGCGCCACGCGGGCGAGCTGGTGATCGTCTGCACCGCCATCGTCGGGGCAGGGCTCGGCTTCCTGTGGTTCAACACCTATCCGGCGCAGGTCTTTATGGGCGACGTCGGATCGCTGGCGCTGGGCGGCGCGCTCGGCACGCTGGCGGTGCTGCTGCGTCAGGAGTTCCTGCTGGTGATCATGGGCGGCGTTTTTGTCGTTGAGACGCTGTCGGTGATCCTGCAGGTGGGATCGTTCAAGCTGCGCGGTCAGCGTATTTTCCGCATGGCGCCGATCCACCATCACTATGAACTGAAAGGCTGGCCGGAGCCGCGCGTCATCGTGCGCTTCTGGATTATTTCGCTGATGCTGGTGCTGATTGGCCTGGCAACGCTGAAGGTGCGTTAATTATGGCTGACTATCGGGGCAGAAAAGTCGTCATTATCGGGCTGGGCCTGACCGGTCTCTCCTGTGTTGATTTCTTTTTAGCGCAAGGCGTGACGCCGCGCGTGATGGATACCCGTGTGTCGCCGCCGGGGCTCGACAAGCTGCCTGCGCAGGTTGAGCGCTACACCGGCGGGCTGAACAGCGACTGGCTGCTGGCGGCGGATCTGATCGTTGCCAGCCCGGGCATGGCGCTGGCGCATCCCGCGCTCAGCGAGGCGGCGGACGCAGGCGTGGAGATCGTTGGCGACATCGAACTGTTCTGCCGCGAGGCACAGGCGCCGATCGTGGCGATCACCGGATCCAACGGTAAAAGCACGGTCACCACGTTAGTGGGCGAAATGGCGCGCGCCGCTGGCTGGCAGGTGGGCGTCGGCGGCAATATCGGTTTGCCGGCGCTGTCGCTGCTGAAGTCGCCCGCGCAGCTCTACGTGCTGGAGCTCTCCAGCTTCCAGCTGGAAACCACCTTTAGCCTGAAAGCGGCGGCGGCGACCATCCTCAACGTCACCGAAGATCATATGGATCGCTATCCGCTCGGCATGCAGCAGTATCGTGCCGCGAAGCTGCGCATCTATGAAAACGCGCGCGTCTGCGTGGTGAACGCCGACGATGGGATGACCATGCCGGTGCGCGGCGCCGACGCGCGCTGCGTCAGCTTCGGCGTCGATTTCGGCGACTACCACCTCAACCGCCAGCAGGGCGCGACCTGGCTGCGCGTGAAGGGTGAGAAGGTGCTGAACACCGATGAGATGAAGCTGGTGGGCCAGCACAACTACACCAACGCGCTGGCGGCGCTGGCACTGGCGGACGCCGTCGGGCTGCCGCGCGCCTCCAGCCTGGCGGCGCTGACCAGCTTTACCGGACTGGCGCACCGTTTCCAGCTGGCGCACGAGGCCAACGGCGTACGCTGGCTCAACGACTCTAAAGCTACCAACGTCGGCAGCACCGAAGCGGCCCTGAACGGTCTGCAGGTGAACGGCCGACTCTGGCTGCTGCTGGGCGGCGACGGCAAATCCGCGGATTTCACTCCGCTGGCGCGCTACGTGCAGGACGAGAAGGTTCGCCTCTACTGCTTCGGCCGCGACGGCGACGCGCTGGCGGCGCTGCGCCCCGACAACGCCGTGCGCACCGAGACGATGGATCAGGCGATGGCGCTTATCGCGCCGCAGGTTCAGCCTGGCGATATGGTGCTGCTGTCACCCGCCTGCGCCAGCCTCGATCAGTTTCGCAATTTTGAACAGCGCGGCGACCGCTTCGCGCAGCTGGCGAAGGAGTTAGGCTGATGCGTATTCCTGGCGGCGGACTGATTGTCGGATTCTTCACCTTTATCGCCACGCGCCTGAAGGACTGGGTGATGGGCGCGCGCGAAAGCGACGACTCTGCGCTGGTGCTCTATGACCGCACGCTGCTGTGGCTCACCTTTGGCCTGGCGATCGTCGGCTTCGTGATGGTGACCTCGGCCTCGATGCCGGTTGGCCAGCGTCTCAACGACGATCCCTTCTACTTCGCCAAGCGCGACGCCTTTTATATTCTGCTGGGGCTCGGCATTGCGCTGGTCACGCTGCGCGTGCCGATGGATTTCTGGCAGCGCTACAGCAACGCAATGCTGCTGGCCACGGTGGTGATGCTGCTTATCGTGCTGGTGGTGGGCAGTTCGGTTAACGGCGCCTCGCGCTGGATCGCCCTCGGCCCGCTGCGTATTCAGCCAGCGGAACTTTCGAAGCTGTCGCTCTTCTGCTATCTCGCCAGCTATCTGGTGCGAAAGGTGGAAGAGGTGCGCAACAACTTCTGGGGCTTCTGCAAACCGATGGGCGTGATGGTGGTGCTGGCGGTGCTGCTGCTGGCGCAGCCTGACCTCGGCACCGTGGTGGTGCTGTTCGTCACTACCCTGGCGATGCTCTTCCTGGCGGGCGCAAAGCTGTGGCAGTTCCTGGCGATCATCGGCTCGGGCATCTTCGCCGTGGTGCTGCTGATTATCGCCGAACCCTACCGTATGCGTCGCGTTACCTCGTTCTGGAATCCCTGGGAAGATCCCTTCGGCAGCGGTTACCAGCTGACCCAGTCGCTGATGGCCTTCGGCCGCGGCGAATTCTGGGGGCAGGGGCTCGGCAACTCGGTGCAAAAACTGGAGTATCTGCCGGAAGCGCACACCGACTTTATCTTCTCCATCATCGGTGAGGAACTGGGTTATATCGGTGTGGTTTTGGCTTTGTTGATGGTATTCTTCGTGGCTTTT
>Ga0153918_1001080_pt1 | contig 11383 bp, 13 predicted proteins | sample TSFL002MetaG_FD_104687 | JGI IMG/M metagenome (GOLD analysis project Ga0153918, IMG submission 104687) | Attine ant fungus gardens microbial communities from Florida, USA - TSFL002 MetaG | ecosystem: Host-associated > Fungi > Mycelium > Unclassified | place: USA: Florida, Paynes Creek Historic... | reverse complement strand
TCCAAAGTTTGGAATAAGTAGTTTGGAGTTTGTCTATAAGAATACTATCAAATAAGAAAGAGATATATAACTATCAGTCTAGAATGATAACCTATGAGTCCAGAGTGATAGTTAGATAACAATAAAGTAGGATGATCTTGGCTTTAACACTATGATCTACTATTATGTATATAGTTACTAATTTCAGAGAATTTAAGTCATTGAAAAGGAATGGAATGAAAAGGAGATATATAGAAAAAAAGGTTTAAGGATGTAAAAACATCAATCTACAAGCTGAAAAAATATATACTGTAGACTACTTTACTTGTATATATACAAGTTTAGAATAGAAGTTGTACACAGAGTCTAGACTACAATATAATATAGATTAAGAGGAATTAGAATTAATAATTCTTTTTTTGTATACCTCTTTTCCATTCTAACTTCATTTGTATTTTCTTCAATAACCCTGATACTTCAAAGTCACCAACCAATACAATAATAAGAGATTGTGACAGAACACATAAGTTAAAGCCAAGGTTATTCTACTCTGTTATTAACAAACTACTACTCTAGACTTATAGTTTAACATCTTAGACTGGTGATTACCTCTCTTTTTTGATAGCATACTCATAGATGAGCTAAATAAGCTCTGGAATTCATTTATTTCAGATCTTGAAGTAATTCATTTTACTCATAAATCATAGTTCCAATTCTATTCTGCTCTAACACTATTATTCCAAATGCAGCCCATGACAATTGAGCAAACTTGGTTTTGGAAAACTAGATTGATATATTAAAATCAAGACCATGACAATAATTACACATTTGTTGATAATGGTGTTTATTTGTGCTGTTGGTAGACAAGTTTGACTATACTGTCATAATATACTATATTAAGGAAATGCATGTACTTGGTCCAATTGGAATTTGTATCATATTCATAAACTTAACAGAAGCTAATTCCACATTACACCTGTCTTGGCATTACTATCATCCACCAAATCCATGTATGGATGGATATTCTCACCTTTACATTTCTTTGCACCACACATGCAAGGTCTATAGACAGCATCTTTGCGTTTTTCACCATGTGCCTCTTCTTCGTTCTCATGTTCATCGTTATTTTTGTCATCATCTCCTTCATCTTCTGAATAAGATCCCATATAATTGAAGCATATCTCCTCATAAGAAGCTATATCCTTGTTAGAAAATACTACGAGGAGAGGCCTCTCAATGTCAGGCTCATTGATATAACAGGGGAATAACCGAGCATTCGGTTCACAAGAATGGTTCTATAATTTCTGTTCAGCCCGAAAATCCTATCAAAAGTGAAAATATTGACCAGAAACCGTGTGAACTAGATTGAGCATGAGGACAATGAGTTGGCCGGAGACTAGTCAAGAGATGTATGACACGTACGTTGCCCACATGGTACGCATCGACTGTATACTTATTATGCCACTCGTCTAGATTGGGTCCTTGTTTCAGGTGCCAGAAGTCGATATCAAATAGATAGGATTTTCCAAGGGTATTATAATAACTAAGAAAGATTGCAATTGAATCAACTGTGGATATTGGTTATCACAGTACTCACCGCCCGCGAACTTCGCCTTGCTCATCAGTCAGCAACTCGCCCGCGTAAATCCCGAGAAATGTTCCTTTCGGGATGCGTTTTTGGCCATTGAAGACACCTTTGCTTTATTAGTCGAGGAGATGAGTGAGAATCAGAAAACCTATACCCCATCCTTTGTCCCGAGTTTTTCTGATGCTAAGCTCGACTTTTCTGCCATGTTGTACGACCTATTTTGGGACGTAATATCAACAGAATATCATAGGGCACAATTCAAATTTGAGAAACTGACTCGATTCCTGCAATGTTCGTCGCACGAACAAAGATCGTTGCACTCAAAAATGGGATATCGGGGATATTTGAGCCGTCCATTCTTCTCATACACGCATCCATCAGTCTCGAGATATGACCTCGTTTTCCTGGCACAGGCGCATGTTCGGCTTTTGGGATCGCATCGACCGATGCACTCGCACCCCTTCAACTTGCTATAATCAGGCATCGCTAAATCTTCACCATACCACATTCTATTCGAATAATTAAACTCAAACACAGGGGATGACTCCGCGTCAACTTCATTTATGATCTCAATCTCCGGAGCGTTGCCTTCATCATCACAGATATTCTCGAGCATGAAAGCTCTGAATACATCAAGGATTCCAGCGTCTCTTCGAGTATATGCTGAGAGGCGGTTGATTGAATCAGGCAATGAAGTCGGAATATCTTTGGTGTAATAATGCTTGAAAGGGAAATTATTGAGGTCACTTTTATAGGAGTTCCATGTGAGAGCTTTAAACCCTCCATAAGAGGGTGACTCAATTGTTTCTGCAGGCTCTGGACTAGGGCTAGAAGCTGGAGGAGACTCCACATCAGTTAATGGTACATGATCATTCGAGCTTGCAGAACTATGTCGGACCGATCTTCGTGAGGGAAATATGAAGTCCGGAGAACTTCTTGCACTACTAACATTTGAACTTGATGCAAGCACTAAGGGCACTCGGAGGTCATCCCTCAAGTTCACCCTGCCTTCACGGACACTTGCTGGAATATCATCGATCAAAGCCCGAATAGCCTCTTGTTCATCAGCAACCCCAGAATCATCGCTTTCTGATCCCCGGATGATTTGTCGAGTGGGGGTTACATGGTGCCATCTAACAACTCTCCTTTGTGACGACATTGGAGATGTTCTGACAGGTCGAGACTGGCTTGGGGCATGAGGGATAGGAGCCATAGGTATAGATCGAAGACGTGGGGTTGGCCGGAGCTTCGATGTTCCAGTGAGTGATCTCGTCGTTTCAGGCAGAAACGGGCCTGTGATAGGCGTCGGTCCGACAATTGGTGACGTAGTTAAAGAGGGTGATTGAACATGCGAAACTACTGGTTTGGCCGATGAAGCTTGGGTAACCAAGACTCGGTCTTGATTAATTCCAGATGACAATGAGATCTCTTTTGATTCCTGCTTTGTTTTCATGGCTAATGGGACGTAAATAGAAGCCCAATCATGCAAGTGTTTCTCAATTCACCTTCAGACTCAACTTCGTCCGAGTCAGCAAAAGTAAGATCGTTAATCTTCTGCTCTAGCTGCTTATGAGAAGACGATGAAACCTTTGGTTTGTTCTCTTCTTGTCGCTCATACATTTCATTGAGGACGGTCGAAAGATCTCTAGACCCCGCAATTGTGCAACTCTTCTGTACTTTCTTAAGTTTCTTTGGCTATTCGGGTGTCAGAAGTTGGGTTATCGCAAACACTGCAAAAATTACATACCAGCCTAGCTTCAGACAGGAATGTTCTTTCAGGAGAGCTTTCTATCTTCGGAGACAGACGCGCAGGACTAATCGCCTTGACAGACACTTCATCGTCACTGCTCCCAATGACAATGATATCATTATCAGGAGGCAACAGGATAGATTTTTCTTTTCCTCTGATCGCGCTGGATGGAGACAGAGAACGCTTCTGCGGATTTAATGTGTGTCCTTTTACTGCGGTTGATGATTCACCATCGTCTACTAAATATTGTAATTTATACCTCAGACATACTCCCAATCGCTCACCTCCAGTATCATTGTCCTTATCAGTAGGGCTTCGAGCTGGGTAGGGTAAACTAGTTGAAGACAAATACCGTGGTCTATTACTGTTGTTTGAGGAGGGTGATCGTCCTGAAGGATGTTAGAGTATAATGACAGAACAGAGGATGTACTCACGATTAAATTGGTATATTTTAACTGGCCTCGATGACTTGACGGTTTTGCGAGCCAGTTGTCTGCGATCGTTGATGTACAGAGGACCATATTCTATCACGGACTATCATCGAAAAATGTACACATTTGAGAACTAGTGAAACATACCATCTCTTCCGTGTGGACCCTTGAATAGAGCCTGTTTTATCAAAGAAGGACGACTTGATCCAGGACTGACCCTAGGCACCGAGGCACTTAGATCGATTATAGCTTTTGTTGTATCTATTGTGCTTTTTGCTCCGAGATCGTCAGATGAACTGGCAGAGAGACCAGAAATATTATTACGCGAGGAATCTGCTGAGATGAGTTGACCCGTTTTCCCTTTCCATTTATTATTCAAGAAATCAATACTTGGTACATCCGATGTTTGCCACCTCTTCAGCGATTGGTTGTCCTTTGGCTGGAGAGTTAGGGAGCTTCTTGATTTTTTCCCCCACTGGGGTAAATTAGGATCAATGCTCGGAGTTGGGCTGTATAACGCAGCCAGAGCTGACGCCGTCGAGAATTCATTATTCAACTCGCTGCTCGAGATAAGAAGGTTGGCTTGTCCCGTAAGATTGGGAAGTGACTTTTTGACGGACTTGCCGGATCCTGAGAAGGGACCTGGTGATGTAAGCCATAGCCATCACTCTTTGATCAATAATGGTGTGCGAATGAGCATTCGCACCTGCGTTAGTACTTGGGACACCGCCCGAAGCAGAATCGGAATGATCGAAGATGAAAGATCCTGTAAGGGCAAGGATCAGCCAATAAGGCCCAAAGTTCATATCCAGATACAAGTAGGATATGAACTCACCCTTGTCCAGCCCAACATGAGAGGTATCATGTCTTGGGTGCTTGGTGGTAGGGCCCGTTTCCTTGTACTTGGAAGTATCATCGCACTCACTGCCACCTTTTCGCTTCTTGAGGCCTATCAACAATGGGCCTTCAGTGTTTATGATTTGTGTCTCTTCTCCCGAGGATGCTGTTTATCCGGCGACGATACAGATTCAATTATGACATGTGAGGATTGAGAATCACAAGTGCAAATTGCAATTAGTATATCCATCAAAAGGACTAGCCCCTTGTAGGGAGTTGGAAAAAACTCTGACCTTGCAAGGCAGCCCAACCAGGTTCCTGAGAAGATTTGGATGTTAAAGACAACCTGGACATTGAGGTGAATGTAACACCGTGACTTGTCTATACAAGTGGAAAGAACCCAGAAATTCCTCTTGCTAAAGAATAAGGACAAGGCTTTTTCATGTATTCAACAACGAACATGACATTAGATAAGCACTCAAGTTTAGGGTAGGCTTGAAGAACATGCCAGCCCAGGCCTATTTATGTATTACCATAAAAAGTAGGATTTTAAGCTCAAATATTTATTTCTAAAGATAATCATTTGATATTATTATGGCTTAAGTACCACAGACTGTGAGCAGTGCTTCTTTAACCTGTACCACCATTATTGGATGGTAGCAATTGGTTTAGTAACAAATACACACATTCCTAACACTATGACTAACTCTCAATTCTCCTTCTCAAACCCTCTAAACAGCTTGTACTCTTCTCAAACTAACTTAGACAACCATACTAATCCTTCCACTAACAATAGGGGTAGGTCCTCTATTCACACTTGGGCCTCAAGCAATCTCAGAGACCTTAGTATCTCATTCTCATCCTTAACCTCTAGCATTGTATATGTTCAAAGGATGAAAGACAACAACAAGTCACTTGGGCAGACAATTTTGATATAGATCAAGATAATATTATTCCTTTTTTTCAGCTTGATGATCTGATAAAACTGACATCACCTCAAGGTCAATATGTTATAACCTCCTTTCTATTGAACATACTAAAAACATCAGGTAAAAATGCTGAAAACATACATATTATACCTTATTAATCTAATAGTCCAATAGATCCATCAATGGGAAATTCTTAAACATTTTACTATATGGATTGGTTCAAGCCTTAAAGAAAGATACCAACAACATCATATTGTTTTTAAATAAGGTTGCACAATTTATCAGATAATGGTTCTTAGAAAACCACTTAGCTAGCAATTATTTTATCCTCATATCATATTTAGAATTTTGTAGTTATTTTCTTTTTAATTAATTAATTAATATTATTATTCTCCTTTTCATAGTAAATCTCCTAGTAATTAAAACCTCTTGTAATTACATTGTAGTCCATATTCTGTATATATTTCTTTTTCTCGGACTTAGTATATATACCATGTAGTTATATTGTAGGTCTTCAGTTTGTAAATTAATGTTACTTGTATCTATCCTTGTTCTTTTTCTATATCTCTTTTCCAATTTATACTCCAATGACTCTGTAACTCCAAAGTTAGCAACTAATACAATAAAATTCCCCTAAGTCAATATTTATATTTCTTTTCTTTTAATTATGTAATATCATTGGATCAGTAAACAAGGACAAATAGTCAAATGTGTATAAGTAGTATACAAAATCTAATGAGGATTCTAACAAGTTTTCTTTGTCAAACTCTGATAAAGAGTGGGTTAAGGGTTAGGGTTACTTAACCACGATCGAAAGCCTTATACTAGAACTCATTTTTACTACTAGCTCCTGACCTCCTCAGTCCTAAACAAACTTCATTCTCATCACTCTCTCAGTGTGTGGTTATCTCAGACCAATCCCAACTTTCTTATAGCTGGGCCATAGGCTTAAGTGGACTGACTGGGAAGTTTAGACCCCAGAGGTGGACAGTTAGGACCAAACTTAGGTACTAGCCCAGACCAGACCTCACAATTGAGCAGTGCTTAGTAGTATACTTATACACTTTTTTGTTTTATATACTTTGTGCTACTGGTCCATTATGATCAGTTTATGCAGAGGAATATTACTGCATTCTTAAGAAGGCAATTAGTGTAGAGATCTCCTCCTTGGAGTGATAGCCAAAGTACTATTAGAGCAGTAGTCAGTAAGGCAGTAGGCATCTGGCTGAGAGAAGACTTATGTGCCCCAGCAGACGTACTGTGAGCTCTAAGAAGAAGATGATGCACCCTTAAGAAATACAAATTCTTTTTTTTCACAAATTATCTATCTAGAATATAGCACAATGTCTCTGGAACAAGACAACACTCTTATGAGTGACATGCTCAACCAAAGGCAGGCCCTCACCAAGTTAAGGGCAGAACTGGAAGGGAAGGAAGGAAAGCTATGTAGGCAATGTGGAAGGTTCAGGCATCTTGCCTGGAACTGTAGGAGTAGAGAAGAACAGAAAAAGAAAAAGATAGTAGTCAATAGATTCAAAGCGTTAGGGAGCTGGATGATGCAAGGGAAGTGAGAAGGCAAAAGGTTGAGGAAGAGAGGCCGCGATGCTTTAGATATGGGAAGAGGGGACACAAGAAGTGAGAGTGTCCAGAAAGGAATGAAAAGAGGAGAGAGGAGGCATCACCGTGCATTGTGGAGTGAAAGGGCTGCCCCCATGAGGAGCAATAATGAGTATGGAGAGGTGAACAATGAGAAAGGAAGTAGTGACCCTTGTAGAATGCAGAGAATGCAATTACAAGAGAACAAAAACTCAGGAAAACAGAGGACAGGGCTTCCTAAGTAAGGTGTAGCGGTGTGATATGTGGTGTGGAAAATGTAAAGAAGCATAGGATTGGAGAAATAGAGAAGTAGAGAGTAGAAGAACAGAGAAAGTGAAATATAGTGTGTGTGAAGGGAAAGATACAGTTATATGGAAGGTGGAGTAGAATGAGAAAGAAGAGATTTTCTATTCACCTTGTAGGACAGGAAAGAAAACATCGTGGTGGAATTGGGGTGGAGAGATGGAATGGACAGTGCCTAGAGCCTAGAAGGGGAGGGCTGGGATCACTGATCCAATGAGGATGGCAGGAACTGTCAATCAGAAGGCAGTATCAAAGAAGGAAGTGAGATGTGAGATGAACATTCAAGCCTCTATAAGAAGTATGGATGAATGTGGGTATTGAAAAGATAGATACTCACAAGGGAAGAACAGTAAAGACATTGCTCGACAGTGGAGCAACGGAAATGTTTATGAGCAAAAGTCTGGCTCAGAAAGGAAGATATAGGTTGATCAAGCTGGATCAACCTTTGCAAATAAGGAATGTAAACGGCACCAGTAATAGTGGAGGTGCAATAACCCATGAGGTAGAAGTAAATATGTTCTATAGAGAACATGTAAAAAGAGTAAGAATGAATGTATGTGAATTGGGGAAGACAGACGTGATATTGGGTATGCCATGATTAGCAGCCCATAACCCAGAAATTGACTGGGAGAGAGAAGAAGTGAGAATGATGAGATGTCTACTGCTGTGTGGAAAAACAGTGAAGATAAAAGGAAAGAAAGAGACAAGAGAGAATGAAAAGAAAATTGTGAGATAGACAGTAGATGAAAAGAAAGACTAGGGAAGAGAGGAAGAAATAGAGGTGGATCATAGGAAGGTGGAGGAAATGGTGCCCAAGAGGTACCACAAATAGCTGAAGGTGTTTGGGAAGATAGAGTTGGAAAGGATGCTGGTCAGAAAGGTATGGGATCATGCAATAGATTTCAATGACAACTTTAAAGCAAGCAAGGCAAGAGTATACCCCCTTTCTAGAAATGAAAAGGAGGAGGTACAGAAATTTGTCAATGAGCATTTAAAGAAGGGGTACATTAGACCTTCTAAATTACCCCAGATGTCATTGGTGTTCTTTGTAGGAAAGAAGGATGGGGGGAAACACATGATTATAGACTATCGTAGACTCAACAAGCAGACAGTAAAGAATAACTACTTATTACCATTAATTACAGACTTAGTAAATAGTATGGGTAACAAGAGAGTATTCACCAAAATGGACTTACAATGGGAATATAACAATGTGAGGATAAAGAAGGGAGACGAGTGGAAGGCAGCCTTTACTATACATGTGGGGTCATACGAGCTAGTGGTGATATTCTTTGGGATGATAAACTCACCTGCCACATTCCAAGGCATGATGAATGAAATCCTAAAAGACATAATTAACGAAGGAAAGGTGGTGGTATTTGTGAATGATGTGTTGATAGGGACAGAAATAGAAGAAGGACATGAAGAGCTAGTAAAAGAAGTACTGAGGCAGTTGGAAGAGAATAACCTATATGTGAAACTGGAGAAATGTGCCTGAAAGGTGCAGAAAGTAAACTTCCTGGGAGTAGTGATGGGTCAGGGGAAGATCAAAATGGAGGAGAATAAAGTAGTAGGAGTGCTGAACTGACCTACACCTAAAACGGTCAGAGATGTTAGAAAATTCCTGGGTCTTGCCAATTACTATAGGCAATTTGTGAAAGATTTTGCCAAAATAGCTTGACCCTTGAATAACCTAACAAGAAAGGAAGAGAAGTAGAGCTGGGGAGCTAAGCAGCAGAAGGCCTTTGAGCAATTGAAAATGCTCTTCACAAGTTGATCTCTATTGGTTACACCTGATCTAAATAAGGAGTTTAGGGTGGAGGTAGACGCCTCTAACTTTGCAATGGGAGGAGTGTTGTCTATCAAGTATGAGGATAACAAGTGGAGACCAGTAGCATATATTTCCAAATCATTAAATGAAACAGAAAGGAACTATGAAATACATGATAAGAAAATGCTAGCTGTAATACACTGCTTAGAGGCATGGAAATACTTCCTGGAAGGATCCAGAAGTGAATTTGAGGTTTGGACCAACCATAAGAATCTGGAGTATTTTATGAGCAATCAAAAATTGAATCACTGGCAGGCGTGATGGGCTCTGTACTTGTCTAGGTTTGATTTCATACTAAAACATATTTTAGAAAGTAAGATGGAAAAAGCAGATAGTTTGAGTAGAAGACCAGATTGGGAGGTTGGGGTAGAAAAGGATAACAAGGAACAGATGCTGGTAAAGAAAGAGTGGTTGGATACAAGGAGAATTAAAGTAGCAGAAGTAATTATAGAAGGAGTGGATTTGTTGGATAAAGTAAAAAAGTGTGAAGCAAGAGATGATGTAGTTAAGGCAATAGAAGAAATAAAGCAAGCAGGTGTAAAGATGTTGAGAAATAAAGAATGGTGTCAAGAAGACAGCCTAATATTGAAAAAGGGAAAAGTATACGTCTCTAAAAATGAAAAGTTGAGAGCAGAAGTAATCAGGTTACACCATGATACACCTATAGGAGGACATAAAGGATAGTAGAAGACAGCAGAGCTGATGACGAGGAACTTCTGGTGGCCAGGGGTCACTAGAGAAGTGAAGTGATATGTGGAGGGTGTGACACCTACTAACGGAATAAGAATCGGACACAACCACTAGCAGGAAAACTTATGCCAAATTCAATTCCAGAGAAAACATGGACTCACATTAGTGCAGACTTCATTACGAAGTTGCCCTTAGCACAAGAATACAATTCAATCTTAGTAATAGTAGATAGGTTTACAAAAATGGCACACTTTATACCTACTACAGAGAGAACTAGTGCAGAGGGATTAGCACGTCTATTTAGAGATAATGTCTGGAAATTACACAGATTATCAGATAGTATAATTTCTGATAAGGGACCACAATTTGCAGCAGGAATTATGAAGGAGTTGAATCAAATGCTGGGAATTGACACCAAATTGTCAACTGCATTCCACCTACAAACAAATGGACAAACTGAGAGAATGAATCAGGAGTTAGAATAGTACCTCAGAATGTTTATTGACCATCGACAAGAATAGTGGCCTAAATGGTTGGGAATGGTAGAATTTGCATATAATAACAAGGTGGACATAGGAACTAAGGTGTTATCTTTTCAAGCAAATCATGGGCAAAGCCCCAGGATGGGATTCAAGTTGAAAAAGAAGGGAAAGTATGAAGGAGCAGAGAGATTTGTGGAAAGAATGAAGAATATACAGGAGAAGGCCAAGGCGGTACTACAGAAGGCACAGGAAGACATGAAGAGGTATGCAGATAGAGAAAAAGGGGAGGCAGAGGAGTATAGAGTCAACAACTTAGTGCTATTCAGCACAAAAGATCTAAAATACCAGATGATTGGAAGGCATACAGAAGAAAAATTCACAGAGCATTTCATAGGACCTTACAAAGTAAAAGCAATCATATCCAGTAACACAATAGAATTAGATCTGCCCAGTACAATTAAAATACATCTGGTAGTTAATATTAGCAGAGTCTGAAAGTACAAGTCGTAGGTGGAGGAGCAAAGGAAGGAAGCACTACAACCTGTGGTAATCAAAGGGGAAGAGGAATGGAAAGTTGAGAAAGTTATAAACAAGAGAAAAGTGTGGGGAAAGGACAAATATCTGGTACAATAGAAAGAATGTATGGCAGAAAAATATACCTAAGAGAACAGAGAGAACTTGAAGAATAGGCTAGAGTTGGTTGAGAAATTTGAAAGGGAATATCATAGAGAAGAGAAAGAGGAAATAAAATAGCAAAAAGCAGAGGAAGATAAGAAGACATTCAGTAGGGAATTACTGGAAAGGTATACTGTAAAATTGCTATACAGGTGGGGAAACAAAAGATATGATTGAGAATATTGGTGTCATAAATCACCCACTTGAACCAAAAATAGTATGGCTAGAGGGATGGGAAAAACAAGAGTTATTCTTAGATGGACTAGACAAAGGATTCTAATTATAGAAAAGG
>Ga0153918_1001077_pt1 | contig 11403 bp, 8 predicted proteins | sample TSFL002MetaG_FD_104687 | JGI IMG/M metagenome (GOLD analysis project Ga0153918, IMG submission 104687) | Attine ant fungus gardens microbial communities from Florida, USA - TSFL002 MetaG | ecosystem: Host-associated > Fungi > Mycelium > Unclassified | place: USA: Florida, Paynes Creek Historic... | reverse complement strand
CGGCGTTGTACTTGCCGATCGGTGGCACTCCCTCCTCCTGGTTCAGCATCACCCGGTCCACGCGGCGCAGCCACAGGCGGTCGTTGGCGGTGATGAAGTTGGCGCGCCAGAAACGGAACACCAGACCGAGGAAGAACACGAACATCGCCACGCCCAGGAACGGGTGCAGGATGCGTGTCCATGGCCCGCCGCCAAACAGATGGCTGAGCCAGAACAGTGCCGGATGGAACAGCGCCAGCCCGGAAAGACCTGCCGTCATGAACAGGATGGCGACGATCCAGTGGTTGGTCCGTTCATTGGCGTTGTAGCGCAGGATAGGTTTGTTGTCGTTCATGGCCGCTGCTCCCCTTGCCCGCCGGGCTTGGTCGGATCATAGACATGGACCGACGGGTCCACCTGGTGCACGCTGTCGTTCGGCGGTGTGGGGTGCTCGTCCTCCTCCACCCGCTGCGGGCCAACCCGCACATAATGGAAGAACCCGGCCAGCACCGCTGCGCCCATGGCCAACAGCGCCAGCGGTTTGGTGAAGCCCTTCCACAAGCCGACCAGCGGGCTGATCACCGGTTGGTCCGGCAGGCCGGCGTACAGCTTCGGTGTGTCGGCGTGGTGCAGCACATACATCACGTGGGTGCCGCCGACACCGTCAGGGTCGTACAGCCCTGCCTGCTCGAAGCCGCGGGACTTGAGGTCGACGATACGCTCGGCGGCGTGCACCTTCATCTCCTCCTTGGTGCCGAACACGATCGCCCCGGTCGGGCAGGTCTTCACACAGGCCGGCTCCAGGCCCACGGTCACGCGGTCGGAACACAGGGTGCACTTGTACGCCTTGTGGTCCTTCTGCGAGATGCGCGGGATGTTGAACGGGCAGCCGGTGATGCAGTAGCCGCAGCCGATGCAGTGGTCCTGGTTGAAGTCGACGATGCCGTTGGCGTGCTTGATGATCGCGCCCGGGCTTGGGCAGGCCTTCAGGCAGCCCGGCTCGGCGCAGTGCATGCAACCGTCCTTGCGAATCAGCCACTCCAGGTTGCCGTCGTCGCGCTCGTGCTCGGTGAAGCGCATCAGGGTCCAGGTTTCGGCGGTGAGGTCCTGGGGGTTGTCATAGGTGCCGTGGTTGTGGCCGACCTCGTCACGCAGTTCGTTCCATTCCGAGCACGCCACCTGGCAGGCCTTGCAACCGATGCACTTGGTGGTGTCGATCAGTTTGGCGACCTCGTCCAGCTGGCGTACCGAAGGCGGAACGGTGGTGGTGGCCGAGCGGGCGATGATGTCTTGGCTGGCCATCAGAGTTTCTCCACTTTGACGAGGAACGACTTGGACTCTGGCGTCTGGGTGTTGCCGTCACCGAGGAACGGCACCAGGGTGTTGGTCAGGTAGCCATGCCGCGTGGTCCCGGTGAAGCCCCAGTGCAGCGGGATGCCGATCTGGTGCACCGTCTGGTTGTTGACCTGCAGTGGGCGAATCCGCTTGGTCACCACCGCCACCGCGTCGATATGGCCACGCTTGCTCGACACCCGCACCCGGTCACCGGCCTTGATGCCTTTTTCGTTGGCCAGTACCTCGCCGATCTCGACGAACTGCTCGGGCTGGGCGATGGCATTGAGGCGGCAATGCTTGCTCCAGAAGTGGAAGTGCTCGGTCAACCGGTAAGTGGTCGCCGCATACGGGAACTCCTCGTGTTTGCCAAGGGTGTCCCACACGGAATCGAAGATCCGCCCGGCCGGGTTGCTGGTGGCCTTCTTGTTCTGCGGGTGCAGCGGGTTGATGCCAATCGGCGTCTCGAACGGCTCGTAGTGCTCGGGGAACGGGCCTTCGGCCATCTTGTCGATGGCGAAGAACCGCGCCACCCCTTCCGGGTTCATGATGAACGGGTTCATCCCCGCCTCAGGTGGCGAGTCGACCTTGAAGTCGGGCACATCGGTGCCGGTCCAGGCCTTGCCGTTCCACCACACCAGGCGCTTCTTCTCTGGGTCCCACGGCTTGCCTTGCGGGTCGCTGGACGCGCGGTTGTAGAGGATGCGGCGGTTGGCCGGCCAGGCCCAGGCCCAATTCTGCACCTGGTGCATGCCGTACGGGTCGCTGTTGTCGCGGCGGGCCATCTGGTTGCCTTGCTCGGTCCAGCAGCCAGCGAAAATCCAGCAGCCGGAGGCGGTACTGCCGTCATCCTTGAGCTGGCCGAAGCCGGACAGTTGCTGGCCAGCCTTGACGACCGCACCGGTCGGGTCGGTGACATCAGTCACTGCCCAGCCGTTCATCTCCCTGGCCAGCTCCTCCGGTGAGGGCTCTTCAGGAATCTTGTACGGCCAGTGAATGTTCATCATGGCGTCTGGATAGGCCCCGCCTTCGGCCTGATAACGCTGACGCAGGCGAATGAACAGCTCGCTCATGATCTGCACGTCGGTGCGGGTCTCGCCCGGGCCGTCGGCGCCCTTCCAGTGCCACTGCAGCCAGCGGCTGCTGTTGACCAGGGAACCATCCTCCTCGGCGAAACAGGTGGTGGGCAGGCGGATCACCTCGGTCTGGATATTGGCCGTGTCGACATCGTTGAACGGCCCGGCGTTGCGCCAGAACTCCGAGGTTTCGGTAGCCAGCGGGTCCATGATCACCAGCCACTTGAGCTTGCCCAGGGCCGCGGTGACGCGGTTCTTGTCCGGCAGCGCAGCGATCGGGTTGAAGCCTTGGCACATGTAGCCGTTGACCTTGCCCTGGCTCATCATTTCGAACATGCGCAGCACGTCGTACGCCGGCACATCGAGCTTGGGCAGCCAGTCATAGCCCCAGTTGTTTTCCGCCGTCGCGTTCGGCCCGTACCAGGCCTTCATCAGGCTGACGTGGAACTTGCCGTAGTTCTGCCAGTACGACAGCTGCCCCGGGCGCAGCGGCTTGGAAGCGCGCTTGTCGATATAGGCGGCGTAGTCCTGCTCGGCGTCGCCTGCCAGGGTCAGGTAACCCGGCAGTGAATTGGACAGCAGGCCGAGGTCGGTCAGGCCCTGGATGTTGGAGTGCCCGCGCAGGGCGTTGACCCCGCCACCCGGCATGCCGACGTTGCCCAGCAGCAGCTGGACCATGGCCGCACTGCGGATGATCTGCGCGCCGATGGAGTGCTGCGTCCAGCCGAGTGCGTAGAGGATCGTCATGGTCTTGCCCGGTACCGAGCAGGTGGCGATCTCTTCCCAGACTTTCATCATGGCGTCCTGCGGCATGCCGCAGGTCATGCTGGCGAGTTCCGGTGTGTAACGGCTGTAGTGCTGCTTCATCAGCTGATACACGCAGCGTGGATGTTGCAGGGTCGGGTCAACCTTGGCGAAACCGTCCTCGCCCAGCTCGTAGCCCCAGCCGGATTTATCCGCATATACACGCTTGGCCTCGTCGTAGCCGCTGAACAGCCCGTCCTCGAAGCCGTAGTTTTCTTTGACGATGAACGACACGTCGGTGTAGTTGCGCACGTACTCGTGCTGGATCTTGTCATTGCTCAGCAGGTAGTTGATCAGCCCTCCCATGAAGGCGATGTCGGTACCGGTACGGATCGGCGCGTAGTAGTCCGCCACCGAGGCGGTACGGGTAAACCGCGGGTCGACCACAATCAGCCGCGCCTGGTTGTGCGCCTTGGCTTCGGTCACCCATTTGAAGCCGCATGGATGCGCTTCTGCTGCGTTGCCACCCATCACCAGGACCAGATTCGCGTTGGCGATATCGGACCAGTGGTTGGTCATGGCGCCACGGCCGTACGTCGGGGCAAGACTTGCCACCGTCGGGCCATGTCAGACACGTGCCTGGTTGTCGAACCCCAGCATGCCTGTAGCGCGGACGACCTTGTGGGTCAGGTAGCCAGCCTCGCTTGAGGCGGCGGAAGCGGCGAGAAAACCGGTGGTAAGCCAACGGTTTACCGTTTGCCCCTGGGCGTTCTTCTCGATGAAGTTGGCGTCGCGATCCTTCTTCATCAGGTCGGCAACGCGGTCGAGCGCCTCGTCCCAGCTGACCCGCACCCACTCATTGCTGCCCGGCTTGCGCACCTCGGGGTACTTGAGGCGGCTGGGGCTGTGGATGAAATCGAGCAGGCCGGCACCTTTGGGGCACAGGGTGCCACGGTTGACCGGGTGATCGGCGTCGCCTTCGATGTGAATGATGTTCTGCTTGACGTTCTTGCCCGCATCGCCCTGGCTGTACATGATCAGGCCGCAGCCGACCGAGCAGTAGGGGCAGGTGTTGCGGGTTTCCTTCGTATGCGCCAGCTTGAAGTGGCGCACCTGCTCGGCGAAGGCCGGCGTCGGGGCCATGCCCAACGCCGCCAGGCTCGAGCCTCCAAGGCCGACAGCGGCGACCTTGAAGAACTGCCGACGGTTGAGATCCATCGTGCACTCCTGATCAGATTTGGACGCACGGAGCATGGCCGGCGCCTCTTGGTAGTCACGGTGGCGGCCAGTTGATGGCCGCCAGTAGGTAAGACTAGTCAAGAAACGAGAAGGTGCGATGACATTGGTCACGGGAGGGGGGATTGATTGTGTCTGGGGGTTGCGTTGGGGCTGCCGGTGTATGCCTTGAGCTCTTCAGCGCCTGTGAGATCGAGCGCCGCCCACGCGGCGCATCGCGGATAAATCCGCTCCTACATCTGTTTCGGGCCAATTCCTCCTGACAGGCCACCGCTGTCCGCCTTGTTTTTCCATTCGTAATCGAAGGTATCGCTGCTGCCGGTACACCTATGTCCAGGCATGTGCCAAGGCGGCGCACGCAAGGTCCCAGGAATAACTGGCTCGAAACGGATGTAGGATTTATCCGCGATGCGCCGCGTGGGCGGCGCTCGATCTCATAGGCGCTGCACATGGTTTGGCGAGTCCCTAGGGCTGTCAGCACACCAACCTCAGTAGAAGCAATTAGTGAGGCGGCTGGGGCTGAGGATAACGTTGAGCAGGCCCCAGTCAGTTCATTGCATACGCCAGTCAACACCGCGGCAGATTACGCGCCACATTGAGCGCCGCGCTGCTCTGGGCCACCGGCATGATCTCGACGGTGTTGATATTCACGTGCCCCGGTTGCTCGGCAATCCAGGCCACCGTGGCGGCGATATCTTCGGGCAGGATGGCCTCCACGTCGCGGTACAGCGCTTGCACGGCATCCAGGTCACCGTTCAGGCGCACCACCGAGAAATCGGTACCCGAGCACAAGCCCGGCTCGATATTGCTCACCCGCACACGGGTGCCTGCGAGGTCGGCGCGCAGGTTGAGGCTGAACTGGCGAACGAAGGCCTTGCTGGCGCCATACACATTGCCGCCCGGGTACGGATAGGTGCCGGCGATGGATCCCATGTTGATGATCATGCCGCTGTCGGCTTCCACCATCTGCGGCAGGACCTTGTGGGTCACCATGGCCAGGCCGGTGATGTTGGTGTCGATCATCTGCTGCCAGTTAGCGCTGCTGCTGGCCTGGGCACGATCGACGCCCAGCGCCAGCCCGGCATTGTTCACCAGCAGGTCGATCTGCAACGAGGCATCACGGACTTGCTCGAACGCCGCCTCGATCGACAGCGGATCGGTGACATCCAGCGCCAGCGCAATGAAATTGACGCCTAGCTCGGCTTCCAGCGCTTGCAGCTTGTCCATGCGCCGCGCGGCGCCGATCACACGGTAACCCTTGCCGATCAGGGTACGGCAGATGGCCCGGCCAAAGCCCGAAGACGCGCCGGTCACGAATGCAGTTTTCATCAGTTATCTCCTTTGAAGGGTCAGGCCAGGTACTTCACACCCAGGCTGGTAAACAGGCAGAGCATCGAGAACACCAGCGCCTTGCGCACCACTTCATTGCCTTTGCGCAGGGCCAGGGCGCTGCCCAGGTGGTTGCCCAGGATGTTGCAGGCCACCAGCGGTAGCGCCAGCAGGTAAACGACCTTGCCTGCCATGACGAACGCCACCAGGGCGCCGATATTGGAAGCGAAGTTGAAGGTCTTGGAGTTGGCGGAGCTGGAAACCAGGTCCATGCGCAGCAGGTAGTGGAACGCGATGATGAACATGCTGCCGGTACCGGGGCCGAAGAACCCGTCGTAGAAGCCGATGGCCAGGCAGGTCAGCGGAACCACGCTGAACAGCATGCGCGGCGACAGCTCGCGTTCTGCCACCGGGCGGTCTTTGGGGGTAAGAAAGATGAGGATGCCGAACGGGATCAGCGCCAGGATGATCTTGCCCACCAGTTCCTGCGGGATCGACACGATCAGGTGCGCGCCCAGGTAAGCCCCGAGCAATGAAAACGGCACCCCGACCAGCGCTACCTGCCAGACCATCTTGCTGTTGGCCAGGAAGTTGCGGATGGCCGCAAGTGTGCCGAGGGTGCTGACCAGCTTCTCCTGCCCCAAGGCAACCTGCGGCGGCATGCCCACCAGCAGAAAGCCGGGCACCAGAAACAGCCCGCCGCCCCCGGCGATGCTGTCGACAAAGCCTGCAACGAATGCAATAGCGCCCAGCATAAGGATCGCCAGCAACCAGTGTTCCACCCAGAAAGCGCCTAACAGTTCCATATCGGTAAGTCCGTCGAGTCAGTAAAAAATCAGGAGAGCACTTCGTAGGGATGGTCGGCCCGGGCGAAATGCACGCGGTTAAGGTCGTTGACCGCGAACAGACGCAACAGCCAACGGTCAGCACCATCGTTCTGCGGCTCGAAGCCATCGCGGGCATGCAGCACACGCTGGTTCTTGAAGACCATGAAGTCGCCCGGCAGCAGCAGGTGAGGTTCATCGAAGCGGCGGGTTTCCAGCACACTGCGCAAGCTGGCCAGCGCTTGCTCGGCGCGCAGGTTGAGACCGTGGGTGTTCTCGCTGTCGAAACGGCACAACCACTCACCGGCATGGCCACGCACCAGCACCGGAAGTTCGGCCGTGCAACGGCGGTTGCCACTGAAGGAGTCCGGGCGGCGGATTTCGAACTGTGGCAGGCACAGCTCGCGCACCGTGGTCGCGGGCAGTGCCGCCACCACGGCATCGAGGCTGACCAGTGTGGTACTGATGCGCGGGTCGCAGCGCATGCCGAAGAACGAGAGGTACTCCGGGCAGCACGAAGCGGCGCCGAGGGGCTCGGATGACAACGGCAGGTCCGGGTTGTCCACGTGATAGGAGAAGCGCAGCCGCGAGCCATGGGAACTCTTGTGGCCGGAGGAATGGCGCGACGGAATGACATGGCGGAACAGCCGGCCATCGTTTTCACCCTCGTACACCACAGGGTTGATCCCCATCAGGCTCTGCATGGTCAGGCTGACCAGGCACGCAACCGGGGTGCTGCGCGGACTGAGCACCCCCGAGTATGGCGTGGGCGGGATATCACGGTCCCGCGGGCAGTTACGCACGATCATGCTGGTCTGGTACGGATCCGCGACAAAGCCATGGATCTGTTGACACAGCGCCTTGCCCAACACGTCCTGCGCCTGGTCCTTGAGCTGCGGATAAAGTTCTTTGTTCGTCTCGAAGTCGAGCGGTGTGTTGTTCAGCAGGGTTTGCCAGGCGCTGGAGATGACCCAGGGCAGACGGATCTCCAGTGAGGCTTGAAGCTCGGCGCCTTGATGCAGGTGTGCACTTTCCATTTGCAGTGATATTCCATGTTGCTGGCTGAGGCCAGTCGGTGTCGTCGGCAGATGTTGATGTTTTATGAAGCCGGTCACAGCGGGACGATCGAGCATACCGGGGACGGCGTGCACATTGAATCGACTCAATCATTGTAATTACAAAAATAACATCGACTCAATGCATTTTATCGTGGACGCAAGCATGCAAATGAATCGATCAAATCAACCCATTGATTTAAAAAGGTTTATTTCTTGCTCGATATGAAAACGCGTAGTCCTAGCCAAGCTTGCGCGACTTCAGCTATCGGATTCAAAGCCGACGAAAGTAAGCTCGACGAGATTTGATCGATGCAATTTACCTGTAAGAAAACACAATTACTGGCATCAGACCATTCGTGCTAGGCTTCCGGGCTCTCGCAGATTCTGGTGCCATTTCTATGTGGGTTCCTCACTACAGCGACCTGGCGCAGCCGGTCTACCTGATGATCGCCGATGCCCTGGAGCAGGACATCGGCAGCGGCCGGCTGGTGGCTGGCGAACGCTTGCCAACCCTCAAGGACCTCGCCGAGTCACTGGACGTGACACCCGGTACCATCGGCCGAGCCTATGACGAAGCCGCCAAGCGTGGCTTGGTGGTGGGCGAAGTCGGGCGCGGAACTTTCGTGCTGCCGCAACCACAGGCGCAGCCCGCCGCCCCGCCTGTGCCTGCGCGTCCCGGGCCTGCCAGCGTCGAGCGCGACAACGGGCAGATCGACCTGTCGATCATCAAGCCCAACGACGCGCACATGACCGACTGGCTACGTGGCGCCATCAACGAGCTGGCCCAGGCGCCCGACCTGGCCCAGGTGCTGGACTATGTCACCGAGGGCGGCCATGCGACGCACAAGCAGGCCGGCGCGGCCTGGATCAGGCGTTGGCTCCCCGAAGCCAGCTGGCAGCAAGTAGTGCTGACGTCCGGCGCCCAGCACGGCCTGCTGGTGGCAATCAGCAGCCTCTCGAAGAGCGATGACGTGGTGCTGTGCGAGTCATTCTGCTATCCAGGCATCATCTCCCTGGCCCACAGCATGGGCCGCCGCCTGCGCGGCGTGGCCATGGACGAGTTCGGCCTGATTCCCGAAGCACTGCGTGCGGCATGCATCGAGTACCGCCCTTCGCTGCTGGTTTGCGTCACTACGCACCAGAACCCGACCAACTCGATCATGCCCCACGCACGGCGCGAGGCCATCGCACAGATCGCTCGCGAGTTCGACCTGTTCATTGTCGATGACGACATCTACGGCTTTCTCGAACCCTCCCCGGACTACAAGCCGCTTGCCGCCTATGCCCCTGAACGTTCGGTGTATCTCACCAGCCTGTCCAAAAGCGTGCTGCCGGCGCTGCGCATCGGCTACCTGTATGCCCCGCCGCAAACCCTCTCGCGGCTGTCGTCGATGGTGCGCAGCAGTGTCTGGATGCCTTCGCCATTGATGGCGCAGCTGGCTAGCAACCTGATCCACAGTGGCATGGCCGACCAGTTAGTGCAGGTACAACGGGAAGAAGCGGCTGCGCGCCAGCATATGGCATGCGAGATCCTCGGCAAATACAGGATCCGCAGCCAAGCCAACAGCTTCCATATCTGGCTGGAGCTGCCCGAACCCTGGACCAGCGACGAGTTCGCCAATCTGGCGCGCAGCAATGGCGTTACGGTAGTCAGTGGCAGCCAGTTCCTGCCCGAGCGCAGCCATGCCACGTGCGGTGTGCGCATTGCCTTGATGGCCCCAAGCCGCCAGGCATTGGGGTTTGCCTTGACCAAACTGGCGAGCCTGCTGGATTCGTCAGAGCCCCGGTTGTTTTATTGAGTCGACCCCAGGAACACGGAGATAGAGGCATAAAAAAACCCAGGGCAAATGCCCTGGGTTTCTGTTCCAGCCAGACGTCAGACCGTTCAATCAGAACGGAATGTCGTCATCGAAGCTGTCGAAGTCGGCCGCTGGTTGCGGCGCTGGCTGCTGCGGCGCCGGGCGCTGTTGCTGCTGCGGGCGCTGAGCCTGCTGGCGTGGCGGGGCCTGGTTGTACTGTTGCTGTTGGCCGCCACCGTAGTTGCCGCCCCCCTGGTTGTACGGGTCACCGCCCTGCTGCTGGCCCTGCGGACGACCGCCGAGCAACTGCATGGTGCCGTTGATGTCGACGATGATCTCGGTGGTATAGCGCTTGATACCGTCCTTTTCCCACTCGCGGGTCTGCAGCTTGCCTTCGATGTAGCACTGCGAACCTTTGCGCAGGTACTCGCCGGCAATTTCGGCAACCTTGCCGAACAGCGAGACACGGTGCCACTCGGTACGCTCGACCTTCTGGCCCGACTGCTTGTCGGTCCACTGCTCGCTGGTGGCCAGGCTCAGGTTGGTCACGGCGTTACCGTTGGGCAGGTAGCGGACTTCGGGATCCTGGCCACACGTGCCGACCAGAATGACTTTGTTAACCCCACGGGCCATAACGTTCTCCTAGGCTTCGCACGCCGATGAGGCTGGATTCACCAGTCGCTCGAGGGTCGCACGGTCCAAAATTTTCGTATCCAGTTTGATATAGATGGCGGCTTCATCTGCCACCACCACAGCGTCGGTCACACCCGGCACGGCCATCAGGCGCTCGGTCAAGCCGGCTTCCCGAACGGCCTCTGGCGTCAGCGGCATGCGCAGGCTGGTCACATAGGGCGGCTCGTTCATGCGCAAGGCGACGACCAACCAGATGGCACACAGGACTGCACAACCAAGGAACACCATGTTCAGCCCGCCGTGCTGGAACAGCCAGCCACCGAGGATGCCTCCCAGGGCAGCGCCGAGGAACTGGCTGGTGGAATACACCCCCATCGCCGTCCCCTTGCCACCAGCAGGCGACACCTTGCTCACCAGCGAAGGCAACGAGGCCTCCAGCAGGTTGAATGCGGTAAAGAATACCACGGTGCCAATCACCAGTCCGCGCAAACCGTCAGCCCACTGCCAGAAGAACACCTCCGTCAGCAGCAGGACACTGACCGCACCGGCCAGGACGCGTTTCATCTTGCGCTTTTTTTCGCCGTAGATGATGAACGGGATCATTGCAAAAAATGAGATCAGCAGCGCGGTCAGGTATACCCACCAATGCTGCTCTTTGGGCAGGTCTCCGCGTTCGACGAAGGCCAGGGGCAGCGCGACGAAGCTGGCCATGAGGATGGCGTGGAGGATGAAAATGCCCGCATCCAGGCGCAGAAGGTCCGGATGACGCAGGGTCGGGCCGAGGGCCTGGCGCGCCACACCCGACTCGCGGTGCTGCAATGTGCTGTGGGTATTGGGTACGACGAAGGCGATCAGCAGGATACCAACCAGGGCAAGTCCTGCGGTGGCCAGGAACAATCCTGACAAGCCGAAGTGGCTTGTGAGCAATGGGCCTATGACCATGGCCACGGCAAACGACAGGCCGATGCTCATGCCGATCATCGCCATCGCCTTGGTCCGGTGCTGCTCGCGGGTCAGGTCCGAGAGCAAGGCCATGACCGCCGCGGAAATCGCCCCGGCGCCCTGCAGGATACGCCCGGCGATCACCCCCCAGATGGAGTCTGCCTGAGCCGCCAACAGGCTACCCAGGGCAAACACCACCAGCCCCAGGTAAATGACCGGCCGGCGGCCAATGCGGTCGGAAATCATCCCGAACGGGATCTGCAATACCGCCTGGGTCAGGCCATAGGCGCCTATGGCCAGGCCGATCAGCGCAGGGGTAGCGCCGGCAAGGTCCATGCCGTAGGTGGCCAGCACCGGCAAGACCATGAACATGCCCAGCATACGAAAGGCAAAGACCAGGGCCAGGCCGCCAGCAGCGCGGGTTTCGCCGCTGCTCATGCGCTCGTTGTGG
>Ga0153918_1001076_pt1 | contig 11404 bp, 9 predicted proteins | sample TSFL002MetaG_FD_104687 | JGI IMG/M metagenome (GOLD analysis project Ga0153918, IMG submission 104687) | Attine ant fungus gardens microbial communities from Florida, USA - TSFL002 MetaG | ecosystem: Host-associated > Fungi > Mycelium > Unclassified | place: USA: Florida, Paynes Creek Historic... | reverse complement strand
TTCGTTCTCTAAAAGGAAGCTGTATTTGTTCCAGGCACGGCGCCAGGTGGCCCAGCCCCATACGTGCGGGTATTTTGAAAAATAGTAAGACGCCGTATCCAACGGCTTGGGTTGATAACTAGTACCGCAGATCATCATTACCTGCGTTGTATGGCGATAGTGTTGCAGCAGATTTGTACAGAATGCAAAAAAACTGGCATTGGCTACACAATCATCTTCAAGGATGATACCTTCTTCAACCTGGCTAAAAAACCATGTGATGGCATCGGCCGGTCCGGCACCGCAACCCAGATTATGATCCCGATACCGTGTTTTAATCTCGCAATCCCAATCTATGGTTTCAATAATGGCTTTGCAGGCGGCAATCTGTGTGGCATCATCCGCACGGCCGGGTCTGGGGCCATCTGCTGCCACAAAAAGCTGTTTAGGTTTTTGCGCTCTGATAGCATTAAAGGTTGCCGCGGTTTGCTGCGGCCTGTTAAAAATGATGAATAGCACTGGTGTCTGCAACATCAGCTTAAAGATTGTATTTTAAGTTTGGCATAGGCCAGCAGGCAATAAATACGTTGTGGCAAACTTAGGGGTGAGCTTTTGGATAAGGCAGCCCGATGCAGATACAAGCGTGCATTAATAAAGGAGCGTGTAAAAATTCGCCGACCGAAATATTTAAGCATGAGCGCACCCCGGTGCTGATGAAATCGCTCGTCATCATGCTGCGTGCTTTGACCGCCAACATAAAAATTGGCTACAATTACATCAGCATAAACAAATGTAGTGTTGGCATAGCAGCGCATGTTAAAATCAAAATCGGCATTGGTTGGATAGGTGAGATCAAAGTTGCCGTTTTTTTGAAATACAGTATGCTTATAGAAAATGGCCTGGTGGCAAATGTTACGATCTATAAACTTTTCTATGGTGTATAAGCCATCAAAAACAACATTGTGCAGGTTCCATTGATTTTGGCCGCGCATTATTACATTGCCATAAACAACTTCGGCATTGGTGGTTTCAATGTTTTTGGCGATATCCGTAAGTACCTCGTCACTGAAAAATGTGTCGTCGCTTCCCAGAAAATAAAGCCAGTTGCCTGATGCCATTGTAAGGCCTTTATTCATGGCATCGTAAATACCTTGATCGGACTCTGAGCTATACTTAATATTAACACGCGATGAATAATCTGCAATGATCTCTAAGGTATCGTCAGCAGAGCAGCCGTCCACGCAAATCACCTCCAGGTTTTGATAGCTTTGAGCGGCAATGCTATCAAAACACCGCTCCAGTGTTTTACCTGAATTAAACGTAGGGATAATAATGGAAAACTTAATATCAGCCGGACTCATAAATCGATGACCGCCAGTTGTCTGATCTTAACCAGGTAGAGAGGAATTGATCTGAATTTTAAACCGGATAGTTGATACAACTTTTTTGTTTCAGTTGGTATATCCCAACGTTTAATGCCGGTTAATGCATGGATAATTAGCCTCAGGCCAGACATTAACCCTTCTTTATATTTTTTTGCAGGCGACAGTTGATGATACGCCATTTGTTGCCGGTAATCACTCATCTGGTGATAAGCTGATACAAATCCGTCTGACATCCGTTGATAGTAAGCTTCAGATAGCCGTGACGTTTCCATAAAGTGGGTAAACTGAAGTTGTTCCAAATAATAAAGATGATACCCCATCAAGATGAATCGCAGGCACATCTCAGAATCTTCACCTGATGATAGCTCATTGCCTTTGCGACCGGTAAGCAACGACGGAAAATTATGAAAGGCTTTTAAATAAAGCGATTTGCGAATAACGATGCCGCTGCCCCATAAAAAAGTGCGCTGGGTTACATCACCAGATGCTGGGGCTTGCTTGCCCACGGCGTAATGGTTTTTTACATTGTCAAACCAGGTTGGCAGCGGTACGTTGGCATTGGCCTGGCTTTGTCCGCCAAGGGCAGCTACTTTTGGATGATCCTGCATAAACTTGTAGGCTGTCATCACATAGTCTGGCGATAGCCAGTTATCATCGTCGCAAAAAACAATAATTTCATGAGTGGCAGACTGTATACCTTTTTCGCGCGCAAAGCTTAGTCCCGGCGTGTCTTCGTTTACAATTTTAAAATTAATGATAGACGATGGATATTGCGCCCATTTTTTTTGAGCAACGGTAACGGTGTCATCGGATGATACGTTATTAACCAGGATCAGTTCGCAGGACGTATCGTCAGCCAATTGCTGTGCCGCCAGATGCTTAAGCGTAGCAGGCAAACGCGTGGCACTATTGTGACAGCAAAGAATGATGGATATACCCGTACCCGAAATCACTTAACAATAGACTTGATAAGCCTTTTTAGCGTAGGAAAAAACCTGGGCTGCTGTATTTCTTTCTGAACCATGTCATCCAGATAAGCAGAAAAGCGATTGGCTTCCTCCAATTCTTTCATGCGGTATTCAAACAATTGCTGATGGATGTAAATGGGCAGGCGGTCAGTCACCGGCAAGTTTAACTGAGCGGCAATATCCTGTTTAACATATAGCAACATGTTTTGCCTGTACCACCAGTCCACCTTTTCATTATCCCAGAAAACACTGCGCAATGCATCTACCGCAACATAGTTATGGCTGGCAAATTTTTGTTGCCAATAGGCCGGCCACTGTTCGTTAACGTGCCACTGCCCGCCCTGACCAGGCACTGCGGCCGAGAAGAGAATTACATCAGCGCAATCTGTTAGCGTGCTCACAACATTGTCGCTGGCCTCTGGTGGCAAGTGTTCTGCCACTTCCAGGCAAATAGCCATATCAAACTTATCGCTAGGTTTAAATACAGTGGCAAGGTCATGCTGAATAAACTCATGTTTTTCAATACAACGCATATTATCACCAACGTCAATGCCGTCAATTCCCAATATTTGCTGGCAATTACTTTGTTTTGCCACGCTTAGCCAACTTCCGGTACCACATCCTACATCAATAACAGACCGTGGGTGGAAGATGCCAAAAACATGCGGCAGCACCTCATTGGCAGACGTTGTGTTGTGTATTTCTTCTGTATGGGTGTAATTGATGGGCATAGTTTGATAAAACTTATAAATACTAATCAGTATCTACTAATATCCAGTCGTCGGGGTAGATTTCGGGAGGCCAGCATGTTTTAATAAAATGACCTAGAAAATATTTAGGTGCATAAACCTTTTTTTGGGGATGGGCGTTAAGCCAAGCGCCCCACCAACTAAAAGTACTGTTGGCTGTTACGCATATTTCAGCATTCAACAAATGCTGAAAGTCATTTATCAGATCGTCATCTGATATCAACTTGTTTTCAACGTAAGCAAATTCTTTCTTAATAAACTCAATGTCGTCGCTGATGAAGACAAAAAGGACATCTTTATCTGAAATGGATTTTATGACTTGGTGATAATATTCAATAGGAACAGTCAGATCGTCGTTTCCAAGATTGAAATTGCCAAGATTCAAATAATCGCTTCGTCTAACGTGTACTGTCGCAATTTTATATTGGTTAAAAATATGACCATATTTCCGCTGATATGTTTTAACGTATTTGTTTTTTACAGAAAACAAATGCTTGACCTCTTTTGCGTAATCTTTAAAAAAGTTTGGAGACAAAAAGAAACCTTCGAATAGCGTTTGGTCTTTAAGAAGATCTTCGTAATCGTTGTAAACAGATTCAACCGGGATACAGACGTTATTTAACGCAATACATTTTGATAGAGTATTATAGTAAAATCTTTCTAGAACCGAGAATTTGAATGACAGTCTATTGAAAACAAGTTGTTGTAAAAATAGCGATGTGTTTAACGGTATCTTGAAATACTGTATCGCTATAAAACGAGTGTTATTTTGATCGAGATAAAAGGAGCTATTATTTTTTTTCGCAGTTGCAAATGCAAAAGCATACTGGAACAATTGATTACCTAATCTTCCCTGAACCTTAACCCCTATCATACTGATTAGTTTAATTACCTTGAGTATGAATGAAAAGAAATGCTTTTAGTGGGATTAGGACACTTATCCGAGGAGGAATTGAACCAATATTCAAACTTTACTTTTTTTGAGAAAAAATGCAAGGCATAGTTCCCATATAATTCATACTCAGAAAATCCAGATTTATCTTGATAATCAGTATTTTCAATTATCACTTCATCCCATGGTTTATTATGCTTTTTTTCAATTTCCAGCTTCAAGTTTTTAAGGATATGTCTGTTGAAAATCATGTAATGGGTTATAAATGAAAGAGTTGATGATGTGTTTTTTTGCATTATTTTCTTGTAAACCTTATGATAGGGTTCATGCCGTTCTTCAGACATATCAAAAATGAAACGATGCTTATGTAAAAATATCTTTGGTTTTATCAACAAGGTATCGGCGTCTAGTACTAAAAAATTATCCATTTTAGTTATTTTATCTGCGTTTAGCTTGAGTAATTGCTGATATAACCATCCAGATCTGTCATCACCTTCTACAACATAGTTAATACGGGTTTTGCCATAACCTAAAACAGTAAGTTCATCAACAAAAACTGCGTTTAATAATTTAGCTGCTCCTTCAATCTCATCATTTTTATTACCGACGATGAAAATTTTATTAATAGGGTGCTTAATGTTTTCCCGGGCTGCCTTAACAACCTGAGTTAAAAAACCAATATCTTTCTTGGTAACAGGTATATAAATATCTATCGGAATACTTGAGAAATTTGTTTTTCTTAAATTAATGTCGATGCCAAGTAATGGATTCAAAACCTTGATTTGCCAGATAAAGATGTCTCTTTCAGAAAAGTTGGGAAAGTAAATATGGAAACCCTTGTCAAACCCACGCATTTTTGCCATACATTTTAACAAAAGAATTATGGGTAGTGAGAAGCGACGAAGAAGCTTACTAAAAATCATGTCTTGAACAACTTTTTGAGCGCCTTTTTTAACCAGGGCAATGAACTTTGTTGCAATAGTGTTTTATAATCATTATTACTTGTAGACAAGTTTTGTTGGGTATTAATAAAAATCGCATCGCCGGCGTATTGGCTTTTATTTGAAAATCCGAGCAACTTAAATTTTTTCTTCTTTAAGAAGCGATAGATATCCTTAAATAGTGGCTGTCCTTTGTAAATTTCAAAAAACTCAACCTCCAAGTGTATAATCTTTATTTTATAAATATCGTTATCCAACCCCTGTAGTGCTAATAATTCAGCTCCCTGAATATCCATCCACAAAATATCAATGGACTCAATTGAAGTTTCTTTAATGAAGCTTGTAAGTTTTATGCTTTGTACAAATACTTCATCCTGAACATATTTTTCGATAGGATATTTCCCTGAAGCCTTTAGCAACGAGGAAGCCCCCTGGTTGCCATCCTGCCATGTTGTGTGTGTTTTTTCTTTGTCTATTTTAAAGAATGATACAACACCATTTGTATTTGAAATAGCTTTTTCTGTAAGTATAATATTAGAATGTTTGCTGATGTTTGCCTTGCATGCGTCTAAAGTGTTAGGGTTACATTCAAATGCATAAATTGTAGCATTAGGGTATTTTAAAGCAAACTCAATACTGTCCTCACCATAGCGTGACCCAAATTCAAGGATCACTTTAACTTTATGATGACCTATGAAGTCATCGGCTATTTTTACAAGCTTATTAATAGAGTCAGTAGAGGAAGTCGCTTGCATGTTTACATTTTTTTCCAATTGATTGCAGGTCTTACAGTGCCATGTATTTTTCCGATATATCTGTTATTTCTGGTAACCGATTCTGGATCCTCAAACACTTCAAAAGTAATCGTATGCTGAAGATGTATTTTTAAAGGATTGGCCGTTGTAATACCAATAGTAAAAAGGTATTCCATATCATTTAGGAGGTTTGCAGGTATCCATGCTACCCACTGATGTTTCCCTTTCTCGTAATTGTTGGTTTCCTGAATTGAATGAAATATTTTTTCATCATTCACACTAGATATTAGAAAGCTTAAATCGGGGTAATAGCCTTCCTTAATTATCTCATACTCCACTAAGACACCAAAATGGGTTGTAACATAAATGTCGTCGATATCATTAAGATCGGTATCAATTAGTTTTAGTCCCAATAGTTTTACAGATTCATCGCCTATCGGTTCAGCACTGTTTTCAATGAAAGATCTCCTGATGTCTTTGTTATCAGAACTAAGATAGGCATTGCATATGGCCTCAATAGCTCCATTTTCGCATATAAGTCCCTGTGATAATAAAAGTCCTTTTGTGCATAGTTTTTGAACTGCTAGCATATTATGGCTTACAAACAACACCGTCCGGCCCTGCCCGTGTGCTACATCATTCATTTTGCCCAAGCACTTTTTCTGAAACTCTACATCGCCTACTGCCAATACTTCATCTACAATCAATATTTCAGATTCAAGGTGAGCGGCAACTGCAAATGCCAGGCGAACGTACATGCCTGATGAGTAACGCTTCACCGGCGTATCGATATAACGTTCGACGCCGGAAAAAGCTACAATCTCATCGAACCGCCGGTCAATTTCTTTTTTGCGCATACCTAATATTGCGCCGTTAAGGTAAATATTTTCCCGACCGCTTAGTTCGCCATGAAAACCAGTACCTACTTCCAGCAAGCTTGATACTCTGCCTTTTATTTTAACAGAGCCCGTAGTGGGCGATGTGATGCGGCTTAATATTTTCAATAGTGTACTTTTACCCGCACCATTTCTGCCAATAATGCCTACTGCATCACCCTGTTCAATTTCAAAGTTGAGGTCTTTTAAGCTCCAAACAATATCGCTCTCGCCTTTTGTACTGCGATCATTCAATTCGCCTACCGTTAGAAATGGATCTTCTTTACCGCGTAGCTTAGCCCAGCTGCGTTTCAAATCGTTAGAAAGCGTTCCGGTGCCAAAATATCCTAATTGATAAGCTTTGGAGAGGTTGTCTACTTTAATTACTGTAGCCATGTTGTTCTATTGTTATGCAGCTTGCTGTTCGTTTTTTAATAAAAGTTCCAACCGGTCTGCATAGCTGTCTACATTAAAATATGCTTTACATTTTTGTTGTAATGTATAGCGTTTTGCGGTATTAGCCGGTTTGCTAAGTGCAGTTCTTATAGCTGCTGTCAGTTCATTCACATCGTCGGCATTGACCGCAGTACCCAGTTCGCCATTCTTTATAGCGTCAAGGCTGCCATCGCTGTTACCGCAAATTACGGGGAGGCCGCAGGCCATGGCCTCAATAAACACAATGCCAAAACCTTCTTTACGACTTGGCAAAACAAACAGATCGGCCAATAAAAAATGATCTTCCAGTTCGGCATCATTAATAAAGCCAGTCATAATAATGTGTTCTTTAACGTCGTAAGCAGCAATCAGGTTCCGTATCCGTGTTCCTTCACGTTCATCATATTGCCCGGCCAGAATGTATTTGAGATTTTTAAATTCATTTTTAAGCCGGGCTACAGCTTTAATCACTTGTTCATAGCCTTTATATTGCTCGGTAGAGGCCAAACGGGTAAGTGTAAAGATCACCTTGTTCTGATCTGTTAAGCCATATCGTTCTGAAAGGTAGTTAGGGCGATTGAACTGTTGCGGCAAGGTAATGAGCGGATCAAGGGCATTGTTAAGCACCAAGCTTTTTTCGGCCGGTGTTTGGTGTAGTTCGACAATCTTATCGCGCGTAAAATTACTTACACATAGAATTTTGTCGCAAACGTTTAACATTTTCTTTTTATAGCCTGATAATTGCCGCCAAACCTCAATGCCATGTGCAATCAGAAAAATCTTAGTATGCGGACTGATTTTTTTTATTATACAACCCACGGTAGCCAGGTTGATATGACTTAAAATAACGATATCTGATTGTACGCCTTCGCGCACGGCTTCTGCAGCAAAAAATGCGCGGTGCTTGCTAAATCCCCTGAAATTTTGCTGATCAGTGTAAACTATGTTCAATTGATCATCTTTATCATAGCCTGACCAGAATTTATAGTCCCAATTATTGCGGTGAGCTATTTGCTGGAGTGCATATCCCATTGTTCTCCCCATTTTCTGTACGCCGCCGGTAGTACTGAAGGTACTGAGCGTGAGATATAATATTTTTTGATGTGCGGTTTGAGATTGCGGCTGTTTTATCTGAATTTGATATAGCGCAAACGCTTTAGACCAATGCATCTTACCAGATTGAAAGCTGCTGATCAACTGCTTTGATGTGGCATTATCATAAAACGCAAGATTCCCAATTTCCGGATGTTTTTGCATCCAGGTTTGCAGTGGAAAGGAAAATCCCATTTTACGACGGTTCCAGATTGCCCTCGGCAATAACCTCCTGAATGTAGTAATCAATAACTTTTTTGCCGGGCGATTACCAAATCTTACCCTTGGTGCAATGCGGTTGGCTAATTGCTGCATGTCTTCATCTAAGAACGGTACCCTTACTTCCAAACCGTGCGCCATACTCATCACATCTGTATCGCGCAGCAACTGGTTCTGCATATAGATGTTGTTTTCATACCACGCAGCCTTTTCTTTACCGCTGACGCTTTGCAAGTTTATTTCATCTCCAAACAATACATGAGTAACGTGATGCAAAGGTTTATTTAACACCGCTGCAATTTCAGACGGGGTAAAAAGCCCTCTTAAAAAGAGATACTCTGCAATAGGGTGTTTGTATGAAAGTAATTCTAAGCGTTTTAACTTATCATTGCTTACCGTCAGGGCTTTTCGTATAAAGCCTGGCATAGCACGCAGATATGGAATTATTTTGATACGCCCGAACGATGGATACCCGCCAAACAATTCATCTGCTCCTAACCCGGAAAGAACTGCTTTTAAGCCACTCTGATGGGCATATTGGCTAATAAACCAACTATTAATGCCATCTGTAGTCGGCAGATCCATGTCTGCCATTATCTGGGCAAAATGAGCTTCAAAATCTGTTTGCTTTACCAGATGCTGATGGTGTTTGGCTTTTACCTGATCGAGTATGATCTGCTGATATTCGCGTTCGTTATATTGAAAATCATCAAAATAAATAGAAACCGTTTTGAGCTGGTGAGTATACCCGGCTGCCAATAAGGTAATGAGGCTTGAATCTATGCCGCCGCTTAGAAAAACGCCAATAGGGGCGTCTGAAATAAGCTGACGTTTTACTGCTGTATCCAGGGCCAGGCTCAGTTGCTCCTCAGCTTCTTTTGTGCTGTTAATTGCCGCCGATTGCTGCGGTTGGATAGAAAATTTGTCGATGGTAAAGTTTTTTAGCCGGTGATCCCAACACAAATAATGGCCTTTGGGCAAACTAAATACGTTTTTATAGGTGGTATAAGGTTCTGGTATATGTCCATAAGCCAGAAACCGGATGGTCCAGTCTTCGTCTATTTGTAATGTTAAATTGCAACTGCTTAAGGCTTTTACTTCAGAAGCAAAATAAAGATCATTATCTCCCGCATAATAGTACAGTGGCTTAATACCGGTAGTATCTCTAACCAGCCATGTAAATTCTTTGATGCTATCATGAAGGGCGAAGGCAAACATGCCTCTCAGCTTTCCAAAAGCGTCGGTACCCCAATGTTGATAGGCCAGAATGATTACTTCCGTATCAGTTTGCGAGCGAAAGGTTGCACCAAGAGCCATCAGTTGGGCCCTCAACTCCAGATAATTATAGATCTCGCCGTTAAAGGTTATCCATGTCTGCACATTTTCATCGCTCATGGGTTGGTGCCCGTTATTGGTTAGATCGATGATTGACAAGCGGCGGTGCCCGAAAGCCAGTCCGGCATTTGCATCATAGTAAAAGCCCTCATCATCCGGTCCGCCGCGCTCCAATATGCGGCACATGGCATTAACCTGCTGATTTAATTCTTTTTCAGATAAGTTATTAGAAATTATTCCGGCTATTCGGCACATGGTGCTATATGGTTGGACACAGCTTCGCCCGGTGAGCCACAATGATTTATTGTAACAAATTGACTATTAGTTGCTTGAGTTAATAGTCTCAGTTTGCCAATTGCACTGCTAGGTGCGGCTGATATAAGCGGCTGCCACATGTATTATAATGGAGCAGCCCATGTCTTCAAAGCGCAGGGCCAGTTGCTTTTGCGATCGGTATTCAACTACTTCTGCCAGCATACCTTTTAACGGTCCGGCTTTAATTTTAACTTTTTCGCCAGGTGTCAGGTTTTCTTCTGTTACTTCCATTTCTACCGAACTGGCCATTAGCAACTTCAAATCATCTATTTGTCGGTCTGGCATGGTGGCTACCCTTCCAGAGAAATACAGGAACCTGGCTATACCCTTTGTCATCAATACCTCGGCTTGCTGCTGGGCTGTTATTTTTACAAACAGGTAGGATTTGATGAAAGGTTCGTCAATAATTTTTTTGCGGTCGCTCCACTGTTTAAGTTGTTTGCGCAGTGGCAGGTAAGCATTTATTCTCTTTTGTATTAGTGCCTGATATGCTTTCTTCTCAGCACGCGGATGAGTATAAACCGGGTACCATTTTTCTGTCTGCGCAGCTTGATCCAAGATCTGTTTATCGTTACTTAAATTTAAACCATTTTCTAACATCCCACCATTTCCGCTTTTCTTCATCATCAATATAGTAACCAGATCCTGAATATCCCGAGTAATCAGAATAATAATAATACCGGTTACCGTAGCCATCGCCGGTAATTCTGGTGGTGTAATATCTTGAATGTAGTAAATCTTCGGCAAAGGCGTTTAGTACAATTACGGTGTTATCTAAATGATACTCCTGGGCCATACGCTGCGGGATGGTGGCCGAATAATATTTTGATTTGCCAGAGCGTATCACAAACACATTGATATCACTCATCCTGATCAATGGAATGGAGTCTGATACCAACCCGATAGGTGCCGTATCAACAATAACAAAATCGTAAGTTTTTTTCAGGTCTTCAATAAGTTCCCGCATACGGACATTATGCAGCAACTCTGATGGGTTGGGAGGCACCGGTCCGGAGGTTATAAAATCTAAACTTTCAATTTCTGACTGATGCAGAATATCTTCCAGTTGACACTGATTAGCCAGATAAGTACTTAATCCGTTATCATTATTAACATGAAATGTACGGTGCAATTTTGAACGGCGAAGGTCGGCGCCAATAAGTACCACTTTCTTATTGATCAGCGCCAGGGTGCTTGAAATGTTTACCGCTACGAAAGATTTTCCCTCGCCGGCAATTTCTGAAGTAATGCATATCACCTTATGCTCTTTTTCTGAAGCCAGGAAATTAAGGTTGGTGCGTACAGATCTTACAGACTCTGCAAAAAGCGAGCGGGGTTTGGTAAGGGCCAGCAATTGGGAGTTATCCTCGTCCAGGTCTGCCGGAAATTTCCGTATAACACCAATAATCGGAATGGTGGTTAAGCTTTCAACGGTTTCCTTATCGTAAATATATGGGTTAAGCA
>Ga0153918_1001075_pt1 | contig 11410 bp, 12 predicted proteins | sample TSFL002MetaG_FD_104687 | JGI IMG/M metagenome (GOLD analysis project Ga0153918, IMG submission 104687) | Attine ant fungus gardens microbial communities from Florida, USA - TSFL002 MetaG | ecosystem: Host-associated > Fungi > Mycelium > Unclassified | place: USA: Florida, Paynes Creek Historic... | reverse complement strand
GGCGAAGACCGACATGCGTTTTAAACGTTCCATTGTTCACTCTGGCTTAAAAGTGATTTAGATCACATATTATAGATAACAGCATAACAGTTACGTTAATATATTATTAATTACATAACGGCTACGCCACTCTCGCCCAGCTTTTCTTGCTCTCCCGCGGTGGCGTGTGCTTAAAAATTCTGTAGCCTGCACTCTCTCTAATCAAGGTCAACATGAGTCTGTTTCCCGTTATCGTGGTGTTCGGTTTGTCGTTCCCACCGATATTCTTCGAACTTCTTTTATCACTGGCGATCTTCTGGCTGGTGCGCAAGGTGCTGGTTCCTACCGGGATCTACGATTTCGTCTGGCATCCTGCATTGTTTAATACCGCGCTGTATTGCTGCCTGTTTTACCTAATATCGCGCATGTTTGTCTGAGGTCGATGTGAAAACGCTAACAAGAAAAATCTCCCGCACCGCCATCACCATGGCGCTGGTTATCCTCGCGTTCATCGCTATTTTTCGCGCCTGGGTCTATTACACCGAATCACCGTGGACGCGCGATGCGCGCTTCAGTGCCGATGTGGTGGCGATAGCGCCAGATGTCGCCGGTCTTATCACTGCGGTGAACGTACACGATAACCAGCTGGTGAAAAAGGATCAGGTGCTGTTCACCATCGACCAGCCACGTTATCAAAAAGCCTTAGAAGAGGCAGAAGCCGACGTAGCCTACTACCAGGCGCTGGCGGCTGAAAAACGTCGTGAAGCCGGACGCCGCAACCAGTTAGGTGTTCAGGCTATGTCTCGTGAAGAGATTGACCAGTCCAATAACGTGCTGCAAACCGTACTGCATCAACTGGCCAAATCCGAAGCTACGCGCGATCTGGCCAAGCTCGATCTGGAGCGTACCGTGATCCGTGCGCCCTCTGATGGCTGGGTGACCAACCTTAACGTCTATACCGGCGAGTTTATTACCCGGGGCTCCACCGCGGTAGCGCTGGTTAAGCAAAACTCGTTCTACGTGCTCGCCTATATGGAAGAAACCAAGCTTGAGGGCGTGCGTCCGGGGTATCGTGCAGAAATTACTCCGCTTGGCAGTAACCGCGTGCTGAAAGGTACGGTGGACAGCGTAGCTGCGGGTGTGACTAACTCCAGCAGCACCAACGACACGAAAGGCATGGCTACCGTTGATTCCAACCTCGAGTGGGTGCGTCTGGCGCAGCGTGTGCCGGTGCGTATTCATCTGGATGAGCAGCAGGGGAACCTGTGGCCTGCGGGGACAACCGCCACGGTGGTGATTACCGGCGAAAAAGACCGGGATGCCAGCCAGGATTCTATCTTCCGTAAAATCGCACATCGCCTGCGTGAGTTTGGTTAATCGCTATGGGCATCTTCTCCATCGCCAGCCAGCACATCCGCTTCGCCGTGAAGCTGGCATGTGCCATTGTGTTGGCGCTGTTTGTTGGCTTTCACTTCCAGCTGGAAACTCCCCGCTGGGCGGTGCTGACGGCGGCGATTGTGGCCGCAGGCCCGGCATTTGCCGCGGGTGGTGAACCCTACTCTGGCGCGATCCGCTACCGCGGGATGTTGCGTATCGTCGGGACGTTCATCGGCTGTATTGCGGCGCTAACGATCATCATTCTGATGATCCGCACGCCTCTGCTGATGCTGATGGTGTGTTGTATCTGGGCCGGTTTCTGTACCTGGATCTCTTCCCTTGTGAAGGTGGAACACTCCTACGCCTGGGGGCTTTCAGGTTATACCGCGCTGATCATCATCATCACTATTCAGACCGATCCGCTGCTCGCGCCGCAATTTGCAGTGGAGCGTTGTAGCGAAATCGTCATTGGTATTGTCTGCGCCATTGTTGCCGACCTGCTTTTCTCGCCTCGCTCAATCAAACAAGAAGTCGATATTGAGCTGGATTCGCTGCTGGTTTCGCAGTATCAGCTGATGCAACTGTGCATTAAGCACGGCGACAGCGAGGTGGTTGATAAAGCCTGGAGCGGGCTGGTGCGTCGCACGGCGGCTCTGGAAGGGATGCGCAGTAACCTGAACATGGAGTCATCCCGCTGGGCGCGTGCTAATCGCCGCCTGAAAGCCATCAATACGCTATCACTCACCCTGATAACTCAGGCGTGCGAAACCTATCTTATCCAGAACACGCGCCCGGAAGTGGTGACCGATACCTTCCGTGAGCTGTTTGATGAGCCGGTGGAAACGGTGCAGGACGTCCATAAACAGCTTAAACGTATGCGCAGGGTCATCGCCTGGACGGGTGAACGCGATACGCCGGAGACAATCTATACCTGGGTTGGTGCGGCCACACGCTATCTGTTGCTCAAACGTGGCGTAATCAGCAACACCAAAATCAGCGCCACCGAAGAAGACGTCTTGCAAGGGGAAGTGGTTATCAAGCCGGAGTCTGCCGAGCGGCATCACGCGATGGTTAACTTCTGGCGTACAACGCTTGCCTGTATGCTTGGCACGCTGTTCTGGCTCTGGACGGGCTGGACTTCCGGTAGCGGAGCCATGGTAATGATTGCCGTTGTCACCTCGCTGGCAATGCGCCTGCCAAACCCACGGATGGTGGCGATTGATTTCTTGTACGGGACTATTGCCGCCTTGCCGATCGGCGCCTTCTATTTCCTGGTGATCATCCCTTCGACCCAGCAAAGTATGCTGCTGCTCTGTATTAGCCTGGCGGTGCTGGCATTCTTTATTGGTATTGAGGTACAGAAGCGCCGTATTGGTTCTCTGGGGGCGCTGGCGAGCACCATTAACATCATTGTGCTGGATAACCCAATGACCTTCCATTTCAGCCAGTTCCTCGACAGCGCGTTGGGTCAGCTGGTGGGGTGCTTCCTGGCGATGATGGTCATTCTGCTGGTACGCGATAACTCACAGGCGCGCACCGGCCGCGTGTTGTTAAACCAGTTTGTTTCGGCTGCGGTATCGTCTATGACCACCAACGCCGCGCGGCGTAAAGAGAACCACTTGCCCGCACTGTATCAGCAGCTGTTTTTACTGCTGAATAAATTCCCTGGCGACATCGCCAAGTTCCGCCTGGCATTAACGATGATCATCGCGCACCAGCGTTTGCGAAATGCGCCAGTGCCGATCAACGACGATCTCTCTGCGTTTCACCGCCAGCTGCGTCGCACCGCCGATCATGTCATTTCAGCCTCCAGTGACGACAAACGCCGTCGCTACTTTAAGCAGCTGCTGGAAGAGCTGGATATTTACCAGGAGAAGCTGCGCATCTGGGAAGCGCCGCCGCAGGTCACAGAGCCGGTAGAGCGATTGGTGTTTATGCTTCATCGCTACCAGAATGCGCTAACAGACAACTGATTACCTTAAAAAACCGACGCCAAAAGCGTCGGTTTTTTTGTGGCTATACTTAGTCTTGCAAGTTCTTAAACTCAGAAAGGGAGGACACATGACTACCCAGGCACTTCAGGACAATGCACTCTTTCAGACCGGTTATCTGGTAAATGGCGAATGGAAAACGCTGACAACCACCTTTGATGTACTCAACCCGGCAACGGGTGAGGTGATCGCCAAAGTCGCAAAAGCAGGAAAAAAAGAAACCGAAGACGCCATTGCGGCGGCGACCCGTGCTTTTCCCGCCTGGCGGGCGAAAACAGCGAAGGAGCGTTCGACGATCCTCTATCGCTGGTATGAGCTGATTATTGAAAACAAAAGCTGGCTCGGGCGGTTAATGACCACCGAGCAGGGTAAGCCCCTCAAAGAGGCCGAGGGCGAAGTCGAATATGCAGCAAGTTTTATCCAGTGGTTTGCTGAACAGGCTAAACGGGCGAACGGTGAGATTATCCCGCCGATCAAACCCGGCTCGCGCATTCTGGCTACCCGTGAACCTGTCGGTGTGGTGGCGGCGATTACGCCCTGGAACTTCCCGATGGCGATGCTGACGCGTAAGCTCGGCCCGGCGCTGGCTGCGGGATGCACTGGCGTGATCAAACCGGCCAATAACACGCCGCTAAGCGCCTTTGCTCTGTTGACGCTGGCAAAACAGGCGGGTGTACCGGATGGCGTATTAAACGCCGTGGCAGGGAACACCCACGAAATCAGCGATGCAATTATGGCCAGCCACGATGTACGTAAAATTTCCTTCACCGGTTCGACTGCGGTAGGTAAAACGCTGGTACGCAACGCGGCCGAGACAATGAAGAAAGTCTCTATGGAGCTGGGTGGAAACGCGCCCTATATCGTCTTTGAAGATGCCGATATCGATGCCGCCGTGAAAGGCGCTATTGCCAACAAATTCCGTAATGCCGGGCAGGTTTGCGTCAGCGTAAACCGCTTCTATATTCAGGAAACCGTCTACGACCAGTTTGTGAACAAGCTTGCTGATGCCGTGAAAGCGCTGAAAGTCGGTAATGGGCTTGATGAGGGCGTTGTTGTAGGGCCGATGATTGAGCCTGCGGCGGTGAGTAAAGTGCGTGAGCATGTTGAAGATGCCGTTGCCAAAGGCGCAACTGTGCTGGCAGGCGGCAAGGCGCATTCTCTGGGCGGTAACTTCTGGACACCGACTGTTTTGGGTGATTGCCACGAAGATATGCTGCTTGCAGCAGAAGAGACATTTGGCCCGGTCGCTGCCTGCTTCCGCTTTACGTCGGAAGAGGAAGTCATTCAGCGCGCCAATAATACTCCCTTCGGCCTGGCAGCCTATTTCTATACCCAGAATCTGTCACGCGTGTTCCGTGTTTCTCAGGCCATTGAAAGTGGCATGATCGGCATTAATGAATGCGCCGTCTCGACTGAGCTGGGACCTTTCGGCGGCGTTAAGGAGTCAGGGCTAGGCCGTGAAGGCTCTGTGTTGGGGCTGGAAGAGTTTCTGGAAGTCAAAACCCTGCATATTGGGGGATTATAATCGTCAGGGCGGCTTCTGCCGCCCGCCTGGACCGGGTGGCTGGCAATGAAAACCTACACATTTGATTTTGACGAGATCGACAGTCAGGAAGACTTCTATCGTGAATTTATTCGGGTGTTTGACCTGGAGCGGGAAAGCGTCACCAATTTAGACACGCTGTGGGATGTGGTTACCGGCAATCAGTTGCCATTACCGCTGGAAATCGAATTTATCCATCTGCCAGAAAAACTGCGCAGGCGTTTTGGTGCGCTGGTGTTGTTGTTCGATGAGGCTGAAGAAGAGCTTGAAGGGCAGTTGCGTTTTAACGCCCGGTATTGAATCACAGATAAAAAAAAGCCCCTGACCGGAGTCAGGGGCAAGTCGTATGATGAGATACGACGAGGGTCTATTTGTACAGTTCAGCCGTTGCGTGCCAGTGGTCACCTTCGTTCAGTTCGGTGATCCGATAGCTGCTGGCGCCTGCTTTTTCAGCTTTAGCGGCCAATTCCTGACGGATATCCATCGGAGAACCCGCTACCGCTGCAACAGATACGCTACCCATGGATTGCAGATTTTCTGCTTGTTCGGCATTCACCTGGTGAACTGCGGCGCTCGCGCCAAAAGAGAGAACAGAGGCCAGGCCAAGGGTTGCGATGATTAATTTAGTGTTCATAGTCATTACTCCTGAATCGTGTTTGCTTAACGGCGAGAAGGGTTAAACTGCTTTTTTTATGCCTGGTGCCGTTAAGGGAAATTATGTCTTCAGATATCAGCAATTCTTATTTGTACAGTTCAGCTGTTGCGTGCCAGTGGTCGCCAGTGCGGGCTTCAATGATGCGATAAGATGACGCGCCTTGTTCTTCCGCTTTTTTGTTCAGCATCGCGTTCATATCCATAGGAGAAGTGCTGATAGCACCTACGGAAACCGTACCGATTGCCTGGCGGGATTGCGCCTGATCTGCGTTGATGGAGTCGGCTGCGAAAGCACCGAATGACAGGACAGACAGAACGCTCAGAGCCGCTACAGTAGTTTTGATTTTCATGATTCTTTACCTCGTCGTATTTTTTTATTGGGGTCTTGTTTCGTGACCCTCATCACAAAATCAAGTATACACTAATAACGACAAAAATTAATACCATGCTAATTGTTTCGGTGGTAATTACGTGTTAACCAACCTATTTTTTATAACCAAAATGTATATAAATGGTCATTTTCTCGTCACATTGTTTGGTTATGTCTAAAAAAATCATATGGATATGAAACTTTGATTTTTTGTGCGATTTATCGGTTTAGCATTCACCAAATGAATGTTTGAACGCGGTAAAACGCACTATTTGTCAAAGTGAAGGGTGGTGCAAAGTAGGGTGAAACGAGGCGGGAGCAGGATGATCCCCGCAGCCAGCGGCCACGGGGAGAAGGGTTACAGCTCTTGTTCGAACAGCACCAGAATGGCTTCGTAGAGATCTTTTACGGAGAAGCCATTTGCCGGAGTGGTAAAGATGGTGTCATCGCCGGCAATGGTACCGAGGATGCCTTCCGCTTTACCTAAGGAGTCCAGCAGACGGGCAATCAGCTGTGCAGCGCCCGGGCTTGTGTGGATAACCACAACGGCATCGTTGTAGTCGATATCCAGCACCAGGTTTTTCAGTGGACTTGAGGTTGTTGGCACGCCCAGCTCAGCAGGCAGGCAGTAGACCATTTCCATTTTGGCATTACGCGTACGTACTGCGCCAAATTTGGTTAACATGCGGGAGACTTTCGACTGGTTAATGTTATCGAAGCCTTGTTCTTGCAACGCCTGAACAATTTCTCCCTGAGAACTGAATTTCTCTTCTTTGAGTAGCGCTTTAAACGCCTTCACTAATTCTTCTTGCTTAGACGAGCTTCGCATAAGTCACCCGGAATATGACGGTAGAAACAACATTATTATGCATGTGGATGAATTTTTATGCAAACTATCTGCCAGGTGTAAGGCTGAAATAATGTTATGAAAGGGAGTGATTTTATCAGATTTCGTTATCAGAAAACATGCCTGGGTCACGCCGCGCAAATAAGGTTAAAAGTAAATTAAATGTTATCAAATTGATGTTGTTTTGGTGGCGGGGCAGGGTGTATTGTAACCACCTCTTAATTCGTTGCCGCCTGCTGCCTGATAGCATTCTGGCGTTGGCGAAAGGCGAGTGACCTCAAATTCTTTAGCTACGAAAATTGAAATTATTTACTTGCTGAATTATGGTCGCCGCAACGGAGTTTCAGATACTTAAGTTAACCATAATAAGGAGTTTAGGATGAAAGTCGCAGTCCTCGGCGCTGCTGGTGGTATCGGCCAGGCGCTTGCCCTACTACTAAAAACCCAACTGCCTTCAGGCTCAGAACTCTCCCTGTACGATATTGCTCCGGTAACCCCAGGTGTGGCGGTTGATCTGAGCCACATCCCGACAGCTGTGAAAATCAAAGGCTTCTCCGGTGAAGATGCGCGTCCTGCCCTGCAAGGTGCTGACGTTGTGCTGATCTCCGCAGGTGTGGCTCGTAAGCCAGGTATGGATCGTTCAGACCTGTTTAACGTCAACGCTGGCATCGTGAAAAACCTGGTACAGCAGATCGCTGAAATCTGCCCGAAAGCGTGCGTAGGTATCATCACTAACCCAGTCAACACCACCGTGGCTATCGCAGCAGAAGTGCTGAAGAAAGCCGGTGTTTACGACAAGAACAAACTGTTCGGCGTGACTACGCTGGATATCATCCGTTCCAACACCTTTGTTGCTGAACTGAAAGGCAAACAGCCAACCGACATCGAAGTGCCGGTTATCGGTGGTCACTCAGGCGTGACGATTCTGCCTCTGCTGTCTCAGATCCCGGGTGTGAGCTTCACCGAGCAGGAAGTGGCTGACCTGACCAAACGTATCCAGAACGCAGGCACCGAAGTGGTGGAAGCGAAGGCGGGTGGCGGTTCTGCAACTCTGTCTATGGGCCAGGCGGCTGCACGTTTCGGTCTGTCTCTGGTTCGCGCTCTGCAAGGCGAGAAAAACGTGGTGGAATGCGCTTACGTTGAAGGCGACGGCGAACACGCACGCTTCTTCTCTCAGCCACTGCTGCTGGGCAAAAATGGTATCGAAGAACGTCAGTCTATTGGCAAACTGAGCGCGTTTGAGCAAAACGCGATGGAAGGAATGCTGGATACGCTGAAAAAAGATATCACCCTGGGCGAAGAGTTCGTTAACAAGTAAAACGACCTCCCCCCTCGTAGGCCGGGTAAGCGTAAGCGCCACCCGGCAAAAAAAACCGAAGCACAGGCTTCGGTTTTTTTATGCACATCAGTTTGTAGCCGGGTATTCCTGGATAGTCACCTGGATTGTCAGCTTCTTATCATTACGCATAACTTCTACCGGAATGATCGAGCCTGGACGGATTTCCGCAACCTGATCCATGGTCTCCAGCGCAGATACCGCCGGTGTGCCATTCACTGACACAATCACATCGTTGACCTGAATACCCGCATTGGCTGCTGGGCCGCCAGGTGACACTTCGTTGACCACGATCCCCTGGATCTGATCAATGCCGCCGCCCTGGGTATGCATTGGGGCAATTTCACGTCCGCCAATACCAATGTAGCCACGGATCACGCGACCATCGCGGATCAGCTTGTCCATGATTTTGGTGGCCAACTGGAACGGGATTGCAAAACCGATCCCTTCAGGAGTTTCGCCGTCATTACTCTTATCGAAAGATAAGGTATTGATCCCCATCAGTTCACCCAGCGAGTTCACCAGCGCACCGCCGGAGTTACCGTGGTTGATAGAGGCATCTGTTTGCAGGAAGTTTTGTCTGCCAGATGGGTTCAGGCCGATTCGACCGGTGGCGCTGATTATCCCCTGAGTGATGGTTTGCCCCAGGTTGTAGGGGTTACCAATCGCCAGAACAACATCCCCGATATGCGGCGTACGTTTGCGGTTAATCGGGATAACTGGCAGGCCGCCGGTGGCGTTGATTTTCAGCACGGCAAGGTCGGTCAGGCTGTCAGAGCCAACCAGCAGTGCTTCAAACACGCGGCCATCCTGCAATGCGACGATTATCTGGTCGGCATCGTTGATAACGTGCTTGTTGGTAATGATATAGCCGCGTTCGTCCATAATCACACCGGATCCAAGGGTGCGGATCTCCAGCTGGTTATGGCTCGAACTGTTAAGACCGCGGTTATAGACGTTAACCACGGCGGGGGCGGCACGGCGAACGGCCTGGTTGTAAGTGGCAGGCGTTTCATCCGTGCTGTCAAATTGCGGCGCCGTCAGCTTATTGAACTGACGTAAAGACGGCATAGCCACTAACAGCAGGCCTGCAACGATCAAACCGATGGCAATAGAACGAAAGAGCTTTAAAAGCATGATGCGCGTGTCGTTAAAAAAGGAACGGTTTGCAGCATAACATGAGTTCTCCGGACATCACACGCAGCGGCGATGTCCGGAGTCGCAAATGCTTAGCGCAGTAAAATATAGATAGACTCATTGCCACGCATAATTTGCAGGGCAATGACCGTCGGTTTACTTTCCAGCACCTTGCGCATTTCCGCGATGGACTGCACGCGGTTGCGGTTCACGCCGATGATCACATCATCCTGATGTAAACCCGCCTGAGCTGCAGGGCTGCTTTTTTCGACGCTATCGATAGTAATGCCTTTCGTGCCGTCTTTAAGCTGCCCGTCACTCAGGGTCGCGCCTTGCAGCGCAGGGGCGATAAGCTCTGCGCTGGCCGAAGAGGACGTGCTTTTATCCAGCGTGACTTCCACATCCAGCGGCTTGCCATCGCGAATCAGGCCGAGTTTTACTTTGGCACCCGGTTCGGAGGTGGCGATACGTGAACGAAGCTCGGCAAAACTGCTCAGGGGTTTATCGTTCAGGCTCACAATGACGTCGCCTGATTTCACCCCCGCCTTAGCGGAGCCAGAGTTTGGCAGTACTTCGCTGACAAACGCGCCACGTTGCACGTTGATGTTGAACGCTTTCGCGATATCCGCGCTCATTTCCATCCCTTTAATGCCCAACAGCCCGCGTTTCACTTCGCCAAACTGCATCAGCTGCTGCGCCAGGGTTTTGGCCATATTACTCGGGATAGCAAAACCGATACCGATACTGCCGCCGCCAGGCGCCAGGATAGCGGTATTAATGCCAATCAGTTCGCCGTTCAGGTTAAGCAGCGCGCCGCCGGAGTTACCCCGGTTAATAGAGGCATCAGTCTGGATAAAGTTTTCCAGCCCTTCCAGATTCAGGCCGCTGCGCCCCAGTGCGGAAATGATGCCGGAGGTTGCCGTTTGCCCTAAACCAAATGGGTTACCGACCGCAACGGCGAAATCACCGACGCGAAGTTTGTCGGAGTCTGCGATGGCGATTTGCGTCAGATTACTGGGGTTCTGCACCTGCAACAGCGCGATATCGCTCTGGTCATCACCGCCAATCAGTTTGGCATCAAACTCCCGCCCATCGTTCAGCTGCACACTGATTTTATCGGCCTGGCTGATAACGTGATTGTTGGTCAGGATATAGCCTTTAGCGGCATCGATGATCACCCCGGAGCCCAGACCTTCAAAAGGCTGAGCCTGCTGGTCAGGGGATTCATCGCCGAAATATTTTTTCAGTTCTTCAGGTACGCGCTGGTTTTGCAGCGCAGTGCCTTCCACCTTTACGCTCACTACAGCAGGCAGCACTTTTTCCAGCATCGGTGCGAGGCTAGGAATGGTTGCCTGCCCCGGAACCAGCGCAGGCAGGCTTGCGGTTGCAGGGAAGGACGCCGAGAGAGATAACCCGACACTTAACGCGATAGCGCTTAAAAGCTGGTTTTTTTTCTTCATCGATGCTGACTCTCGTAACCTGAAATAAAGGAAGAACGGCCCCAAAAACATGTTGATGTTATTGAATTTTAAACCGCTGAACAATGAGGTGTTTGACTAAATAATAGCTGGGGTCAGAAAGAAAGGACGGGTGCAGCATGTGCACCCGTAAAATATATTCAGGTTGTGCGATTAATCGCGTTTTGCGCCACCGCGGAGCAGGCCGGATGCGCCGTCTGAATAGTCGCGTGGCATCTGCACAGGGGCTTGATCGTTACCGGCTTCGGAGTCAGCCAGACGATTGCGGAATGGGTTGGATTCCGCGGTCAGTTCCGGCAGCAGGCTGCTGGAGCTTTTTGCCATGTGTTGATACAGCTGGCGATAATCAGTCGCCATGTTGTCCAGCAGCTCGGCGCTACGGGCAAAGTGGCTGACCAGCTCTTCGCGATACTCTTCCAGTTCAGCTTTATTCTTTTCCAGTTCGTACTGTAAGGACTGCTGCTGACGCAATTTGCGATTACCGAAACGCATGGCCACAGCACCGATCACGATGCCGACGACTAAACCAATTAGCGCATATTCCCAGGTCATGAACTTCTCCCGTTGTCTTGTGATTCCGTAGGGTGTTGGCTCGGCTCCTGCCTGTGCCTGATAATGCCACTATAACCGCTATTTCCGCAGAAGTGGAATCCTGACGTATCATCGCGTAGTGTAGAACGGCCTTTTTTTCATCAGTC
>Ga0153918_1001074_pt1 | contig 11416 bp, 12 predicted proteins | sample TSFL002MetaG_FD_104687 | JGI IMG/M metagenome (GOLD analysis project Ga0153918, IMG submission 104687) | Attine ant fungus gardens microbial communities from Florida, USA - TSFL002 MetaG | ecosystem: Host-associated > Fungi > Mycelium > Unclassified | place: USA: Florida, Paynes Creek Historic... | reverse complement strand
GTTGCAGTCTCCATTGTCGGAGTGGTTCTTGGGCCTATGTATCCTATCGCGATGAATCAAGCCGGACGTGTTCTCCCTCAATGGCTTCTAACAGGCTCTATTGGCTGGATTGCTGGCTTTGGTCACGCAGGAAGTGCTGCCATTCCATTCATTACAGGCGTCATTTCATCCAAACATGGAATCTCGAGTTTAGAACCCCTGTAAGTGGACTATGAACTCACCTGATACATACTCACCATCTATCTATAGCTTGATTGCAATGATGGCACGCATGATGGCTCTTTGGTTCTTGGTACCAACGAAACGAGGCGACTGAGCTCAGAAAGCGACTTTGTGGCTTATACAGCGTTTAGATATATTAAAAAAATACACTGGTGTACAAAGATAACATGAGAACCTTCAAAACCTACTTGCGATCAGCTGATGAGAATTCTAACAAACAAAAATCATTAAGACGTCTTGGAATTCAGATTGAGAAAATACTTACTCGTCACCGACTTAGTGCCCTCAGAGATAGCATGCTTGGAAAGTTCACCAGGAAGGATGAGACGAACTGAAGTCTGGATTTCACGGGATGAGATAGTAGACTTCTTGGAGTACGAGGCAAGCTCTGCAATAGCTGTGAGCCACAATGAGCGATCAAAATCAAGACAAGCTCACTTGATGCCTCGGTGGCGATACGCTCAAAGATATCATTGACAAAGCTGTTAAGGATGGCCATGGCCTTGTTGGAGATACCCGTGTCAGGGTGAACCTGCTTAAGGACTAGATTACACATGAGTCACTACCCTCGAGACACTTGCATGAAATCTTTGACCTTTGTAGATATATGAAGAATAGGTCTCCTTTCTGATCTTCTTACGTTTCTTCTTGTTATCACCGTCTCCAGCAGTAGAAACCTTTGAAGTCTTCTTCGCAGCCTTAGAGGCCTCTGTCGACTTCGCAGGGGCCTTGGAAGCAGTAGAGGCGGGAGCCTTTCCAGCGGTAGATGCGGGTTTAGGTGCCATAAGTTGACGATATACGGGTCAGAAAGTACAATTAGATGGTGGTAGCCTTGAGAAAGTAGCAGGACGCCTGCTACCGTGCGAGAATCTATATATACAAGCACGTGAGTTTGTGTTTATTTGTCTTACAGGTTCGTCAGGTGATACGCGTTTTTCTGTTGATTGGTTTCGTGCACGGATAGGTATAAATAGTTGGGCACACTGTTTCGTTCTGCGTCTATCTTTCTATCCGTTACCGTTGCTACTCAACACTACCGAACCCATTTATTAAAATGTCTGGAAAAGTTGGCGGAAAATCTGGCAAAGCCTCCTCTGCTCCTGATGCCAAGGCGCAATCCCGTTCTTCGAAAGCCGGTCTCCAGTTCCCTGTCGGCCGTATTCACCGTCTTTTGAAGAGGGGCAACTACGCTCAGCGTATTGGTGCTGGTGCTCCAGGTAAAATTTGTCTTTTCTAGCTGGGTTGTTTAAATTTCTTTCTTTTTTAGTTTACCTTGCCGCCGTCCTTGAATATCTCGCTGCGGAAATCCTCGAGTTAGCTGGAAACGCTGCTCGTGATAACAAGAAGGCCCGTATTGTGCCTCGTCACCTGCAACTTGCCATTCGTAATGATGAAGAGTAAGCATTAGTACTCGTTTTCTTCCAGTTTTTACTCATCCACTCTTGTAGACTTCAGAAACTCCTTGGTGATGTCATTATCTCTCAGGGCGGTGTTGGTGAGTGTCACGTTAATTTATTGCCACGCTCTTGGTTGATTCTTTGCCCAGTCCCCTACATCAACCCCGAACTTCTCCCCAACAAGACTAAGAAAAATGCTGATCTCAGTCAAGAAGCTTGAGCTATCTAGTTCATCTCCTGTTCTCCCTGTCACCCTTTGGTTGGCATTTTTAGCCCTATTTAGTTGTACTCCTTGGTATTCTGCTGTATCATAATTAATGTACTATCATTCACACCTGGGGATATTTGAGAATTGATGTTCCAGAGTTTCTCATGGTTTACTATTCAGTTCAAATTGTCATTGAGCCCCTGGACAATCTGATCTTAACCTTCTCCATCTTCCTTGATTTTTCTGTCGAGGGAACGAGGTAACCATGCAAGCTTGTTGTGAGGCTCGAGAGAGCTGCGCCGTTCTCTATGGGGGCCCTGATAACTTGCATAATTGATTGTGTCTCGATGCTATGCACCTCAATTGTCTTGTCTGGGAGCAATGAGGTTATATAAGGATAATCCAAGCCTTGGATACAGTCGATAAACATAATCCCCCAAAAGCAAGAAAGGATGAATGGGCTTACAAACAGCTTTAGGATACCCAGTCCACTCTAATGTACCTCTGACAGGATCTCCGTCGCCTGTGATGAATACCCCAAGAGCACTTGCACCGGTCCATGAGAGGATCAACAACTCATTTTCACTGATGATTTCAATGATAGGCTTTATTTCGAATGGTGTGTCCTCAACTGATTGGCGGAGGGGTAAAAGTTGGAACAAGGAGGCCTGATCAAGGTCGACCATGCTGTAGAAGTCATTATCAGCGTAGCACAGAACGTGGCCTACGCGTTTGCAAGCCAGAGCAGGAGGAGAGTCGGAAGGAAGCGGGATTTCCTGGGATAAAAGGGACGTTAGTTGAGATTGTTGTGAGCTTTGGAGGATAATTACCTTTTGGTAGAATAGTTTATCGTTGCGAAGAGAGAACATTGCGATTCCTGATCTCTTGATTACGGAGAATTCGACTGATTCGTTAATGATGATAGGTGGTCGTTGTAAATGCCGATGATCGACAGCGAATGTGAGGACGTTGCGTATAGGCTTGATGTTGGCGACTGGATCGAGAGAGGGTAGAGCGAAGAAATGGATCTGTCGGTCTGTTCAGTTGTCATCAGCACGAGTATGTACGAGTGAGGATGTGCTTACCCGATTGAACAAGTAAACGGGAAAGAGAGGGAAGAATGACAACATTGTCTATCGGTTTCCCTTTCGGAATAGTATAACGGGATAATATAGTGTACGACTCGAGCTGAAGGAACGGTGACAGTCAGTTTACAAGCTCTGGTATACTCAGAACCAGACCTACGAGGCTAGGATCACTAGCTTGTAAAGCGAAACGTACAAGTTCGCCATTGGAACACCCGACATAGATTTCGGATGCTGCATCGTGGCATCGAGGTTTAACTTTAGTATGAGAGAGGCGAGACTTTGATCCGTACGAACCTAGAGCCTGGGCACAGGTAATCCTTGGATTGTTCCTAGGATCAGCTTTTTACATCAATTGAGAAGGGGACTGGAAAATAATGATTCTGACACACCTCCGTTATCAATCACTGCACCAGGAATCAAAGATTGGAATTGAAACGGGGGAATATCAAGCAGGTTGGTTGGGGTGCTCATAACTACGTTGAAGATAAAATCCCACAATTATGGGAAGAGAAACCTTATGTGCGCTGACGCGTGGCTCAGAGGAGAGTGTTGGCATAATTTGTTCTGCCCATCACATAGTCTTGTTATTAACTCTTTTCGTCATTCCTGAGGTCTGAGTCTCCCCTCATCATTCTTGTGAGTAACTAAGTTGTATTCAACTATAACTATAGATCTCTCTCCCACAAAACCGTGGGAAGAACTCGACTACGCGGTTCAAGCACCTGACATCTGTGTGCATGCTCAGCCTCAGGCTATATCTACCCCGACACCATATAATAGTACCTCCCCTTCGATGCCGACTCTTTTCAGATGCGACGCAACAAAAATTGTTTGATCTGTCATTTATCGACGAAACCTCTCTGAACAACGAACTTGTTTTTCTGGTTTCATCTGGCCAATTCTCCGCCGCGGAACGTCTGCGATTTAAACTCGCCTCCAATGGTCTTGTTGTTGAGCATCATGCGAAATATGCAGATATTGCTTTGGCATGTCTGCGTAATCGACGGTTGACGGGTGCGACAGGGTTGAAGTTGGAAGAGTACATGACTTGGGTGAATTTGATATCTGACCGAAGACACTTGTGTGCGAGCAATCAACTTGAGGATGAGAGAGATCTGGTTTCGCCGTTTGAATCGCTTGTTGAGGAGTTGACGGCTCGTGCTTTGATAAAGAAATTTGTCCCCTTTGTTCTTTCGACTGGAAGCGCCCTTGCTTCCAAGGGATATGCGAGGTATCATTTAATTGATATTGCGCGTTCTGTTGTTCTTTTCACGCACCCAAGATCTTCGGCTATCATGCATCTCATTCGGTGGGAGGAACTTGCTATTGGGTTTGAGGAATATTATGGGTATTCAAGTGTGCATGTTGCGAAGTGGATCAGAAGCTTGCTGGTTCGGATGTTTGTGGAACGTAGGTGGTTCGAGAAGGCTGGAGTATTGGTATTGAAGAAGAGAGAATATGTGCTCCAGGATGATGTGTATGAGGGTGTGTTGGAGTACCTTAGGGAGGGAAAGCTGAAAAGGTTGATTCTGGAAAGATGGGAGATGGACAAGAACGTTTAAATCTATATTGACAGAGGTATTGTATTTTATCGTGCAGTGGTCTGCTGACCAGCTGCCTTCTCACTCAATCGATCTATGAGCTTTGCATCCCCCGTATTCGGAGTGGGGACATCCAGCAATGAATGAGCCGCATGCTTGGCCGACCGAACGTCACCTTTGAATCCGACATAGTACAGCCTTGATGTGTCTTCGCCCACAGATTCGTTCTGAGTTACAAGATCAGATTAGGGGTTCAGAGATGCGGTGTACTTGGACGCACGAAAAAGAGCGAAACGGAATGGACATTGGAGAATGCTGCAATACGGAGGGGATATTCTGTCACACCGGTTTCACCCTCGAGTAGGGAGATGTTGAGTTGAGGATTGGTGCTCTCTGCATCGACAAAATCGATGATAGTGTTGTGGTTGGCGTATACCCGTAGGTGACGAGGAGCGAAATCGCCTCTGCCTTCAACCCATATATGAGTGATATTCAGGGCATATATTGAGAGGAAGTACCGATTTTGAGTAGAACAGAACGTAGGCGAACGTTTTCTGTGAATGGAATATGGATGATCATCTGTATATTCGGTTGGGTTGGAAAAGAAGTGTATCGAATGCTGAGAATACCTGATCATCTACACCTGAGTCTGCATATTTTTCTGTGCTCTCGCGTTCATTCCACGGCTTGATGAGGTCTTTAGCTTGCTCTGGTACGGCAAGATTCAGTCCGTGGACGCTTTCTCAACAACAAATGAGCGATTGACGAGGAAATGTGATGATGGTACTCACTTATTTCTGTCTATGACATTGTACAGAATTGTTGCATCTGAACCTGCAAGCGATGCTGCGAGAGAATTGTCTGCCTCGTTCATCAGGTAAGAGTCCAGTCCTGACCGTGGAAAATATGTTCTATTTTCATTCATCCGAAATTTCTGGTTGTCCATGCACCGAGCCATCCTCAAACCTTTCCTCTGTGCTCTGCGCATACAGAGGTCACATATCCTTTCTACGGGATCTGTACGACTAGCAAGCACATCTAATGGCCATCAACCAGCTGCATTCACTCCACTACCACCTCAAAAACCCACCGCCAAGGATGCTCCCCAGCGAATCAAAATAAACCCAAAAAGTGATTGTGAGTATTCTTTTTTCCATGTTTTAATGGTTCTGAATCTTTCGCAGTGGATCCAGCAGGCTTGTATACACCTGCAGAATATGTCGAATTGCAGCTCAAATCACCCGAGGTTCAAGAATTCCTCAAAACGCTCTCGCCAGAGGATACGAAACATTATGACTTTATCTCTTCTCAGCTCTCCAAGCCCAACGGCCACAGTAACATTGCTGCACTGAATGATATGGGAGACTTTCTGGAGCAACGGGGTGTTAGTCTCGCTTTGCCTGACGAACTGTTCGAGCCATCACTCACAATTAGGAGTGAGGGGTACACCTCAGAGCCCGGTGCGTAAGTTCTTTTCTCCTTCTGTGGTTCAATTAACATGATTCTTCCGATATGGATATGGTAGAGTTGCACGAAGTTTCTTGGGAGGATCCTGAGACCAAGAAGATGCAGGTTTTCCGCAGTGTAGTAGACATCATTCCCTCTCTTGATGTCCGCGAGATATTCAACATCCCAGGTTCAAAATACAATCCCTATAGTGCCAAAATCACCACATATAATGGCATCGCTGTCTACGACGATACTCCCGTGGCGCAAGCCAATAAAAAGGCCGCCAATAGCCCGCCCGTTTTTCAGAAAATCGCACCCGCTGGTCCATTGCTCACCATGCCCAAATCTCAAATGGACCGTTTCTATACTTCTGTACTCCTTTCTCGGCGTGTTGTCCATCAGACGGGTAAAGGAAAAGTCCGTTCGCATTGGTATCTCGTCCTCATAGGGAACGGGGATGGACTGATTGGTTATGGGCAAGGCAAACATGCAAAACCTCGTGTTGCATTACAACAAGCTCGTGCATCGGCAATCAAAAACATGGATGCTGTCGAGAGATTTGAGGGTCGAACTGTATGGACGGAGATGACAGCAAAACTTGGATCGACGAGGTTGACGTTGAGGCCGCGACCTGTCGGGTTTGGGTTGAGGTGTAATCCGTATCTGCATCAGGTCTTGAGGGTGGCTGGATTCAAGGACATTAGTGCGAAAGTAGTGGGAAGTAAGAATAAGATGGGTGTGGTAAAGTGTGCATTTATGCTATTGCAAGCGGGACACGCGCCTCCCGGGATGGGGGATGGCCTTGGAGGGAAGGGGGTGAAGCTGAGTAGAGGTGTGGGGATGATGGGAAAGGAGGATCTGGAGAGAGCGAGAGGAAGAAAGCTGATCAGCTTGCGCAAGTAAACTATTCTTTTTCAATTAACCACTTGAACACCTTTGATTTTCATTTGTCTTTTTTTCCTATCTATTGTCATGGACGTAATGTCACACCTGTGTTCAAATATGAATGACTGGTTACACCCAATGTGGTGACCTGTGGTTTTTAAAAAATCCAGGCCTAGCTACATACAGTAAAAGTACCATGAGCATGGGAGGGAAGTCCTTGTAATGGAGAACGGTGTCAGCATAGGAGAAGCCTAGTTGAGCAAGAGGGATTGAGTTGATGTATACAATGCAGACGGACCCGAACCGGACAAATATTTATTTATGGAATTCGTAAACACGACAGGTCAACCTACGTATGCCTACGTGATCACAGCAGTCACGATTGAACTAGACATACTTGTGAAATCTGAAGCTGGGTTATTTGGCAGGTGAAGAGGATAATGTACGTCCATGTCCTCCTTCCTGGTCTACGCATATGCTTATCGTCCATAGGCCATGCTTCTAGCTTAGATGATGTCCACTTCGCTCCTTAAGAAGATCAAGAGTTATATACCAGACATGTTGAATGAGATGAGCATACTCGTGTCCATCTTTCCCAAGCCCCTTGATCACAATCACAATGGCGGCCTGACAATATCTCACACATGTGAAATTCATGGACGACTGACTGTCGTGTCTCTTTGTTGCATTTTTGTTAGGTCGGACTCGAGAATGTGTAATTATTGATTTGGTGAGGATCAGAAGACTGAGGAGTGCATAAGTTTATCTGTAGGATCATTGCAATTACCATAATTCGCACATTTTCGGAGCATTGTTCGCACGTTTGCGTGGCAATCTGTCATATTCCGGGAAATTCATTGATCAGAAGTTTTCTGCCAAGCCACATTCGTAATACCTTTTGCCATGCACCCGCCCCGCATTACTCATCCAGAAAGTATATAAGTATGCTCCGGGCTCATTTATCATGAGCAGCAGAATGCCAAAGACATACACCCATATCTTTGATACTCCCGTTTACAAGGCGGACGTTACTTTGAACACTGGGTGCGTGATCGTGGTCTACGCCAGTCATATATATATTCACGTTGCTTCTAGCTTATTCATCGATGGAAAATGGGTAGATCCTGTAGAAGGACATACCCTCGAGTGCGTTCCTACTGTTGCCTGATTACATACATAACTTATCTCGGTGTCTAGCGTCATCAACCCAGGTGAGTGGTGGTCATAGACCAAAGACAGATAGTGCTTACACGCTCAGCCACGGAGAAGCTTATCACGTCCGTGGCGGCAGCATCAGCGGCGGACGTTGATCTTGCTGTTGATGCGGCGGAGAGGGCGTACCGGACCTCATGGGGCCTCAAAGTTCCTGGTGCTCAACGTGGACGACTCTTGGCCAAGTTTGCGGATCTCATAGAGAAGCGCGGGGATGAACTTGCTGCATTGGAGTCCCTGAATGTTGGTGAGTACCAGTATCTGATCAAATACTACATTGTTATGAATTTTTTGTTTGTAGGAAAGATATACTCCAATGCGAGGAACATCGATGTGAAGAATACCGTCGCCACGATTAGGTATTTCTCTGGATGGGCAGATAAAATCTACGGCAAGACAATGGAGACTACGGAAAACAAGATGGCATATACTAGGCAGGAGCCCTTTGGCGTTGTTGTAAGTCTGTTCTCCATTCATCTACATCTCAATCTCAGTGCTTACAATGCCTCAGGGGTGCATCCTGCCCTGGAATGCCCCTCTGGTACTCCTTTCCTTCTCTCTTCCGCGGCCGTGTCCCTGAACGTTCGCTATAGGTTATGGCGTCGTGGAAATTGGGTCCCGCACTTGCGACCGGCAATACTGTCGTTCTCAAGCCCTCTGAAATGACGCCTTTTACTGCACTTATGCTGGGAGATTTACTCAATGAAGCAGGGTTTCCTCCTGGCGTGGTCAACATCGTCAATGGTCAAGGTACGAGATTTCATATTGAGTTGTCGTATGACTTTATTGGTCTGTCGGTAAATATCAGGATCTGTCACCGGAGCCGCCATTAGTACACACCCCAAAATTCGGAAGGTGGGATTCACAGGAAGTCTCCTCACGGGAAGAAGGCTTCTCAAGGCTTCCGCCGAGACGAATTTGAAAGTAGTTACACTCGAATTGGGCGGGAAGAGTCCTACTATTATCTTTGAAGATGCAGACTTTGAGCAAGCATTGAAGTGGGCAGCTAGAGGGATATTGTATGTTTTTCTCTTAAATCTACCCTCAACTCGCATTGATCGCACTTGTGGATCAAGCCCTAACATGGGTCAATCATGTACCGCTGGCTCTCGAATTTTCGTCCAAGAATCTATCTACCCAGCCTTCCTCGAGAGGTTCACTGCTCTCGCCAAAGATCTCACAGATCACACTGGTTCACCATTTGATCCTGACACTCAACACGGTCCCCAAATATCGCAGACGCAGTTTGATCGTGTCATGGGATTCATTGATTCTGGAAAACAGGAAGGTGCAAAAATTGCTATTGGTGGAGAGAGGCATGGACAAGAGGGATACTTCATCAAACCTACTGTGTTTACCAACGTGAACCCAAAGATGAGCATCATGCAGGATGAGATTTTTGGACCCGTTTGTTCGATCATGAAATTCAAGACTGAGGAAGGTGAGTACCAGACATTTCATTTTGAATTGAATGCTGATCAAATGCGTCCCTCAGAGGTACTTGAAATCGCGAATGATGTCGCGTATGGATTAGGAGCGAACGTCTTCACCGAAAACTCGAGTAGGGCAATCAGAGTCGCGAATCATCTCGAAGCTGGAAGTGTTTTCGTAGGTTGATGAGATCTGTATCTTCAGTTCGATTCACATGTTGGACTTTACAGGTGAACTGTGCGCAGCATGCGGAAATAAACGTTCCTTTTGGTGGATACAAGCAGTCGGGCATCGGACGTGAGCTAGGGCAGCACACGCTTGATATGTGAGTATCAGTGTCATTTCCTACAGTTTAATGCTGAACGGTATTTAGGTACACTCAAACTAAGGCCGTGCACATCAACATTGGGTTCAAGTTATGAAAATATGTGAGGATGGTTGACTGAGCTAGGAATGTGTTCATGTGTAAACTGTATCTTAAGATGGATCAGTCAACTTGTCTGCAATTTTGAGACTTTGTGAACTATTGTGTATGACACGAGGATCAGCACATTGATCAACCAAGAGTGGCTACCTTGACTCAGATCAAGGGTAAAAAGTCAAGTATAAACTAATGACCATCTTTATCCCTACCCCTCATTGAACTTGTAAATAAGGCCAGTTTGGTTCCTTTCATCAACTGACACCATTCCTAGTTTCCATTTTTCATTTCATCAAGGAATTTAATCTTAGTCATTGGAATATTTTTGTAGTCATATAAAAGAGTATCCACTATTTTGCTGAAGTTCAACTCACTTTGCTCAGACCTCACATGTGTATCTAGATAGATTTTTAGTTCTTCCAATTGACTCACTTTGTTTGAACTTCAGGCACTTGCCAGTTGATTATTAAGTTTCACCCATGCATTGTCACTACTGCCCTGCCTTCTCTAAGAGGTTATTGTGACAAATAAGGCTTCAGGTGTAAGATCCTAACCCTACTTGTACTCTTTACCAGAGTTGACAAAAAGAACTCATTAGGGTTCTTGATAGTATTTTACACTACTTGTACACAATTCACTATTTGTACATATTTTACTGTTACTACATATGCTTTTGGGTCACTATGTCCCATGTGTCTGACTTGAGTAACATTTTCCCATGCATCTGAAAAAGAAAAGAATAAATATTAACCTAGGGAAAGTGGCAATTTATGACACTATCCCCCTCTCAAGGGTCTTTATCCTAAGGACTTTTTCACAGTTCATTGTATAGATTATTTTGTTTTGCAATCCTTTCAAGTACTTTTTATCTTCTCCAATTCTTCTTCTGCCTTCTTTATTTTCTTTACTTCTTTCCTTTCTATTATGGAGTTGTAAGAGTTTAGTCTTTTGGTGAGTGACCTCAGGCTTAACTCCACTCTAAGTCAAAGTTGACAAAAAGAACTCATTAGAGTCCTTGCTAAATTGCATACACTACTTATACATGTCCAATTGTTTGTCCTTGTTTACTGATCCAATTATATTACATAATTAAATAAAAGAAAATAAATATTGACTTAGAGGAATTTGGATGATTCATGACACCACCCCCCTCTCAAGGGTCCTCATCCCAAGGACTTCTTTATAGTTCATCATATAGGTCTCTTAGATTGCCCATATCTTGATTTTCATCCCCTAGTTCCTCCAAATACTTCCTATCTTCTTCAAGTCTCCATTGGTCTTTCTTGTCCTCTTCTTCATTCTATTCTTCTATCTTTCCTCTCTTGTATTCTTCTTGTTCTTCTTCCATCTTCTTCAAGAATGGATTCCTATTGTATCTAGAGAACAGGTTTTTCTTCCACCATCTCTAATTCTCCTCCATTCGCCTTCAATATTCCCTGTCGTACTTCTTGTTTTCCCATCCATACAATATTTTGGTTGTGTACCTTCCCGGTAACTCTCTTCTAAATGTCTTATCATTTTCTTCTTCCTCTTGTTGCCTTACTTCCTCTTCTTCTTCTCTG
>Ga0153918_1001072_pt1 | contig 11432 bp, 9 predicted proteins | sample TSFL002MetaG_FD_104687 | JGI IMG/M metagenome (GOLD analysis project Ga0153918, IMG submission 104687) | Attine ant fungus gardens microbial communities from Florida, USA - TSFL002 MetaG | ecosystem: Host-associated > Fungi > Mycelium > Unclassified | place: USA: Florida, Paynes Creek Historic... | reverse complement strand
GCCACTGAAGTAGTTACGCTGATGCCGCTACAAGGCGACAGCGTGTTTGAGAATTTTTATGCCGAGAACACCTGGACGCAAGTTTTTCTGCCCAACAATTATCTGCGTGTATCAACCGCAAAACCGGCAAAAACTTTCTGGCTAAAAAGTACCGTTGAATTTCTATTGAACAGCAAACTGGGCTGCGCACTAGACCGTCTGCTGATGCGCATTACCAGTAAAAAATGGCAAAAGAAGACGCAGGAAAAGGCCACCAACATGCACGGCTTTGTGCTGGGCATGATAGCCGAGCAGCATTGCTCAAAACCAGACCCCATCAATTTTCAAAAGCAATTATTGAATAACTACAATAACAAGGTTCATGGCGTGCTGGAGAGCACGGAAAGCATTGTAGCTAATTGAGATAATTGAACACCAGCAATTTACCCCCTTTGTCATTCCGAACGAACACGGGTAGGGTTGAGAAGTGGCGCGAGGAGGAATCTTAGCCCCCCATATATCCTATCATGCTCCTCGCACGTACAAGATTTTTTCACTCAGTTCAAGAGAGTAGTTCTCCGGTTGGTCGAAATGACATGGTAGTGTAAGGGTTTAAGTGCGAACTATTTTCTTCTCAGCGTAATCACAAAATAATCGCCCATATACTTAAACGGCCAGGCGGCTTTAAGCCGGTCCTCCCATTTCTTCAGGCGATTAAATAACAAAGGATACTTATCACCAAAACCCTCTATATAAGATGGCGGCACAATGGTACAAAGCCCTTCCAGCGCTACCACATCAAAATACCGGGCCGTATGTTTGATGACGAATGATGGGTTATAATACCAACATTTAAAATACTCGCCTTCTATGCGCGCTTTGCGACCGCTAGCTGCGTTAAACCTGCGGAAGGCAGTCTTAAATTTCCCCTTAAATACCAGCAACGTTTCCCATAAACAGAATTTTGGAATAATAACCAGCGTTGCAACACCACCCGACTTAATAAGCGAGGGTAACGAGGCCAGCACTTTATCAAGTTCGCCAGTACAATTCAACCCGCCGAAATTGGAGAAAACAGCATCGTATGGGCCATTGTCTTTTAACTCATTTAATTGGGTATAAGAACACATTTCGTTACTGATCTGCGCACCCAATCCGGCAGCCTTTACTTTGGTGGCAAGCGCACTTTGCATCCCTTTAGAAATATCGGTTGCGTGCACTTGGTAGCCTTGCTGTGCAAAAAAGATAGCATCCTCGCCGGTGCCGGCGTTTAGTTCCAGTATGCGACTACCAGCTGGCACAAAGTTGAGAACATGCTGCCTTACCCGGGCACGTTTATACACAATAATAGCATCGGTGGAGTAAATCTTATCAAATACACCAGATTGGGCCGAAAAAGCAACTTCGGCTTGTAACTCGTTGTTGTGTACAGATAAATTGGTGTTTACCATGCTTTTTCGGTTTGTTGCAGCTTCATTTTTTCAAACAAAGCGGCAGGGGCATAATAAAGTATAGATAAAGCTTTCTTCAGGCGCCGGGCATCGGCCTTGAATGGTTGTTTAACCAACTGCAGTAAATTGTACTTAGCCAGATGCTGGTGGTAATTACGATGCACGTACTTATGCAACTGTTTATAAAATGCCGACGGGAAGGCGTGATGGAACATCATGGCCATCTCGTCAGAGTCCGTCCAATTGGCTTTGGCTTTCAGGTCTTCTTTTACACGTTCGTAAAACAACGTGCCAGGCAATGGATATGATACTGATATACCTATCTCGAAAGGCAGCAATTCGTTAATCATCGCTATCGTTTTAGCAATATCTTCCCTTGTTTCGCCCGGATAACCAAACTGAATAAAGAACGACGGCTTAACCCCGTGTTTCTTCATTAACAACGTAGCTTGCTTGATCTGCTCAATCTTAGTGCCCTTATCCATCGCATCCAGTATCTTTTGCGAGCCACTTTCTGCACCAATCCATGCGTTTTCACAACCGGCCGCAGCCAGGGCTGCAATTTGATCGTCTTCTAAAAGCAGATCGGCGCGCGATTGTATCTTGAAGCCAAATTTCAGTCCGGCAGCCTGCACCTGTTCGGCCAGCTCGGCTACCCAGCCAGGTTTTAACCCAAAAATGTCGTCACAAAACCAGATATGCTCTGCACCGTAAGTGTTAAGGAGCAGTTTCAGTTCTTCCACCACATGTCTTACACTGCGCGAGTTGTAACGATTACCATAAATTGGCTTGGCACACCAGTTACACTTAAACGGGCAGCCACGAGTAGTGCCCATATTGAGCGAAAAATAGCCGGCATTCTTCGTCCACATATCGCGATAGGCTGGTATATCCACCAGATCCCAGGCAGCCAGTGGCAGCGCATCCAGGTTTTTCATTACCGGGCGGGCGGGGGTTTTGGTAACCTTGCCTTCATTAAAAAATGCTAGTCCTAATATTTGCTGCGGGTCGGCGTGTCCGGCTTCCAGTTGGTTCACTAATTCCAGTAGCGTTAGCTCGGCTTCGCCTATAATCACATAATCAGCACCTTCTTCAAGGTATTTCAGATAATTATCCGTGCTGTCTGAACTGGCAACAATTACCGTGCAGCCCATCACCTTAGCTATCTTAATCATCCTGAAAGCGGCCTCGCGCATATTAGTGAGGCACATTTTGGTGAGGTAGTTAAAGCCATCATCATATACGGCCAAATACCGGGCATTACTTTGCCTGATGGCATCGGCCACACCCTCCGGACCAGCCAGTAACATGGTATCAAATAAAGAAACCTGGTAACCCTGTTCACGCATCAACGCAGCCGCAGTTATGGTACCCAACGGTGGATACGGCAAGCCAATGCTCCACTGCTTGGGATCAAACTGCATGAAGTAGGAATGGGTGAACAGGATATTTTCCATCACGTCTGTTTATTGCTCAACCTGGCCATGTTTAACCATTACCCAGTAAAAAGGCTCTTTTTTTAAATATTTGTTGATGATGTTTCGCGGATCAATCAACACTTTATAGTCCAATCCGTCTAATGCTTCAAGCGTATGATGATAATACATACTCGCCATTTCGGGGAAACCCATCTTATCAAAATAATCTACACAGGCTTTGCGGGCAGATATCAGCTCATCAGGCCGATAAAAATGAGCGTCCGTCAGGTGAACTTCTCCGCCGGGCTTCAGCAAGTGCAGCGCCTGCAGCACGGTTTGTTTGGCGGAGGAAAAATATGGCAATGCAGCAGCAAAAACCAGCACATCAAACTTTTCCCCGGTCAGCAACTGCTGGTCAAAACTCTTATACCTGAACTCCAGATTGCCTTGCGCAAATACCCGTTGTGCCTGTTTAACTTCTTTTTCGTTAAGGTCAATACCCCGCACCATGCTACCATCCACCCGCGCCATAGCGGCTGATAGCCAACCATTGCCGCAACCTATCTCCAATATGTGCAAAGGTTGTTGCTTGCCTTTCAGATAATTTACCAGGCGCTCAGCCGAACGCTTCCTGATGCGCCATTCCTGCTCGTGCCGGTGCCCATGCTCAATATCCGGCAACACCGCCACTTGTTCATCGGTATAAATCCGCTCCTCAAAAGCACGCGTTAATCTGTAGAAACGTTCAAATTCGGTTTCTACGGATGGTATATCGGCCATATGTGTGGCTGGCAGGCTCATCGTCAATATTTAAAAACCCTGTATCTCAGGTTGGCGGTAGCGCCAAACTTTTTGGAGCCACTTAATTTCGTACGGGTACTGATACAAGTTTGTTTTGTAGCGCAGGGCGGCCACCATTTTTATAGCGCGCCGTTTAATAGAGTTAAGCCTGATATCTGTCACCGTTGGATAAAGGCCATTCAGCACAACTTCGAAATTCCTGATCTTGTCTATCATCTCGGGCTGCAACCAGGGAGTTAGGGGATTCTTCCGCAGGTCAAAACTTTCCCATGCCGGGCTAATCCAATCTTCCAGTATCTGCGGAAAGGCGAATCCGCTTTTCAGCACATCCTCATATAAAGACGACCCTTCGACAGGCACCGGGCTGTAGGTATAAATAATGATCTCCGTATCCGGATTTACCGCTTTTACCTTTTTAATAAAATCTATCTCGAAATCTATTTGGGACTGCACTTGTTCCGGTGTTGGCGCTGGTGTCCCTAACACAAAAGAGTATTCGGGGATGATATCAAACTTGCGCAACCGCTCGGCAAAGCGGATGATCTGCTGACCGGTTTGTGTGCCACCCTTGTCCATTTGCTCTAACACGCTGTCATTCCCACTCTCAGCTCCAAAAAAGATGATTTTACAGCCTGACTCGCGCAACGCCGCCAGCGATGAATCTTTAAATTTATCCATCGTATCAATGCGGGCCATGCCCCACCAGGTCATATTCTCAGGTTTGATCAACCTGGCAAAATCAACCGCGCGTTTCTCTGATACAAAGAAGTTATTATCATGAAACTCAATGGCATCGGCACCCCACGTATCTTTGATGTACTTTACATCGTTATAAATGTGCTGTGCTGACTTACCTTTCCAACGCGCTTCATAAATAGGTACCACCGCACAGAAAGAGCAGGTGAATGGACAACCAATGCTGGAGTGATACGCCGCGGTACGTTCGCCCAGATAAGTTTTCCCCAAAAACCGCTCAAGCGGATAAAACTGGTTTAGCTGATCATACGGCAGCGGCGCTAGCGAATCCTGATCAAGCAAGTCTTCTTTGATGGTTTTGTAGATCTTGCCATCAGCCTTGTAGATCAGGTTTTTAATCAGTTCATAAGGCTTAGCTTGCTCCAGTGCATCCAGCAGCTGCGGGAAAGCATTATCTCCGGGACCGTTGATGATAAAATCTACATAACCAGAATCCAGCACCACTTTAGAGTGATTGGAGGGAAAATATCCGCCCCAGATCATCGTTGTTTGGGGAAACTTCTGCTTAATCAATTTGGAGATAGGGATAGCCTGTCTCAACTGCGGGCCTGGCATAACCGAAAAACCCAGGTAGCTAAACTCGCCGGTTTGCAGGTAGCTTTCAATTTTTGCCGAGGCATCCTGCTCGCAGTTACCGTCAACAATCACCCACTCATACTTGCCGTTGATGGATGCGGCAATATTCATGATAGAATTGGGGATGCGGGGCTTATTCTCGGCACTCCGGGGGTTAAACAGCAATACCTTGTTCATAGTTCGGTCTCAGCATTTTTCCGGCCAGATCACCTGCCGACCGGTATAAATATTACGCTGACGATCTAAGATGGGTTGCCTGTGGATGGAAAAAATGAGAAGCCTCACTTGTCCTTTGGAATTAGGAGGCAACAAAGTCAAAGCAACCATTCCCCTCCCTCCCTCGTACTATTGAAAAACCATTGCAATTATGTTAGCCTCATTAAAACATATACTCCCCATGCATCTGTTCCATAAGCCCATACCGGAGAAAGATGCCGGTGAGGCATACAACATCTGGTCGGCACAGTATGATGCGCAACCGGCTAATTTGATGATGGATCTGGATGAGCAAGTTTTTGGCCGGTTGCTTAACCGGGTTGTGTTGACAAATAAAGGTGTAGCCGATATTGGCTGTGGTACTGGCAGACATTGGGCCAAAATGCAGCAACAGCACCCTGCCCGCCTGGCTGGATTTGATGTTTCGGCAGGCATGCTGGAGCGATTGCGGGCTAAGTTTGGCAGCGCAGAAACACACCTGATCAGCGATAATCTGTTTAGCGATATTCCTAACGGGTCATTTGATGTGATCGTGTCAACCCTCACCATGGCGCATATTCAAAACCTGCAGGAAGCCTTACTCTCGTGGAGTTGTATATTGAAACCACAGAGTGATATCCTCATTACCGATTTTCATCCGGACGCTTTGGCTACCGGTGGCAAACGTACTTTTAAAAGCGGCCATCAAACCATCGCTATTAAAAACTTTGTACACCATATAGATTGCATTGTTGACATACTGGCCGTAAACGGTTTTGAGCTAGCTTACCGTGAACAAATACCGGTTGATGCCTCCATGAAACATTATTATGAGCAGCATAACGCCCTGCACGTCTATGAAAAATTTGAGGGCATGCCCATGATTTACGGACTGCATTTGCAAAGAAAATGATTACGCTGAATAATGTGCACCGAATCAATGAAGAAATCGCAGGAAACATCAGCGTAAATAACGCTAAGATTACCCACCTGAACGGTGAGCACCGCGATGCGCTGCAGCTTCATTTTGACGATGCCATTGTTTTGCCGGGATTGATCAACTCGCACGATCATCTGGATTTTAACCTTTTCCCCAAACTGGGCAACCACACTTATAATAACTATGTAGAGTGGGGCAATTACATTCATCAGGCTTTTAAGGATGAAATTGCAGATGTGCTAAAAGTACCGGCTGCCTTACGCACACAGTGGGGTATTTATAAAAACCTGCTGGCAGGCGTAACTACTGTTATTAACCACGGCAAAAAGCTGGCGCCTGGCAACAAATTGATTACCGTGTTTGAGCAATATCAATCGCTCCATTCGGTAAAATTAGAGCAACGCTGGAAACTCAAGTTGAATAATCCGGCACACCTGGGCGAACTGCTGGCTGTACACATTGGCGAAGGTTCGGATGCAGGCGCGTATGCAGAAATTGACAATTTAATACGCTGGAATATATTGCAACGGCCCCTTATTGGTATACACGGGATAGCAATGGACGCACGACAAGCCAAAAGCTTCAGGGCCCTGGTATGGTGCCCTGAGAGCAATTATTTTTTGATTGGCAAAACTGCCCGAATTGATGTATTGAAGGAACAATTGCCTATCATTTTCGGCACCGATTCTACCCTGAGTGGCAACTGGAATATATGGCATCACATACGGCTGGCACAGCAAGAAAACGTCCTAACGCCATATGAGCTCTGGCACAGTTTAAACGTCATTCCAGCAGCCATCTGGGGTTTTGACACCGGCATCATTGCTCCCGGGTATGATGCAGACCTGGTGGTAGCCAAAACAAAAGATAATAATTATACAGTTAACGACGCGCTAAGTATAGATCCTGAAAATATATTGCTGGTAATGCATCGCGGTGAAATCCGTTTGTTTGATGAGATGCTTTACCCGCAACTTAGCTCCATTAACCGATCCGCTTTTAGTAAGGTGAGCCTGGGCAACAGCTACAAATATGTTTATGGCGATGTGCCGGCATTGGTACAAAATATTAGCCGGTATTACCCTGAAGCATCTTTCCCTATCGAAATCGATTTGAAGCACGCTTAATTAACGCAGCTATGAGGTTTGTATTTACCGGTTATAACGTCAACCCGCAATTTTCCCAGCCGCAGGACTGGTTAAAGCGCATTGATATATATAGCGGAATACCGGAACACCTGGCAAAAACCGACGAAGTAATCTGCATAGATCATATTGATTTTGAGGGTGACATACAGCACGACGGCGTACAATACATTTTCAAGCGGTTTACCAAAAGCCAGCTACTGTTTCCCCGCAAATTGCACCGGCTCATCAAAGCACAACAGCCTGATGTGGTTTTGATACATGGCTTGCACTTTCCCCTACAAGTTATGCAGTTACGGCGCGCGTTGGGGCCATCGGTAAAGATCATTTTGCAAAACCATGCCGAGTTACCGTTTGACAGGTTGCGTAAACCCTTGCAGCGGATGGCCGGTCGTTATGTTAACGCCTGCCTTTTTGCATCAAAAGAAATGGGATTGGATTGGGTGCGGCGCGGCAATCTGCCCGATGCCGGTAAGATCCACGAGGTGATGGAAGTATCGTCTATATTTTACCCGATGGATAGGGCAAAAGCGCGAACCAGAACAAACGTTAGCGGCAGTACTGTTTTTTTATGGGTGGGGCATCTAAATACAAATAAAGACCCGCTTACCGTGGTGCAGGCCTTTCTACAGTTCGCAGCTACGCATACACAGGCTTATTTATATATGATTTACCGGAATGATGCTCTTTTGACAGCTATTCAAAGACTTATACAAGGTCATCCTGCAGGTAAAAACATTATCCTGGTAGGAGCCATACCTCATGATGATCTGCTTTACTGGTTCAACAGTGCAGACTTTATTATATCCGGCTCGCATTATGAGGGAAGTGGTACGGTGTTATGTGAAGGGATGTCTTGCGGATGCATTCCTGTGGTTACTGATATTCAATCTTTCCGGATGATGACCGATAACGGGCAACGAGGCATCTTATTTGAACCAGGCAATGTGACCTCATTAGGCAAAGCATTGCAATATAGTACTGTTATTAACCAGGTTTCTCTGCGTGATGCCGTACTCGGTTATTACACCGCCACACTTTCGTTCAACGCTATTGCTTCCAGGTTGCGCGCAATTGCAGGTTCTTTATAATCAAATAATTGCAGTATGGCTAGGGCGGTGTCATGCATTGTGTACGGAGCTTTACGGTCATAATGATGCTGATAGTGTTCATCCAGCAGTTCATTAGCTTTTTCGGCCATGTGATAAGAGGTATCAACAATATGCCAGTTATCTGTCAGCTTATGGAAAGGCCGCACAAACGAGATGACCTGAGCGCCGGCAAACAGGGCCTCCAGCATAACCATGCCCAAACCTTCATAACTGGATGGGTGTACCAAAACACGGGCTTGCTGCATCAGCTTCAACACCTCATTATAAGGCAACTGACCGGTAAAGATGATGTTATTTTGAAGATGAAGCTGCTGTATCTTTTCCTCTAACGATTTACGTTCCGGCCCATCACCACAAATTACGGCCCTGATGTAAGGTCGGCATTTGCGCAGTCGGGCCACCACCTCTAAAAAAACATGTTGCCGTTTTAATGGAATTAATGAACCTACACTGAGCAGATCTATATCGCGCTCCTGCTCATCGTCACCAAACAGCGCAGGTTCCAGACCACCTGCAATAACATTGGCCGGATAAATACCGTAGTTTTTCACCATGTTTTCGGCAATTGCATCACTCAGAGCCACCAGGTTGCCTACCGTTATGCGAGATAGTTTTACGTAACGGTTATGCTCCCGGGCATCTTGTCCGCAAATCCAGCAAAAGTGTTTATAATGATACCGCGCCGCAAACCGCTGACCAACCATGGCGCACTCGCCTAACCAGAAACTGTATAGCCCGATAATGTTATGTTCCTCCCGCAATTTCCTTAACAAATTAAAAGCCCTCACCCATGTGCGCAACCGTCTGAGTTTGCCGCGGTCTTTGCCGTTGAGCGGATACACAGTAATGCCGTTCCAGGTATAAGCCACTTTTTTAAAAGGGTAATGGAAGGTAATTACTACAATATGTAATTTGGGGTAATTGTCTTTCAAATGCTTTACCAATTGTTGCTGCAAGGGCAAACATGAGGTATCGGCCTCGTCTTTAGCAAAGCCGGGACTCAAAAAAATCAATGTTTGTTGCTCAGTCTGCATTTAGTAAAATTGTTTGGTTACAAAATGTAAGGCTCTTACGGTTGTGAGTGATGAAAAACAATAGCTTATTGTGCAGCAACTTTTGCAATTGCGCAAGGATGGCTTGCTCAGCCGCCTCATCCATCTGGCTGAAGGGCTCATCGAGTATCAGCAAGTCAAAATCATGGTAAAGGGCACGGGCCAGCATGAGTCGTTGGCGCTGGCCGCCGCTTATGTTTTTACCATTTTCCCGCAGTTGTTTATCCAAGCCGTCAGGGTCTGCCTGCAGCAGTACTTCGAGGCCGGAAACACGCAGCGCTTCGGTTAATCGTTTTTCGTCAGTATCTGTATCATTTAACGTGATGTTAGCGCGGATGGTATCATTAATAAAAAATCCCTGCTGCTTTACATAGGCAATTCGCCGGCGGTAGGCTTTGCGTGCAACTGCATCAACCGGTCGTTCATTGATGTGTATTGCGCCGCTGTTTTCAGACAAAAAACCCAGCAACAGGTTAATGAGCGTGGTTTTCCCCCGACCGGATACGCCGGAGATACCAACCATGCTACCACTCTTCGCCGTAAAGCTAAATTTGTTTAATACCTGTTTCTCCGCATAACGGAAACTCACATCGTTAAAAGCAACAGATTGGATTGGCGGGACATCAATACTGTTTTTTTCTTCGGATGAATAACCAACAGGCAACAAACTGTCAAGTGTGAAACTGTAGGTTCTTATCTGCCCTGCACTATTCAATATTTTAACTATGCCCGGAATTATCTTATAAGCCGCGGCCATAAAAACGCCGATAGACAGCAGGTCAATACCACTGCCATGGGTAATACGATTAAGAACGATAAGAATACAAAAACCGGCTAAAGCAAACAGCTCTATTAAACGTGATGATAAACTTTGCAAGGTTTGCTGCACGGCTATGCCATGATTTAACTCCTGCTGACTTTGTTGAAACCGGTTTACAAAAAAATCGGTCTTACCAAAAACATTACTTTCTATATAACCGGCCAGGGCTTCCTGCAGGTATTGGATAGTTTTTACACCACTGGCTTTTATTTGTGTGCGTATCTTGCTTAACCCGCGTTTAATATATCGGCCCAATAACACCACCGGCGGCAAAAGCACCAGGAGCAAAACTATAAACAGCGCGGGATGATACAGCAACATGGCGCAAATAGTAAAAACAATAAGGATGCTTTGAGCAATAATTGTTTGCAGATTAGTTAGCACATACTGGCCAAACTCAATAGGCATCTGGCTGATTTGCCGTACACGCACGGACGAATCTGTATGCACATAATCCAGGTAGCTACCATGCAGGTACTGCAGCAGGTTACGTTGAGACAGCCGCGAAGCTACGCCAGACACAAAATTGTGTTGCCTACGCATTAACTTAACAGCAGCTATATTCTTCATAGCGTATAGCAATAAAAAAACTCCCGTCACCAGTAAGGGATCATACTCTGACAGCAACTTCGTGACCTTATTGCCCCTAGCACCAATACCCGTGTGGGTAAAGCTATTAATAAGCAGCAGCAAAGCGGCAAGAAACAATACATCCAGCAAGCCGGTCAGCATATCAGCCAGAGCCAGCAGCAGCATGCGGCTTCTTTCCTGCGCCGATAGGATGGCGGATAGCTTGGAGAAAAACTGTTTCAAGGCCGGGTGTTTATGAGTGCACGATATCAGTATTACGAGGTGTTATGCTGATACGTTGCCCCGGGGGGATGATTGAAATCAATTTTTGACTCCAATAAAGATAGATTAGACACAACGTCATTGCTGCGAGGAACGAAGCAATCTCTGTACAGAAAGCTCAGACATACTAACCGATTTGCAACCGCATAGATTGCTTCGCTCCTCGCAATGACGTGAGGGTTAAAGATGATCGAAACTATTTATTCCTCTTCTTCATCCTCATCACCTACTTCCATATACATTTCTGCGCCAATAAACTCCAGCAGGTCAGTATTCAGTTGATCTTTTGAGGTAAACCACAGGCCGTGGGGTTCGTCTTCATAAATCAGAAACTG
>Ga0153918_1001070_pt1 | contig 11448 bp, 13 predicted proteins | sample TSFL002MetaG_FD_104687 | JGI IMG/M metagenome (GOLD analysis project Ga0153918, IMG submission 104687) | Attine ant fungus gardens microbial communities from Florida, USA - TSFL002 MetaG | ecosystem: Host-associated > Fungi > Mycelium > Unclassified | place: USA: Florida, Paynes Creek Historic... | reverse complement strand
TGCAGAGCGGGTGTACTGATACACTGTCAGCTGAACATGGTAGTAGCACTACAATCCGAGTAAGACATACGCAGCCTCTCTTTGATATGTCTGCAGGATATCCAAAAACTGCTTATATGTATCTTGATCGTCGTTATATCGTGCTTTGATTTTGTTGAGGTACTGGATAGCGTGATTGAACTGACCATGATTTTCTGTATCTACCTGCACGATATTTGAGCTCGTGGATGGTTCCTGTTGACGCCCGCCAGGCAAACTTCCAAGAAATGAGGCAGCAGCAGCAGTGGCAACCTGGGTATTTTGCGGAGTTTGACTAGTTGGGGGCTGATCTATTGGATATGCTACAGGTGGGACATTGGAATCAAAGAGCACCTGGTTCGGGGGCGTTACTTGGTATATCCCTACAGGAGTTTGTGTACGAGATAGTGTGCTTGTCAGGGGAGGTGCTGGCGTAGAATATAGAAGCGAATTGTTATGACCCAAAGGTAGTGCTCCTTGTGTCTCTCTTGCAGATCGCGTCTGAATCATCATATCGTTCGTGTTCTGGGTCATCGTGCCCTGGGGCGTTGTTACTGTGATGGTACTTGGGTTGGAAGGATCAACAGAGACGTCAATACGGTAGCCCATGGGAAGGAATGTGTTGAAGCCTTGAATAAGCTCTTGGCTTCCGTTGAATAAACCTGAAACACGATTGATAACGCCTGGGGTATCGATGCTGCACAGGGAGAGCAATTATTAGATACCACCAAAGAACAACGGCGAGGACGTACGCCTGGCTCTTAAAATCTTTCATGATATCGAGGAACTGATTGTATACTTCTGGTCTCTCTGAGAATTGGATTTTAACTTCGTCAAGGTAGCTGAGTGCATCCGTAACGTTGAGTGGTCGAGCCATTTCCGGGACAAGGGCTTGCTCTGTAGTCTGAGTGAGTGGTGAGCCAGCCCTCGGCGCCTGGGACTTCATTTCTATGAGAAGTTGATCTTGAAGAAGGAGGGGAAGGGAGAATGGGAGAGGCGTAGGGGCCGGTTGCAACAGAGGAAGCGAAGCGCCGTCGTGTATTCCCGAGGCCAAATTAGATCTGTTCTCCGATGTCTTCTCGGCATCACCACGCTCCCCTTGCTCTCCAGACGCCGTCAATTCAAAGGATTCTGTTGAAAAATTCTCGTCCATGTTCAACGTTCTCGTCGACGAAAGAGCTTACAATGTCTACTTTTCAAAACTACACCAGCGCTTTATTAACCCGTGGGAATATCATACCCTTTATTTTATTTTTGGTCTGATAAGATAAGATGAAGCGTTCTTTTGAGTCTAATAAAACGGTATACACGCTGTGAAGATGTACAAACCAATGCGGTTCAGTCTCAGGTGTGGACACCTATATTTACTGCGTAAGACATCATTAAATGAGTCTGCATTATGAGGTTATGAATCATCTACAATCTTCAGAGCCTGGGTCCAAGCTGCTAGTTGCCGATGATGTGCTTCAGCGTGTATCAAGACGAAGTTTGATCCTTGATGGACCGACAAAATTGGACAAAAGAGAGTGCCCGAAAATTTTCACCAACAGGCTTGAACAGCGGAATCATGAGCCGTCTATACGCAATGAGAGTTATCAAATGACGTGGCTGGTTAAACGCCATTCACACCCCTTACAGGAGTGCACCTTCTTCTAAGGTCAATGTTTACAAATCTTCGTCTGTAAACTCAGGGTCACGGTTACGCAGTTCTATTTGACACCCCACAGAGAAAACATGCAGAGTATTGGTGGCTAGCGCGCGACTGCAGAACGAATGTACTTGCAGCAGGCGGCATCCATGAGCCATATGGACTGCAGCGGACTAGCGATCTCAGTCTCTAACGTCTGTCTGATCGGACCCTGGACAATGTTAAAATATACAAAGAACCTGCGATTCGACGTGCGACGACGTCACTGCTGAACCGAACTTGATCACGTAGCCAGTATTGTTAAATTAGTATCAGAAAATACACCGCAGCAAGGCCCGCAGCGCCAGCAGGATAAGATGGAGCCACTGCGCTTGGCTATGCAAAGTGTGGAAATAATTGCCAAATGTGGCAGCGACGGTTGAGTTCCCACCTTCCCTCTCTACACTCTCCTTGTGAAGATTATGTTCTGCATCCGCCCTGCCACACCCGGTTTCGTTGTTACACTCGTTGCAGCAATTTTGCTGGCAGTTGTATCCTTCTGTGTCCCGTACTCTAGGTCCGTCTACTTCCTGAAAGCGGATTTTAACGTCAGCGATCACTCTGGTTCCATAATCTTTGGTACCCTCGGATATTGCCTGCAATTTTCGAACGGAACGACTTGCTCCAGTCCTTCAATCGGATATCAATTAGGTATAGGTTTGGCCAGCTCAACTATCAGCAACTATCGTACTTAATCAACAAAAACAGATATTAACGGCCTTGTAGGCAACAACTCCAGGATACAGATACCCCAGGTTGCAGTCAAGTGGCTAACCTATGCTCTCTTCCTTCATGTCATCGGCCTCGCACTTGCCGTCGTCTCTGCGGTCTTTGGTCTTCTTGCTCATGTTCGCGAAATGTCCATGGCGTGTTGTAGCACCTGCATCTCCGGTTTTGCTGCAGTCGTTACTCTCGCTGCCTTCATCTTTGACATCGTCCTTTTCTTCGTTGCAAAAGCCCGCATCAATACCATTGGTCATGCATCAATAGGAAATGCCATTTGGTTGACCCTGATCGCTTGGGTTTTGTTATTTTTCAGTGGTTGTTTCTTCACTATGGGTCGTTGTTGTATCTCCAAGAGAGGTATGCGGTCAAAATGGGGTAGCAGAGGTGATGATGCTGGCGGGCCGGATGCAATGCATGCAGAGCAGATGAGGATGGAAGCCATCAAAGCTGATAACGAGCGGAGGGCTACGCAGGCAAGGAGTTATAGTCAGAGAAGTAGAGGACTACCTGCATTCCCAGAATCTGTACCCTTGACGGCTCACGTTGAGAGCAATTCTGCCTATACAGACAAGAATGAGACGTCCGGTCGGTCTGGTCCGGCTGGATACGCCCCTGCTCCTCAGGGTTCTCGTGCCGTTGATGAGTACTACGAGCCATCGAAACCCTCTACTACCACGAATATTACCTATACTCCCCGTCCCGAACGACAGGCCAGTACTCAGTCGCGCGTGACTACAACCTATCCTGCTGGCCCTCAAAGACAGCCGAGTGGATACACGCCAAGCTCACCGCTATACTCGAGTGCACCACCACCACAGACTTCGCCACCGCCGCCTCTACCGAACAATCATGTGCCTATGACTGCCTATCAGAATCCTCATACTGCTTCTGGTTGTGAGTATGGACACACAGTCACGTATTCCTCGCATGCACTTACTTACCTCTTGTCATTTCTAGATCTCGCTGGAACAACCCCCAACCAACAACCCTCATCGTACCCATATAACAACTACCCATCACCATCACAGTTCCAACCTCAAACATCACATTACACCGAACCGTCATTCAATCCTACCATATACAATAGCACGGGGATTTTAAACAGTGCCTCTCCACCAAGACTACCCTCCGCAAATGTGCCCAATCCTTATACGGCGCCCTCCTCGAATCCATACATGTCTCCCACCGCATCCGATCCTTATGTCCCTTTGACTTCTCAGTCTCCACGACCACATCCACATGGAGCTCAGCGTCAATACACCTTAGGAGGTGACAGTTATGGCGGGAATTATGATTCACCCTTGCCGGACGCAAACAATTCTTATCTGCCCAATTTGGGAACGGGCATATCGTTCGGTGCATATCAGACGCCTATCAACACTAACACAGGGTATGCAGCGCCATCAACTACAAGTCCTACCAAGCAATACCAACATACACTGGTCTCGTCGCAACCTCTGGAAGAAGCGCCTCCCGGTTATGATGCTGGAGCTGCAGGAGTGATTGGACATTGGGGAAAGCACTCATGAACAAAGACTTCTTCACTTGTACATGACTTAGATGATACCAATCAATTTTATTCTGATATTGCTATCACTGCTTGGGTCGATTGATAAGATCTTTTTTCTTTCGATGTGGACCCCATGCTACTCTTTATTTGAACCTTTGAGCGGGCCTGAAGTTTAGTTCTTGAACGAGGCAGTTGACTTGGGGGGCCTCTGGGTCAAAAACATGGACAGAAAGTCATGGATAAAATCTGCAGCTGCAATTCCTGTAATGTCAGCTAGGAAATGTCAATTCTCAAATTGATTAGTAACCACGGCCATGGACTGACTTACCATGATCATATGCTGGAGAGACTTCTACAATATCAGCGCCACTATACAAACAATATCTCGATTACGGTCTAGATCTTTGATTCATCAACCAGAGGACGTACACGAAATTCAATCCTGCAAGTCCTCGGAGAATGCGTTTCACTTCACGGGTTGTCCAGCCACCTGCCTCAGGGGTACCAGCTATAAAAGAACAATGGCAGGTGTTTTTTACTCTCATTCAGTTAAAGACCACAGCACTTACTCGCTGGCGCTAATCCTGGATCTGCCTAATGTGAATTTGATATCGTCGTATGCAATATAACAGGAACTCACCTATGACGTCAATGTCCAAGCTTAAGTATCGTTAAGGACATCAAGAACTTCCGGTGAGCCATGAACAAGAACCCCAGCCATTAGACTGTCACACACCTGAGATAAACTGGACTGTCTCCGATACGTTCCCTGATATGCTTTATAATAGCAGGAATCCCAATATCATCGATGTCATCAGTTGAAATGATTTTGAAACCGACTTGACTATCATTATCCAAATCAGCGAGACCCTGCTCGTTCGGGACGTGTCATTCAGTTGTATACATTGTACCAAAGGATTAACAGTTAACTCACTGCAAGTTTGCAACGTATTCCCGCATGAATACTATTGTTGGCGATGAGACCTTCTTCGTTGGCAAGATAAAAGAAGGTGCCGTGAGTTACACGAGACTGTTCAGTCAATTGACCAGGATATGAGGGCCACGTATCCTGTGGGAAAATGAGGTCCTGATAGTGCTCAAGATTTTTGATAAGTTTACCAAATGTGCGTCGAAATGGATTACGGATATAGGTCCATATATTCTGTGAAGAGATCGAAGAATAGGAAGAACCTAATATAAACCACTTGTCAACAGGGAACCAATACACCACTCAAAACTGACGATAGTATGATCTCCTCCAAGACTGAAATACTTAATTTATGTTTGGAAAGCTTCGTAAACGGACGTACGTCACGATTTTAGGTCGAATTGACCCGTCTTTTGCAGTAGCACGTCCAAGATGGGCGGGAACATCTTTTTTGATTGTCTCCGGTGTTCTTGTTAAAAGCGAGCTATATGCGACTTCCATCTGGTCCACAGCAAGAGCATTATCGAAGGGATTAAGGGGAACCTTTCATACAAGATCAATGATTTCTTAGTCCTCAGAAGTCAAGGATTCTCACATCACCACAATCAACAACCTTGAACCCTTGGTCGTAGGGATTTATGCCCCAGGCCATCGTATATCCTCGCGTTTCTCGCTGTCGCCTACTTCCGGAACGGATAGCATACGGACCAAATCGCGCGCTACAAGAATCAGTTTATTCCCTCGGCATGAGTAGTTCCCAAGTAAGGCAAACACACCCCGGACGATAGGTGACAGCTGTATCGAATGGCATGCCCAGGATTGCAATATCGAAGAACACATCCTCTTTCTCCAGGCATCGATGGTATGGTAAGTGTGAGAACGACAAAGGTCCTGAAAACGGTTGATCAATCTGAGGTCCGTATTTCTCCAGCCAAGTTGGATCTCTCGGTGCCTGTGTTTGAGCGAAATCAGGACCATAGATGAATGGATTTTGACCCCCAAACGACAATTTGGTGTGCCCACTCTCACAGTTGGAGAAGGTCACTTGACTACAGAGACCAAGAAAGATGAGAACCTGCCGAACTGCCATTTTAATGTTTTGGATAGGTTCAACTTGCTTTAGTGAGAACTGTAGTTCGAAGATATTTCCGATCAATCGCTGACCTAACGCTCAAGCCATGGTATCATTGAAGATTGACGGGCAGCCATTGCATGGTGGACAAAGACAAAGACAGATGGATACATATTCGGTAGTATCTGTGAATCAACTTCTCTACTAAATGGTCGCTCAAATCCATAGTCTAAACCCAATTCAACTTGGTCTGATTTTTGTAACGTACAGATGTATAGAACATTAGTTATTGTCCTCTCACACGATGTCTGGTTTGATACTCAACAAAGATTATCAAATCGTCCGGAGCTAAATGTAGACGTCGACTCTCCCACCCTCAAAGAGAAAAAATCACGGTAATCGCAAGTCGTGATACACATGAACTTACCGCCAGATTCAGATCTTCAATCATCCACAATGACCTCAGAGGGTTGCTGTTGGAATTTAGATCTCATGCGAGCCTGCGCGATGCATGTGATTCCCTTTTGTTTCACATTTCTATAGTATGTATTCGCTATCCGTTTGTACCCTCCCCCGATCGTATTTCAACAGTTGCGTCGTTAGGTCTTTCCAATATTAATTTCCCTCGTTTTTTTTCAGAAAAGCATATTTGTGAGTCCTACTGGGACAGCTTATCTAAGGAACTTTGATTTGAGAAATCTGGGTATGGCAAATTTCTCAACTCATGTGTGGGCTTCAAGACGATGGATTTACTTGCGCTACTAATGATGTCGTATATGCACAAGTTTGCCTTTGCCTGCCACAACCCCAAATTCTCGATCATTTGTCTGTATCATCCACCCAGTTGCATAATCTGTCAGATCTCCTTATTCAGCTCTAAGTGTAGTATAGCTAACAATGTCAGTTTGGTAGGTCGGATACCCGGCTGACTCTAAAATAACAGTACTATCTCGTTTTACTTTCGGATTATGGTTCTGCAAATCAAGGTAGTAGTAACACAGTAACGGACATGACCGGAGATCATTGAGATGGAGAGTTGAGGACGAGACTAAGAAGAGAGGTTATATCGGTTTTTGTTGCATGGTATGCGCGGATGGTACGAATGTGGACAGGTTCCTCACGACCTCCAATAAGTCGTTTGTAATCCAATTTTTGAGTGTTTGGGATGCAAGGAGCAGTAAAGCCCTCTGGATCATGCTCGGAATCTACAGGCCAGTGAAATCTCTGACGACGAAAACTAGCGAATTGTATGTATATCAGTGATATAAAGTAGGAAACTGACAAAGAACGTACCACTCGTAAGTCCACAGAGCCTCTTTCAGCTCAGAATCGCTAATAAGCTCTCTTCCCATCTCATCCAAGTGAGAGCGAACATAGTCAAAAATGGCGGGTCTGCAGCCCAGAAGTGTATGCATCCACTTGCAAGTGTGAAACTCGATCTCGGTCGCATTCAGGGGAATGAACATTGAGGAAGAAATTATGATGCCAGAGGGCTGCAAAGTCCTAGGTACAGTTAGATACTGAACATCATGAGCTGGCCGTTGAGCGGAGGCAGCTGCTACGATGAGATCAGAGTACGATATCCCCAGACGGCCTGCAGCTTTAGCACTGTGTCGTAGAGGGAACATCCCCCGATTCAAACAACTTTGTTCTCTCTCCGGATCACCTTCCTCAGGATGCTTATCCAGATTTTTATTAGGACAAGCGGGTTTTTCATCTTTGTGAACGCTATCTGCTGGTTCAGTCGGGTGGGTGAACGATGCAGGGGGAAGACTAATGTTATAGGTTTGGGTTGTGCCGACATTCCCACTCCCAAACGTACACTTGAGCAAATCAGGCAGAAAATCTTTGGGCGACGGATGAACAAACCGCTTGCGCAGCATTCCAGTGAAAGTGCCTTCCACATCCTGGGCGACTTGCCGATTGGCCATCCACTGTTGGAAGTAGGCAATTGAACGGCGTTGGCAGCCCGCCACTGCTAAATGGGACTCGAATCTCGTCATGACCTCGTCTGTGAGTGTACAATCTGATTCGTCGACATCGCTTCCTCTTAATGTCGGCGAACTTATATTGGAATCTGTTTCTGTGATGTCACTGCAGTAGGGTCTTGTCCCAGATGTCAGGCTATCCTGTGAACGTGGGCTAGCTGAAGAGGTGACGGCAGGGATGGTACCGTAAGGAAAAAATAATTCGTCATCAATTATCTCTAGTTGTCCTCCCACTTTCAGCACACGATAGGCTTCGGTTATAATAAGGCTCCATTTGTCGTGAGGAATAGCAATGTTGAGGTTGGCCATGCGGACTAAGTCAAAGCTTCTGTCCGGAAAAGGCAGTTTGTACTTAACGCTGAGGTTACGGTTGATTGATACATCTAGCACGAGAATTGTTTCACGCACAAGTTACCTCGCACCAATTGCACGTTTGACCTTTTTTGTACCTCCGGTAGCAGGATGTCTACCAGATCAAAACCCAAAAAATCTGCGCTCGGCCAATGATGAGAGGCATCAAGTAACCAATGACCTTGTCCACATCCTAAATCTAACACACGTGAAGGTGGCTTGTCTAAAGATTTATTGAATGTCGGGATGGAGGACGTGAGGCGTTGTAGCAGTATATGTGAATATTTCTCACTGAATATTGGTTCAATGGCAAATTATCAGATTGGAGAGAGAAATACCGACTTTTCAAGGATGACAGGATCATATGATTGCATGTAAACAGCATCATGCGGATACGGATGCATCATCATACACCCATGACGGTGCCAAACTTTCTTCCTCAGATATGTGTCCTTCATGACCATACTGTCTTCATACTCGGGGCATGGAGAAACATCAACGTCATGATTTATGGAGTTCAACGACGCTTTGCTCGTAAGACCGCGCCTAAGCCGTAAAGCGTGCTCGTTTTTACTTCCGTTGCTTGCAGACCTGTGAGATAATAGTACCTGTAAATGTCCCTCACTACCCCTTCCTCGTTCCCTTTCGTTTTTCCTTTCCCTTAATTTTAAACCTTTTTCTCGCAGTGAATGATCCGGAGAGGACATGGAAAACGCTATGGAGTTCCTTTCAGACAACTCCGTTAAATGTGCTTGTGATGTTTGAAAGCCCTCGTGCACCACCTGCGAAAACGGCCGATAGTGATTTCTAGGTGATCGTGGTCGCGAAGACACTTTCTTCTCTCGCGCTCGTTGAGAGGTCACAGGAGACGGTAATAGAGACTGAGCAAGTAATCGTTGAGTTGCGATGGCAGGCATTTCGTCGTAGACTGGGGATCAATGTCAACCAGTGTCAGCCACCTTTCTTTAAGATTTTCGACAGACTGAAGAACGTGCAAATCGCAGTTGGAGTAGGGAGTAGGTAAAGAGAGAAGAGAGCAGTATGAGCCGACACCGAGTTTGATAAACCACACTCGTATAGCGGAGACGCCGGGCACAGCTTGCCTGCAATTGGATAGCGGCTATCAGTACAGTAGCGGAAAACAGGTGGAGACGACGTTTCCGAATTGCTCGTTCTCCTGGACCGGCATCCATCAGATTACAAGAATAGAATAATTAATCAAACCGAGTCCATCCAATCTAATTCAGACAACTTGAGGCTATCAGGGACACATTGAGTAAAGACGGTGAAAAGCCTACTTGGCGTCATAATTACAAAAAAAAAAGTAGCAGGTAATCCAGCCGCCAATGTGCTTGACTCAGGCATTTGGCAAGTTTTAAGTATCCTTGACACCCAGCTGTCTACCCAGCTGTCACCAGCCAAATTAGTCATCGGCTTTACGCGGTGGGGGCCCACATGGTTGAAGCATACGCTGCCGACAAATTTTCAAATCAGGACTCAGGATGCCACAATATCACAATCGCGTACCTCCGTCATCTCAAATTTAACCCTACCAATGGCTTCTCCATCCGCAATCGCCAAGTAAGAAGTGAGTGTTGGATGGCCAACTATAGAGGTCAGAGTGTCCCTGTGTTGGTGGGTCACCCAGTCACTGAGTTCGTTAGGAAATTTACAGGTTCGGCCTAATCGAACTGCGTACTATTTTGAAATGTCCGCATGGCCTGGGACCAACCATGAGTCCAAACAGGAGTTCAGGTAAATCAGACTCACCCGTCCCAGTGTACCTAGCGTGAACTAAAGTAGTTCAATCAACCAGCCCATCCCAGTGATAAGAAGTCACATACGATGTTCTAGCTGTGTGTTAGCTGTGTAACGAAGTTCTGAGGACTAGGAATAAAACTTAAGTTATCAGGAATTGAACGAACTCAAGTAGCTTACCATGTTCAACAATGTTCAACTTCGAACACCGCGTGTTGACGTTTGTTGATGCTTGGTTGTCCTATGAAAAGTGATTCACGAGGGGACAGGCGACACTAACACGCAATGACAGCCGAAACAATCAGAATCAAGACAAAACTTTCAAACCTCAATGCCTTGCTCTCAGATCTTGAATCCCAGCTTGATCCCATACTGTCAAAGCCATTTCCGGAAACCATAATTGGGTTAGAACTTATTCAACAGGCCAAACTCCAGACCGTTCTTCCATACCTAGTTTATGACCTCGTATTCAGTGAATTGATCTCTTTGACAGCTACATCTATGCTTACACGATTTCTAGTCTACCTCAAAGCCAAAGGTACTAATCCGAAAACTCATGCCGTCGTGGCGGAGCTTGTAGGTGATCATTGACCTGGGTTGACACGTTCATTAACGAAGTCAGGACCGAGTGCGACAATATTTTGATAAGATCGCAAAGGTTGAAAACCCACCAATAAGTCAGCACTTTTTCTCTTCGTCAGGTCTATCTGCTTCAATTCGGTGTTTCTCAGGGAGGACCAAAATAGACACGGATGCTGCCAACCGATTCATTAAACAAGCAATTTCTGGAGTCACGTCAAAACCTAATACCGCCATATCTGTGGATGCATCCCCTCAATCTTCAATCTTGCCCGTAAAGATGATGACAAAGATGATTGCAAGAGCGCAATACGAACGTGCCCTCAAAAAAGAAAAAGACGATGATGAGGACGGGCTTCGGGTTCACGATGGACATGGCTCAGACTCATCTACGAGCGATGTAGGAGATACGTGCTTGACAGAGCCTATCTCGGAAGATATGCCTACATCGTCTACATCTCTAAAGCGGCAGCATACTCCTGTAGATCCCTTTGCGGGTATGTTCTTATACATGCTTGATTCCTTCTACTAACCTGAACATTAGTCTCTCATGAATCATCTGGGCCTTCCCACAAGACTAAAGACTCTGCCACTTCGTCAGATTCTGACATTCATAAAAGGAAGAAGAAGAAAACCAAAGCCATTCATTAGCTTATAGCACTTGAGAATACAGTTGTGGATGATACATATCGGCACTACGAAAGGGTCGCACTATGCTGACATTTTCTGGACCAAGCCCAGTTGATCACGTTTTAGATTTGCAATGTATCCGTTCACATCTTCTGCACATAAATTATCAGGATCTTGATACATCCGGTTAACTGGTTTTCG
>Ga0153918_1001069_pt1 | contig 11471 bp, 12 predicted proteins | sample TSFL002MetaG_FD_104687 | JGI IMG/M metagenome (GOLD analysis project Ga0153918, IMG submission 104687) | Attine ant fungus gardens microbial communities from Florida, USA - TSFL002 MetaG | ecosystem: Host-associated > Fungi > Mycelium > Unclassified | place: USA: Florida, Paynes Creek Historic... | reverse complement strand
CCAAACGGTAGCAGACAAACCTGCCAGCACCGCCAAAACCAAAGAATAACCCGGCCACTCAAATTTAAACAACTATAATGCGAAGCGGTGAGCGTAATGCTCATCGCTTTTTTTGTGTTGGGTTTGAAAAAAAAGCGCTGGATGTCATGTTGAGCTCCGTCGAAACACGTGCGGAGGGTTTAACTGCGATGGCCGACACGCGCCCTTCGACAGGCTCAGGGTGACACCCATCTCACTTTGACGGTATTGCGCTTCCTTCTAACTAAAACTTTTCGTAACATTGAGTTAATGAACATCGATCAACTGGAAGATTACATTGCTACGGCCAACCTGGCAGCCTTAACTCAATTACTTAATCAGGAACCGCAACTGGCTAAAACGCCTACCAGCCATGGCGTATCGCCGTTGATGTTGTCGTGCTATTATAAAAAGCCGGAGGTGACTACCCTGTTGATGAGATATGTGGACGAGATCAATTTCTTTGAAGCAGCAGCAGCAGGCAAGCTGGATGTGGTGGCCTATGTAATCAGTAATCACCCCGAATCAATAGATGATTTTGCACCTGATGGCTTTACCCCGCTGGGGCTGGCCTGCTATTTCGGTCATCCAGAAGTGGCCCGCTATTTGGTATTGAAAGGTGCTGATGTTAACCTGCCATCAAACAATGGTTACCGGGTGTTCCCGCTGCACTCGGCTACGGCTAATAACCATACCGATATTGCCCGCATGCTCATTAATGAAGGCGCGCTGGTAAACGTGCAACAACAAGCGGGCGTTACACCCATGCATTCGGCTGCACAAAACGGCAATATCGACCTGCTGATTGCCTTACTTGAAAAAGGCGCCGAAGTACACACACGCATGGAAGGCGGCAAACTGCCCGCTGATCTGGCGCGCGAGAAAGGATTTAATGAGATTGCAGAGATATTGAGCTAGTTCACCCCACTTTCACTATTTGATTTTTCAAACAAAAATCGTTTACCTTTGCTTTGTTATAAAACCAATTACGTTCGCTCCCCCGCGGACAAACCACTTCTAAACAAAGGATTATGAAAGCAGAGAAAACCATTATGGTGACTGGCAAAGAGTACCAGCACATTAAAGATTATTTAAAAGATCACGAGAGTTACACCTACCATAACGGTAACGAAGACATAGACGTAACTGAGATATACCTGGATACCGATCCCGATTTTACACGTAACCCCCAACAGTTTGCCAAAGTAACCGATAACTTGTGCGTACAGGTAAAGGTGGAGTATGAGGCGGCGTAGTTTATTAAAATCACTATAAAACCGTCATTGCTAGGAACGAAGCAATCTCTGTACTTAGCATTCAGATTTGCAAGTCCGACCATCCTTCGCAGAGATTGCTTCGTTCCTCGCAATGACGTGATGTTTATTCTCCAATTCCTTCACGCATTAGTAAAAGCGCCTGCTCCGCAGCCTTCAAGCCACTGCTCAGTGCCGCTTCTACCGTGCCCATAGCCGGACCATCATACAAATACTCGCCCGCAAAATGGATCTGATTATTAAATGGCTGCGCCAACACTTTACGCGCTTGCGCCGATGCTATGGTATCATAAGCATAAGACCCACGGGTATAGGGCTCATTAGTCCAATTGCTGACGTGCCAGGCAACTATCCTGTCTTTTAAGCTTTCCGCATCGGTATTAAATAGATTACAGAGCGATTGCAACGCTTTCTGCCAAATCTCTTCATCCGTGGCATGTTGCAGCTCCCAGGCCTTGAGGCCTCCCAGCCAGCCGGTTAACAACGGTGTACGTACAGGCGCTTGCGTCCACCAGGTGGGGATGGCTTGGTCTGAGAAGAAGAACGAGGCGGTTTGCATTTCGCCACCTTGCAGTTGCTCCCAAAATGGTTCATTAAATTGTACCAGCACTTTAATAATCGCCCCGAAACCAATTTCTTTAAAGGCCAATTGATGCTCGGGCAATTCTGGCTCAAACCTGATGGCACCGGGCTGGCCGTAACCGGTTTGCAATACGCCCAGCGGCAGGGCTATAATGGCTTGCTGAGCACGATAGACGGCGCCATCGGCAGTAACTACCGTCACCTCGCCGGCACCAGAACTAATGCTTTTTACGGCGGCATTCAGTATCACCTGCCCACTATTGGATTTGCACTCATTAGACAGATACCTGATCAAAGCACAATAGCCTTCCGGTATGCGATATTGGGCATCGTTATCATCTGCTTCCCACTCCCGGCGCAGGGCCAGCGCACTGGCACGGGCAGGATCGGCACTATCATATCCGGCTACAAACTGGCGCACAGTTTTCTGGAGTTGATGGTATCTAGGGTCGGCAAAATGGTGATTGAGGAACGCGTCTATATCGATATCATCTTTCAGTTCTGCCAATCGCTGCAAGAGTAAATCCCAACCCTCGGTTTGCTCTTCCTCAAACTTAAAACGGCCGTTTTCATGCCGCCACATTTCAAAATAAGCCTTTTCATAAGCAATACCGGCCTCATTTAACAAGCCAAGCGTCACCGGCAAATCGCCATGAATAAATTCAGCGCCTGCCTCCGCCTCATGAAAAAACGATGCATCACCCAGCGTATGGATGCGCCCGCCCGCTCTGCCACGCGCCTCTAAAACAGTTACCTTAATGCCGACCTTTGCCAATGTGCGCGCCGCCATCAAGCCGGCTGCGCCTGCACCAATAATCAGAACAGATTGCTCCATAATTTACGTAAATGTATATGCTAAAATAAGTACGCCAGATGAACCCTTGGTTAACAAAAGAAGCAGGTGTTGGTTTGGGGTTGGAGATTAGAGATCAGTTAATCAGAGATTGGTATTTGCATCAGCCTTGCGCCCACCCCTCCCTTCCCTCCAATCCAACTGAACATCCTGCATATATTGCTGAATTTTTATCAGCCTGGTTAATTATCTTTGGGTTGGATTTCCCCGCATTTATATAACCAACCAGTATTACTTTATGAACAAACGGTTAAAAACCAGCGTTTGTCTGGCAACTGCTTTGCTGTCATTTTCTGCCTTGACAGCATCGGCCCAGCAAAAAAACATTTACCACAAGGGGTGGATCGACTTTAACAAGAACGGAAAGAAAGATGTATTTGAAGACCCGGCGCAACCCATTGATGCCCGGGTGAACGATCTGCTGAGCCAGATGAACGTGAACGAGAAAACCTGCCAGATGGTAACCCTCTACGGCTACAGCCGGGTATTAAAGCAGGAACAACCTGTACCCGAATGGAAAAACGAGCTTTGGAAAGATGGCATTGCCAATATTGATGAGGATATGAACTCGGTGGCCTTTCATAAGCCAGAGTCGCAATACTCTTATCCTTTCAGCAAACACGCTACGGCTATAAACAACGTACAACGCTGGTTTGTAGAAGAAACCCGCCTGGGCATTCCGGTTGATTTTACCAACGAAGGTGTGCACGGACTGACGCATGACCGCGCAACCTCACTGCCTGCCCCCATTGGCATTGGCAGTACCTGGGACAAAGCCCTGGTGCGCCGTGCCGGCCAAACCGAGGGCCGCGAGGCTAAAGCACTGGGATATACCAACATCTATGCACCGATATTGGACCCGGCGCGCGACCAACGTTGGGGCCGTGTAGTGGAATGCTATGGCGAAGATCCTTACCACATTGCCGAACTGGGCAAGCAAATGGTGCTGGGCATACAGGAACAAGGCGTGGCTGCTACGCTCAAACATTTTGCCGTTTACAGCATGCCTAAAGGCGCCCGAGACGGCAATGCCCGTACAGACCCGCATGTGGCCCCGCGCGAGATGTATCAGTTGTATTTGTACCCGTTCCGCCGCGTAATTCAGGAAGCACAGCCAATGGGGGTAATGAGCAGTTATAACGATTGGAACGGCGAGCCCATTACCGGTAGCTATTTCTTTTTGACCGAACTGCTGCGTCAGAAATTTGGCTTCACCGGATACGTGGTGAGCGATAGCGAGGCGGTTGAATACTTATATAGCAAGCACCACGTGGCCGATACCTATAAAGAAGCCGTGCGCCAGGTAGTTGAGGCAGGTCTGAACGTGCGCACCAACTTTACCATGCCGCAAACCTATGTTACCCCGCTGCGCGAACTGGTGAACGAGGGCAAGATCTCGATGAAAACACTGGACAGTCGCGTAGGTGACGTGCTGCGGGTTAAGTTTAAACTTGGTCTGTTTGACCAGCCGTATGTGGCCGACCCTAAAGCTGCCGATAAACTGGTACATACCGCTGCAGATGCCGAGATGGCGCTACAAATGAATCGCGAGAGCATGGTGTTGCTGAAAAACCAGAACAATCTGCTGCCGCTGGATAAAAGCAAGCTGAAAAACATACTGGTAACCGGTCCGCTGGCTATGGCAGAGAACTATGCCATCAGCCGTTACGGACCGTCAAACAACCCGGTAACCACTATCCTCAATGGCATTAAAAACCATGTGGGCAGCGGCGTAAACGTTACCTATGCCAAAGGCTGCGATGTGGTAGATGCCACCTGGCCCGAAAGCGAGATCATAGAAACACCGCTCACCGCACAAGAGCAAAAGGATATTGACGATGCGGTGGCCGCCGCCCGCAACGCCGACGTAATTATTGCTGCCGTGGGCGAAGACGAGAAACGTGTGGGCGAAAGCCTCTCGCGCACCGGCCTTAACCTGCCCGGCCGTCAGCTGAAGTTGATACAGGCTTTGCAGGCTACTGGCAAACCGGTGGTAATGGTGATGATTAACGGACAGCCACTCACCATTAACTGGGAGAACCGTTACGTTCCCGCTATCTTGGAAGCCTGGTTCCCTGGACCAGAGAGTGGCAGGGTAATTGCCGAGACTTTGTTTGGCGATAACAACCCAGGCGGCAAGCTGTCTATCACCTTCCCAAAAACTACGGGACAGATTGAGTTTAACTTTCCGTTCAAACCCGGCTCGCAGGCCAGCCAGCCTACCAGCGGCGACAACGGCTACGGCAAAACCAGCGTAAACGATGCCCTGTATCCTTTCGGTTATGGCCTGAGCTATACCACTTTTGCGTACAGCAACCTCACCGTATCGCCAGAGAAAGCCCAGAACCAGCAACAATTCAAAGTAACGGTTGATGTAACCAACACCGGCAAACTAAAAGGCGACGACGTGGTACAGCTATACCTGAAAGACAAAGTAAGCAGCGTAACCACCTACGATAGCGACTTGCGTGGCTTTGAGCGCATTACCCTCAACCCCGGACAAAAGCAAACCGTAACTTTTACCCTCACCCCTGATGATCTGGCCCTGCTAGACAAAAACATGAACTGGACCGTAGAACCCGGCGCCTTCGAAGTACGCATCGGCGCCAGCAGCGAGGATATTAAGTTGAAAAAAGAGTTTGTGGTGGAGTAGTGAACTGTGAGTTTTGAATAATGAGTAGATTTTTGGAAGGCGCTTTAGGGCGCCTTTCTTGTTGGGGCATGGTTATTGCACTGTAGTAACACAAGGCTTATTTGAATGCCTGGTATTTTTGCTTAAATTCGTCATAGAAAAACAACGGTTATGGATCTGGTAATTGATTTTGATAAAATTAAAGACCCCTCTAAAAAGGAGTGGCTAATTAATTCTTTGAAATTAATGCACATTAGTTTCCAAACTATTGAGAAACCACAAACTGCTGCCCAATACAATAACGATCTTGAACAGGGTGATGCCGAAATTGAAAAAGGCGAATTTGCTACCGCTGCAGGCCTGAAAGCAGAAGCAAAAAAATGGTAGTTGTTTGGAGCAAAAGCGCTATAATCGAACTAAAAAAGGCCTTTTATTATATCGCGCTGGATTCATTAAAGAATGCCGAGATGGTTAGGGATACCTTGATTGATATGACCATCGATATACCAAATAATCCCGAAAAACATCCAATAGATCATTTTAAGAAAGATAACGATGGGAGCTGGAGGGCTTTTGAAAAGTATCTTTATCGCATCACCTATCGTATTATGAAAAACCAAATACGTATAGTGCGATGCAGACATACCAGCAGATCGCCATTAAATTATTAAAATGTGTCATGTTGTGACAGGCTACAACATGACACCCTAACTATAGCTTTTTAAAATAGTTATGTAACCTATCTACTCCACCCTCAGCACTGCCTCATCAATTTCAAACCGGTCGGCATCTTTTAAGAACGGCATGGCGCGGCGCACGCGTTTCAGTTCATCGGCATTGATGCTGAAGGTGTAGAGGTCTTCTTCGTCGCGGCGGTAGTATACTACATCGCCGTTGGGACTTACGCAGGTGCTATCGCCGCTGTGATATACTTCGTTACCATCGTGCCCAACGCGGTTTACGCCTATTACGTAGGCCTGATTTTCTACTGCACGGGCAGGCAGCAGGGTGCGCCAGTGCAGGGCGCGTTTCTCTGGCCAGTTGGCTACTACCAACAGCAGATCATAAGCGGCATCTACATTGCGCATCCAAACGGGGAAACGCAAATCATAGCAAATCATGGGGCAAACCTTCCAGCCTTTCAGTTCGGTAATCAGCTTTTTAGCGCCTGCCGTGTAGGTAAGGTGCTCTTTGCCCATGGCAAACAGGTGGCGCTTATCATAATGCTCATAAGTGCCGTCGGGGCGCATCCATATCAGGCGATTGTAGTATTTACCGCCCTCGGTAATAATCAGGCTACCGGTAATAACGCAGTTGTATTTGGTGGCTATGTCGGTCATCCACTGCATGGTTTTACCGCCCATGGGCTCGGCCAGGCGCGCGGCATCCATGCTAAAACCGGTGTTAAACATTTCGGGCAGGATGATCAGATCGGTCTTTTCCCGCAATCCGCCTTGCAGGCGCAGTGCAATGTTCTGTAAGTTCTTATCAATGTTTTCCCAAAACAGGTATCCCTGAAAAACAGTGATCTTTAAGTTCTCCATAAGCTGGTTGGTTGATAGGTAATAATTGGTAATCAGAAGTGGAATGATCTACTATTTACCACATCTAACCATCTTATACGATATTAATTGATAAATAGATATTGTATAAGGTTGCTCACATTCGCCCCGGGATGACTGTATCTTTATACAAACCTGCCAGCCCGACTGATTAACTTATCCCTAAGTTAATCAGCAATCTAATTACTAAATTTAAACTTTAATTAATCTTTCAACGGCATTATCCAACGTTTCTTGTCTTTTGGCAAAACAAAAACGTAAAATATGATGATCTGTACCCCGGTTATAGAACACAGAAACCGGGATGGAGGCCACTTTAAACTCTTTTGTAAGCCTGATGGCTAGGTCTGTATCTTTTTCACTGCTTATGTGCCCATAGCTTACACACTGGAAGTATGATCCCTCGCAGGGCAGCAGCTTAAAACGTGTTTGCTCAAGCCCGGCCCTAAAGTGATCGCGCTTTTGCTGGAAGAAGCTGGCCAGTCCTAAATAAGTATTCTCATCCTTCAGATAAGCCGCAATACCAGCCTGCATGGGCGTGTTAACGCTAAACACCAGGTACTGATGCACTTTTCTAAACTCCTGCATCAGTTTGGCGGGAGCCAGGCAATAGCCCAGTTTCCAGCCGGTGTTATGGAACAGCTTGCCAAATGATACGGTGATAAAGCTGCGATCGCGCAGTTCGGGGTGCAGGGCCATGCTTTGGTGGCGGTTGCCGTCATACACCAGGTGCTCATATACCTCATCGCTCAAAATCATAATATCCCTGTTTTTTACAATAGCAACCAACTCATCAATATCCTGCTGATGTAAAATGGTTGCCGTAGGGTTATGCGGCGTGTTGAGGATAATCATCCGTGTGCGATTGGTGATCAGGCGCTTCACCATATCCCAGGGGATGCGGTAATTGGGCGGTTCCAGCTCCAGCGATTTTACTACACCGCCCATCAGCTTAATGGTGGGCGCATAGCTATCATAAGCCGGCTCAAAAATAATCACCTCATCATTAGGATGTATTACGGCGCTGATGGCTGTAAAAATGGCTTGCGTGCCGCCGGCAGTAACCGTTACTTCGGTATCGGGGTTGTAGGTAGCACCATACAAGCGCTCTACTTTCTGGGCAATCTGCTCACGCAGTTCTATGAGGCCGGCCATGGGGGCGTATTGATTTTGTCCGCGTTGCATAGCTTCGCACACGCGTGCAACCAGCTCGGGCGGGCAATCATAGTCAGGAAACCCCTGCGACAGGTTGATAGCGCCAACCTCATGCGCCAGGGCGCTCATTACGGTAAAAATAGTGGTGCCCGTATGGGGCAATTTAGATGTTACAGGTATCATGCGCTTGCAAAGTAGGGAAAATAACCGTTGGCGGGTGTTATTATATGTTAAAAACAGTAAGCCTGTAGCAGGCCTCACTCCTATGCCTCTCCTTTGTAGAGGCATTTTAAAAACTTTTGTTCGATGGCCATTGAAAGTCCTCTCCTTTGAAGATGATTTGGGCGAGGCCTTTCAGCATGACATAAAGACTTATGAAACCATAAACATAAATCCACCTTTACTGTTTAAGCAAAGCGGATCACACCGGCAAACCCAAACTTTCAAACTAAGAAAATAAAAACACTCAAACTAAAATTGTGATACTTAAAAAGATTGGCTTACTTTAGTGCTCCCCTCATTCTACTTAATCAATTCCTATGCAGCATTTCCAGGTCGATCTGACCAATTGTGACAAAGAGCCTATACATATACCCGGTAAAGTGCAGCCCCACGGCTTCCTGGTATCGGTATCATCGGCCAATCTGTTAATTACTTACATTAGTCAAAACGCCGGGCATTTTATTGGCATAAACGCCAAAGACCTGCTGGGCAAACATATTAACGAGCTAAGTGTGGCTATTAACGCCACCGCCCCGGCCGAGCAGCTTTCGCAACTACTGAACGTAGGCAAACTCAACAAAAGTTTCGAAAATATTAACCCTTTCCGTATTGATATTAATAGCGAGGCCTGGTACGTCATCATCAACCCATCCGGCAATCAGCTGGTATTGGAGTTTGAACCGGCCGAGTCTAACCTGGCGCTTGATGTACAGAAGGTGATCGGTCGCTCGGTAACAGAAATCCTTTCTGGCCGTAACCTGGAAACATTACTCACCAATGCCGCTGCCGAGGTAAAGAAAGTGATTGCTTACGACCGCGTAATGATCTATCGTTTTAATGAAGATGGGCACGGTGAGGTGGTAGCCGAGGTTAAGAACGATGATCTGGAACCTTTTTTCGGTCTGCATTATCCGGCAAGCGACATTCCGCGACAGGCCCGCGAACTTTATAAAATCAACCTCACACGCATCATTGCCGATGTGCACGCCGAGGATGCGCCCATCATCACCTTTCAGGAAGATGGCGCCCCACTTGATCTGACGCATTCGGGCCTGCGAGCCGTATCGCCCATACATATTCAGTATTTAAAAAACATGGGGGTGGCGTCCAGCTTCAGCATCTCGCTTATGGCTCATGGAGAGCTCTGGGGATTAGTTGCCTGCCACAACTACTCGCCCCGCTTTATTAACTATAAAGCGCGCGATGCCGCCAAACTGATCGGTCAGTTGTTATCATCGGCTTTAGAATACCGTCAGGATGAGGAGGATACCGAAAAACTGCAGCAACTTATTGCCGCAGCCGAAGCCGTATCTGGCAACCTCAAAAACTATGGCAACCTGCAGGAGGCATTGGTTGCCGGCAAAACCACTATTAAAGATATTACCGAAGCTGCCGGCGCGGCCGTTATTTTTAACGGCGCCATAACCACCATTGGTCATACACCAACCGAAAAACAGATTACAGATATTGCCGGCTGGCTGCAAGCCAACATGAGCGATGCTATTTATTACACCAACCGTTTCCCCGAGATACATACCGCCGCCCGTGCTTATAGCGATACGGCCAGCGGCATTATGGCCTGCAGCCTTTCGAAAGACTTGAGTGAGCTAATTATCTGGTTTAAACCCGAGCAACTCACCTCTATTAGCTGGGCGGGCAAACCTGACAAACCTGTAGAAAAAGGCGAAGACGGGCTGCTCTATCTCAATCCGAGGCAATCATTTGAGGCATGGACAGAGATCGTTAAGCATACTTCAGACCGGTGGAGTAATGAGGAAGTATCAGCCGTAGTAAAAGTGCGCGAGGAAATTATCTACGCCATCAACCGAAAGGCCAATGAGATCAGACTACTGAATGAGCGCTTACAACTGGCTTACGAGGAGCTGGATACTTTTAGCTACACCATCTCGCATGATCTGCGTACACCGCTGTCGTCCATCAAAAGTTATTCGGAGTTTCTGCTGCAATCCAACAAAAGTTTGGATGATAACGCCCGCCGCATTCTGGAGCGTGTGGTAAACGGAGCCGACAAAATGAACTTCCTGATCCAGGAGATTTTGAACTACACACGCGTAGGTCGTGCCGACGTGAAGTATCATAAAATTGATATGGCCGCTTTGCTCAAAGAGGTAACCGGCGAGGTGATGAATGCCCTTAATCCGCCAAACCTTAAACTGGTTATTGGCGATACACCAAACATCTATGGCGATCAGGTAATGATTACCCAGGTGTTTACCAACCTGATTAATAATGCGGTTAAATATTCATCGCGCGTTAATTCAGGGCTGGTAGAGGTAAAAGGCGTGGTAGAGAACAATGAAACCATCTACACCGTATCAGACAATGGCGTGGGCATCGATGTCAATTACTTCAGTCGTGTATTTGAGCTATTTAAGCGCATGGATAACGTGAAGGATTTTGAAGGCACCGGCGTGGGCCTGGCCATTGTGAAACGTATTATTGAAAAGCACCAGGCACGCATCTGGTTTGACAGCAAGTTAAAAGTTGGCACAGTTTTTTATGTAGCTTTTAGAAATTTATAGTAGATGAGCGCTCCCGATATTTTTTATGTTGAAGACGATACTGACTTTGCATTTATAATGCAACAGGCAGTTAAGGAGGTTGATGATAAGGTGTCTATCAGCATTATAGAGAATGGAATTGATGCGCTTGAAATGCTGCATCAGTTAACCACCAATAGTGTTAAGCCCAAATTGATATTGTTGGACCTAAATTTGCCAGGCTTATCTGGACTTGACCTGGTACGCCGCATCCGCGAAATACCTTACCTCAAGTATGTGCCGGTGATATTTTTCACCACCTCAGAAAACCCGAAAGATATTAAGGCATCAATGGAATTTGGCGCAAATGCGTATTTAACAAAGCCTTCTGGATATTTAAATCTGATATCATGTCTCCGGTCGCTGCATGATTTTTGGTTCACCAAGCACCTCACCGTTAATTAATGCGATGAAAAAAATACTGGTAATAGACGATGACAAAGAACTGGCCGAAACCGTTGAAACAATACTTTCAGGTTTGTATGATGTAGCCATAGAAACTGACAATGCCAATATCATTAACCGCTGCAGAGAGGTGATGCCAGATCTGATCATTCTTGATAACTGGATTGGGCAGCAGGATGCGGCCGGTGTTTTGGCCGAATTGCGCTT
>Ga0153918_1001064_pt1 | contig 11491 bp, 10 predicted proteins | sample TSFL002MetaG_FD_104687 | JGI IMG/M metagenome (GOLD analysis project Ga0153918, IMG submission 104687) | Attine ant fungus gardens microbial communities from Florida, USA - TSFL002 MetaG | ecosystem: Host-associated > Fungi > Mycelium > Unclassified | place: USA: Florida, Paynes Creek Historic... | reverse complement strand
GCAGCGGGTGCACCAGCAGGGCGCACGGCTGACCTTCGCCCAGACCTTCCCCACCGGCACCCACGCCATGTGGCTGTATTACTGGCTGGCCAGCCAGGGCATCCACCCGCTGCACGACGTCACCAGCGTGGTGGTGCCACCGGCCCAGATGACGGCGCACATGCAGGCCGGGCGCATCGACGGCTTTTGCGTCGGCGAGCCCTGGTCGGCTGCCGCCGTCAGCCAGGGCCAGGGCTTCACCCTGGCCACCAGCCAGTCGATCTGGCCCGACCACCCGGAGAAGGTACTGGCCTGTACCCGCACTTTCGTCGAGCACTGCCCAAACAGCGCCCGCGCACTGGTCAAGGCCGTACTCGCTGCCAGCCGGTTCATCGAACAGAGCCCGGAGAACGTGCGCAGCACCGCGCAACTGCTCAGCGGCAGCGCCTACCTCGACACACCGCTCGAAAACATCGAGCCGCGCCTGCTGGGCAACTATCAGGACGGCCTGGGCAACACCTGGCACGACCGGCACGCCCTGCGCCTGTTCGATCAAGGCCGCGCCAACCTGCCCTATCTGTCGGATGGCATGTGGTTCATGACCCAGTTCCGCCGCTGGGGTCTGTTGCGCGATGACCCCGACTACCTCGGCGTGGCTCGTCAGGTGCAGCAATTGCAGCTGTACCGCGAAGCCGCTGGCGCACTCGGCGTGAACTGCCCCGACTCGGCCATGCGCAGCAGCCTGCTCATCGACGGCACGCGCTGGGATGGTACCGATCCCTATGCCTACGCCCGCAGCTTCCGCCTGCACGCCCTGGGCCCGGCGCCCGATGCCCGAGTCGGTCTGTGAGGGCCATCACCATGCTGCGCATCCTGCTGATCGACGACACCCAGAAGCAGCTTGGCCGCCTCAAGGCCGCATTACGCGAAGCCGGGTTCGAGGTGATCGAGGCGCCAGACCTGACCATCGACCTGCCCGCCTGCGTCGAAACGGTGCGCCCGGACGTCATACTGATCGATACCGACTCCCCTGACCGTGACGTGATGGAGCAGGTGGTGCTGGTCAGCCGCGACCAGCCACGGCCCATCGTGTTGTTCACCGACGAGCATGACCCGACGGTGATGCGCCAGGCGATCCAGGCCGGGGTCAGTGCCTACATCGTCGAAGGCATCCAGGCGGCGCGGTTGCAGCCCATTCTCGATGTCGCCATGGCGCGCTTCGAGAGCGACCAGGCACTCAAGGCTCAGTTGCTGGCCCGCGACCAGCAACTGGCAGAGCGCAAGCGCATCGAGCAGGCCAAGGGGCTGCTGATGAAGATGAAGGACTGCAACGAAGAACAGGCCTACACCTTGATGCGCCGGCAGGCCATGAGCCGGCAGCAGAAGCTCATCCAGGTGGCCGAGCAGATCATCGCCATGCATGAAATGCTCGGCTAGGGCTGCAGGTGCCTGCCTTCAGGTCTTTAGCGGCTGTGAGATCGAGCGCCGCCCGCGCGGCGCATCGCGGATAAATCCGCTCCTACGTTTATTTCGGGCCAGTTTCTTCTGGGATGCCAACAGGAACGCCTTGTTGGCTTGGCAATACAGCTCGGTAGGCGCTGGGGCCGCTTCCCCCCCTACAGACATGCACCAAGGCAGATTCTGTCGACGGCACAGGAGAGACTGGCCCGAAATAAACGTAGGAGCGGATTTATCCGCGATGCGCCGCGCGGGCGGCGCTCGATCTCATAGGCGCTAGAAAACCAAAGGCAGGCACCTGCCAGCCCTGACAAGGTCGACAAGGCCGACAAAAGTTGGCCCGGCTCTTGCTGAACATAATTCACCGGTAGCCAACGGCGGTTGCCTCATAACCCCCCCGACAAAGACGTCGCTCTTCGCTCCACGCCAGTGGACCGGGCAGCGGCGTCTTTTTTGTTTCCGCTGCATTGCCGAGTGAGGTGTTCAATGAGTACCAGCTTCTGGAAATCCGGGCATGTGCCCACGCTGTTCGCCGCGTTCCTGTATTTCGACCTGAGCTTCATGGTCTGGTACCTGCTTGGCCCGCTGGCAGTGCAGATTGCTGCCGACCTGCAACTGAGCGCCCAGCAGCGCGGCCTGATGGTGGCCACGCCGATCCTTGCCGGTGCAGTGCTGCGCTTCGTCATGGGCGTGCTGGTCGATCGCCTGTCGCCAAAGACCGCCGGCCTGATCGGCCAGGCGATTGTCATCGTCGCCCTAGCCGGCGCCTGGTACCTGGGTGTGCACACCTATGAGCAAGCCCTGCTGCTGGGCGTGTTCCTCGGTGTTGCCGGCGCCTCGTTCGCCGTGTCGCTGCCGCTCGCCTCGCAGTGGTACCCGCCACAGCACCAGGGCAAGGCCATGGGCATCGCCGGCGCAGGCAACTCCGGTACGGTGTTCGCCGCCCTGCTGGCCCCGGTGCTGGCTGCCGGGTTTGGCTGGAACAACGTGTTCGGCTTTGCCGTGCTCCCGCTGTTGCTGACCCTGGCGCTGTTCACCCTGCTGGCCCGCAATGCCCCGCAGCGGCCCAAGCCAAAGGCAGCAGCCGATTACCTCAGCGCCCTGGGCGACCGTGACAGCTGGTGGTTCATGTTCTTCTACAGCGTCACCTTCGGCGGCTTTATCGGCCTGGCCAGCGCCCTGCCCGGCTACTTCAGCGACCAGTACGCCCTGAGCCCGGTCAGCGCCGGCTACTACACCGCCACCTGCGTGTTCGCTGGCAGCCTGATGCGCCCGCTGGGTGGCGCCCTGGCCGACCGCTTCGGCGGCATCCGCACCCTGCTCGGCATGTACAGCGTGGCTGCCATCTGCATCGCGGCAGTTGGCTTCAACCTGCCCAGTGCCGCAGCCGCCCTGGCGCTGTTCGTCAGTGCCATGCTCGGCCTCGGCGCTGGCAATGGCGCGGTGTTCCAGCTGGTACCGCAACGCTTCCGCCAGGAGATCGGCGTGATGACCGGGCTGATCGGCATGGCCGGTGGCATCGGCGGCTTCCTGCTGGCAGCAGGGCTCGGCGCCATCAAGCAGCACACCGGCGACTATCAGCTGGGCCTGTGGTTGTTCGCCAGCCTCGGCGTGCTCGCCTGGTTCGGCCTGCACGGGGTCAAGCAACGCTGGCGTACCACCTGGGGCTCGGCAGCGGTCACCGCTGCGCGGGTCTGAGGATGACCATGAGCCTGCAGCTCAGCTTCGCCCAGGCCAGCGCCACCGGGCCACGCATGGAGAACCAGGATGCCCTGCGCCTGGTCACGCCGGCGGCGGAGCTGGCCGCCAGCAAGGGCTACCTGTTCGCCCTTGCCGATGGCGTCAGCCAATGTGCCGACGGTGGCCTCGCCGCTCGCGCCAGCCTGCAGGCGCTGGCCATGGATTACTACGCGACGCCCGCTACCTGGGGCGTGGCCCAGGCCCTCGACCGCCTGCTGCTGGCACAGAATCGCTGGTTGCGTGCCCAAGGCAGCCAGCCGCTGCTGACCACACTGAGCGCACTGGTGCTGCGCGGGCGCCGTTTCACCCTGGCCCACGTGGGCGATTGCCGGGCCTATCGCTGGCACGCCGGGCGCCTGCAATGCCTGAGTGAAGACCACGTCTGGGACCAGCCCGGCATGCAGCATGTACTCAAGCGTGCACTAGGCCTGGACCAGCACCTGCTGGTCGACTACCTGGACGGCGAACTGCAGGCTGGCGAGTGCTACCTGCTGCTAAGCGACGGCGTCTGGGCCAGCCTTGGCGACCAGCACATTCAGGCCATTCTTCGCGAGCAGCCCGACCTGCAGTCGGCCGCCGACACTCTGGTTGCCAGCGCCCATCACAACGGCAGCCAGGACAACGCCAGCGCCTTGCTGGTGCGGGTCGAGCAACTGGGCACGGCCCACCTAGGCGACACCCTGGTGCAACTGCAGCAATGGCCATTACCTGGCCCGCTGCGCGAGGGCCAGGCGCTCGATGGCTGGCAGGTCGAAACGTGCCTGGCACACAGTCGCCAGTCACTGCTTTACCGCGTACGTGATGCCAACGGCCAGCCCTGGCTGCTGAAAACCTTGCCCGCCGAGCGTGAACAGCAACCTGGTGCCGCCCAGGCCCTGCTGCTGGAAGAGTGGTTCCTGCGCCGGGTCGCCGGCCGCCACTTCCCCGAACTGCATGCCGCCGGCCGGCGCCAGCACTTGTATTACGTGATGCGCGAACACAGCGGCAAGACGCTCGCCACGCACCTTGAAGCACATGGCCCGTTAGCGCTCGCACAATGGCTGGAAATCGCTCGTCAGCTGCTCCAGGCCATCGGCGTGCTGCACCGACGAAACCTGCTGCACCGCGACATCAAACCGGAAAACCTGCACCTGGGCGATGACGGCCAGGTACGCTTGCTGGACTTCGGCCTGGCGTATTGCCCGGGGTTGTCCCAGGAACCGTTGCACGAATTGCCCGGCACGCCGTCGTATATCGCCCCGGAAGCCTACCAAGGCCAGCCACCGAGCCCGCGCCAGGACCTGTACGCCGCCGGCGTCACGCTCTATCGCTTGCTGACCGGGCATTATCCTTATGGGGAGATCGAGGCCTTCCAGCGCCCACGCTTTGGTCAGGCCGTAAACCCCTCCCGCTATCGCCCCGACCTGCCCGAATGGTTGCAGCACAACCTGCTGCAGGCCGTGGCGGCGGACCCGGCGCATCGCTTCGAGACCGCCGAGCAATGGTTACTGTTGCTCGAACGCGGCGACCGCCAGGAACTGCCCAGCCGCCCTCGCCCGCTGCTGGAGCGTGAGCCGTTGAAGGTATGGCGCACCCTGGCCCTGCTGTCACTGGTGTTGAATGTAGTGCTGCTATTCGCCCTGCTAAAGGGTTGAACGTACCTTGCCGGGGATACGGTGGTTGCATAAATGACAGGCAAAGAAAAACCCGGCCGAGGCCGGGTTTTTCATTGAAGCTTCAAACCAATTACTTGGCCTGGGCTTCTACCTGAGCTTCAACGCGACGGTTGATAGCGCGGCCTTCTTCGGTGGCGTTGTCAGCAACCGGACGGGTTTCGCCGTAGCCAACCGACTGAACGCGGCTGGATTCAACACCGTACTGCTGGGTCAGAACCTGCTTGACAGCATTGGCACGACGCTCGGACAGCTTCTGGTTGTAGGCGTCTGGGCCGACGGAGTCAGTGTGACCTTCAACCACGGTGGTGGTCTGTGGGTACTGCTTCATGAAGTCAGCCAGGTTCTTGATGTCGCCGTAGCTGTTTGGCTTGACGACCGACTTGTCGAAGTCGAACTTGACGTCCAGCTCAACGCGAACGACTTCGGCAACAGCCGGGCAGCCATCAGCGTCAACGGTAACGTTGGCTGGGGTGTCTGGGCACTTGTCGACGTTGTCGCAAACGCCATCGTTGTCGGAGTCGGAGCAGACTTCAGCAACTGGAGCCGGAGCAGCAGCCACCTTGCCACCGCTACCACCGAAGTTCAGACCAACACCAACGGTTGGGCCCCACTCGGTGTTGCCGTCGTCGATGTTGTACATGGCTTCAACGCCAGCACGGGCGAAGAACATGTCGGTGATGTACCACTTGGCACCAGCGCCAACGTTGGCGAAGGTGGAGTGGTCGCGGCCGCTACGAGTGGCCTGGCCCAGGCTCTCGTGAGCGAAACCGGCGGAAACGTACGGACGCAGAGCGTCGCCAACGGTACCGAAGTGGTAGGTAGCGTCCAGCTTGGCCTTGGAACCTTTGATGTCTTTGTTGAAGACTTCGCCACGAGCGTTGTGAGTCTCGTTGTAGCCCAGGTCCAGGGATACGTCGTCAGTCAGGAAGTAACCCAGACGAACACCAGGGTTGGTGCCGTCGTTCTTGAAGTTACGCTCGCTGTCGTAGTACTGCTTGGTCACGTTGCCTTCGACTTCGACCGCGCCTTGGCCTTGAGCCAGAACGCCGAACGAAGTAGCTGCGACGAGCGAGCCAATGGCCAAGCCCAAGGTGTTTTTCAATTTCATCCGTTAAATCCCCATCTGGTGATAGTTAAGCAGTCCCACCAACATCCGGGGGACAACTCGACGGCAAGTCTAGCAGAACTCGCCGATCCGTTAGAGATATTTGCAGAGGGCTAAGTTTCATCCAGCCCTGCAAATTTCTCACGAAGCTTGTCTAGCGCGCGCTTATAGCGCATTTTCGTTGCGCTCAAGCCCATGTGCATGATATCGGCGATTTCCTGAAATTCCAGTTCCGCGACAAAACGCAGCACCAGAATTTCCCGATCAATCGGGTTCACATGCACCAGCCACTTGTCCAGACCGCCTTTTTCTTCCGGCTTCGGAGCCTTCTCTTCGGACGCCTCTTCTACAGGGTCCAGGCTCAAGGCATCCATCAACCGGCGTTTACGACGCTCCTTGCGGTACTGGGTAATGCATTCGTTGTAGGTAATGCTGTAGAGCCAGGTCTTGAACTTGGACTTGCCCTCGAAGTTCTTCAGACCGTAGAGCACCTTCAGCATCACTTCCTGACAGACATCATCAGCATCGCGGTCGTTCCCCAGATAACGCGCACAGACGTTGAACAGGGTCCGCTGGTAGCGCCGCATGAGCTCCTCATAGGCGCGGGTTACGTGATACAGCTCTTCATGCGAACGCGCCACCAACTCCTCGTCGGTGAGTTCGCGGGGGTCGTAACGCATGGGCGGCGAATGAACTTTATTCAAAACGGATCTGGCCGACAGTCAGGTCAATGTCGCCGCTCAACCCCTGGGGCTGATTTCGCGGCGGCATACATTAACAGCTTTTGTGCGGTTAGCGGCTATTGACTCGCTGCTCGAGCAGCTCGCGATTGGACAGCGACACCAGCTCGCCCTCATCGGTCAGCAGCGTCGTCTTGACCGTGCCGATCTCTTCGATCATTCCTTCAACCTCTCCAATCCGCACCTGCTGGCCGACCTGGTAGAGTTCGCGAACATAGATGCCGGCCAGGATCTGCCCGGCGATTTCGCGGCTGCCAAGGCCCATGGCAAGCGCAACGGCCAGACCAACGGTAATCAGCCCGATGACGATCACGTGGTTGAGCAGGTCGGTCTTGACCTCCAGCTGGCTGATGGCCACCGAGATACTGATGATGATCACCAGGCCTTGGGTGATGCGCCCAAGGCCGGCGGAATACTCCAGGCCGATACCTTCGGCCGCACCGCGCACCAGGCCGTTGGCCACCTGCGCCAGCAGCACGCCGGCCAGCAGCACCAGGGCTGCGCCGAACACCTTGGGCAGGTACAGGGCGAGCATGTCCAGGGTCGCCGAAACCCGCTCCAGGCCCAACGACTCAGCGGCCGAGACGAGGAAGATAAGCAACACGAACCAGTAGACGATCTTGCCGACCAAGGTCGAGATCGGCACCTGGATGCCAACCCGGCCAAGCATCTTGGTCAGCCCGGTGCCGGCCATGAGACGGTCCAGGCCGAACTTGGCCAGGAGCTTGGAAAGCAGTGTGTCGAGCAGCTTGGCCACCACGAAACCGAGCAGCACCACGACCAGCGCGCCGAACAGGTTGGGGATGAAGTTCGCTACCTTGGTCCATAGGGCGGTCATGGCAGTGACCAGGCTCTGGGTCCAGAGATCGAGTTCCATATTCAATCGGCCTTATCTGCTTTGCTGCCATTGGCAGCGTTGCGGGTAGAGTGTCGACGCACCGGCGCAACGTGCGCCGAGCCATTGTTCACGGCGATCAGCAGCGCCTGGCTCCAGCGGCCAAGCAGGCTGAACAGATCACCGGCACCGACCTGGCGGTTGGCGGTTTTCAGCACGCGCCCCAGGCACGCGGCATCGTCTCGCTCCTCACCGGAGGGCGACGCCTTGAGCAGGTCACGCAGTGATTCTTCAAACGGATCGTGCATGGGCACCTCGCGCAATGTCACTCAGAGACGAGGTGGCCGGGCGATGGGTCACACATCGCAGTGGAACGAATGTTTCATGACGACTCGGCATGTTCATACCCAGCGCAACCGCCGGAACAACCACCACTGCCCCACTGCCAGGCCGAGCACGACGATGCAGGCCAGCAGGAAGCCATAAGGGTTGCTCGCCCCCGGAATGCCGCCGACGTTGATGCCCAGCAACCCGGTGACGAAGCTCATGGGCAGGAAGATGCAGGTGATGATGCCGAAGCGGTACATGGTCCGGTTCATCCGCTCGCTGCGCCGGCGGTCTTCGCTTTCCAGCACCAGTGCTGCCCGCTCGCGGGTCAGCTCCAGCTCTTCGAGGTAGCGGATCAGGCTGTTGTTCAGCTCGTTCCAGTAATCGCTGTCGGCATCGCAGAACCAGCTCCATTTGCTGCGCGACAGCTGGGCGTAGATCTCACGCTGAGGCGCCAGGAACCGGCGCAGGCCCGCCGCGCGGCGGCGAATCTGCTGCAGGCTGCCGTGCTCCGGCGTGTACCGTTCGTCGGATTCAACCTTCTCTTCTTCCAGATCGACCAGTTCCGAGAGGTCACTGACCAGGCTCTGGACCTTCTCGGTCAGCAACTCGCCCATCAACAGCAACAGCTCGGATGCCGATTTCGGCCCCCTGCCCTCTTCAAGCTGCTGAAGGATTTCATCGCTGGCACGCAATGGCCGCAAACGCAGCGAAATGACCCGCTGCGCCTGGGCATGAATGCGCACTGAAACCATGTCCTCGGGCTCGGCGCCCGGGTTGAGGTTGACCCCGCGCAGGAACAGCAACATTTGCTCACCGGCCTGCGGCAACAGCCGTGGCCGGGTGTTTTCTTCCAGCAGCAGGTCGCAGGCGAATTCGCTCAGGCCACTGTCCTGCAGCAACCAGGTGCGGGTTTGCGGATGGCTGCGGTCCCAATGCAGCCACAGGCTCTGCTGTGGTTGCAGCTGCAGGCCGTCCAGCTCGGTCCGGGCAATCGAACGCGCGCCACCTTTACCATCGAGCACCAGGGCATGCACCAGCCCCCACTGCGCGTTGTCTTCCTCGAACATCAAAGCTCCATCAGCGCGTACCGCGCGTCACTCCGGCATTTTCAGCGGGCTTGGCGAAATGATCACGCCATTGTTGTCGGCATACAGGTATTCGCCCGGGCGGAAGGTGACACCGGCAAAGGTCACGGCCACGTTAAGGTCGCCGATGCCGCGTTTGTCGGTTTTCATCGGGTGGCTGGCCAGCGCCTGCACACCGACGTCGGTCTGGATCAGTACATCGACGTCACGCACGCAACCGTAGATCACCAGGCCTTCCCAGCCGTTCCTGGCTGCCTTCTCGGCGAGCATGTCACCCAGCAGCGCTCGGCGCAGCGAACCTCCCCCGTCGACCACCAGGACCTTGCCCTTGCCATCGAGCTCGACCTGCTCCTTGACCAGTGAGTTGTCTTCGAAGCACTTGATGGTAACGATCTGGCCACCGAAGGAGTCGCGGCCACCGAAGTTGCTGAACATGGGTTCCAGCACCTGAACCAGGTCCGGGTAGGCGTCACACAGGTCGGGCGTTACGTAATGCTGCATGGGAAGCTCCTGTCAGTCACAACGAAGGCGGGTATCGGCCAAGGCTACACCGTAGACGGTATTGCAGTCATCCAAGACTGAGCGGTCGTGTTTTGCCTGTGCCGGCCTCTTCGCGGGTAAGCCCGCAAAGGGGCCAGCACAAGTGAAGCAAGATCAACTGACCGGCACAGGCTCACGCACCAGCGTCGACTCATGCACCGGCAACAGCGGATCGCGCAACCAGCGCTCAACCAACGGCCATACCTGCACCTGCGCCGCCTTGCTCACCAGCATGTCGACATGGCCAAAGGCCTCGAACCCCTCTTCACGGCCCAGACGCAGGAACTGCTTGCGCTCCCCGCCAAGCTGATCGAACAGCTTGCGGCAGGCCCACACCGGGTCCTGGAAGTCCCCTGCGCCGGCCACCGCCAGCAACGGTACATCCACTTCGGCCAGCCCCGCCCACCAGTCATTCTGCTTGTCGCCAAAGCGCCCGAACAGGCCATGCCAGCGCATGCTCTCCAGCGCCAGGCCGATCGGCTCGTCCTCCGGCCCACGCTTGAAGCGCGGCCCGGAAATCTGCCCCCAACGCTTGAGCAGCATTTTTGCCCCCCAGGCCAGCGGAGGCACCTTGAGCGGCCAATAGACCCGGCTGACCTGGGTTCCGAAAAGCGCCACGCTGGCCACCTGCTCAGCCTTTATAAAGCCGCCACCCAAGGCTGCCACCAAGGTAGTGCCACCCAGGGAGTGGCCGACCCAGTGCGGCGCCTGGCCAGATTGCTCGCGCACGAATGCACCGATCAGCGGCAGATCGTCGCGGGCATAATCGGCCACGCTGTTGTGCTTCCAGTTGCGGTTACGCGGCGACAGCCCGTGGCCGCGCATCTCCGGGATCCATACGTCGAAACCGGCCCGCGCCAGATAGGCCCCAAGGCCGATGCCCTTGGGCGAGTACCAGAAGCGCCGGTTGGAGAAACTGCCATGCAGCAGAATCACCGGCACACCTTGGGGCCGGCCTTGATCGGCCAGTCCCAGACGGGTCACGGCCAGCTCGACGCTGGGGTCCGGGCCGTTGCCGGCCTTGATCCGGTACACGTCTTCGCTGAGGTCGCCGCGGCGCTCGGCACTGAGCAAGGCCACGGGAAAAAGGTTGCTGCTGCTTTGCATAAGGTTGCTTGGTGCACAAAAAAGGGCGGGATCCATCACTGGAGCTCGCCCTGGAAAAAACCAGGCGGAGGCGCGCCAGACGCGCCCCCGCAATTTACCGCATCAGGCCGCGCCCTGGCCTTCGGCCAGGAAGAACCAGGTCTCCAGGACCGAGTCCGGGTTCAGCGACACGCTTTCGATGCCCTGTTCCATCAGCCACTTGGCCAGGTCCGGATGGTCCGATGGCCCTTGGCCGCAAATGCCGATGTACTTGCCGGCCTTGTTGCACGCCTGGATGGCGTTGGCCAGCAGCTTCTTCACCGCAGGGTTACGCTCGTCGAACAGGTGGGCGATGATGCCCGAGTCACGGTCCAGGCCCAGGGTCAGCTGGGTCAGGTCGTTGGAGCCGATGGAGAAGCCGTCGAAGTACTCGAGGAACTCTTCGGCGAGGATGGCGTTGGACGGCAACTCGCACATCATGATCACGCGCAGGCCGTTGTCGCCGCGGGCCAGGCCGTTTTCGGCGAGCAGGTCGACGACCTGGCTGGCTTCGCCCAGGGTGCGCACGAACGGCACCATGATCTCGACGTTGGTCAGGCCCATCTCGTTGCGCACGCGCTTCAACGCACGGCACTCGAGCTCGAAACAGTCGCGGAACGACTCGCTGATGTAGCGCGAGGCGCCGCGGAAGCCCAGCATCGGGTTTTCTTCTTCGGGCTCATACAGCTTGCCGCCGATCAGGTTGGCGTATTCGTTGGACTTGAAGTCCGACAGGCGCACGATGACCTTTTTCGGGTAGAAGGCCGCCGCCAGGGTGCTGATGCCCTCGACCAGCTTCTCGACATAGAAGCCGACCGGGTCGCTGTAGCCGGCGATGCGCTTGTCGACGCTCTCTTTGAGCTCCGGCGGCAGGCCCGCGTAGTTCAGCAGCGCCTTGG
>Ga0153918_1001061_pt1 | contig 11512 bp, 12 predicted proteins | sample TSFL002MetaG_FD_104687 | JGI IMG/M metagenome (GOLD analysis project Ga0153918, IMG submission 104687) | Attine ant fungus gardens microbial communities from Florida, USA - TSFL002 MetaG | ecosystem: Host-associated > Fungi > Mycelium > Unclassified | place: USA: Florida, Paynes Creek Historic... | reverse complement strand
TGGGAAGCCAGCCAACTCATCCCTACCACCCGGAGAGTTTGATGTTAACATGGGTGGATCTGGGAAGTCCCATGGACGAGGAACCTAGGAGAACAATGTCATAAATACAGACCAGTGAGCTAGACATTAAGGAATCTATACCAGAGCGGCGGGCATGATCCTAAGATTAGTGAACACAATTCAGCCTAAAATCGACGGGTGCCAAGCTAGTCTCACCAAGTTGCGGCGCATACGACTCCTTTTCCTCGGTTCTGCTTTTGAATTTGATCGAACTCAGAGTCGACAAATTGCGCAATGTACCGGATGAAAGGAAGTATCTCCCGGATTCCGTTGTTCATAAGCGAGAGGGCAGCGAGGAAGTTCATGACAGCACCAGAAATCGAGTGTACACTCTGAAGTGGAATTTCAGATGCCTGATCAAAGAGATAATTACGAGAGACTGACTGCAAGAAAAACAAGAGATGGAAGCGGCAATACCAATTCAAGACCCCACCAGTCTTCAGAGTGATCAGCTGGGAGTCAAAATTAGGCTTGAATGTGGTCACGTACAGGTAAGAACCGACATTCGATCAGTTGGCGGAAAGATACCTGGAAACGTTGTTCAAAGACTGAGTGAAGCATTGGTGTATACACATACCTTTGTGATCTGGCAAGATATTTTCCCCAATCGCAAATCCCAAGGTCATTAACTGGGAAGTGATCTGTTCAAACCCGTTTATGATAGTCTCGGGTGTTGGAACTGCTCCTGCCAGAATGCCAGGGCCATCGCCGGGTTGCCCGAGTCCAAAGTCAGGAGAATTGATAAAATCAATGATATGAACGTCATGAATGAATTTCCAGAGTCTTTCTACGGATGAATTGGTGGTAGCCAGAGAAAAGAAGTCCAGTTCGGAATTGCTCACTTCCGACTTATTGGAGAAATAATGTCGGTGGGCTTCAGCGTCTGGGTGTTGGAGACAAACGGCATGTATGGGCCTGACCATTACAGGTGTATCTTTCTGGCCAAGTTCAGCAGTCTCTAACGAGTGTCCACCTGAAGGTGAAAGAGTGCGGAGTTCAGCAATGATGGGATTGGCATATTTGGACTCGACCAGATGGGACTTGATTTGAATAAGCTGTGGCCGTGCCACTGTCTTGGTGACCTTGGGCCTGGTAGCGGTTGGTTGTCCGGTTATTAATCCATGAACAATGAGAGCATATTTCTTTGCTTTTCGCTTGGAAGGTGGTGTGAACTGCATCAAGTGCCGATATCGAGTCTGCTTTTCCTTGAGGTCAGTAGTCGCCATCGTCCCACCAGTCCCAGTGTGGGTCAAAGGATCAGATTTAGAGACAGACGATGGAGGATTGAGAGAGTTCACGAGCTCTGGGGGTGGTGGTTTGGAAAGTCGAGAACGAGTGCTTGGATATACGGAGGGGGAACTTGACCGTGACTGTGAAGAAACCAATTGACCCATGATTTTGAGGTAGAAAGGAGTGGCAGGAGTTTGCTATCAAGGAGGAGCTATTTCCTTGGTATAAATACATGCCTTAACAGCAGAACTGCAAGCATGCTAAGACTGGTGACTAAAGAGCTTGCTAGCGACGCAAGAAAAAGATGAACCCAGTCCAAATTGAGGTTACTGTAAACACATTCCCGGCTCTCCTCATGAGCCAGGTTTATTAATAGAGTATGACCTACCAACTCCCTACAATGCCTATACCTCTTTCCAGCAGCAGATATGAAAGTCACCTGAATAACACCGTAGAACACAGAGAGTATTAGAAAAGCAGACAGGAGCTTATATCATACTTAGTACCCCATGTCATGTCACGCTGATGCTCTGTGACATGCGTGTTATTACCGTGCAATAATGTAAGTATCAAGTTTATCCACTTTGGTCACTTGCTGAATTCGCGAGTAACATTGGCAATGTGGCTTCAACAATAAATGTGTTCGCTCGTCAAATGACTGGCTGATAGGCACCATGTGGCTATGCTAACAGCATCGGATCAGCGCTTGCCGTAAGGCGAATTACTTCAAAGAATAACATCAGCATGGGCACTCACACTCTTACTATATGCATTAGTGAGCCTTCTGGTAATTCGCCATGACCACCTCAAGTACTTTCAAGAGAATTGTCAGGTAAAGGAAACATTTGTGTAGTAAGAGGAAAAGCTGACAGGGTGCATATTTTCGAGGAGGACCACACCAGTGCTATGGACAATACCAATGGGTGAGTTCATGACCCGTTTGCAAATGCATGTGTCAGTATAACTCAAAGCAGGTACTGGTGCGATCAGCATCCTATTTTTTGCCTTTCCATACGGACAGGGCTCACAGACCTTGACAATCCTCAGCCTCATATTTTATTTCCTGAATATCATTCTTTTCCTTCTATTCAACATATCGACAATAGCACAACTCACGATAGAGCCCAAGGCTTTCATTGGCTTGCTCAAGCATCCTAGCTATAGTCTCTTCTTCAGCTGCTACCCCATGGGTGCCACAACAATTCTCAGTGCTTCTGTCAATGTGGTTTACTATCATTACGGCGTCGGTGGGAAAGTCTTCATTTGTTTCTTGTGGATTTCATGGTGGATCAATGTTGCCATTTCATCAACGTGCTTCTGGGGAGGAGCTTACTTAATGTAAGCACTGAACGGTCTCTTTTTCTTTTCAACGTGTCTATTACTTGTTTTGTAGGATTACCCAACATTCGCATTCACTGTCCACTATGACGGCATCATGGATTCTTCCCGTCGTCACATTAGTGGTCGCATCTTCAACAGGTGTCGTGATTGCAGAACCTGTTGGAGAGTTCTCTGTTCACGCAGCACTTGTAACTGTTATCGTTGCTGTGTTCATCCTCACTTTGGGATTATCACTGGCATCAATGATGCTTGCAACTTATGTCTTGAGACTGGTAGTCTATGGTTTCCCTCCAGGACCAAGTGTCTTCTCCGTCTTTCTTCCCCTTGGTGTTTCGGCCCAAGCATCATACTCTGTGTCACTGATTGGGGCCGAACTCCAATCACTTCTTCCACTGCTCTCTTCCCATTCCCCGTTCTTTTCGCTCTCAGTCTCTGGAGACGTCATCTACATTTTCTGCTCGGTTTTTTCGCTCATTCTTTGGTCATGGGCAGTCTTCTGGATCAGCTATGCCCTTCTTGGGCTCGTGCATGTCTTCAGACACACCAAACTCCGATTCAAGCTTACAGCTTGGGGCTTCGTCTTTCCGAACGTAAGTATCTTGTCATTGACGTCCCCATTACTCTTTTGAAGATATTTGAAAGGGTGTCTTTGCCAATGTTACTCTACATCTGGCAGATGTCTTTAATTCAGGGTTTTTCCGAGTACTGGGAGCTATTCACTCAATTCTGACTCTCGTGTTGTGGTGCCACATCTCTTACAATTCTCTTCTCATGATCCCTTCTCTCATTCAAACTCCATTGACCGACATCGACGAAAAGAGTGGAACTGTCAATGGATCCTCTGAACAAACTCAGGGTTCGTCCCGAATATTCCATCCAAGGGATATCTCACTTGATCATACGTACAAAAATGGTTGTAACGATCCTGTGATTGATGGATCACTCGGTCGAAGGATTATCGAGTAGAAAGCAGATAGCCATTCTTGTATCTCCTAAGTTTTGATCCTATCTTTAGAATATAAAAAGTCCAGGTCCCGTTGTAATGTTTAGACAATTTAGTTTATATAGTAGATTACAAGCTTTGTAGCTTACCAGTTCAACCTTCAGTGCCATTGGACTTGTTTGCTATGAGTCCCTTCAACGTTAAAATTTTTGCTCAAAAGGCACCTCTAATGAGTTCGATCGGGCCTGCATGCACAGCCACTGGACTTCACCTCAATTACACATCACATATCCCCACAACCCGACAGTCATCATCGCTTGGTGAGATTCATGCCCGACAGATCCAATCGTGATGGATACCAGCCTCTTTCCCAGAGTGTTGATGACGAGGCTGACGTTGGCCTCCTTGGTACGGGTTCAAGGACACGAACCATGACCTCTTCTACACGTGGTCTGACTCGCAGTCGACCTGGTACTATTGACCTCAAGAAGCTCGACAATGCCTTCAAAAGGTTCGAATTTCCCTTTTCGCTTGTTTTGGAGCTCTGTTACATTGTCTTTCTAGATGGACGGAATCGATTGCCCATAAGGTTAAACGAAAACAAAAGAAGAAACAAGAACATCTCAAGAGACAGATATGGAAGAGTGTCTTTGAGCCCCATGTACGAAGCACTTCAACATCAGATATCATGGTACTTGGTTCCATTTTTTTTTTTACTAAATCCTAGCGCTCAGCACCGGTGTTGGCCAGATTAAGACGTTGGAGCATAAACCTCTTATGACACAAGAAGATTTTGAAGTGTGAGTAATCCCTCTAGTTCTGGGGACATTTCCACCGATGACTGATTGTCTCCGGTCTAGCTCATTGGTACAGTCTGTGAAGAATGCAATCTCAGACGGCATTCATCCCAAGATCATCTCGAAGGGCTCTTCAGGATCATACTTTGCTCGTGCTAAGATTTCCGGAGGACGAGTACAGACTATCGCGTTAGTATACTTATGGTTCATCGATCTCCACTTCATTACGTGTCAATTCTCAGGGTGTTCAAGCCTAAAGACGAGGAGCCCTATGGGCGGCTCAACCCTAAGGTGGGTATGGTATGACAGGATTGGGATACCAAAGAGCTATCGTCCCTGTATTTCAGACGACGAAATGGATTCATCGACAATTTCGATGGATTATTCCCTTCGGTCGTGCTTGTCTGATACCCAATCTAAGGTTCGGAATCATGACCTCACCTCAAGTGACCTTCCTGAATTTTTACAGTTATATCTCAGAAGCTGCCGCATCGCTGCTGGATAGACGACTAGAACTGCATATTGTCCCTCCTACTTACCTTGTTTCGCTGTCTAGCCCCGTGCGTTGAGTTGCTCGCTAAATAGCCATTAATTGATCTGCTTGAAGGCCTTTTTCTACGACTGGCTTGATCGAAGCGCAGCAAAGAAGGGAAAGCCTCTGCCCGAGAAAATTGGGAGCATGCAATATTTCCTGCATGGTTACCTGGGTACGTGTCGACAGGTAGAAGAATGCAGAACTGCTGATATGATGGTAGATGCTTCTGAGTTCCTGAGGAAACATCCTTGGCCCGGTCGGGCCATTGCAGATACATTTGATGACTCAAATCATAGACATGGCAACTTCTCGAAGCGTATCCTAAGTACACTCAACATCATGTGTGGTAAGACGGGCGATGGGGATGAGCTTTATGACGAAGTTGATTATGAGGATGAGAGGGTCTTGTTTGACAACGCAGAGCCGAATGGATCAGAAAGGCCATTCTATTGGACTCAGGGTCTACAGCAAAGCTTCAGAGATGAGCTAGAAAAGTACGTCTATCAGTTTACACTGACTCCTTTGGAAATTGAGTTTGGTCCCTATCAAGGCTGGTTGTACTTGGTAAGATATTTTCCTTTTGGCTCCTCGTCGCCTAATATCATGTAGACTATCTAATGCTCAACACCGATCGAGGAGCGGATAATTACATGATCAAGTACTGCGAAGGAGGCCACGAAAAGCCCCTTGTAGATGTTGCACCAACTCGTTCTGTACGGCTGGAGATGCCTCTCATGAACGAACTGAAAACTACCGACAGTGTATCCTCGAGAAATGATGCAGGCAGTGCTCGTGTCGCCACTGCCTCTCCAGCCCTGTCTGATGGCCCAACAGGAATTGATCATACTCGACGACCCCACATCCATATTGCTGCAATTGATAATTCTCTTTCCTTCCCCCATGAACATCCCCAAGGCTGGCGCTCATATACCTATGGCTGGCTGTATCTTCCAGTCAGTATCATTGGTCGACCATTCAGCGACAAGACAAGAAATCACTTCTTGCCACTCCTCACGTCGAGAGCTTGGTGGGAAGATACAACTTTCCAATTACGGAAACTGTTTGCTGTCGATCCTGATTTTCACCCAAAGATGTTTACAGTGAGGTGCTTTCTGAATTCTCGGACCTGCAGAGCTAACATTAATGCAGCGGCAAATGGCAGTCATTAAGGGTGAGGTGGTATCTTTCAGTTAAACCTCTTTGAGCTTATCGCATCACAGGACAGGCATGGAACATTGTACAGTCACTCAAACACGCCGTAAGCTATCATTCTTCGATTGCTGATCAGACTCGATTCTAACTTCAATATAGGATGAAGGTATAGCTAATCTGTAATTGTGTGTCATGATCTCTAAACTTTTCATAACAGGACCACTGGAGCTGACCCGCCGACAAAAAGTGTTGGTTTGGGACGATGAAATTGAGGTACCTGAGGATCTATTACAAGAAACTGAGGCACCTACAGAACTGGCCGAAGCTGGGGAGAATGGTCCCCCTTCGCCCCGGATATCTATCAATAGTGTTCCTGTTCCACGGAGGACACGAAGTCAGAGCTCAAGGGGCGAATTCCCCCCGCCCATGCAGAGGACCTCAACCGATGCATCTGGTCTGCCTCGTCCTGTACCATTTGCTGCGAAGTTCCAGAGAATTCACCCTGGGACTACTGGTGTCACAGTTCTGGAGCATCTGGAACGATTGGATGCTGTGGAGGCTAGCTTACAACGTTTAGGAGTTGATGAAGTGGAAGTGGATGTTGGAGAGGCTATCCAACCCAAACATCTGCCGCTGGTGCGCGCGAGTAGTAGCGGGAATCGTGACCTTCCTGATGTTTCTTTGGGCTCTGCTCCAAATTCATCGTCACCTTTCTCTCCACCGAGTATTCCCCTCTCAGCAGTACCGGAGGTTGCATCTTCGGCAAGCTCTATCACTGAAGAGGACCTTGTGGCTATGTCTAAATCAACCTCTCATGTAGAAGGGATCAGGCGTTCCTTCGGGCATGAAAGACAAGAGAATGGCGACCCTTTTCATATTGACTGGATCCAACAGACAGGTGAAAATACGAGAAGAGATGTTATTGTGGAGGTCAGCCCTCTGATATTTAAAATTCTTTATCTTCTCTGATTGATTTTCAGCGATTGGAAATGGTGGACAAAAAACCTCTCTGTTCTTGCTGGTAGAGAGGATGGTTTTGGTTCTGGTTGTAGCATTAGTTTGATTAACATCTTCGTTTTCGGATAACGTTTCAGGATTCGTAATGTTTTCGTTTGCTTTTGCTTGACATGACAAGCCATAATAAAGATACACTAAAGATCGCAACCTCATCAGATCAGTCACCTTCAGTCATCAGCCACTGCGCAAAGTCATCCAATCTCTTCTTGTCTGCGTCGTCACCTTCCTCGGTGTCATCCCCTGCTCCGGAACGTTTGAACCGCTGCCGACCGGCGTAGAGATTGGCTTCAATTCGACGCCCATCAAAGAAACGACCATTCATCTTCTGAAGAAACGGTGAAAACCTGGGATTTCACGGTGGTTGAGGTACAAAAGACGTACTACGACACAGGCTTGCGCACTGATTGGGTCTTTGAACTTGACTGTCATAATTCCATCCTTCTCTTTCTAATGAAATTGTAAGGTACCCGAAGAACAGATAGACAAGCACACATACATCGTAAAGCACGACATTAGTAACTTCACCTAATGTTGAACATTCTTCTCGGACATCTTCTTTGAGGTCAAGTAACAACGATGCATCCTTTTCGAGGTCTTCCAACGTGAACATGTGCTTCAAAACGACAACACGGCTGTTCTTATTCATGTCGCGCATATGATCGTCATCCGCCTTTGCAGGTCCAAAGCCATCTTCGTCATCCCACTCTTGAAGTTTCCTATATCATATGTTAGCTATTCGAGTCAAGAAAAAATCAAGTTGAACACACCTTTGCATCTTGCCTATCCGTCTTGTTGCCTTCTTCTTGTCAATCAATTTGCGTGGTTTATCACCTGCTGTTGTTGTGGGATTCTTGTGGGTGAAATCAGCTCTCACCACATGCATCACAGTCGAGGAGTCTCCTAGTCGTAACTCTGCTTCGTCGAGCAGATTGATCGCAAGTGTGACAGAGTCCTCTTTAAAGAACACCACTAGAGCCTCGCCAGCAAATGAACCATCGTCTCGGGCGTACATCTTCACTTTGGGCTCTCCTTCATCATCTTCCTCAATGACACCAAATCGGGAGAAACGATCCACAATCTCATCGACCTCTGCATCCAGAGGAAGACCAGTAACATAAATAGCGGTGTTCTTTGAATTTCGTTCTGCCTGGGATTTGTCATTTCTGCCGCGCTTGGAGGAACTTGCAACAGCATTTCCGACTGTGCTGTATCCTGTATAGTCCTCGGGCTCCTTTCTCTTCCTGTTTTCGCGTTTCAGGACGGGTGCTGCAGGTGTCTTGAGTCACCCAGGACCTGATGTTAGATTTCCAAACCCGATCTACCCATCATCTCAAGGCACTTGCCTCTTCGTCGACGCCTGTAACTGAGTAAGCTGCTTGCTGCTGCTTGATAAGATCTTCATCTAGCTGATTACAACCTTGTCAGATATTTAGCATAACGAGAGGTGGGGATAAGTTTATACCAGGGATACCCAAGACCCCTTAACACTATCATATTCCATCTCAGTCCCGTCGTCCTCCTCATACCGCCACGAATTAGAGCTCTTGTTGAAGTATGCCCTGGTAAGAAACTAAGCATGCATAGAGACATGCAAGACATGTAAGCAAACCGAGGGTCATCAGCAAAAGCAGCGGCTTGTGCTTCTATAGTTGCTCCTGGGGGTGGCAGGGCAGACATGCTTATTTGCTGTTATTTGACACAGGACCTCTACGCTAGTGCTAGTCCATTACATAATCATACTTTTCTGGATTCAGCATTCCTGTTCCGCAACAAGCAAATTTAGTGCTAAGACACGGAGGACCTAAATAGGGCCCAATGTCAGGGGCGTGTTTACAGGAGCATGTGCCAAAGGAGTAAGGTTTGAGCGATTTGCTGCCTGGTCCTATCAAAACACCATTGGCAATCAATACCATAATCGTAATTTGAGCATGCCTTTTATAGGTATTCAAGAACCTGAGTGTATGATTGTTAAGAAACTTGAGGCATTGTCAGTTAATAGTGTTTTGATCTCAGCAGGAAATCAGATAGTTATTTTGATAGGTGATTATTAGACAGTGCACCAGGATTACTGATTCATCGGCGCAAGCTTCAGAGTCAATGATAAGATTTAAACAATAATTATATTACGTCTATTCAATGGTACAACCTCATGGGGAAATAGGAGTATTCAGCATGAGGCGCATCGGTTGAACGCTTCGGCTCCCAACGTTGGAAAGAGATAGGAAGCGAAGGGGGGAGCTTGTCCTCTGAGTAGACCTGAGTAGCACCGGTGACGGTAGAGATAGCCTGAGATAGGGTCATGGGTTCAGGTTCAGGAGCCTCGATGGGGACTTCACTGGTATGCGCATCCGGTGCAGTAACACTGGGGTTTAATACGTCAAGTTCTTTTCCTTGGCATTGAAGATGAGAAAACCCGAGGACATACGTTGGTGCTCCAAAATGCTCAATCAACAATTCAGAAAGTTGGTTCTGAGTGATCAGGGATGGTTGAGGATAAGCACGACGAACATCTCGCTTCCAGTACGGGTTCTGTGCCGGGTCGGAGGCTATATAATGTTCAGAGTATTTAAGAATGCAATCTATATATATGAACCTTTCGTTGCAGGTGTTGAGTAACGCTCTGGACGGGATGCTGGGGGAGGGAATCGGTTAACCCCCTGGAGGGGTAAACCGCTGGATATTTCAGGGTTTATAGCAGTAAGCTCGCCTGTAGTTTGCGTCAGACATTCGAAAACTGGGGAGATAAATGACCGTACGAAACTTTTTCCAGAAACCACCTGAGCTAAGGTGATATAACGTCGATGTTGCTTTCTTGGTGACCATGGGTATACTGAATGGTGGGTGAGGCGTGACCCGCGTGTTACATCTACATTTCATTCTTCACTCGGTGGCTGCTGACACAAACCCCCTCGACATGTGTCGCCATTCCGCCTCAAAATGTGGTCATACAATGTCTCACTCTGATTTTATACACCCTGAAAAGTTGAATCTACCACAATGTTTTGCCGTAATTGAGGAGCATCTACATACTACGGCCTGCCAGTCTTGGAAATATACAAGAGATCCTGCGGAGGATTTAAAAGGGGTGGATTTAGGATGAAAAATCGGCTTAGGATGCTACGATCGCGTCATCCTTGTTAAATCGCTACCGGGAAATAAGTGCTGGCCTGCCTCTTATTTGACAATCCTCCTCGTTCTTTCCTTCCCCATTCTATCTATCACACTGATGAGTACTACATTCACTCACCCACCGCACCCTTCAAAATTTCCACTCCAACCTGCTACAAGACTGTACCCTGTTGTAACTACCTCGAAGAAGTGCAGCCCTCATGAGGTTCCAAACTTTGTCTCGAAAAGCCTTAGAGAATGTACTTCACCTGTGCTATACCTGCCACCACTTCTATCGTCTCTGCCAGAGAAAATGGATCTTCGACCACAGGAATCATTAGCAGATCCCGAACTTCCACCGTTGGCCACCGCAACCCGCCTTCCAAATATCGACCCGGCATCACTATCACTCCACAAGGCCCTTCACCACTTCAGACCCCTCACCACTGACTATGCTATTACTCCATACCCAGAAGCATTCAATTGGGAAGAGCTATTGTTACCAAAAATGGATGACCGTGACTGGTATTGCGTTGCTTTTCGGAGTAGACGAAAGGCAGGGAGTAATGGTGACTGTAGGTTTTGTCCTCTTCTCTATACGTTGTCACCCTCATTTCTTTGGTCAAGCGCTCTATGCAGCTGACAAACTAGCGCATGAAGAGGCTATTCGTAACGGAGGTGTAAGTTAAGTCTTTAAATCCCACAAGCAAATGCTTATGTAGATTGCCAGCTTATCATGTATTGGTATGGAATACCCCATCCCGAAACAGGGATGAACCTTGCAACTTGCATTTGGCAAAGTCGTGAGCACGCTATCGCTGCTAACTCTCAGCCATATCACCTCCAAGCCATGAGACTTGCAGCAGAATATTATGAGGTGTATGAACTTGAGCGTTACCGTCTCTTGAAGCAAAAGGGTGATAGGCATGTTACCGTGGAAATGTACACAGGGGGCCAAGTTGGATGGTGAGACTGTTTGACCAGAAATATGATACAGATTTGCAATCCTTTCTTAATACCTGCTAGTATTGATACTAGATATCTGATCTGCCTAGTCTGTGAACATTTAGACCCGCTAATCAGACCATGACTCGATACTGTCTCGAGATTGTTGTTGAGCATGAAGTATGTCAAGATTTCCGATGTCAGAGCTCGACTCTTTGAGAGGAGATACGTATATACCCTCAATGGGAGCGAAGGCTTTCTGAATTGGCGCAAGATTCTTGTGTGATGTCGCCTGGAAGCAAAAGCGATCCTCGTCGGACGAGGGAGACTTGCAACCTTCATGCAGGTCGGCCCTTAAGCCCACAAAAAGCTCAGGTCCAGCAT
>Ga0153918_1001059_pt1 | contig 11516 bp, 14 predicted proteins | sample TSFL002MetaG_FD_104687 | JGI IMG/M metagenome (GOLD analysis project Ga0153918, IMG submission 104687) | Attine ant fungus gardens microbial communities from Florida, USA - TSFL002 MetaG | ecosystem: Host-associated > Fungi > Mycelium > Unclassified | place: USA: Florida, Paynes Creek Historic... | reverse complement strand
GAAAGTCGCCGCTACAATAAGGGAAAGTATCCCGTAAATAAGCTTCAATGGCATTATAATCTACTCTACCATAATTTCCGGCGTCAGTGAACAGGTCAATATCTACGGACATGCGATGACCCAGGTACAAGCTGAGCGCCGTGCCCCCTACCAATCTGTGGGTTTTCAGAACTTCTGCCTCCATCAAGTTCAGCAGTGTTTTTTTGAGTTGTCCCGATACGGCATTCCAGTAAAGCATCAGCCGGCTTTTTGTCGTAAAAATGAAGGTAACGGACGCGGAGGACGCTGATCCGTCAAAGCTAAATTGACCTGATCATTACCATAAAACCGCCTTACCTCAGCCTGTTCCTGTTCATTCCCACGTTCGAAAACACGCCGGATCACGGCACCTTTTTGCTGCTGCCAGTCGATCCTGTCAAAATCGGTATCCCAGAAAAGAATACGGCGTAGCTTGGAAAAATCGGGATGGCTCGACCTGGTGATTTTAAGTTTGATGAGTCGGGTGTCATAAATGGCCTGCAGGATCGCCATCGTACTCTCTTCCAGTCCCAGTCCCTGATCGATTTTCAATGCGGTCTCCGGTGTCATTTTCCGTTTGCCTTTGATAATGGCGTTTAAGGTTTGGGCCGGCAGATCGATCGTATGGGCAAAGGCTGCCTGCTTCAGTTTTCTTTGTTTTAACTGCTGGTCCAGAACGGTGCCCGGACTGGTGCCTTTATACGTTTCAATTAACTCGTCCATATTCAAAAATAAACAGATTTGTTTATAAATACAAGGCATGTTTTCTTGATAAGACCGGTTTTACTTTCTGACTTGTTCCGTAAATAGATATTTTTCATATTTAGCTAATGACATTAAATGAGTTCAATCTGCTGAGCCCCAAAGAAAAGGAAGTGGCTGTGATGAAGGGTGTTTTCCTGGAACGGCGCTACGAGGCCGGGCAAACCGTCGCTTTGTACAGCGTAGGCAATTTCTTTGCGGAACTCTGGTACGACAGTACGATCAACGAAGTAACGATGTTATATGGGTTTCGTTCACCGGAGCGCCTGCTGCCGTACCTGAGCCGGCTTCGTTTCGACTGGCAAATACCTTGATGCATCTTTTTGCCTGAAAACAAAAAGTCATTGGCGCCCCTGCCCTGTTTTTAGCGACAATGCCCGTGGAACTGTTGATTAACATAATGTAACGATCCCGGTCTTGAAAAAACTTTGGATATATTCCGATTCATGCTCAAAAGTTTTAAAATTCGTAATGAGTCATGAGGGCTACGGCAAACGAACCTGATGTGGTAGATTGTATTTAGCTTACCGTGCGTGCGGATAAATGCAGCGCCCGGAAAATAGTTGGCTTTTTGTAAATGTAACGTTCAAAACAGGCCTGTAGTGCGCTTGAAAAAATATACTTTGATCCGCTGTTTTTTGAAGATCTTGTAGTTTATTTTCGAAAAAACATCAGTTCTAAAGAAAATAAATATGGAGTTTAACCCCACTAATCGTATTGTACAGCTTTGTCTGCAGGGCATGAAACATGAAGAAACCGGCGATCCGGACGCGGCTATTAAGCTATTTATGCAGGCCTGGCACGAAGCGACCGACGACTTTGAAAAGTTTCTGGCTGCCTGGCATGTAGCGCGTCGACAGGCAAATGCGGCCGGTCAGGTAAGCTGGTATGAGACCGCCTTACAATTGGCGGTAAAAATGAACAACGACGCGGTGAAGGCCGCCTTGCCTTCGCTGCACGGGAAGATGGCCCAATGTTATCAAGCTTTGGGCGACTTTGATAATGAAAACAAGCATGGCCAGTTAGCAAGCGCGGCTGTATCTCAGCCGTTCGACAAAGGCCCTTTTTATCATGGGACCAAAGCGGACCTAAAGGTCGGCGACAAGTTAACGGCTGGTCGTTTGTCGAACTACCATTCCGAACTTATCATGAACCACATTTATTTTACTGCGTTGACCGCTGGGGCGGGGCTCGCAGCTGCTATGGCCAAAGGCGACGGCCGCCAGCGTGTTTATATCGTTCGACCGACCGGCCCTTTTGAGGACGATCCGAATGTGACTAATAAAAAGTTTCCGGGCAATCCGACCCGTTCCTACCGGACACAGCAGCCTTTAATGATCATCGGCGAGCTTACACAATGGCAGCGGCAAACACCGGAACAATTACGCCAATGGCGTGAAAAACTGACGAATAATAAAGGCGAGATCATCAATTAAGTAATATTGCAGCGGTAACAGAAAGAGCGGATACCGCTTTTAAGTGCTTTGCGTATTTGCCGCCAATAATTTCCATACAAGCCGTAATGGATAAATCACATTCACATCTGCGGCTTTTTTGCAATCTGTAATGTCACGGGTTATCTTGGCAAAACCCATCAATTGCCCAAATCGTCATAAATAGCGGTCAGCAATACGCTGGCCCAAATCTGGATTTATTTTGCGAACGCGTCAGCCCTCCGTTTGCTGAAAACAGGCTTACCTAAATCATATCACTATTAAGCGGATAAGCTTACCAAGCTAAACAATGACCCTCATTCTGATAACTGATGATATCTTGGCAATTAGGTGGTAATGTATCCGGTGGTTTGTTTAACCATCGGATACAGTTGTTGCCGGTCAGGCTACTAATGTAGCGGCTCACATCTGCTGGAAACCGGCTTCCGCACTGATATGGTCCTTGCTGATCTGCCAAATATGAACGGGATCGAATTCACTCTACGGCTAATAAGTATATACTTTACGCACCGTCCCTGTTAACTGCGTACTTCCCGCCGCATAAACAAATAGTAAGCCAGTGCGAAGCAACAGGTCACAGCTGCAAATAAACCGCTGACTTGCGGCCAGACCAGCATCAGGCTTTCTTTGAACGGCAGCGGAGCCGGAATCGCTCCTGCCATTTGCTCCATGGTGAGCGGGCCCAGACTCCGGACGGAAGGCATCAGCAAAGTTGTAACCGTGTCGGTGTAAAGATGATTTGGCGCCAGGCGAAGAAAGTTCAATATCGCGTCATTGTAGCTGATCACCTGTTCCTGCGTCAGCAGTGAAGGATCTGGTAAAAGTGTCCGGATGACCAGATTAACAATAAGTTGATAAAAGATAGTAAAAAACAACCAAACGCCGATAGCGGTAAGTGCGGACGTCGCGGCCTGCCGGAATACCACTGACAACGTGATGGCTAAGCTTAACCAAAAAGCGACATAGACAACAGTTACCACCAGAAATCCGAGTATGCGCAGCAGTTCCTGAGGTTCCATACGTACACCTGTTAACAGCAGCCCGCCGCCGGTCATAAGGAGGATCAGCGCTAAAAATAAACAGCTCACCACAACCAGAGCGCTTACAAATTTGGCCAGCAGGATATTGTCACGGTATACTGGCTGAGCGAGCAGTCGCGTGAGGGTCCCGCTGTTTTTTTCCGCATTGATCGCATCGAAGCCCAGGCTGATACCGAGCAGTGGTGCCAGAAAACTTAAAAATATATGAAATGACGGGATGGAATTGTCCGTTGTGGTCAGCAGTTTAAGATATAAAAAGGTATGATCAGGATCGTTTGTATTGCCGATCGCTGATTTGAGATTTCGCATCGAGACATAGAGCGAAGCGACATACGTTAGTACGATCAGCCCGATGAGTACGGCAAAACGCCAGCTGCGGATATGGTCTGCTATCTCTTTATGAACCATCATGCTGAAAGGCCCTGATCCAGTGCGTTTTTTATTGCTTGCCGGATTCAAAATATTTTTGATAGATATCTTCAAGTCCATAATTTTTTTGATTGACACGGATGATATTCAAACCTTTTTCTACCAGGAAGCGAACCAATTCTGGCGTCATGTTCCTTTTGCTGGTAAACTCGATTTCGTTTTCTTGTACTGAGATGTGCTCGATCGCTTCCCAGGTTTTCAATAAGGGGTCGAGCGACCAGGGCTGTGTTAGCGCTTCTTCGACGGCAATGACCGTTACATACTCTTCTTTTCCAAATAACTGCCCGGATAATTGTTCCATGTCCCCTTCCGCCAGGAGTTTGCCCTCCACGAAAATGCCGACCCGGTCACATACCTGCTGGACATGATGCAAATGATGTGAGGACAACAGAACAGTAAGTCCCTGCTCGCGGCTGAGCTGCCTGATCAGCACCAGGAAATCTTTAACACCTGCCGGATCGATGCCAAGGGTTGGCTCGTCGAGGATAATGACCTCGGGGTTCTTGATCAATACATCGGCCAGGCCAAGGCGCTGTTTCATGCCTCTTGAAAAGGCGCCGGTCTTTTTATGGCTTTCATTAGCCAATCCAACCGTTTCGAGCGTTTTAACGGCACGCGCCTGCAACTGGTTTTCAGGGATTTGATTTAGACGGCCGATATAAAGCAGATTGTCCAGCGCGCTCATGTTATCATAAAAGCCGACGCTGTCCGGCATGTAACCAACCTTCCGCTTAACCTCGATCGGGCTGCGCGTGGCGTTGTGGCCGCAAACCCAGGCCGTTCCTCGGGTAGGCTCCGTCAACCCCAGCATCATCAGGATCGTGGTTGTTTTGCCGGCGCCATTCGGGCCGAGTAACCCGAATATTTCCCCGGGATAGACGTTCAGGCTCAGGTTATCGACTGCTGTTTGTGTGCCATAAAGCTTGCTTAAGCCCTTTAGCTGTATAATAGGATCTTTCATCGGTAAAACGGTGATGGGCGGTTTATCTCCTCCCGTATTTACGAATCAGATAATATACGATGCCGATGGCCATAAAAATCGCGAAGATTCCGATCCAGCCAGAAAGCAAGGAGGTTTTGACGGTGATCCGGTAAGCGATTTGCGCATTGGCACTGCTGGAGGTGGCTGTAAAGTTGGCCGCATAATCGCCGGCGAGCGTTTTGTCAGGTACTTTTAGGGTCGCCGTAATATTAGCTGACGCACCGGGTGCTAACTGCTTGATAGCAGCCGGCTCATAGGCAGCCTCCCAGCCTGTTGGCAGTTGACCCGAAAGCTGCAGATCATTCAGCGGGAGCGTTCCGGAATTTTTAATGACTAATTGCAACTGCGTCTGACTACCGGAGGTCACTTCTTCGCTGAGCCTGCCAGTGGGTGTACTAAGGATAACACCATAAGATCCCTTGATCACAGCCTCCAGATTCAAAGACAGTGTATCTGCACTTGACGCCGCTTTTATAGGGATCGCGTATTTTTTAGGCGCGGCATTAGGCGCCGCGTTGATCTCCACGGAGATGTCCTGCGATTTGCCGGCGTCCATGTTGATCGAGGTTAGCTGGACGCCGTCCACTTTAAAGGCGATCATCCAGCCAATTGGCAGACCTGCATTTAAGTCATAAACCTGTGCACTGGTCGATCCATTATGCAGGGTTGTAGTGTAACGGAATGTTTCGTTTGTTGCAGCCTCGATATTGATCAGTTTGGCACTGAAACCGGATCTTCCTGTAAGGCCGGAAGGCGGCTGCTGCGCATCGGCCATAAAGCTGGTGGTCAGGATGATCAAAAAAACAAAAACAGAGTGGCGCAATACGCCTGAGTAAGGGGTAGAGAATTTAAATAACATGATCTAAGAACTAAAACGGTTAAATAATAGCTTTCAAAAAATGCTTTGAAAAACGTTGGTTTTATGTGTTTAAAATTGACGGTCCAAATAAAAAAAGCTTGCTAAAAAGCTGCAATAGCTTTAACACTTTTTAACAATTACGCCATCAGCGATGCCATACGACCGGATCATTTACATTGTTCACCAAGCCCAGTCATCATCATCATGACGGAACAAATAACCGACTGCCGCACATAACAGCAGGATTAACAGTAATTTCATGATCATCATTATTTATCTAAGTTCTTTTGCCGGAATGCTTCCCGCGCGATCAGCTTCATGTTTTCCCCCAGTTCATCCAATTTGCAGCATTTACTGCGGATCTTTTCGGGCAAAGCTTCGACGGTTTCAATAAGATCAATATGAAAATGGCAGGTTTCTTTTAGTTCTATATCCCCTTCAAGACTATCAAAAAGCAAATAAGCCAGATCACGGTCCGCACTCAGTTCAAATTCACCGAAGGGTGCATAGCCGCTCTGAGTTTTCAGGCTGAACAGTAAATAAAAAGGCGTTTCCATGGTGATGTATAACTATAAAGGCCCTTTCGAAAGGGCCTTTATTAAACTTTCTGATATTGACTTATTTGATCTCGATCTGGCGGCGAACTGCTTTCGCTTCTTCGCGTTTGGCAATATTAATCTTCAGCACACCATCGGTGTAAGTGGCTTCGATCTGCTCCGCGTTGGCCGTATCAGGTAGCGTAAACGCACGTACCCACGAGCTATAGCTGTATTCGCGTTTGCTATAGTTCTTTTGGGTTTCATTTTGCTCACTTCGCTGTTCAACTGAAATGTTCAGCACGTTTCGCTCGACGTTAAGTTTAAAATCTTCTTTCTTTAAACCAGGTGCGGCAAGCTCAACGTGGTAATGATCTTCACTTTCACTCACGTTAGCAGCCGGTACACGGCTGGTCATGCGGTCATTAAAAAAGGTGTCGTTAAAAATAGAATCAAAAACGTCATTAAAGCCTGGCAATAATGAAAGGTTATTACGTTTTTCGGGATTTAATTTAACCAATGTCATAGGTCTGTCCTCCTTAATAAATAATGAATGAAACTTATAAATTAATTAAACCGGATAGCTAAGATCAAAGGTTGTGCCAGTGACGGAATACAGTCGCGAGCTGTAATAATTGCAGTCCAAGTGAAAAAATTTCAGCGATCAAATGTCAGATTTTCATGATTTACCGGTCCAGCCTGTCGCATTTCGGCCAAGTGATTCAAGCCGGTCTATGGCACGGACAGCGGCATCCAGGCTTTTATTCAGGAAAGCCGGATCTACCGTAAGGCCGCGCTGTTGCAGGATCTGCAATGTCGTTTTAATGATGGTAAGCGGGGTACGCCATTCATGATGGAATGTTTCGGGTAATATTGGCGCTTGTGTGTTGGTATCCAGTTCACGTTGTATACCAATAAAGTGGCTAATGGAACTATCGGATGATCTGACCGGGGAAATGACCAGTTCATTTAGAAAAGGCGTACCGTCTTTACGGTAATTGCGTAAATTGAGTGTACAATCTAGCCCCTTTCGTAGTGCCTGGCGCAAGGTTTCGAGTTCCGGCTGATCGGTGTCATTGCCTTGCAGAAAGCGGCAGTTACGGCCCAGTATCTCTTCCCGTTGATAACCGGTCAGCCGCTCAAAGGCCGAATTACAAAAGATGATCGGATCATCCGGTTTAGCATGATCTGCTATAATAAAGCTCATGGGAGTCGCTTCCACCGCAGTAGCGACCAGTGAAAGATCGAAAGGAATGTCAGCTGTGATCATGAATTGGGTACTTTTTAACTGTATTTCAAACCCCGAAACTAAAAAAAATGTTTGTTTCGATATTAGCTAACTTTATGCAGATAGCATTAAGCGGCTTGCAAACAGCAGATAATTTGATTAACGCCAACAATACTCTGATAAATATAGCAATTGCCTCGTAGTTGATTTACAGATACTAATTATCGGGCAAAGCAACTTCGTTCACCTTTTCATTGGCTCTGCCATGTAAAAAATTGCGAACCGTATGATATAACAAGGAAAGATCAAATGGCTTTTTTAAGTAACCATCAAAGCCTAATTGATGATATTCTTCGCCAATATTGTTATCACAACTAACAGCGATGAGTGGCAGGCTTGGGTAGTGTGCCTTGATCCAATGTGTTATCGGTTTATCCGCATCGCGTCCCAGGCGGCAATCCAGTAAAACCAGCCTTGCATGTTGTCGCCTGATGATTTCAAGTACATTCTCGTACTCATCAGGCAGGCTGAAAACCCGGTAACCCTTCATCTGTAATGCTACGGTTAAAACCTCTAAGGTAGCCAAATCCGTTTCTTTTACCAAAATCGTTTCCATGATCGCTTTATTAAGCCTATATAAAACAGAAATCTGATGGATATTCGATAGTTAGGGGAAAGCAAAAAAATATCGTTGTAGCTAAGAAAACACAATCTGTAAATAGAACGCTTTAAATCAAAAAAACGTATTTTGCCGGCGGCAGCTATCCTTTGTCATAATTATACAACCACCATTTGCATGGCCAGTAAATCGGCAATTTGAATATCGAGTACCAGGCAGATATGCAAGAGTTGTTCGAGCGTCAACTTGACGTCGCCCTGTTCAATCAAACGATAACGATTCTGCGCTATGTGCATTTGACCAGCCATGAAAGCTTGGGAATAACCAAATTGCTTACGTCTTTGACGGATAATACTGGTAATAAGCTGAACTTGTCGCTGTGACATATGATACTTTCTTCGTTTTATTAAGATATACGCAAAAATTTGCTCTAAAGTTACATCTGGGATAAACCAATAAAGCACTCGTCAAATGACCTTTTTGAACAGTCAAAATCTAAGACCGAGTGTGCTCAACATTCCTCCCGATCCTTGTTATCCAAACCACGAGAACAGCACATATCGTGTTGATTTAAGATGATGAGGATGAATTCAACAACGTTAAAAGGTTTGCTGGGACAGGTGACGGCAATACAAAAAGTGTAACAACCATCTGTGCTTTCATCCGAAATGTACAGGTCCCAATATCGATTCAGCCATTTTTTTTTGCCATTTCCCGGTGAACACTGATCATCAGCAGCACGCCACAAAAAACCAGGGCAAAGCCTGCCAGGTGCAGCCATTCAAATTTTTCAGGCAACAATACATAAGATAACAGCAGGGCGCTGACGGGCATAATCCCCATAAAAGAAGCGGCGATACTCCCCTCTACCTGGCTCACACCTTTGTACCAGAGCACTGAGCCCAGGCCCATTGTGATCAGACCGTAAGCCGCCAGGTATCCCCAGTCTGCCGGAGTAACGTTATTCAGGTCCAGCTGCGGATATTGCCAGATAACCATGGGTATAAAACAGATGACCGCAATTAGCGCTGAAAGACCGGATATTTCTTCTGCCGGGTAATTTTTGGTTAACGCTTTACCCATCAAGGTATAGCTGGCTTCGCAGCAAACGGCGGCGAAAACCAGTAAGATACCCATCCAGACATGTTGATTTTCCTGTTGCCTGCCATTTCCCCATTGTAAAAACAGGACACCAGCCAATGCTAAAACGAGCGCCAGTATTTTTTTCCAGGTGATTTCATCCTTGAAAAAAAGTATTGAAAGCGCCGCGGTCACCGCAGGAGTAGTGCTCATGACGATGCTGCCGGTTACGCCGCTGGCTAGTTTCATACCGTAAAGCATAAAAGCTGTAAAGCCCAGCACGCCGAAAATCGCAATACCCAGCAGCAACCAACGGTCGCGCCCTTTATAATTTTTAAAATTGGATAGTTTGATAAAGGGAAGCAATACAAGGAATGCGAGCAGCACACGAAGACCGCCGGCAATAAAAACCGGGAAGGCTTTGGTTACCAATTTACTGAGCGGGGTGGCGCTGCCGAAAAGCGCCATACCCAACAAAAGCATCAGGTAAATCTTAGCTGATGTTTTTTTTGCCGTCATGATCATTACAACGGCAACAGTGACTGAAGGTTTTATTGGGCTATTAGCTTACGGGTAACACGACCAATGCTCAGGCCTTGCACCAGGATAGAAAATAAAACAATAATATAAGTGATGATCACAAAAGTATCACGGTACATACCACTACCTAAAGATAAAGCCAAAGCGATAGACAAACCGCCTTTTAATCCGCCCCAGGTGAGAATAGCGATCGCATTTTTTTCAAAAGGCGTTTTTTTATTTAATAAGCTAACCGGCAGTGCTACCGAAACCCAACGCGATACGAGCATGACCGGAATAGCCATCAGACCAATTACAAGTGTCACCGCTTCGATCTTGAGCATCAATAACTCCAGCCCGACGAGCATAAACAAGATAGCATTGAGAATCTCATCGATCAGTTCCCAGAATTTCCCCAGATAATCCCAGCTAATTTCCGACAAGCCTTCGCGGCGGGTTTTGTTACCAGTGATCAACCCGGCTACCACCATGGCCAGGGGCCCGGAAATATGCAGATGGCCTGCAAGCCAGTAACCGCCGGTAACAATAGCCAGCGTGATCAGCACCTCCACCTTATAATCATCAACAGTGCGCAGCAGCAGAAAGCCTGAATAACCTAACAGTGCGCCGAAAGCCAGTCCGCCGCCCGCTTCGCGCAGAAAGAGCTCTCCAAACCCCAGGGCAGAAAAGCTGCCCGTACGCGCAATCTCAGTCATGGTGACAAACAGCACCACACCAACACCGTCATTAAAGAGCGACTCGCCGGATATTTTCAGTTCCAGCGAAGCAGGTATCTTCGCTTCTTTAAGGATGCTCAGCACGGCTACCGGATCGGTAGGCGAGATCACCGTACCGAAGATCAGGCAATAGATCAGCGGCACCGGATGCTTCAGCCAGCCAAAGATCAGCCAGGTTAACACACCTACAAGTGCAGCGGAAATAATAGTCCCGAATAGTGCTAAAACCGTAACCGGCAGGCGCTCTTTAGCTAATTGTTTTCCATCCAGATGTATAGCCCCGGCAAACAGCAGGAAACTCAGCAGGAAATTGAGTAAAACTTCGCGAAAATCAACTGTGCTGATCATGCTGGCCAAATGGTTACCCAAAGCAAAACCGAGGCTGCGCGCCAATACCAACAACAATGAAAAACCAAGTGAAAGTACCGTTATACCAATTGCAGCGGGCCATTTCAGCACACGGTGGTTCAGGTAGCCGAAGCCAGCGGCCAACAAGATCGTCAACGCAACAAGATCATTCACATTCATTGCTTGCTAAGTTAAGCTTACTTTGCATTTATTGTCAGGTAATTGTGCAGGAAAGAATGACGTTAGGGACCATTCCTGAAGTTTTCTTATATTTGCCGGATGCTGAAGCGATGGCGATATCTTCTCCTGGCGGCATTGCTGATTCAAGGACTTATCTGCATTTTACCGCGATCTGCACGAGCTTTCGGGTTTCGCTGTGCGACGAACGCTGCTGATAAGTTAAAATATCATGCCTGCTCTTCGGGTGCGCGTAAACAAACTTCAGCACCTTGTTCCAGCCTCAAAACGCGTTTTCTGCTCAGTCGTGACGCTTCTCTGAACAGTTTTTTGCCTCCCACTCAATTTTCAAATCATTTATCGGGGTTAAACATAACGCTTGGCAGGCATCGGTTATGGAACAACAAAGGCTTCCTCCCACCACTCTATCATTATCTTTTCCGGTTTAATCCTTTCTGACAGCTTCCATTTATACTTTATGGCCTAACCCTGGGCAAATTATTGCCATTGATGGCCATTCTTATGATGTCTGCCGGATATTTACCGCAGACGGCTAATTATTTTATCTGCGATGGAACGCTAACTCAACCGCATCCATCGCTCATTCTGCTATTATGGAAAAAAGACTATTTATTGTAGCCAACCGGCTACCGCTTACCGTTGAACTGCTAGACGGCCAGCCGCAATGCCGCCAATCGTCTGGCGGACTGATATCTGCAGTAAACGCT
>Ga0153918_1001058_pt1 | contig 11531 bp, 9 predicted proteins | sample TSFL002MetaG_FD_104687 | JGI IMG/M metagenome (GOLD analysis project Ga0153918, IMG submission 104687) | Attine ant fungus gardens microbial communities from Florida, USA - TSFL002 MetaG | ecosystem: Host-associated > Fungi > Mycelium > Unclassified | place: USA: Florida, Paynes Creek Historic... | reverse complement strand
GCGCCGGCGCTGATGGCCTGGCTGAACTCGCCCGAGCACCGCCTGTTCCACCAGGTGTGGCATGCCACCCGGGACAAGTGGCACCGCCTGGACGACGGCAAGCGCGATGCCCTGCGCGGTGCCGGCTGGCAACCCGGCCCGCGTGACGCTGAGCGTGGCGCGCGTGGGCGGCGCAAGCACCTCAATGGCTCCGGCGAGGACTTCTTCTTCATGCACCGGCACATGCTGGGGCACGCCCGCGGCCTGCAACCTGACCTGCCGAACTGGACGCAATTGCCGCTGCCGTCACCGCAACTGGAATACGACCGTTTGGGGTTCATCCGTTACCAGGAAAACCATGACGGCAACTCGGTGCCGCCGGCCTGGGTCGCGGCAGATGATGAAGAACTGAGCCAATGGCTGCATGGCATCAAGGCGGCGGAAACGTTTTTCAGCAACTTCCAGGTCTGGGAGTCGCAATACCAGGACCCGGACTACCTCAGCCGCCTGACGCTGGGGCAGTTCGGTTCGGAAGTGGAACTGAATATTCACGACTGGCTGCACATGCGCTGGGCCACGGTCACCCGCGACCCCTCAAACGGCGCGCCGGTGATGGGTGATCGCAACCAGACGGACTATGCGGCGCGGTGGTTCCGGGAGGAAAACGACTTCCTCGGCGACCCGTTCTCGTCCCACGTCAACCCGGTGTTCTGGCGTTTCCATGGCTGGATCGACGACCGTATCGAGGACTGGTACCGGGCCCACGAGCGCGCCCACCCGGGGGAGGTGCAGCGTCGCGAGGTCAATGGTGTGTCGTGGTTTGCGCCGGGGCGCTGGGTGCAGGTTGGCGACCCTTGGCTGGGGCCGATGACCCATGGCTGCGGGGGGATTTCCGATGCCGGGGGTGGGGCGGGGGAAATGGAGGTGGAGGCGATGAAGCTGGCGTTGCGCATTGCCTTCAGTGGTGAGCGTGAGGTTGGCGAGTTGTTGCGGCGTACGCCGCGCAGGCCTTGGTATGCGCGGCATATGAAGTTGCCGGAGGTGGCGGTTTAGGCTGCGTGTTGGCTTGCAGGTGTTCGCCGTGACAGGCGCAGATGCTCTAATGGCGAACACCTGCCAGCCCTCACACACCTCACGCCCTTATTTACAATTCCCCGCCTTGCGATACCCCGCCGCCTGCGCCTCGGCCTCACTGCCAAACGCCACCTGGTTCTTCTGCGACACCTGGCTATACCCCGGGCAACCGCTGGCCAGGTGATACACATGGCTATTGCGGTTGCCCAGCACCGCACCGCCAGCCGCCGTGCTGGCCAGCGTCGGCTTGGCCGCTTCTTTCACCGCCGTCGCCGGCACCGCAGCCGCGCCTTGCGGGGTATACCCCAGCGCCCACTTGCGCTCACCGGTCACGAACGGGTTGTTGTGCCCCATGATCGCGGCAATGCGCTGGTCGCGCTGCTTTTCCCATGCCGTCACCGGGTGCTGCTTGTCCCAGGCCATCAGCACTTGCTGCTGCTGGCGCGACATGCTCAGCTTGTAGCGATCGAACATGTAGAACGTGGTGCGTGCCACCAGCCCCTTCACTTCGTCGCGTGGCTCGGCGGTTTTCTGCTGGAAGTCGATCCTGGTGGTGCACTGGCCGTACTGCGGCGCAACGCCAGAGACCATGCCGTAGTTGAAGTTGCTGCGGTCTCCGTTCACTTCGCCCACGGACGGGTAGAGGTTGAACAGGTCCGCCTCCATGGCGCGGAAGGTCGGGTCGCTGTCGACGCACTGCTCGCGCCCGCCGTTCTGCCAGCACTGGCGCTGGTGGCCGAAGGTCCAGGCCGGGACGATGTGCTCCCACTCGGTACGCTCGGCGCGGGTCTGCAGCTTGCGGGTTTCATAACCACAGGATTTCAGGTCGACCCGGCCGCCGGACTTGCCCACCCAGGTCCACTTGCAGCCACAGTACAGCTCGCCCATGGCGCTGTTGCCCTGGTCCTGGTAGATCTTCTGTTTGGCAACCACCTTGGCTTCGGTGAAGGTGGCGGGTGGGGTGGCGAAGGCGGCAGGGATGGCAGCGAAGGCGAGGGCGACGGCGCAAAGCAGTTTCTTCATGAAAATACGTCTTAGGCTTACAAAAAGACGCGATTATACGGCTTGCGCCATTTGATAGAAGAGATGAAAGGCTTGCACTTGAGCGCTGCGGCGCTATCGTTTGCGGGTCATGATCTAGTCGAGCGCGTTGTCATGCAAATCGCCCCGTCACCTCTCAACGAGGCAGCCCGCCTGTGTTTCCTCGAGAGCCTGAACATTCTCGATACCCCGGCCGAGGAAACCTTCGACCGCATTACCCGGTTGGCCAGTGTGCTGCTCGCGGTGCCTATGGCCCTGGTGTCGCTGGTCGACATGAACCGCCAGTGGTTCAAGTCGCGCCAGGGCATCGATGTCGCCGAGACCACGCGCGATGTGGCGTTCTGTGCCCATGCCCTGCATGCCGAAGACATCCTGGTGATCCCGGATGCCAGCGCCGACCCGCGTTTCGAAAACAACCCGCTGGTGACCGGTGGGCCGTGCATCCGCTTCTACGCCGGTGTGCCGCTGCGCTTTGCCGGCGAGCTGACGGTGGGGACGCTTTGCGTGCTGGACTCGCGGCCCCGCCAGGTGTCGGATACCGAACTGGCGCACCTGCGCGACCTCGCGCGGATCGTCGAGCGCGAGATGTTGCACCGCAGCCTGGCCATCGACTCGGGCAGCGCAGTGCAGCAGGCGGAGCAGGGCGCCCTGGCATCTTCCGAGGCGCGTTTTCAACGGGTGTTCGACAACAGCCCGACGAGCAAGGCGCTGGTGGGCCTTGACGGGCGCATCCTCGAGCCCAACCGGGAATTCTGCCAGTTGCTGGGCAGGGCCAGGGAGTGGCTGGTGCTGACCCGGTTGGGCGAGCTGATCGACCCTCAGGACCTGGCCAAGCTGGACGAGCCCTGGCAGCAGATCGTTGCCGGCGAGCAGGATTCTCTGGTCATCGAGGTACGGCTGATGACCCCCGGCAATGCCGCACTGTGGAGCGAGCTGAGCGTGTCGGCGCTGCGCAACGAGCGCGGCGTCACCGAGCAATTGGTGGTGTTCGTGCGCGACATCAGCGAGCGCAGGCGCCGCCAGCAGCAACTGCAACGCTACCAGGCGACCCTGGAACAGCAGGTGGCGCAGCGCACCGAAGAGCTGGCCCGCAGCCAGGAAACCCTGCAAGCCATCGCCGACAATATCCCGGTGCTGATCGCGCATATCGGCACCCACCTCGAATACCGCTTCAACAATGCCGTGTACCGGCAGATCTTCGGCGTCGAGCCGACCCAGCTCAAGGGTCGCAAGGTGCAGGATGTGCTGCCGGCGGATGTGTATCAGCAGCTGTTGCCTTGCTTCCAGAAAGCGCTGGCCGGCGAGCGGGTGGAGGCTGACAACGTGCGTTACAGCCTCGACGACCCGCGGATCTGGCACGCGACGTACGTGCCCGATATCCGCAACGGCAAGGTCGAGGGCTTTTTCGTCATGTCGCTGGATGTGACCGAACGCAAGCGCAAGGAAAAGACCCTGCTCGACCAGGCCACGCTCGACCCGCTGACCGGGCTCCCCAACCGCGCGGCATTGCATGAGGAACTGGACTTCGCCTTGAAACAGCGGACGGCGTTTGCCTTGTTCTTCATCGACCTGGATGGCTTCAAGCAAGTCAACGACCAGCATGGCCACGAAGCGGGCGATGCGGTGCTGCAGACTGCTGCGGGGCGCATGCTGGCGGCCATGCGCGCTGATGACACGGTGGCCAGGCTGGCCGGTGACGAGTTCGTGGTCATCGCCCAGGCCGTGACCAACCAGGCGTCAGCCCGTGATATCGCGGGCAAACTGTGTGATGTGCTGTCGGCACCGATCGCGGTGGAAGGGGCTGAGGTGGCCGTCGGCGCCAGCATTGGCGTGTACCTCAACCATTCCGGGCATGACCCGCAAACGGCCGAAGATGCCCTGGCGCTCGCCGACAAGGCCATGTACGAGGCCAAGCGCGGCGGGCGCAACCGCTTCAGCATGGTGCCCGACCGCTAGTAGCCCCAATGCTGCAGCGCCCATAACCCGCCCATGCCCACCGCCAGGGTCAGCAGTGTGCTGCGCGTGCGCCAGGCGACCAGCCCGGCCACGATCGCGGCCGGTATCTGCGGGTTGCCCCAGTCGATCCCGGGCTGGCCGGCCTTGAACACCACGGCCGGCAGCACCAGCGCGGCCAACACACTGGCCGGCACATACACCAGCGCGCGGCGTAACATCGGCGGAATACGCAACGTCCCGTAGAACTCGATGAACGACAGCCGTATCGCAAAGGTGCCCAGGCCAATCAGGGCAAAGGTGATCCATGGGTTGATGTCGGTCATGGCGCCTCCGTTGCCACGGCTGCGCCCTTGCGCAGCTGTTCGATGCACAGCCCACTGGCCACACCGCCCAGCGAAGCGACCAGCAAGCCCAGGTTGTAGGGCAGGTCGTGGGCCAGGACGGCAAGCGCGCCGCCGACCACCGCTGCGCCCAGCATTGCCGGGTTACGGATGCCCGGCACCAGCAGTGCCAGGAACGACAGTGGAATGGCAAAGCCAAGTGACCAGGACTCCGGAATGCCGGTCCCCAGGTACACACCCGCCAGCACCGCCAGGTTCCAGCCGAGCCACATCGGCACGGCGGTGCCCAGGTAGTACGGGAAAGCGAATCGGCCGAGGTCGCCAGCGCCGAACTTCAGGCTGCACAGGGCGAATGCCTGGTCGGATAACAGGTAGGACAGTGGCCAGGTCTTGCGCCGTGGCAGGCCGCTCAGATGCGGGGCCAGGGCTGCGCTGTACATCAGGAAGCGCAGGTTGATCACCAACGCGGTGGCCACCATGGTCAGCGGTAGCGCGCCGCTCTGCATCAGCTGCAGCACCACCATTTGCGCGGAGCCGGAATAGAACAGCAGGGTCATGCCCATCGCTTCGAACGGGGACATGCCCATACCGATGGCAGTGACCCCGGTAATCAGGCCGAACGGCAACATGCCGGTGGTCAGCGGTAGAACGGCGCGAACTCCGTCGTTGAAAGCGTGCATCCCGCTTTTGTAGTGCATGAGGGTTCCTTGAAGGTTCATCAGCCATGCCGGCGCGCAAGTGGAAATACAATGCCCGTGCTATTCCAGTGGTCAGCCGCGCGGCATATGCTTGGCTGTCTGAGAAGCACGTTGCCGTATGCGGCAAACACAAGCACTGTCGGCAGCACCTTGTTCGGGGCGCAGTTGCTGGACATCAGGGAGAGCGTCCATGAATCAGGAAGCACAGCCGGCTCCGGCCGGTTTCAGTGAACAGCAGATCGCCACGCTGTTCAACTTGATCAGCGATGGGATCTGGGACTGGAATGCCAATACCGGTTACGTCTATCGCAACCCCGGCTGGTACGCGATGCTCGGTTACCCAAGCCATTCCAAGGCCAACACCGTGCTGACCTGGGAAAGCATCATCCATCCTGAAGACTATCCACGCGTGATGGCGCACTTCGAAGCCTACATCAACCGGCGCACTGAGCACTATCTCATCGAGTACCGTTGCCGTTGCGGCGACGGCAGCTACCTGTGGGTGGAAGACAGTGGCCATATCATCGATCGCAACGAGGACGGCTCGGTGGCGCGCATGCTCGGTGCGCACCGCAATATCGATGCTGGCAAGCGCCTGGTGGCGCAGCTGGAGCAGAGAAACCTCTCGCTGGAAGCCCAGGTGGCCGAGCGCACCCGCGAGCTGTCATGGGTCAACCAGCAGCTGCAGCGCCAGCTGGACGAGAACCGCATCCTGGCCGAGCGCGACGCGCTGACGCGGCTGGCCAACCGCTACCGGCTGGAAAAGACCTTGCAGGATGAGTGCGAGCGGGCCAGGCGCTTCCGCCAGCCGCTGTCGCTGATTGCCATGGACCTGGATGATTTCAAGCCGATCAATGATCGCCATGGCCACGCCCGCGGTGACGCGGCACTGATCCAGGTGGCGGACAACCTGCGTACCTGCCTGCGCGAGCCCGACCTGCTGGCGCGCTGGGGCGGCGACGAGTTCGTCATGGTGCTGCCGCAGACCACCTTGGGTGATGCGCTCGACCTTGCGGGGCAGTTGCGCCGGGTGATGGAACGAATGGAGCCGGTGGGCGACTGCCGCCTGACCATGAGCTATGGCGTGGTGCAGTGGCAGGCAGGAGAGGGTCAAGAGGATTTGCTGGCCCGGGCCGATCAGGCCTTGTACCGGGCGAAGGGCTCGGGCAAGGACGCCATTTGCGATTGAAGCGCTTTGCACGCGGATGTGATACCGGCAAGCGCTGCTGGGGCGCATCCTGATCGCCGGTACGCGCGCGGCTTAAAGTTTCCTGTCAGCATGCCGACTCATAGGTCACTGGGTACGGGCAATGCATCCGTATCGCCAATGGTTGAAGTTCCTGCCCGCAGCGGCAGGGTGCGTCGCCTTGCGTCCACTTCAATTCATGCGCCGCTGCCGGTCGACGCAACCCGCAGTGGGCATTGGTCTCAAAGAGTTCTGAAGGGGCAAGTATGAATCTTTACGTCAACCAGGTGAAAAACAAGCCGGACTACCGGGGTGCGCTGTTCAAGGGCGATATCTTCCTCGAGACCGGCCTTGGCAATGCACACCAGCTGTGCGCCCTGGCCCGGCAGAGCATCACTGCCGCTTTCGATGGTGAAACCGATCACCAGTCGCTGCACAAGATGATGCCGGTGGAGACCTTCGTCGAGCGCGTCACCGCACTCAAGCGCCAGTTCACCAATGGCCCTGAAGCCAAGGCACTGATCCGCGATTTCATCCGCGAGATCGGCGCCGACCCGAAAGACTACATCTTCGACGTGCCGCGGGTGCGCGTGGTGCCCAACTACGACTACCTGCATGCGGGCGTGAGCTATGCCTACAAACCGCACCGGGATACCTGGTATGGCAGCGTCGAAAGCCAGGTGAACACCTGGATGCCGGTGTACAGCATCGAGCCGGAACAGACCATGATGATCAACCCGGCATATTTCGAGCGGCCGGTGCGCAACAGTTCGGCCCAGTGGAGCCTGAACGACTGGATCAACGTGCAGCGGCACAAGGCCTCGCAGAACATCACCGAAGAAACTCGGGTGCATCCGGTGCCGCTGGATGACATCGACACCAGCGCCGAGCTGCGTGTGGCGGCCAACAGTGGCGAGATGCTGATCTTCTCGGGGGCCCACCTGCACGGCACCGTGGCCAACTTCACCGACAAGGTGCGCTTCAGCGTGGACTTCCGCCTGATTCACCTGCAAGACTTGTTGCACAAGCGCGGCGCACCGAACGTCGACAACGGCTGTTCGGACGCAGAGGCCGGCTTCAAAGACTTTTTCAATGCCAGCGACTTTTCGCAATTCCAGGGAGTTAACCCATGACCAAGCGTCGTCTGACTGCTGCCGAGGTCGAGTACAACGAAAAGCGCGCCAGCGTGCTGAGCCGTGTCGATGCCCAATACGTGGCTGACGCGCCGTTCCTGTTCGCCAACCGTATTGCCGTGACCGCTGCGCTGTCGCGTATCGAACTGTTCAAGATGGTCCAGGACATTCCTGGCGCCATCGTCGAGTGTGGTGTGTACAAAGGCAACTCGTTGATGCTGTACATGCAGCTGTCGATGATCCTGGAGCCGTATGCGATCAACCGTTCGATCATTGGTTTCGACACCTTCGGTGGTTTCGCCAGCATCGATGCCGAGCAGGATCCGGCCGACATCAACGAAAGCATGTTCTCCGACACCGACGAGACGCTGATCCAGGACATGATCGATGCCAACGACCTGATCCGTCCGGTCAACCGCATCCCGCGCTGCGAGATCGTCAAGGGCGACATCCTCGAAACCGTGCCGGCCTTCGTCAAGACCCGTCCGGACCTGGTGGTGGCGATGCTGATTCTCGACACCGACCTGTACAAATCGACCAAGGTAGCGCTGGAAACCTTCCTGCCGTACATGCCCAAAGGGGCAATCGTGGTGCTGGACGAGGTGGCCTATCGCAACTTCCCTGGCGAAACCCAGGCGCTGCGTGACGTGCTGGACTTGAACAAGGTCGAGCTCAAGCGTCTGCCGTTCGATTCGTCGGTAGGCTACTTCCGCGTCTGACGTGGTATAGCGACCAGCGAAAAAAGACCCGCGGCGCCTGGGGCGCAGCGGGTCAAATCGGCCTCGGCCGCTTCAGTGTCAGATATGCAGTGCGTGGCCCAGCGCGCGCAGTGCCGCTTCCTGCACCGCCTCGCCCAGCGTTGGGTGGGCATGGATGGTGCCAGCCACATCTTCCAGCCGTGCGCCCATCTCCAGCGACTGGGCAAACGCCGTGGACAGTTCCGATACCGCCACGCCAACCGCCTGCCAGCCGACGATCAGGTGGTTGTCACGCCGAGCCACCACCCGCACGAAACCGCTTTTCGATTCCAGGCTCATGGCCCGGCCATTGGCGGCGAACGGGAACTGCGCGACGATGCAGTCCAACCCTTGCTGGCTGGCTTGCTCCGGCGTCTTGCCCGCCACCACGACCTCTGGGTCGGTGAAGCACACCGCAGCAATCGCTGCGGGTTCGAAACGCCGGGTCTTGCCGGCAATGATTTCGGCAACCATCTCGCCCTGAGCCATGGCGCGGTGGGCGAGCATCGGCTCGCCGGCCACGTCACCGATGGCCCAGACGTTGCGCATGCTGGTCTGGCAGCGCTCGTCGATGGCAATGGCGGCGCCGTTCATTTTCAGGTCCAGGCATTCCAGGTTGAAGCCTTGGGTCCGTGGCCGGCGGCCGACGGCCACCAATACCCGGTCGGCCTCCAGGCGCAGTTGCCCGCCCTGGCCATCGCTGGCCAGCAGGCAGCCGTTTTCGTAGCCTTCGACGCTGTGGCCCAAGTGCAGGGCGATGCCCAGCTTCTTCAACGATTCGGCCACCGGCGCGGTCAGTTCGCTGTCATAGGTCGGCAGAATGCGCTCACGCGCTTCCACCACACTGACCTGCGCCCCCAGCTTGCGATAGGCGATGCCCAGCTCCAGGCCGATGTAACCGCCGCCCACCACCACCAGGTGCTTGGGCAGGGCCTTGGGCGCCAGGGCCTCGGTGGAGGAGATGATCGGCCCGCCGAGCGGCAGCATCGGCAGCTCGACGCTGTTCGAGCCGGTGGCCAGCAGCAGGTGTTCGCACTGGATGCGCTGGCCGTCAACCTCGACGTGTTTGCCGTCGAGGATCTTCGCCCAGCCGTGAATCACCTTGACCCCATGCTTTTTCAGCAAGGCGGCCACGCCGGTAGTCAGGCGGTCGACGATGCCGTCCTTCCAGGCCACGCTCTGGCCAATGTCCAGGCGTGGGCTATCGACGCTGATGCCCAGCGGCGACTGCCCGGCAAAACGTGCGGTCTGGTGGAACTGCTCGGCCACGTGAATCAGCGCCTTGGACGGGATGCAGCCGATGTTCAGGCAGGTGCCGCCCAGGGCCTGGCCTTCGACCAGCACGGTAGGGATGCCCAGTTGTCCGGCGCGGATGGCGGCGACGTAGCCGCCGGGGCCGCCGCCGATGATCAGCAGGGTGGTGTCGATGGTCTGGGACATGCTCACTCCAGGAACAAACAGGCAGGTTGTTCGAGCAGGCCACGCACGGCCTGGATGAACTGCGCGGCATCCATGCCATCGACCACCCGGTGGTCGAACGAGCTGGACAGGTTCATCATCTTGCGCACCACGATCTGGCCGTCGATCACCACCGGCCGCTCGACGATGCGGTTGACGCCGACGATCGCCACTTCCGGGGTGTTGACCACCGGGGTGCTGACGATGCCGCCGAGTGCGCCAAGGCTGGTCAGGGTGATCGTTGAACCACTCAGTTCTTCACGGCTGGCTTTGTTGCTCCGTGCGGCGTTGGCCAGGCGCGAGATTTCGCTGGCATTGGCCCAGAGGCTGCCGGCCTCGGCATGGCGCAGCACCGGCACCATCAGGCCGTTGTCACCCTGGGTGGCGATGCCCACATGCACAGCACCATGGCGGGTGATGACCTGGGCTTCATCGTCATAGGTGGCGTTGATCTGCGGGAAGTCGCGCAGGGCCACGACCATGGCGCGAACCAGGAACGGCAGCAGGGTCAGCTTGCCACGGGTGTTGCCGTGCTTGGCATTGAGCTGCTGGCGCAAGGCCTCCACGGCGGTGACGTCGATCTCTTCCACGTAGCTGAAGTGCGCGACGCGACGCTTGGCATCCTGCATGCGCTGGGCGATCTTGCGGCGCAGGCCGATCACCGGCACCTGCTCGCTGTCGGTGCGCTTGGCATAGCCACCCGGCGCCTGGCCGGCAGGGCTGTGCGGCTTGCTCATGAAGGCATCGAGGTCTTCGTGCAGGATGCGCCCGGCCGGGCCACTGCCATGCACGTAGCGCAGCTCGATGCCGGCATCCAGGGCGCGCTTGCGCACCGCTGGCGAAGCCAGGGGCTTGTCACCCGGCTGGCGCGGCACGATCGGCGCCTCCACATGATGCTCGGGGGCCTGGTAGGCCGCCGGCTGCGGCGCTGGCGCTGCTGGCTTGGGTGCAGCAGGCGCAACGGGGGCGCTGTGCGCTTCCACCGTTTTGGCCGGCGGCACATCCACATGGTTGCCGCTGCCTTCCACCTCGATGCGGATCAGCTCGCTGCCAACCGCCATCACCTCACCTGGCTGGCCGCCCAGGGCCAGCACCTTGCCGCTGACCGGCGAAGGGATTTCCACGGTGGCCTTGTCGGTCATGACATCGGCCACCACCTGGTCTTCGGCGATCACATCGCCGACCTTGACGAACCATTCCACCAACTCGACCTGCGCGATGCCTTCGCCAATGTCCGGCATCTTGATGACGTGCGTGCCCATTCAGACCTCCATGACCCGTTTCAATGCCGCGCCCACCCGCGAAGGGCCTGGGAAGTAAGCCCATTCCTGTGCATGGGGGTAGGGGGTGTCCCAGCCGGTGACGCGCTCGATCGGCGCTTCGAGGTGATGGAAGCAGTGCTCTTGCACCAGCGACACCAGTTCGGCGCCAAAGCCGCAGGTGCGGGTGGCTTCATGCACGACCACGCAGCGGCCGGTCTTCTTCACCGACGTGACGATGGTCTCCAGGTCCAGCGGCCAGAGGCTGCGCAGGTCGATGACTTCGGCGTCAACGCCGCTCTCTTCGGCGGCCACCTGGGCTACGTAGACCGTTGTCCCGTAGGTCAGCACGGTGACATCGTTGCCTGGGCGTGTGATCGCCGCCTTGTCCAGCGGCACGGTGTAGTAACCGTCCGGCACGGCGCTTTGCGGGTGCTTCGACCAGGGCGTGACAGGGCGGTCGTGGTGGCCGTCGAACGGGCCGTTGTACAGGCGCTTGGGCTCGAGGAAGATCACCGGGTCGTCGCATTCGATCGAGGCGATCAACAGGCCCTTGGCGTCATACGGGTTGGACGGCATCACCGTGCGCAGGCCGCAGACCTGGGTGAACATCGCTTCCGGGCTCTGGCTGTGGGTCTGGCCGCCATAGATGCCGCCGCCGCAGGGCAT
>Ga0153918_1001056_pt1 | contig 11547 bp, 10 predicted proteins | sample TSFL002MetaG_FD_104687 | JGI IMG/M metagenome (GOLD analysis project Ga0153918, IMG submission 104687) | Attine ant fungus gardens microbial communities from Florida, USA - TSFL002 MetaG | ecosystem: Host-associated > Fungi > Mycelium > Unclassified | place: USA: Florida, Paynes Creek Historic... | reverse complement strand
TACGCCTGCAGCTGCACGTTCAGCGAGTTGGCGCTGCTGAAGCTGCGCCTGGCAGAGGTGGATGGCCTGGTGCTCGACGAGCAGTTCACCGCCAATGGCGTCGACCTGCATATCGCTGTGGGCGAAGCCCATGTGCCTGTATTGCAACAGCAACTGGCAGACCTGAGCCGCGGCCGGATCGTCCTCGAAGCATGCTGAGGTTTGCCCACAGCAACTGTGGGCGGGCCTGTGGATAAGCTTGGGGCACTCCGTTGCAGGCCAAGCAAAACAAGGCCTTCAGAGCATTGAGCATATTTTGATCACTGTTTGATGACAGCCCTAAACCACTGAACCCAGGTGACTTATCCCCAGAATGACAGGCGTATTACCCAGCGCCTGGCGTTACGCTTGCCCACATTAACTGTGGACCATGCTGTGGATAACCCGTTAGCCAACGGTCCAAGCCCCCAGTCGCCCACGGCCCCAGGCTACTGATCATTTTTTGTTCAACTTTAAAAAGGCAGGGGCGGACCGCCTGGATTATGCTCAACAACCCTTCACCTCAATCCAACCAGGAGCGCTCACATGGCTAGCTCAAAAACCGCCCTCATCATTGGTGCCTCCCGCGGCCTTGGCCTGGGCCTGGTGCAACGCCTGCATGAAGACGGCTGGAACATTGTTGCAACCGTGCGCAACCCTCAACAGCCAGGCGCCCTTGCCGATGTTCCCGGTGTGCGCATCGAGCAACTGGAAATGAACGACACCACCCAGCTCGATGGCCTCCAGCAACGCCTGCAAGGCCAGCTGTTCGACTTGGTCTTCATCAACGCCGGTGTCATGGGCCCCCTGCCGCAAGACCTGGAGACCGTGAACGTCCAGGCTGTCGGCGATCTGTTCATGACCAATGCCGTGGCCCCGATCCGTGTCGCCCGGCGCCTGGCCGGCCAGGTACGCGAAGGCAGCGGCGTGCTCGCATTCATGAGCTCGATCCTCGGCAGCGTGACCATCCCCGACGGTGGCGAGATCTGCCTGTACAAGGCCAGCAAGGCCGCGCTCAATTCGATGATCAACAGTTTCGTGGTCGATCTGCAGCGCCCCGACCTGTGCGTACTGGCCATGCACCCGGGCTGGGTGAAGACCGACATGGGTGGCGAAAACGCCGAGATCGACGTGCTCACCAGCACCCGTGGCATGCTCGAACAGGTCAAGGCGCAAGCGGGACACGGTGGCCTGCGCTTCATCAACTACAAAGGCGAATCACTCACCTGGTGAGGTGAATACCGACCGGCCGGGCGCAATGCCCGGCCAGGCCCTGTAGAATGTCGGCAACCGTACCTGATTCGAGACGCCCTCCTTATGTATGACTGGCTCAATGCCCTGCCCAAGGCAGAACTGCACCTGCACCTTGAAGGCTCGTTGGAACCCGAACTGCTGTTCGCCCTGGCCGAGCGCAACAAGATCGCCCTGCCATGGAACGACGTGGAAACCCTTCGTGGCGCCTATGCGTTCAACAACCTCCAAGAGTTTCTCGACCTGTATTACCAAGGCGCAGACGTGCTGCGCACCGAACAGGACTTCTACGACCTGACCTGGGCTTACCTGCAACGCTGCAAGGCGCAGAATGTGGTCCATACCGAACCGTTCTTCGACCCGCAGACCCACACCGACCGTGGCATCCCGTTCGAGGTCGTGCTCAACGGCATCAATCAGGCGTTGAAAGACGGTCGCGAACAACTGGGTATCAGCAGCGGCCTGATCCTGAGCTTCCTGCGCCACCTGAGCGAAGACGAAGCGCAAAAAACCCTCGACCAAGCGCTGCCGTTCCGCGAGGCGTTCATCGCCGTCGGCCTGGACAGTTCGGAAATGGGCCATCCACCCAGCAAGTTCCAGCGGGTGTTCGACCGTGCCCGCAGCGAAGGCTTCGTAGCCGTGGCCCACGCCGGTGAGGAAGGCCCACCCGAGTACATCTGGGAAGCCCTCGACCTGCTGAAGATCAAGCGTATCGACCACGGTGTCCGCGCCATCGAAGACGAACGCCTGATGCAACGCATCATCGACGAGCAGATCCCGCTCACCGTCTGCCCGTTGTCGAACACCAAGCTCTGCGTGTTCGACCACATGAGCCAGCACAACATCCTCGACATGCTGGAACGAGGCGTGAAGGTGACAGTGAACTCGGACGACCCGGCCTACTTTGGCGGTTATGTCACCGAAAACTACCACGCCCTGCACACCCACCTGGGCATGACCGAAGACCAGGCCCGCCGACTGGCGCAAAACAGCCTGGATGCTCGCCTGGTCTGAAGCCGTCAACCGACCTGCAAGGTGGTCACGCGGGCTATACAGTTGATCTGCTGCAAACCCTCGGCAGAAATCTGCAGTACCCGCGTGCCCTCAGGCTCGCGTATCCAGCCAGACTGCAAGAACAGTTTGAGCAACGCCTGACCAAGGCTACCGCCCAAGTGTGGCCCTTGGTCGCTCCATTCATTGCAGTGGCAGATCGCACAGTGCCGTCGCGATGCCAGCGCATCGATGTAGACGCCCATGGCAGCCAGTTGGGTTCGCCCCTCCTCACTGACCATCAGTTCCCGCTCGCTGCCCTCCAGCCAGCCCGCCACCACCAGCCGGTGATACAACTCACCCGCCATCTCGCCGCCCAGGTGTTCGCCACAGCGACGTGCCCTGCGCATCGACATCGGCAGCTGCAGCACCTCCGTGCGCGGCCCCTTTGTCGACGCCAGCTGGACGCTGGCCAGGGCTTCGACAGCAACGCCCACCTGAGGTGTGGCGAGCCTGAAGTAGCGCTTGCGCCCGCGCGCCTCAAGCCTGAGCAGGCCGGCCGAAGACAGTAACGAAAGGTGGGCACAGGCCGAAGACGCGCTCAGGCCGGCCATCATCGCCAGTTCATCTGTCGGCCGCGATGTGCCATCGATAAGCGCCCACAACATCGCGCTACGCTTGGGGTCGGCCATCAGGCCGGCAATCTGACTGATACTACTGACTGCATTCATGTCCCTGTATCTCCCCGCATGATCACGTCCGGTTTCCAGAGGCCAGCATCGGCTACGCTGGTCGCCTCTCAAGCAAACTGCCAAGGGCGAGTATAAGCCGCACTCGTGCCGCTCCCGGCAGCCCCGCGCATGCCCAAGCGGGCTCATTCAGCGTTGGGTGGGGCCACCCTCACGTGCGTCAGAATCGGCACAACATGGAAGAGAAAGGAAAATAAAGGGCATGAGGAAGGATGGCCAAGAGTGACTGGCGACTCTCCTGACAGCGCACTTCCTCAAGTAGCGCAAATCAAATCGAAGCTTCCACATCAATCCAGGCATATCCGCTGGAAACGTCGGACATGCCATGGCGAATGGTGCCCGGACCGCCAGTCAGGACACTCGCCCAAGCCATGGCGCCAGCAGACTGCAGCGCTACACTTGATCCGCTCTCTCCCCAATCGGAGGTATGCCACGATGAAGATTGTCGTCAGTGCATCGAATCGCAACCCCAACTGCCCCTGGCAGGTAAGGCTCGACCAGCATGTGGTGAGTTTTCGCAGCGAGGCAGAAGCTCGTGCCTTCGTCGCCACCCTTGAAACCCGCCTGCAGGCACCTCACCCGCTCATGCTGGACGCGTGGCCTGCAAATGCCGGGTCAACAGCGCGACACTGACCACCAGTGCCCCGCACAGGCTGATCACCAACGTCATGGGCACGGCACTGCCATCATGCAGCACGCCGACCAGCGAGGCCGCACCGGCCGCGACGCTGAATTGCAGGCAGCCCATCAGTGCCGAAGCACTGCCTGCCCGTGCGCCCTGGCCACTCATGGCGCAGGCCGACGCATTGGGGATGATGCACCCCAGGCTGGCAATGCAGACGAACAGCGGTACCAGCAATGGCCACAACTGCGCCGGGCGCAGGGCTGCTACGCCAAGCAATACCAGGCCTGCTGCCAGGTACAGCCAGACCGCCCGCACCAACAGGAATGCCGGGCCTCGCTTGGCCAGCAGGCGCGCATTGACCTGGGCGACCAGAATGAAGCCGGCAGCGTTGGTACCGAACAGCCAGCCATAGTGCTCTGCGGGTACGCCATAGAGCTTGATGAATACGAAAGGTGAACCGGCGATGTAGGCAAACATCCCGGCAATGGCGATACCGCCAGTCAAGGCATGGCCGATGAACACACGGTCAGTCAATAACCGCAGGTACTGACGCAATGCACCTGACAGCGGCTGGCGCGGCATGTTGGCCGGCAGGCTTTCCGGCAGGCCCAGGCTTACCGCCAGCAGGCTGGCCGCGCTGAACAGGCTCAGCGCCAGGAAAATCGACTGCCAACCGGCCAGGTTCACCAGGACCCCGCCCAGCATCGGCGCAAGGATGGGGGCCAGGCCCATCACCAGCATCAACTGCGAGAACACCTTGGCCGACGCCACCGGGTCGCACTTGTCGCTGACGATGGCCCGCGACAGGACCATGCCAGCGCAGCCGCCCAGCGCCTGGACAAAGCGCGCCACGATCAAGGTGTCGAGGTTGGGGGCGTAAGCACAGGCCAGTGAGGCCAGGGTGAACAGCGCCACCCCGAACAACAGCGGCTTGCGCCGGCCGAAGCGGTCCGCCACCGGCCCGTAGGCGAGCTGGCCGATCGACAGGCCGAGGAAATAGGCCGCCAGGGTGGCCTGTACATGTTTTTCGTCGGTGGCGAACGCCTGCGCCATGGCCGGGAAGGCGGGCAGGTAGAAGTCGATCGCCAAGGGCCCGAACGCACTCAGTGCGCCCAGGATCAGGACCATTCGCAGGTTCATCAGGAATCCATAGCAGGCTAAGCAAGCTGCCAAGTCTACCTGCAGGCGCGGCCCTCAGCATGAAAACATTTGCAACAAAACAGGGCCGCAGTGCGGCCCCTCGGTTCAGGCCACTTCAGCCTGGTAGCCTTCCTCACGAATAGCCGCCAGCACCTGCTCCGCGGCCAGCGAGCTTTGCACCCGCACTTGCTGGCCAGGCAGATCGACTTCCACGGTAGCCTGCGCATCCTTTTCCTGTACTGCACGAGTCACGGCTTTCACGCAATGGCCACAGGTCATGCCTTGAACATTGAACACTTGCATGGGGACTACCTCCTTCAGGGTTTTACCCAGTTTCAAGCTTGCCATCGGGGCAAGGTCAAGTTCTGCATGACACGGCCGGGCTGGAAATCCGCGCGAACCTCGGCCAAGCTGCGCCTTTGACGATTTGTGCAAGCAGGAGATTCTTCATGTTCAGGACAGCAGTGGGCGTTGTCGGGCTGTTGGCCGCACTGACGGCAGTGCCGCCGGCCAGCGCCGAGGGCAACTCGGACTACAGCGTGCTGATCATTTCCCGGGAGCGCCTGGAAGTGGCCACCAGCTGCGAAATCGGCGTGTACCTCAACGATCAGCTCTCGGGGCGCGTCTTCCAGGAACAGTCAACGTCCTTCAACCTGCCGCCCGGCCCGATTGATGTTCGCCTGCGCCTGTTGCCCGGGCAGATGCCGGGGTGTGCCCCGGGTATCGAGGACCAACGCAGCACGCGGCTCAACCTGCAAGCAGGCCAGATCAGCAAGTACCGCATCGCCATGGGCCAACAGGGTCTTGAACTGAAGCGAGCCGGACTGGGCTATTGACCTTCCCCGCGTGGCAAGGTTGATGCTGATGCTCTAGCCCTGCCAAGGAGGAGAGCCATGCCCGCATCTAACACGTTCAACCTGCCGATTTCCGGCATGACCTGCGCCAGCTGTGCGGGCCGCGTCGAGCGCGCCCTGCGGAAGGTCAGCGGCGCCGATCAGGTCAGCGTCAACCTCGCCACTGAACAGGCCAGGGTCCAGGCCCCGGCAGGTAGCCTGCCGGCCCTGGTCGAAGCCGTGCGCGGCGCCGGCTATGGCGTACCCACCCGTACCGTGGAGCTGCAGATCAGCGGCATGACCTGTGCCAGCTGCGTCGGCCGCGTGGAGCGCGCCCTCGGCAAATTACCGGGGGTTGAGCACGTCAGCGTCAACCTGGCCAGCGAGCGTGCCCACCTTGCAGTGCTGCAGGCGCTCGACGATCAGGTGTTGATTGCCACCGTCGAAGCAGCCGGCTATGGCGCCAGCCTGCCACAAGCGGCCAAGGATGATCAGCAAGATGCCCAACGACGCCTGCGCAACGAGCGCCTGGCCGTAGCCGCTGCGCTGTTGCTGGCGCTGCCATTGGTGCTGCCGATGCTGGTGCAGCCATTCGGCCTGCACTGGATGCTGCCCGCCTGGGCGCAGTTCGCGCTGGCCACCCCGGTGCAGTTCATTCTTGGCGCACGCTTCTACAAGGCCGCCTACAAAGCCGTGCGGGCCGGTGCCGGCAACATGGACCTGCTGGTCGCCCTGGGCACCAGCGCAGGGTACGGCCTGAGCCTGTACCAATGGGCCAAGGCCCCGGTCGGAATGGCCCCCCACCTTTACTTCGAAGCTTCGGCGGTAGTCATCGCCCTGGTGCTGCTGGGCAAGTACCTCGAAAGCCGGGCCAAGCGCCAGACAGCCAGCGCCATTCGCGCCCTCGAAGCCCTGCGCCCGGAACGGGCCGTGCGCGTCATCGACGGCCGCGAAGAAGACGTGGCGATTGCCCGACTGCGCCTCGGCGACCTGGTTCTGGTCAAGCCCGGCGAACGCTTCCCGGTCGACGGTACGGTCGAGGAAGGCAGCAGCCATGCCGACGAAGCATTGATCAGCGGTGAGAGCCTGCCGGTCCCCAAGCAACCTGGCGACAGCGTCACCGGCGGTGCCATCAACGGCGAAGGCCGGCTGCTGGTGCGTACTCAGGCGCTGGGCACGGAAACCGTGCTGGCGCGTATCATCCGTCTGGTTGAGGACGCACAAGCCGCCAAGGCACCGATCCAGAAACTGGTCGATCGCGTCAGCCAGGTGTTCGTACCCGCCGTGCTGGTGCTGGCATTGCTCACCTTGATTGGCTGGTGGCTGGCGGGTGCACCGCTGGAGACTGCGCTGATCAATGCGGTCGCCGTGCTGGTCATCGCCTGCCCCTGCGCCCTGGGCCTGGCCACGCCAGCAGCGATCATGGCCGGCACCGGTGTGGCCGCCCGCCACGGCATCCTGATCAAGGACGCCGAAGCGCTGGAGCGGGCCCATGCGGTCAACCGCGTGGTGTTCGACAAGACCGGCACCCTCACCTCCGGCAGCCCGCGCATCGTCCACAGCCAGGCACTGGACGGTGACGGCGCCGAGCTGCACCGCCTGGCCGGTGCCCTGCAGCGCGGCAGCGAACACCCGCTGGCCAAGGCGGTACTGGATGCCTGTGCCGAGCAAGGCCTCGAAGTACCCGTCGTCACTGACAGCCAGTCGCTTACCGGTCGCGGCATTGCCGGGCGTGTGGAAGGTCGCGAGCTGGCGCTGGGCAACCGCCGGCTGCTCGACGAAAGCGGCCTGCAACCCGGCGAACTGGCTGCCAGCGCTCAAGCCTGGGAAGCCGAAGGCCGTACCTTGTCGTGGCTCATCGAACGCGGTACGGCGCCTCGCGTGCTCGGCCTGTTCGCCTTCGGCGATAGCCTCAAACCGGGTGCCGAGCAGGCCATCGCTGCCCTGCACGGCCGCCACATCAGCAGCCACCTGCTGACCGGCGATAACCGCGGGAGTGCCAAGGTGGTGGCCGATGCCCTCGGCATTGACGATGTGCACGCCGAAGTACTGCCGGCCGACAAGGCCGCCACCGTGGCCACCCTGAAAAACAACGGTGTGGTGGCGATGGTCGGCGACGGCATCAACGATGCCCCGGCCCTGGCCGCTGCCGACATCGGCATCGCCATGGGCGGTGGCACTGACGTGGCCATGCAGGCTGCCGGCATCACCCTGATGCGCGGTGACCCACTGCTGGTGCCCGCCGCGCTGGAGATCAGCCGCAAGACCTATGCAAAAATCCGTCAGAATCTGTTCTGGGCCTTCATCTACAACCTGATCGGCATTCCCCTGGCCGCTCTTGGCTTTCTCAACCCGGTACTGGCCGGCGCCGCCATGGCGCTGTCCAGCGTCAGCGTGGTCAGCAATGCCCTGTGGTTGAAGACCTGGAAACCCACCAGCACCTCGCAGGAGGCCCGATGAACATTGGCCAGGCCGCCCGCCGCAGCGGGCTCAGCACCAAGATGATCCGCTATTACGAATCCATCGGCCTGCTCAAGCCGGCTACCCGCAGCGACAGCGGCTACCGCGTGTACCAGGCCGAAGACTTGCACAGCCTGGCATTCATCAAGCGCTCCCGTGACCTCGGGTTTTCCCTGGAAGAAGTGGGCAAGCTGCTGACCTTGTGGCAGGACCGCGGCCGTGCCAGCGCCGACGTCAAGGCGCTGGCCATGCAGCACATCGATGAGCTGAACCAGCGCATCGAAGAGCTGGTGAGCCTGCGTGACACCCTGGGCAATCTGGTTGCCCACTGCCAGGGGGATGACCGCCCGGACTGCCCGATTCTGAAAGACCTGGCCAATGGCGCAGGATGCTGCCATTGAAAGCATGCGGCGTGCTGGGATCGGCACGCCGCACACTTTTGGTATGCCATATTAGCCTAAAGCCGACCGAATAGTCGCCAAATGCGACTTCGCCCAATAAATACGGGCACTTTCGCTAAAAATCCCCCGGACCCTGCCGATGCAGTGGCTACCTGCCTCGCGTGCAAAAAAACAAACCCCGGGAGCGTCGATGAACATCAAACAGAAACTGACATGGGCCTTCGCGATCATCGCGGGCTTGCCCATCGTCCTCGTAGCCACCTTGGTGGTCATCAACCTGCGCGGCGAAGCGCGTGACGGTTTCCTCGACAGCAGCAGCCGGGAAATCCGCCAGGTCAGCAACGCGATGAACATCTTCTTCCAGGGCATCGACCAGAATGTCGACTACCTGGCCTCGCAACCGATGGTGGCGGCCACGGGCAACAACCTGAACAAGTTCCTGAGCGCCAACCCGTCCTACGAGCTGGGCGATCAGGACAAGCAACTGCTGGCATTTTTCACACGCCTGGCAGAAACCCACCCTGGCTATGCCTACGTCGCCTATGGGGTGAATGACGGCGGCTACGTCGGCTGGCCCGCCGGGCAGAAGTTCGTCAACTACGACCCGCGTCCGCGTCCCTGGTACCAGTTGGCCATGGCCAACCCTGGCAAGACCGTGCGCACCGGCGCCTATTACTGGGCTGCAGACGATGCCGTGCTGATCAGCACCGTGCGCGCCGTGGCCAACCAGCTCGGCAACCCCGGTGGCGTGGTCAACATCGACGTGTCGCTCAAGGGCCTGACCGAGATCGTCAAGCAGATCAAGCTGGGCGAAAGCGGCTACCTGATGCTGGTGGAAAACAACGGCAACGTGATGGTCGACCCACGCGACGCCAGCCACAACTTCAAGCAGCTGGCCAGCTTTGGCGACGGCTACGCCGAACTGGCCAAGGCCGGCAAGGGCCTGGTCGAGGTCGAGATCAACGGCGAGCGCTACATGGCCAACGTCTACCCCGACGAAAAACTCGGCTGGACCTTCATCGGCCTTATCCAGCATGGCGAAGTGATGCAGACCACCACCCGCCTGACTTGGCTGATCGGCGCCATCGCCCTGGTCCTGGCGGCACTGTTCGCGGTGGTCGGCACCGCCTTCGCCAAACTCATCGTGCGCCCGATCAACAGCGTCACCAGCGGCCTGGAAGACATTGCCCAGGGCGAAGGCGACCTGACCCGCAACCTCGACGTACGCGGGCGCGACGAAACCGCGCAGCTGGCCAACTGGTTCAACCAGTTCCTGGGCGCCATCCGCAGCCTCATCCAGCATATCGGCTCGGCCGCCAGCAAGATCCTCAGCACCTCCAGCAGCTCCACCCGGGTTTCCAGCGACATGGCCGAGGCTGCCGGGCGCCAGCGTGAAGCAGTGGACATGGTCTCCACCGCGTTCCACGAAATGGTCGCCACCGCCAACGAAGTCGCCCGCTCCTGCAGCCAGGCCGCGCAGTCGGCCGACAGCGGCCAGCAACAGGCCCGCGAAGGCCAGCAGCAGATCGACGCGGCCGTCAACAGCGTCGACCGCCTCAGCCAGGAGATCGAACAGTCGGCCCAGTCGATCCAGCAGCTGGAGCGCGACAGTAACGCCATCCAGTCAATCCTCGGCACCATCCGCTCGATTGCCGAGCAGACCAACCTGCTGGCACTCAACGCAGCCATCGAAGCGGCCCGCGCCGGCGAACAGGGCCGGGGCTTTGCCGTGGTGGCCGACGAGGTGCGGGCATTGGCCAAGCGCACGGCCGACTCCACGGCGGAAATCGACGGTTTGCTGGGTAACCTGGCCAGCCGCACCGCGCAAGTGGCCGAGCAGATGCATGCCAGCCTTGAAGTGTCGCAGCAGTCGGTCAGCCGCATAGGCCTGGCCCGTGACAGTTTCGGGCAGATTCGCGAGTCGGTGGATATCATTCGCGACATGAACACGCAGATTGCCACGGCGGCGGAAGAGCAGCACCAGGTGGCCGAAGACATCAACCGCCATATCAGCCAGATTCATGGCGATGCGCAGTTGGTGGCGGAACTGGCCCAGGCGGCGCGTCAGGACTCCGAGAGCCTGGCCGGGCTGTCCAATGAACTGGACTCGCTGGTGCGTCGCTTCCGCACCTGAGTTTCGTCTGTCCGGGCCTCTTCGCGGGTGAACCCGCTCCTACAGGGATGCCACACGGCCTGAAGGCGGTGACACTCCTGTAGGAGCGGGTTTACCCGCGAGAGGCCGGCACAGCGGACATCAAAGCCTCAATTCCCCGGGAGTCGCCCCGAACAACTGCTTGAAGGCCGCAATGTACGCCGAGGTCGAATCATAGCCACAACCCAGCGCCGCCTCGGTCACACTCTCCCCCGCCTCCAGCAACGCCAGCGACGACAGTAGCCGCATGCGCTGGCGCCAGTTGCGAAAACTCAACCCGGTCTCGCGCTGGAACAACCGCATCAAGGTCTTTTCCGAGCATCCCAACTGCACCGCCCACTGCTGCAAGGTCTGCATCTGGTCCGGCGCGGCGATCAGCCCGTTGCACAGCGCCAGCAAGCCGGGGTGCCGCGGCAACGGCAGCGAGAACCCCACCTCGGGCAAGGTGCGCAACTGATCGAGCAACACGGCCACCAGGCGGCCTTCGGCACTGTCACCCTCGGCATATTCAGCCGGGAACAGGCAAAACTGCTTGATCAATTCCCGCGCCAGCGCTGTCACCTCCAGGACCCGGCAGTGCGCCGGCGCCCAGGGGCAGGCATCACGGCGGATGTACAGGCTGCGCATTTCAGCCTGCCCGGAGGTAACCACTTCATGTTCGGCATCGGCCGGTATCCACACGCCCCACTGCGGTGGGGCGAAGTAGCTGCCATCGTCGGTATACACCCCCAATACGCCGCTGATGGCGTAGGAAAACTGCACCCAGTCATGGCTGTGGCGAGTGGTCCAGGACCCCGCGCCGAGGCTTTCGGCGCGGGCATAAAGCGGCCGGGGCAACTGCTCCAGGGCAGGAATGGCACGCGGATGTCCGATCGTCTGCATAGCGAATTCTTGTAGTTCTGAGCAGACAAGCCTAACAGAGATCGGC
>Ga0153918_1001054_pt1 | contig 11550 bp, 8 predicted proteins | sample TSFL002MetaG_FD_104687 | JGI IMG/M metagenome (GOLD analysis project Ga0153918, IMG submission 104687) | Attine ant fungus gardens microbial communities from Florida, USA - TSFL002 MetaG | ecosystem: Host-associated > Fungi > Mycelium > Unclassified | place: USA: Florida, Paynes Creek Historic... | reverse complement strand
GCACGGTCGCGCCGGCCTGCGCCCACGGCTGGGCGGCTGCGGCATCGGGTGCGGGCGTCGAAGGCGCCTCCTGGAACGCGGGTGCTGCTCCGGTCTGCGCAACGGCGGTCGTCGCGCCCGTGATCGGCTCGGAGATCGCCTCGACGATGTACCAGGGATCGGCGGCGGAGTCCGCTTGCGCGCGGGCGCCGTCTCGCGGCGCGGCTGCGGAGACGTTCGAGGGGGAGGCCGGCGTCGCCGCCGATGCCCCTCCGATCGAGACCGCCGGGGCGCCCGTGTCGTGGCGGGGGGTGCGAGCGTCGGCGGTCGGCGGGCGCCAGGCGGGCGTCGCCGAGGCCGCCGTCCCGCGTGCGGCCGAGCCCGGAAGCCACGGAGCGGTCGGCGCATCGCGCGTGAGACCGTCCGCGTCGTCGGATCGCGATCCTCGGCCCTCGTCGTCGTGTGCCATGCATTGCCTCCTGCCCGCATCGATCGTAGCCGCGGGACGGCGCCCCCGGGCGCGTTCTGGGCGGTCGGTGCTCGGGGCGGCGGGCGGCGAACGGGCCCGGACGCCGAGGAGGATCGGCATCCGGGCCCGTCATGCGCGGCGCTCAGCCGCTGCGCACCCGTGCGGGCGCAGCCGGGGTTCCCGTCCGGCGCCGCGCGTCCGTCCGGATCAGGATGCGGGAGTCGGGGCCGGCTGCACGGTCGCCGCGGCGACGGCGGCCTTCTCCCGTTCGGTCTGCTGCACGTCCTCGAGCTCGTCCAGGGTGTGCCTGCTCGTCTCCTTGCCCGTCAGCCCGAGCACGAACGCGATGACGGCGAACACGAGCGCGAGGCTGGCCGGACCGACCCAGCCCGTGAGGTCGGCGCCCGCGAGCGCGGTCGAGAGGACGGGTGCGACGCCGCCCGAGATGGCGAAGCCGATCTGCGTCCCCACGGTGAGTCCCGAGGCGCGCACGCGGGTGGGGAACATCTCGGCGAAGAACGACGGCCAGACGGCGTTCGCCATCATGTAGAGCACGCTGAAGTTGAGGATGCCGAACGCGAAGATCAGCGGCCAGCTGCCGATCGAGATCGACCACAGGTAGGGGAACATCGTGATGCCGGCCCCCGCCGTTCCGATCAGGAACATCGGCTTGCGGCCGATTCTGTCCCCGAGGAGTCCGAACAGGGGCAGGGTCAGGAGGCCGACGACGGACGCCGCGGTCTGGACGATGAGCATCGTCGGCTTGTCCAGCTTGTACCCGGAGGTCGCGAAGGCCAGGGAGAAGGTCTGCATGATGTAGCTCGTCCCCGCGATGAGCGCGCAGCCCGCGACCCGCACGATGGAGAACCAGTGGAAGCGCAGCGCCTGGCGGAGCGGCGCGATCTGCACCTTGATGGCCTGGGTCTCGATGAACGCGGGCGGCTCCTCCATCCGGCGTCGGATGATGTACGCGACGACGACCACGACGGCGGAGATCAGGAACGGGACGCGCCACGCCCAGCCGAGCATCTGGTCTTCGGGAAGGGACGAGACGCCGAGGAAGACGAGCGTCGCGAGCAGCCCGCCGCTGCCGGCGCCCAGCGTCGTGAAGCTCGTGACGAACGCCCGACGCTTCTCGGGCGCGTGCTCCAGGCTCATCGTGATCGAGCTGCCCTGCTCGCCGGAGAGGCACAGCCCCTGGACGATGCGGATGACGACCAGCAGGATCGGGGCGAGGGCGCCGACCTGGGAGTAGGTGGGCAGGCAGCCGATGAGGAAGGTGCAGCCGCCGATGCCGAAGAGGGTCAGCATCATCACGAACTTGCGGCCGTACCTGTCGGCGATCGGGCCGAGGATGAGCGCGCCGAGCGGTCGCACCACGTAGCCGACGGCGAGCGTCAGCATGGCGAGCATCGTGCTGATGCCCGTGGGGAGCTCGGGTGAGAAGAAGAGCACGTTCAGCACGAGCGCCGACGAGACGCCGTACACCGCGAAGTCGTAGTACTCGAGCGTGGTGCCGATCCAGGAGGCGATCGCCGCCTTGACCGGGGTTTTCCTAGGTGTCGCGCGCTCAGGCATGGGGTCTCCGTCCAGGCATGGGTTCACTCCGTCGACGTTGATGAAGTAAATCAGAATGAGGTTTCAAGTGAGAATAGAGTCTCATTTCTTCTCCGTCAAGGCTCGCTTCATGCGCTCGGCATCGTTGATCGTGCGGAAACGCCTCCGGGCGTCCGGGAGGTCCGCGGTCGCGGGCCGACGGAACGCGCATCCGTTGCGCCCGTCGCGATCATGCGGCCGCTCGCGCCTCCGATGTCGGAGGTCCGGCATATCGTGGGCGCCATGGCGATGATGGGCATGGGCGCGGGGCGCCCGACGGGCGGCGGCCGCACGCGCGACGAGAGCGTGATCCGCGCGACGAACGCCCAGGCGCCCGCGATCGCCGACCTGTGGCGCCGCATCGGCCTGCTCTTCAGGCCCTACCGGGCGTCCATCGCGACGGCCCTCGCGCTCGTGCTCGTGACCGCCGGCCTGTCGGTCGTGCCGCCGCTGCTCACCCAGCGCGCGTTCGACGACGGGCTCTTCCCGGCATCCGGCGCCCCGGACCTGCCCGTGCTGCTGCAGACGGTCGGGCTCATGGCCGGGCTGTGGGTCGCCTCGAACGCGCTCGGCGTGTGGCAGAGCTACCTGACCACGCGCGTGGGCAACAGCGTCATGGGCGACCTGCGCGTGCGCCTCTTCGAGCACCTGCAGCGCATGGAGCTCGCCTTCTTCACCCGTACCAAGACGGGCGTCATCCAGTCGCGGCTGCAGAACGACGTCGGCGGCGTCGCCTCCGCCCTCCAGTCGGTCATCACGAGCGTCGTCGGCAACACCGTGACCGTCGTCGCCGCGGTCGTCGCGCTCGTGCTGCTCTCCTGGCAGCTGGCGATCGCGGCGCTCGTCATCATGCCGCTGCTCGTGCTCGTGCAGCGTCGCGTCGGCCAGGTGCGGGCGCGCATCGCCACGCAGACGCAGGAGTCGCTGAGCGACATGACGGCCATGACGCAGGAGTCGCTCGGCGTCTCCGGCATCCTGCTCGCGAAGTCGTTCGGCATGCAGCAGACCGAGGGGGCCCGCTACCGCGCCGCGAACGACCGCCAGGTCGGGCTGCAGGTGCGGCAGGCGATGAGCGGCCAGTGGTTCTTCGCCATCGTGTCGATCGTGTTCCAGATCGTGCCGCTGGTCATCTACGTGCTCGCCGCGCTCTTCATCATCGGCGGCGACGCGGGCATCACGGCCGGCACGATCGTCGCCTTCACCACCGTGCAGGCGCGGCTGACGATGCCGCTCATCGCGCTCATGCGGGTGGGCCTCGAGGTGCAGACCTCCCGTGCGCTCTTCGCCCGCATCTTCGAGTACCTCGACCTCGTGCCCGCGATCGAGGACGCCCCCGACGCCCGCCCCGTGGACCGCTCGAGGCTCGGCGAGATCGAGTTCGACGACGTCTCGTTCCGCTACCCCGACGCCGACGCGAGCGCCCGCCCGACGCTCGACGGCGTCTCCTTCCGCATCCGGCCCGGGGAGTTCGCGGCCTTCGTCGGGCCGTCGGGTGCGGGCAAGACGACCATCGGCTACCTCGTGCCGCGCCTCTACGAGGCATCCGGCGGCGCGGTGCGCTTCGCCGGCGACGACGTGCGCGAGCTGCAGGGGGAGGACCTCGTCTCCTGCATCGGCATCGTCAGCCAGGAGAGCTACCTCATGCACGCCACGATCGCCGAGAACCTGCGCTATGCGAGGCCCGACGCGACGGATGCCGAGCTCGAGGCCGCGTGCCGCGAGGCGAACATCCACGACACGATCACGAGCTTCGCCGACGGCTACGACACGGTGGTCGGCGAGCGCGGCTACCGGCTCTCCGGGGGTGAGAAGCAGCGCATCGCGATCGCCCGCGTGCTGCTGAAGGACCCGTCCGTGCTCGTGCTCGACGAGGCGACGAGCGCGCTCGACACGCTGTCCGAGCGGCACGTGCAGCGGGCGCTCGACGCCGCGTCGGCGGGCCGCACCACCATCGCGATCGCCCACCGGCTGTCGACCGTGCGGCACGCCGACGTCATCCACGTCGTCGAGGCCGGGCGCATCGTGGAGCGCGGCACGCACGCTGAACTGCTCGCCCTCGACGGCCTCTACGCGCGGCTCCACGCCGAGCAGAACATGGTGGCGGCATCCGATGCCTGAGCCCGGCGCCCGGCTCTCCCCGGGGCTCGCCCGACCGGAAACGCGCGGAAACGTCGCCGATCTTGTCGGGTGAGCAGGCTGACGTTTCGCTCTCCCGACCAGAAATGCGCTCAGTCGCCACCGATCTTGTCGGGTGAGCAGGGCGCCGCATGCTCGGTCACAAGACATCGATGCCCATCTCATGGTCTCGGCCCTTCTGCGCGTTGCAGAAGGGCCGAGACCCGGAAATGGACGGAGGCTGGTCGCGGCTACTTGAAGCGGAAGCTCGCCGTGTGCACCGTGCCGTCCGAGAGCGCGACGTTCAGCGTGCGGCAGCTGCCCGCCCAGGCCTTGTCGGTCTTCCAGACGTAGGTGTAGGTGTCGGTCGCGGCGTCGTAGGTGAGGCCGCTGTTGCTCGTGGTCGTCGTCTCGATCGGCTGCACCGCGCCGCCGTCGCAGGCGGTCTGCACCGACGAGGGCGAGCCGCCGGCGAGGATGCCGAGGCCGCGGTCCCCGCCGAGCGAGAACTTGACGGGGATGCTGCGTCCGGCGTTGACCTGGTTCACGGCGGGCGTAGCGGCGATCGGCGAGAAGAAGCCGGTGAAGGGGAACGCGGGCTGGCCGATGACGGTCGTCGCGGAATCCGAGTAGGTGACGGTGCCCGGGTCGTTCGGGGCGGTGACGGTCGTGGTGACCTCGCCCGCGGTCGCGGGGAGGATCGTGACCTCGATCGTCACCGGGGTTCCGGCCGCCATCAGATTCCAGCAGTTCGCCGTTCCTGCCGGGAGCTCGCACGCCCAGATGGGGGAGAGCGCGTGGGCGTCGACGATCGTCGCGCCGGCGCCTGCGACGGAGACGAACGCCTGGATGGAGAGGTCTCGCCACTCGAGGGCGTCGTTGGGAATGGTCACCGTGGCCGTGAAGGGCTCACCCACGGGCAGCGGCCCGCTCGGGGCGCTGATCTGGACGTGCGCGTCGGCCTGGGCGGGTGCGGCGAGGGCGACGGCGCCGGTCGCCGCGAGCAGGAGGGCGCCGGTGAGCGCCGTCAGGCGGCGCCCGATGCGCCGTCCGGAGGTGATCTGGGGCATTCGATTCCTTTTCAGCCGTCGCGGTGCGCTCGCGGAAACGACGAGACGGTCGGCGTCGATGCCGACTCGTCCTGCCCCCGTGAGTCATCCGCATGCCGTGCGTGGGGGTCGATCGTCCCATGTCGGCGGAGACGGCGCGCGCATTACTCCAGGATCTGGATGCATACAGATGTCCCGCTCCACGAACTCGGGGCAAGAGTGGCTGATAAGGCGCGCTCATCAGGCATTCATGCGAGGTCGGCGGGGATCGGCGGCACGGCGCGCCTCCGCGGCGTGCGCTACGACGAGGGCGTGAACCGCGCCTCGCCCCACTGGGCGATGGCGTCGACCTGCTGGCCGTTGCCGCCGGAGGAGACGGCGACGAGACGGATGCGGGAGGCGCCCTTGATCTTGACGTCGAGGTCCTCGACCTTGCCGGGCTTGACGGTCGTGTGCGCGAGCTGCTGGCCCGAGGAGGCGTCGTAGACGTCGAACACGAGGGACGTCGTCGCGGCGCTCGAGGCGTCGTCCGCGCCGACGCGGGCAGCGAAGCGGGTCGCGGAGGAAGGGACGTCGAAGGCGATGCTCGCCGCCGACTTCGCCGAGGTGAGCCGGCAGCCGAGTCCGTAGGCGAAGCGCTCGCCGTCGATCGTCGGCGTCGTGTCGATGAAGGTGCTCCTGACGGTCGACGTCGTCGCGGCATCCGGGTTCGCACCGGTCATGCCGTTGCCCGTGCCGAGCGCGTCCGGCGCACCGGGCGAGGCGCTCCCGCGGTTGCCGTGCTGGTCGTCGCCCTTCCCGTCGTTCCCCTTGCCGTCGTCGTTCGAGCCCGATGTCGAGCCCGGCGCTGATCCGGAGGGCGCGTCGCACTGCGGATCGCCGACGGCCGAGGCGATGGACAGCGCGCCGGGCGGCAGGGCGGACGCGCTCGCGGACGCGGTGGGGGACGCGCCGGGGGAGGCGGTCGTCGGGTTCGCGGTCGGCGCGGTCGGGGCGGCGGGCTCGGCGCCGAAGCTCGACGAGATGGACGCGGAGATGCCCCACACGGCGGCGGCGATCATGACGACGGCTGCGACGACGCCCACGGCGATGAGCACCTTGCCGCCTCGGCTGACGCTTCGGCGACCGGGCGCGCGACCGTCTGGCATCCACTCCTGGGAGGACGCGGCTGCGGGGCGGCCCGAGCCGCCGGGACCGGCGAAGGGCGTCGTGTTCGCGTTCGCGAAGGGATGCTGCCGCCCGTCGGCGAAGGCCTCGGTCGGCTGCCCGGGGAAGACCGCGGTGGACGGATCGGCCCACGGCGAGGGGCCGTTCGCGGTCGTGGCGTCGTACCCGCCGCCGTGCTGCGCCGTCGGCTGGGCGTAGCCCGGCTGCGGCCCCGCCGCGGCCGGCGCGGCGAACGCCTGCTGCTGCTGGGACTGCTGGGGATGCCCGTACGCCTCCTGCGGGAGGGCGGCATCAGTCGATCGGAACGGCTGCTCGGGTCGGGCTTCCGCCCACCCCGGCGGCTCGGCGTTCGGCAGATCCTGTCGGACGGGCGGGACGGGCTGATCGAAGGGCGCTCGCTGCGCGGCCCTGTCGGGCGCGCCCTGCTGCGGGGCGAAGGGGTTCCAGCCCGGCGCGGCCGGCTCGGGCGCGGGGGCGCCCTCGTGCGGGCTCCGCTGCTCGGCGGCGCGGTCGGGCTCCGCCGCGGGCGCCTGCTGCGCCGACGGCTCGACGCGAGGCGGCTCGTGCTGACGGGATCCGCCGCCGAACGGGTTCCCGGCGGGGTCGGCGCTCGCATCCGGAGCGGCCGCGTCGTCGCGCCGGTCGCGGTCGCCGTTCGAGGTCGGGCCCTCGTGCTGCGGGCCGTCCGAGCGCTCGGGGGGGAACGGCCTCGGCGAGGGCTCGAAGCTCTCGAACAGGGGTCCGTCGCGGCGGGCGTCGAGCTCGCTCGGCGTCCAGGCGCGCTCGGCCGAGGTGGGCGAGATCGGGCCGGGGGCCGCGGTGACGTGGGCCGGATCGGGGGCGGGGAGGGGAACGCCGGGGGCGGCCGCGCCGAGCGCGAGCGCGCCGGCCGCGGCCGCGCCGGCGCCGACCGCCGCGGCGCCACCGGCGCCGTGCTCCGCATCCGGCCCGTGCGCGTTTCGCTCATCGCCGTGCGCGTCGCCGCCGTCCGCCGTCGTCTGCTGCGCGCGGCCCGGCGCCGTGGCCGTGTACGCCCCGCCCGACCGCGCGCAGTCGGCGAAGGCCGCCGCGAGCTCGTCGGTCGAGGGCAGCCGATCGGGGCCGCCGAAGAGGCAGCGGCGCAGGAAGTCGGCGAGCACCGGCTCGATGTCCGAGAGCCGTCGCCAGGCGGCGTCGATGCGCGAGGCGGCGTCGGGCTCGTCGACGAGCTTGCCGCGGGCCATGGGCTTCGTGCCCGTCATCGCCTCGAAGGCCGTGAACGCGAGCGCCCACACGTCGGCGCCGAACGAGGGCACGTGCGAGCCGTCGGCGGCCTGCTCGACGACCCAGGGCGCCAGGTAGTCGATCGTGCCGACGAGCTGGGTGAACCGCGCGGTCGTCACGTCGAGCGACTCCGTGGCGTCGTCTCCCTGGCCGCGGCGGAGCGTGCCGAAGTCGGTGAGGCGCATGAGCGGCAGGCCCGCTCGGGCGAGGCGGCGCGCGCCGTAGCCGAACTCGTGCGTCTGCTCCTTCGTGAGGCGCATGAGCACGAGGTTGTCGGGCTTGATGTCGCGGTGGGCGGCGTGGAAGTCGGGGTCGTCGTGGAGGGCGGCGAGGCCCTGCGCGACGAGCGCGAACATCGCGGCCCACTGAGCGGGGGAGTAGTCGGCGCCGCGCAGCGCGCCCGCGCCGCGGATCACCTCGCGCAGGTTGTCGCCGCCGAAGTCCTGCACCTCGGCGACGACGACCTCGTCGCCCTCGCCGACGGAGCGCACGCCGATGAAGTGCGTCGACACGAGGCCGTCGGCCTCGGGGCCGAGCTCGCGCACGCGCTCGTGCAGGAAGCGCAGCCGGCCGGAGGCGCGGTCGTCCTCGAGGTCCTGCAGCGAGGTGACCTGCCGCTCGAGGCGGAGCACGAGGGGACGGGCGGGGAGTGGCCGGGCCGCGCGCACCGCGTCGGGTCGCGCGTCGTCGATCGACCGCACGCCGATGACGCGCGCCTGGCCGCCGCGTTTCATGAAGGAGGGGTCGAGGGCGACGCGCAGCGCCGGGGTGGTCGGGTCGTCGAAGGTCGCGAGCACGATCTCCGTGGGCGCGCGCCGCACGGGAGGCTCGGCGGCCGCGGCGTGCGCCGCATCGCTCGTCGCGTCTGCCACCTTCGGATCACCTCATCGATCGGTCGCGCCCGGAAGTGGCGCCTCATCGAGGCTAACCGACGGCGCGTCGCGCCCGCGGCGGCCTCGAGTCGGCATCCGACGGGGTCGGCATGCGACGAGAGGTGTATTTCGGGGCCGACGGATGCGGTGGATGCCGCGCTCCGCGCGAGAACGCGCGCGGCGCGCGATCCCTGCGGCGGCGAGCGGCCCCGCGATGCGGCGCACGGGAACGCCGCCGGACGCTGGGCGTCCGACGGCGTTCGAGTCGGTGGGTGAGGTGCTGCTACTTGCGCTCGACGGCGCACGTCGTCTTCGGGTGCGTCTTGGCGTACCTGGCGGAGACGAAGCGTCCCGTCTTGAGGCTCCTGAACTGCGTGGGCGCCGCTGCGGCGCTTGACGTCCGGGCCATATTCCTCTCCTCTCTGCCCGTGCGAGCGCCTCGCCCGCGGTGCGGGGCGTCGTGCGGGGTGAGCGGCCGGTTCGTTGCGCTCGGGGCGCGGGATCGTCGCCGGTTCCTGGGCGGCCTGGCGGCGAGGGGCGCGAGCGGGCGAGTCGTCGATGACTCGGAGGCGCGTCGGGCGGGCGGCGGACCGGGCTGCGGTCCTGGACCGTGACGGTCCGTGCTGGTGATTCGAGTGTCGCAGCGCGAAGCCGCGAGCCGGATGCGCGTCAGCCGTGCGATTGCCGAGTGTTCCGGCATCCGGCTTGCCAGGGCTCCAGGGCGCGTGCGTTCGGGGCCGGCGCGGCCGAACACGATGGGAGGCCTCAGCGGGTGCGGAGCGCGGCCACCTCGGCGTCCTTGCTCGCCTCGAGGGCGACGATCCGCTCGACGGCCGCGAGCACCTCGGGGCCGCGGGCCTGGGGAATCACGATGACGCCGTCGCTGTCGGCCGCGACGATGTCGCCCGGGTTCACGACCACGCCGCCGATCGCGACGGGTTCGCCGATGGCGCCGGGGCCGTTCTTCCAGGGACCCGCCGGGGTGAGGCCGCGCGCGAAGACGGGGAAGCGCAGCCCCTCGATGATGTCGCGGTCGCGCACGTACCCGTCGACGATCGCGCCCACGGCGCCGAAGACTTCGAAGCGCTGGGCCAGGTTGTCGCCCATGATCGCGCGGCCGTCGTAGCCGAAGGCGTTGACGACGACGAAGTCGTCGCGCTGGATGTGCGCGAGCGCGTCGATCACCGCGCGGTTGTCGCCCGCCACGGTGAGCACGGGCAGGGCGCTGCCGACGGCCTTCGCGCCGTGCCAGATCGGCGCGATGCCGCCGTCGACGATGTTGAGGCGGTCGAGCGCGTCGCCGAGGTTCGCGACGGAGTGCTCGCGCAGGCGCTCGAGCACCATTCCGTCGGCCCGGCGCCAGGCGGGGGCGATGCGGACGTTGTCGTGGGTCATGGGATCTCCTCGGATCGGCGGATGCGGGGCAAAGGCGTCGACGCAAAATGCGAATCTTTTCGCATTTCATCCCTTCGAGTCTCCCTCTCTGGGTGTCCGAACGCAAGCCACGTCCATGCTGTTCTCTCCCGGTTGGCGCGTTCCGACGCGATTTCTCGGAGAGCTTGACGTTCGTTGAAATGAGACTCTATTCTCATTCAAGGAGGTGGTTCGGTGCTTCACGGTCGAAGCGACTCGCCCCGGGTCGATCCGCAGGCGCCCGCGCCGACTCAGGAGGCCCGTGCGGCGCGCCCTCCCCGTCAGAGCTCGACACGGTCAGGGGCTCCAGCCCCGTTCCGGCGTTCGCGTCGATCCCGACTGCGATCATCGCGATCATCGCGATGGGCTCCCCTCCGGGAGACCACGGGCCAGCCGCTCCGCACGCATCAGCCAGCAGCCACCAGGCAAGGAGAACCACGCACATGGGAATCAACGCAGTCGCCGTCGTCGCCGACCTCGGCGAGAGCTACGGCAACTACACGATCGGCGCCGACGACGACCTCCTCGGCCTCGTGACCTCGTCGAACATCGCCTGCGGCTTCCACGCGAGCGACCCGCGCGTCATGGACCGCACCGTCCGCGAGTGCGTCGCCCGCGGCATCGAGCTCGGCGCGCACCCGGGCTACCCCGACCTCGTCGGCTTCGGCCGCCGCCTCATCGAGGCGAGCGAGGAGGAGATCCGCACCGACGTGCTCTACCAGATCGGCGCGCTCGACGCCTTCGCCCGCGTGCACGGCGGCACCATCAGCCACGTCGCGCCGCACGGGCGCATGGGCTCGATCGCCCAGACGGACGTCGTGCACGCGCGCGCCATCACGGACGCCGTCGCCGCCTACGACACCGACTACATCGTCGTCTGCCAGCGCGGCGTGCTCGCCGAGGAGGCCGCGAAGCGCGGGCTGCGCGTGGGCTACGTCTTCCTCGCCGACCGCGGATACGGCGACGACGGCTGGCCCGTTCCGCGCTCGCACGAGGGCGGGCTCATCCACGACCCGAAGCTGATCGGCGAGCGCGTCGTGCAGGTCGTGCGCGACGGCACCGTGCGCTCGGTCACCGGGAACGTCGTCCCGCTCGGCCACGACGCCGACGTCCTGCTCCTGCACGGCGACCACCCCCAGGTGCTCGAGAACGGCGCCGAGCTGCGGCGGGCGCTCGCGGATGCCGGCATCCGGGTCACGGGCCTGCGCGACGTGCTCGACGAGAAGGAGCGCGCGCAGGCCAGCTGAGCCCGGGCGACCCACGATGAACACCTCGCAAGCACTCTCCGTGACGGCCGTCCCCTTCGGGGACTCGGCGGTCATGCTCAGCACGCCCGGCGGCAGCGCCCGCGCCGACATCATCGAGCTGCGCGGGCGACTCCTCGCCCGGCGCCTCCCAGGCGTCGTCGACGTCGTCTCCGGGCTCGAGTCGCTCCTGATCGAGTTCGACCCGCTCGAGTCCTCGGCGGAGCAGGTCGAGCTCGCCGCCCGGCTGCTCGCCGAGGCCCCGGCGGACGCGGGGCGGGGCGGTGACGCCGACGCCTCGTCGCCGGTGCGCGCGCCGCACCGGTTCGACGTCCCCGTCGTCTTCGACGAGGAGACCGGGCCCGACCTGGCGGCGGTCGCCG
>Ga0153918_1001050_pt1 | contig 11561 bp, 11 predicted proteins | sample TSFL002MetaG_FD_104687 | JGI IMG/M metagenome (GOLD analysis project Ga0153918, IMG submission 104687) | Attine ant fungus gardens microbial communities from Florida, USA - TSFL002 MetaG | ecosystem: Host-associated > Fungi > Mycelium > Unclassified | place: USA: Florida, Paynes Creek Historic... | reverse complement strand
TTCGCCCGGCAGCGGCTCATAGACCGGATTGTCGTGGGTATCCTGAAAGGTCACCGAGACCGCGCCGCTCTCTATCAGCGCATCGCTGAGGGTTTCGGCGTGCTCGCCGGTGCTGTTAATTTTGATTTGAATCCATGGCATAGCGTTTCTCTTTATTCCAGCGCAGCATCAGGCGCGCGGCCAAACAGATTACCGACCAGAAAAGCCAGCAGGCTTATGGTCAATGACGGAACGATGGGGTGGAAGCCACCCCATTCAATATTCAGGCTGGCGAGCAGCGTGTAGCTCCCGGCGCCTGCCAGCATACCGGAAATCGCGCCGGCGGCGTTGGCACGCGACCAGTAGAGGCCGAGCACCAGCGGCCAGAGGAAAACCGCCTCCAGCCCGCCGAACGCTAGCAGGTTGAGCCAGATAATCATATCCGGCGGGTTCCACGCCGCCAGCAGCAGCAGCAGCCCCAGCACAAAGGTAATGGTGCCGGAGAGCAGGCGCAGGCGCGCTTCGTTTTCACTCTGCTGCGGCGCGATGCGCAGATAGAGATCTTTGATCAGGGTAGCGGAGGATTGCAGCAGCTGCGCGTTGATGGTCGACATGATCGCCGCCATCGGCGCAGCGAGAAACACGCCAGCGGCCATCGGCGGCAGCACGGTGATCATCAGGGTCGGGATCACGCGATCGGGTATGGTGAGATCCGGCAGGATCGTCCGTCCCAGCGCGCCCGCCAGATGCATGCCGAACATCAGCACCACCACCACGATGGTGCCGAGGATAATGCCGCGATGCAGCGCTTTGCTGTCTTTATAGGAGATACAGCGCACGGCGGTATGCGGCAGGCCGATCACGCCGAAACAGACCAGCACCGCGAACGAGCTAAGGAAGGTCGGGTTGATGACGTTGCCGACACCTTCCGGCGACACCAGCTGCGGATCGATAGCGCGCAGTTTGGTCACCGCGGTGCCGAGTCCGCCAGCCTGGTGGATCACGGCGAACAGCAGCAGAAAGGTGCCAATCAGCATCACCAGTCCCTGCATGGCGTCGTTAAGCACGCTGGCGCGGAAGCCGCCGAAGGCGGTGTAGAGCGCGATGGTGCCGCCAAAAATCAGCAGGCCGGTGTCGTAAGGGATACCCGCCGCGGTCTCCAGCAGGCGTGCGCCGCCGATAAACTGCACCGTCATCGCGCCGATAAAGGCCACCAGCAGGCTCAGGCTTGCCAGCCAGATCAGCAGCGTGCTGCGGTAGCGCGCGTAGAGCATATCGTTCAGCGTCACCGCGTTGTAGCGACGCGCCAGAATGGCGAATTTTTTCCCCAGCACGCCGAGCGACAGCCAGACCGCCGGCACCTGGATCATCGCCAGCAGCACCCAGCCGAGGCCATATTTATAGGCCGCGCCGGGGCCGCCGATAAAGGAGCTGGCGCTGATATAGGTGGTGGTGATGGTCATCGCCAGCACAAAGCCGCCCATCGAGCGGCTGCCGAGAAAATATTCCGTCAGAAAATTGCCCTGCTGCTGTTTGCGCATGGCGAACACCGACAGCCCGGCGATAAGCGCCAGGTAAGCCAGCAGCGGAAGAATGATTTCAGTTTCCATCGTTATCCTCTAGCGGCATATCGCGAAACACCAGGCGCACCATCAGCCAGCACAGCACGATAAACAGCAGCGGAGCAAACACGCAGGAGAGTTCAAACCAGCGCGGCAGACCGGTCACGCCGGTTTCATCGCCGCCCAGCCAGGCGGAAAGGCCCCAGACGGCCAGATAGGCCAGCGTCAGGTAGAGCGCCCAGCGCGCCTCTTTATTCGCTTGCAGAAAACGCCAGTCCATTATGCAACCTCATCGGCGACAAAAATGAAAAAGGCCGGTATCACCGGCCTTGCTCTTATTCAGCGCTGTGCTTATTTATCGTACAGGCCGAGTTTCTTTTCCAGATAGTGGATGTTGGTGCCACCCTGCTGGAAGTTTTCGTCGGACATGATGCGCATCTGCAGCTCAATGTTGGTCTTGATGCCGTCGATGATCAGCTCCGCCAGCGCGTTTTTCATGCGCGCAATCGCCACGTCGCGGGTTTCGCCGTAGCAGATCAGCTTGCCGATCATGGAATCGTAGTACGGCGGCACGCTGTAACCGGCGTAAATGTGCGATTCCCAGCGCACGCCGAAGCCGCCCGGCGCGTGGAAGCGGGTGATTTTGCCCGGGCTCGGCAGGAAGGTGTTCGGGTCTTCCGCGTTGATACGGCACTCGACCGCATGGCCGCGGATCACCACGTCTTCCTGCCTGATAGAGAGCGGCTGACCGGCAGCGATGCGCAGCTGCTCTTTGATCAGATCCACGCCGGTGATCATCTCGGTAACCGGATGCTCAACCTGAATACGGGTGTTCATCTCAATAAAGTAGAACTCGCCGTTTTCATACAGGAACTCGAAGGTGCCTGCGCCGCGGTAGCCGATTTCGATACAGGCGTTAGAGCAGCGCTCGCCGATGTAGCGACGCAGTTCCGGCGTGATGCCTGGCGCGGGCGCCTCTTCGACCACTTTCTGGTGACGACGCTGCATCGAGCAGTCGCGTTCGGCCAGATAGATGGCGTTGCCCTGGCCGTCGGCCAGCACCTGAATCTCGATATGGCGCGGGTTCTCGAGATACTTCTCCATGTAAACCATGTCGTTGTTGAAAGCCGCTTTGGCTTCCGCTTTCGTCATGTTAATGGACTGCTCGAGTTCTTTATCGCTGCGCACCACGCGCATGCCGCGACCGCCGCCGCCGCCGGACGCCTTGATGATGACCGGATAACCGATGCGCTTAGCGATGGCACGGTTTTTCTCCATGTCTTCGCCCAGCGAGCCGTCTGAACCTGGAACGGTCGGCACGCCCGCTTTTTTCATCGCGGTAATGGCGGAGACTTTGTCGCCCATCAGGCGAATGGTGTCCGCTTTCGGGCCGATAAAGATAAAGCCGGAGCGCTCAACCTGCTCGGCGAAGTCGGCGTTCTCAGAGAGAAAGCCGTAGCCGGGGTGGATAGCGACCGCGCCGGTGATCTCGGCGGCGGAAATCAGCGCCGGGATGTTGAGGTAGCTTTTAACCGACTGCGCCGGGCCGATGCAGACGGTTTCATCCGCCAGCAGCACGTGCTTCAGATCGCGGTCCGCAGTGGAGTGCACCGCCACGGTCTTGATGCCCAGCTCTTTACAGGCGCGGAGAATACGCAGCGCGATTTCACCACGGTTAGCAATGACAATTTTATCCAGCATGGTTCGCCTCGTTATTCGATGACGACCAGCGGCTCGTCAAATTCAACCGGCTGGCCGCTTTCGACCAGAATGGCTTTCACGACGCCAGATTTATCGGCTTCGATCTGGTTCATCATCTTCATCGCTTCAACGATGCAGAGGGTGTCGCCAGCGTTCACTTTCCGTCCGATTTCAATAAAGGCCTTCGCATCCGGGCTTGGGGTGCGATAGAAGGTGCCGACCATCGGCGAACGCACGATATGGCCGCTGATTTCAGCAGGCTTGGCGTTTTCTACCACCGGCGCAGCGATCGGCGCGACGGCAGTGGCCAGCGCAGGCTGCGGAGCCGGCGCGGCGTAAGCCTGCTGCATGACTGGATAACCCACATTGGCAGGTGAACGACTGATACGAACGGACTCTTCGCCCTCTGAAATTTCCAGCTCAGCGATGCCGGATTCTTCAACCAGTTCGATCAGTTTTTTAATTTTACGAATATCCATGAGTGTGGTTCCGTACTCTGTTTAATTGGAGTGAGACAGGCGTTTTACTGCCGTTTGTAAAGCCCATGAGTAGCCGTCGGCGCCTAAACCGCAAATCACGCCGGCGGATACGTCAGAAAGATAGGAGTGATGACGGAAAGGTTCGCGAGCATGCACGTTGGAGAGGTGCACCTCGATAAAGGGAATGCTTACCGCCAGAAGGGCATCGCGCAATGCTACGCTGGTGTGCGTAAACGCAGCGGGATTAATGATGATGTAATCCACATTGCCTCTGGCCTCATGAATGCGATCGATGAGCTGAAACTCCGCATTGGACTGCAGGTGACTCAGTTCCACATCAAGCTGGCTCGCCTGCGCCGCTAAATCGCTGACGATTTGCTGTAGCGTAGTGCGACCATACTTTTCCGGCTCGCGGGTTCCCAGCAAATTAAGGTTGGGACCGTTCAAAAGCAGAATGTGAAATTTATGCGCCATCGTGCTGCCATCTCCCGCAATCATTGAGGCATCGCGTAAAATACCTTGCTATCTTCCATTTGTCACCCGCCGCGCCAAAAAAGGCGACGCCGCGCGCAACAAAGCCGGGCATTATATCCGTTTCGGGGCAATTCGCAGCAAAATACTGGTCTTATCTGCGAAGTTGATCCAGCGTGGCCCGAAGGCCACACGTTTTATCAGAAATCGCGGGGGGAAGACAACTTAGCGCGGCAACCAGTGACGAAACTTTTTGTAACGCCACGCTAACAACGCCAGCGCGGCGACTGCGTAAAGCAGCGGCTGCGGCGACAGCACCTTTACCGACCAGAGATAGTGAATCGGCGCGAGGATCGCCGCCAGATAGATGAAGTTATGCAGAATTTGCCAGCGGCGGCCGAGCCTGCGCTGCGCGCGCTGGAACGAGGTCGCCGTCAGCGCCAGCAGGATCAGCCAGGTCAGGATGCCAAGCATAAGATAGGGGCGCGAAACCAGCTCGCTGCCGAGCAGACGTAAATTATCGACGCCCAGCTCCAGCAGGTAGTAACTCAGCAGATGCAGCGAGGCCCAGACAAAGGTCCAGACGCCAAGCAGGCGTCGGGTGCGGATCAGCAGCGGCTGTTTCGCATAGCGCGTCAGCGGCGAAACCAGCAGCGTGCCCAGCAGCAGCTTCAGCGCCATGCGGCCGGTGAAGTGCTGAATATCTTTCGCCGGATCGGCGCTCAGCCACCCCTGACTTGCCGCCATAAAGAGATAGACCAGCGGCAAAAACGCCGCCAGATGAAGCACCACTTTCAGCCAGACAATCTGTTTTAGCGTCAGTCGCACTCAGTAGTTCTCCCGTAAATCGAGCCCGCGATAGAGCGACGCCACCTCGTCGGCGTAGCCGTTAAACAGCAGCGTCGGCTGACGCTTCACGCTCAGCGTGCCGCCTGGGCCGATAAAGCGCTCGCTGGCCTGCGACCAGCGTGGATGGTCGACGTGCGGGTTAACGTTGGCGTAAAAACCATACTCATTTGACGCGATCTGATTCCAGGTGGTCGGCGGTTGATCGCGCGTCAGGGTAATTTTGACGATCGATTTAATGCCTTTAAAGCCATACTTCCACGGCACGGTCAGGCGGATCGGCGCGCCGTTCTGCGGCGGCAGCGCCTTGCCGTAAACGCCGGTGCTGAGCAGAGTCAGCGGATGCATCGCCTCGTCGAGGCGTAATCCTTCCACATAGGGATAGTTGAGTCCGCCACCGATAAAGCGATCCTTCTGCCCGGGCATCTGATCGGGCGCATAGAGCGTCTGAAACGCGACGAAGCGCGCATTGCTGGTGGGCTCCGCCAGCTTGAGCAGCTTATTCAGCTCGAAACCGACCCAGGGCACCACCATTGACCAGGCTTCCACGCAGCGCATACGGTAGATACGCTGCTCCATGGCGAACTTTTTGAAGATGTCGTCCATATTCAGGGTGATCGGCTTCGCCACTTCGCCGTCGATGGTCAGCTGCCAGGGATCGGTTTTCAGCGTGCCGGCGTTGGCGGCCGGATCGGCCTTGTCGAGGCCGAATTCATAGAAATTATTGTAGCCGGCGACCTTATCCTCCGGCGTCAGCGTCAGGCTGGCCTGATATTTTTCCGGCTTGCTGAAGGTCAGCGCGCGGCCGGCTGGTGCGGCGGGGCGGTCGTTGCCCTTGAACCAGCTCAGCACGTCCGCCTGCGCCGCGCCCGGCATGCCCAGCGCAGCGGCGCTCAGGCCGAGGGTTTTCAGCACCTGACGGCGCTGCATATTAAAGACGCTTTCGGGCGTTACGTCGGCTTCCGTCAGATATTTTGTCGATTTCATCACTCACCTCCCGGCTGGAATCTCTCTCCCAGCATGATGACTATTGCCGATTGCCGCGACTTTCGCTGCGAAAATATGAAATTTCCTGGCGCGCCTCGCTGATGAGAATGCGCTGAAAAACAGAACGACCGCGCTTCCCCGTTGTCTGGTACGGATATACTGGCCCTTCATACGCAGCAGCGCTGCCGCGTAGCGGAATTTATGCTATTTTGCTCGCGCTTGCGTCAGGCGCGACGCAGGGCGGGCATAAACGGGTCATCACCGCAGCGAACAGGCACAGGGATGCGATTAACCACGAAACTTTCTGCGTTCATTACATTTTTAAGCTTACTGGCGATGTTTTTGATGCTGGTAGGCTGCGCTTTTAGCGTTTACTGGCTGACGCACCAGCGCGCCGAGGGACGGGTGCAGACGCTGGCGACCGAAGTGGATCAAGCGCTGCTCGAGCAGTCGCCCGACGAACTGCGCGGCTGGCTGCAGCACACCATGACGGTGATCAATACCGAACGCATCGAGCTGCGCAACGGCGACAAGATCCTGTTTCGGCTTAGCCGGCATGAAAACCCGATGCTGGAAGATGAGACCAACCGCTTTATCCAGGTTGACGTGCCGCTGGTGCATCAGCCGGGCGTGACGATGCGCGTCGTGGTGCTCGATCCCGCCAAAACCTGGTTTCAGTCTTTTACCGGCGTCTATACCCTGACGGCGATCCTCTTTGTGGTGCTGGTGATGAGCCTGCTGCTGTTTATGATGCACTGCTGGCTCAATCGCCAGTGGCGCGGCATGGAGCGGCTGGAAAAGCGCGCCGAGGCGATCCTGGCGGGCGAGCGCACGCTGCTGCGCAAGGGCGACGTCGATGAGTGGCCGCCGCGCGCCAGCAGCGCCATCGATATGCTGCTAGGCGATCTGCAGGAAGCGGGCGAACAGCGGCTGCGCATCGACACGCTGATCCGCGCCTTCGCCGCGCAGGACAGCCGCACCGGCCTGAGCAATCGGCTCTTCTTCGACAACCAGCTGGCGACGCTGCTGGAGGATCAAGAAGATGTCGGCATGCACGGCGTGGTGATGATGGTGCGCCTGCCCGATCTCGATATGCTCAACGAAACCCTGGGTACGACGCTGGTAGATGAGTATCTCTACGATCTGGTGAACATGCTCTCTACCTTTGTGCTGCGCTATCCGGGCGCGCTGCTGGCGCGCTACTTTCGCAGCGACTTCGCGGTGCTGCTGCCGCATCGCAGCCTGAAAGAGGCCAACAGCATCGCGGATCAGCTGATCAACGCGGTCGACTCGCTGCCGCCGATGCGCATGGTGAACCGTGACGATCTGATCCATATCGGCATCAGCGCGTGGCACAGCGGACAGAGCGTGCCGCAGGTGATGGACAACGTCGAAATGGCGACGCGACGGGCGACGCTGCTGGGCGGCAATAACTGGTCAAACGGCGAAGGCAACCCGCTTGACGCCGGCCGCGGCAGCGTGCGCTGGCGCACCCTGCTGGAAAATACCCTGAGCCGCGGCGGTCCGCGCCTTTACCAGAAACCGGCGGTGCTGCTCGACGGCAGCGTGCACCACCGCGAGCTGCTGATGCGCATTTTCGACGGCGACAAAGAGGTGCTGGCGGCGGAGTTTATGCCGCTGGTGCTGCAGTTCGGCATGGCGGACGGCTGGGATCGCCAGCTGGTGCTGCGCATCGCCGCGCTCTCCGAAGTCTGGCCGGACGAAACCCTGGCGATGCCGATCAATATCGACTCGCTGCTGCAGCGCCCCTTTGTCAACTGGCTGCAAAATATGCTGCTGCAGTGCACCAAAGCGCAAAGAAAACGATTTTTATTTGAACTTGCTGAGGCTGACGTTTGTCAACACATCAACCGTTTAGCGCCGGTGTTCCGCGCGCTGCAGGCGTTTGGCTGCCGCATCGCCGTCGCTCAGGCTGGTTTAACCGTGGTGAGTAGCGCGTATATCAAGCAATTCCCCATCAATTTAATCAAGCTCGATCCCGGCCTGGTGCGCAATATCGACCGGCGCACCGAAAATCAGCTGTTCGTGCAGAGCCTGCTGGAGGTGTGCAAGTCGACTCAGACGCAGGTTTTTGCCACCGCTGTGCGAACGCATGCGGAGTGGCAGACGCTGGTCAGCCTGGGCGTCTCCGGCGGGCAGGGCGATCTTTTCGCGCCATCGCTGCCGGTAAACAGTAATGTGAAAAAGTATTCACAACGCTATCATATTTAGCCAGTAGGGATAGCGGCGGCGACATAGCCAAAATCCTAAGCGGAAATGTTAAATTTTATGTCGAACGAGAACGTCAAAATAGACGCCGGAAGGGGTGAAAACAGGGGAATAGCGCTGTTTTGCACCCGTCAGTTCTCGTTGACGATCGTATAAAGCCAAATTGGTCTATTTTTTCACCGAAGCAGAACGTTTTTGCGCCTTGTGGCGGCTTCGCGTGGTTGGTAAAGTAAGCGGATTTTATTTTCCGCCCCCAGCTTGCAGGATTATCCTTTAGATATGTTTAAAAAATTTCGTGGCATGTTTTCCAATGACTTGTCCATTGACCTGGGTACCGCGAATACCCTGATTTATGTAAAAGGACAGGGCATCGTGCTGAACGAGCCTTCCGTGGTTGCCATCCGCCAGGACCGTGCCGGTTCCCCAAAGAGCGTGGCGGCCGTTGGCCATGATGCCAAACAGATGCTCGGCCGTACGCCAGGTAATATTGCCGCCATTCGCCCGATGAAAGATGGCGTGATCGCGGACTTTTTCGTTACTGAAAAAATGCTGCAGCACTTCATCAAGCAGGTGCACAGCAACAGCTTTATGCGTCCAAGCCCGCGCGTGCTGGTGTGCGTGCCGGTCGGCGCGACCCAGGTTGAGCGTCGCGCTATCCGCGAATCCGCGCAGGGCGCAGGCGCGCGTGAAGTTTTCCTGATCGAAGAACCGATGGCGGCCGCTATCGGCGCTGGCCTGCCGGTTTCTGAAGCGACCGGCTCGATGGTGGTTGATATCGGCGGCGGCACCACCGAAGTGGCGGTGATCTCGCTGAACGGCGTGGTCTACTCCTCGTCGGTGCGCATCGGCGGCGATCGCTTCGACGAAGCGATTATCAATTATGTGCGCCGTAACTACGGCTCGCTGATTGGCGAAGCGACCGCAGAACGCATCAAGCATGAGATCGGCTCCGCCTATCCGGGCGACGAAGTGCGCGAAATCGAAGTGCGCGGCCGTAACCTGGCGGAAGGGGTGCCGCGCGGCTTTACGCTGAACTCAAATGAAATCCTGGAAGCGCTGCAGGAGCCGCTGACCGGCATCGTGAGCGCGGTAATGGTGGCGCTGGAGCAGTGCCCGCCGGAGCTGGCGTCCGATATCTCTGAACGCGGCATGGTGCTGACCGGCGGCGGCGCGCTGCTGCGCAACCTGGACCGTCTGCTGATGGAAGAGACCGGCATTCCGGTGGTGGTGGCAGAAGATCCGCTGACCTGCGTGGCGCGCGGTGGCGGTAAAGCGCTGGAAATGATCGACATGCATGGCGGCGATTTGTTCAGCGAAGAATAATCGCCTCAATCGGCTGTGACCTGAATCGAAATGCGCAGGGAATCGCGTGGAAGCTGACGCTACAGGCGTCGGCGTCAGACGTCCAGCCCAGGGAAGTGCGGCGTTGGCCGTACTTCCTTACCTGTTGTCGAGGAACACGCAGAATATATGAAGCCGATTTTTAGCAGGGGGCCTTCCCTGCAGTTGCGCCTGTTTTTGGCGGTGATCGTTGCCATCGCGATTATCGTCGCCGATAGCCGGCTGGGTTCGTTTACCCAAATTCGCAACTATCTGGACACATCGGTCAGTCCGTTTTATTTCCTGGCCAACGGCCCGCGCCAGATCCTTGACGGTATTTCCGGTTCGCTGGCGTCGCGCCAGCAGCTTGAGCTGGAGAATAAAGCCCTGCGCCGCGAGCTTTTCCTGAAAAACAGCGACCTGCTGATGCTGGGGCAATATAAGCAGGAAAACGCGCGTCTGCGCGAACTGTTAGGTTCGCCGCTGCGTCAGGATGAGCACAAGATGGTGACGCAGGTGATCTCCACCGGCACCGATCCCTACACCGATCAGGTGGTGATCGACAAAGGCAGCGTCAACGGCGTCTATGAAGGCCAGCCGGTCATCAGCGACAAAGGGGTGGTCGGCCAGGTTATCGCTGTCGGTCAGGTGACCAGCCGCGTGCTGCTGATTTGCGACGCGTCGCACGCGCTGCCGATTCAGGTGCTGCGCAACGACATCCGCGTGATTGCGGCCGGCAACGGCTGCACCGAAGATCTGCAGCTGGAGCATCTGCCGGGCAACACCGATATTCGCGTCGGCGATATGCTGGTGACCTCTGGCCTGGGCGGTCGTTTCCCGGAAGGCTATCCGGTGGCGGTGGTTTCGTCGGTGAAAGTCGACACGCAGCGCGCCTATACCGTGATTCAGGCGCGTCCGACCGCGGGACTGCAGCGTCTGCGCTATCTGCTGCTGCTGTGGGGCGCGGATAAGAACGGCGACATGCCGATGGCGCCGGATGACGTGCACCGCGTTGCCAACGAGCGCCTGATGCAGATGATGCCGCAGGTGCTGCCGCCAGCGGGCGAGATGGGGCCGCCGGCGCCGTCCGCGCAGATGGGCCCGCCTGCGCCAGCCAGCAGCGGAACGCAAAGCGCGCCGGCTAACGCGCGCGGAGGCCAGCCTTGAGTCGATACCGCAGCCAGGGTCGTTGGGTTATCTGGCTGTCCTTTCTTGTCGCCCTTGTGCTGCAGATTATGCCGTGGCCGGAACAGTTCTATATGTTCCGGCCATCGTGGATCCTGCTTATCCTGATTTACTGGGTGCTGGCGCTGCCGCACCGCGTCAACGTCGGCACCGGCTTCGTGCTGGGTGGGGTGATGGATCTGATCGCCGGATCTACCCTCGGCGTGCGCGCGCTGGCGCTCAGCATCATCGCCTACCTGGTCGCCTTTAAATTCCAGCTGTTCCGCAACCTGGCGTTGTGGCAGCAGGCGTTAATGGTGATGGTGCTGTCGCTGGCGGTGGACGTGATTGTTTTCTGGGCGGAGTTTTTAGTGATCAACGTATCATTCCGCCCTGAAATTTTCTGGAGCAGCGTTATCGACGGGATTCTCTGGCCCTGGCTATTCTTATTAATGAGAAAGATTCGTCGTCAGTTCGCTGTTCAGTAAGGAATTTTATGTTATCCCTCTATCTGGCTTCCGGTTCTCCGCGTCGTCGTGAGCTGCTGACGCAGCTTGGCCTGCAGTTTGAGCGTCTCCATACCGATGTTGAAGAGCAACGCCGCCCGGATGAGGCGGCGGAAAGTTACGTGCGTCGCCTGGCGAATGACAAAGCGCGCGCTGGCGTCGCGGTCGCGCAGCAGGATCTGCCGGTGCTGGGCGCGGACACTATCGTGGTGCTTAACGGCGAGGTGCTGGAAAAGCCGCGCGACGCCGTGGACGCCGCCGGGATGCTGGCGCGTCTTTCGTGGCAGACGCATCAGGTGATGACCGCCGTTGCGCTG
>Ga0153918_1001049_pt1 | contig 11574 bp, 12 predicted proteins | sample TSFL002MetaG_FD_104687 | JGI IMG/M metagenome (GOLD analysis project Ga0153918, IMG submission 104687) | Attine ant fungus gardens microbial communities from Florida, USA - TSFL002 MetaG | ecosystem: Host-associated > Fungi > Mycelium > Unclassified | place: USA: Florida, Paynes Creek Historic... | reverse complement strand
CCAGGTCTTCGCGCTGCGAGGTGTCCACGCCCCAGCTGATACCGGCATTGGCAATCACGAGATCGGGCAGGCCCTGGCGCTCCAGGCAGGCGCGAGCGGCAGCACAGGCGCTGTCTATGCGCGCCACGTCGGCTTCGTAAATGGCGTAGCGCGCGGCATCGAGCTGCATCTGCTCGGCCCACTGCGCAATGGCCTGGGTGCGCCTGGCCACCAGCGCCAGCGACCAGCCGGCCTGGTAGTAGCGCAGCGCAAGCGCCTGCCCGATGCCGCTGGAGGCGCCGGTGATGTAGGCCAGAGGTGCCGAGCCTGTCATGTGCATACGCTGCCTGTGCCGGCCGCCGCAGCGGCCTGGATGGAATGGAAGAAGGATTCGCCCGCATGCAGCGAGCGCCGGACCGGGCTCTACTTGGGCTGCGCCGGCTGGATGACGCCCTTGACGCGGCCGTTCAGCTGCATGACCTGGTCCAGATTGTCGTATTTCATGCCATCGCCGGTGAAGCGATCGCCGCCGCGCGTCAGCACCACCGGCTTGTTGGTGCTGATGCGCTCCTCGTTGGGCCATATCTGCAGAAAGTCGCTTTCCACCTTCATGGCCGGCGATGCCTTCTTGCCAGCCGTGGCCGCCACCGCCTCGCGCGTGATCACGGCGTTGCCGAACAGTTGCACTTCGGAGCCATCGGCATTGCTCAGCGCCCGCTTGGCCGTGCCCACGGTCGTGCGGCCGTCGGGGGAAACGCTGAACATCTGCGCATCATCGACTTCCAGCGTGTCGGTATCGGGGTAGTGGCGGCCCACGGTGCCCACCAGCCGGCTCTTGAGCCGGCCCGTGGCATCGAAGCTCTTGATGGAGAAATCCTTCATGAAATAGTCGGGCTCATGCACCTGCGCCTTCTGCTGGCCCGAGCCCACGGGCGCCGGCGCATTGCGCACCAGCCACCAGGTTCCCAGCGCCAGCAGTGCCATCAGCAGCACGGGCAGATAGAGCGTTGCCTTGTCGCCGGTCCGGCGCCACTGGATGTTCATGATGTGTATTCCGCCAGAAGGCCCGCATAGGCGCCGTGCGCGGCCAGCAGCAGATCGCACAGCTGGCGCACGGCCCCTTCGCCGCCGGCGCGCGGCGTGACCCAGTCGGCCATGGCCAGGGCCTCGTCATGCGCGTTGGCCGGTGCACAGGCAAAGGCGCTGCGCCGCAGCACCGGCAGGTCGGGCCAGTCGTCACCCATGGCTGCGGCCTGGCTCCAAGCCAGCCCCAGCTCGGCGAGGATGGATTCGGCGGCCGGAACCTTGTCCTCGGTGCCGAAGCGCGCATGCACCACGCCGAGATTGCGCAGGCGCAGGCGCAGGGCCGGCGAATCGCGCCCCGTGACCACGGCCGGCGTGATGCCGGCTTTTTGCAGCATCTTGAGGCCATGGCCATCGAGGGTGTGAAAGCGCTTGAGCACCTCGCCCTCGCCCGAAAAATACAGGCCGCCGTCCGTGAGCACGCCGTCCACGTCGAAGAACACGACGCGCACGTCCTGGGCCTTGAGCAGCAGCCCGGCATCCCACCGCTGGCTGGGAATATGGCGGGGCCGCTCCATCAGATCACCTTGGCGCGCATCAGATCGCGGATATGCACCACGCCCTGCAGATGCTGCTGCGCATCCACGACCAGCACGCTGGTGATGCCGTATTCCTCCATCAGGCGCGCCGCCGCCACTGCCAGCATGTCGGCGGCAATGGTGCGCGGGCGCGGATGCATGACATCGGCGGCGCTGCGCGCGCGCAGGTCCACGCCCGCCTCCACGCAGCGGCGCAGGTCGCCGTCGGTGAAGATGCCCTGCAGCGTGCCTGCAGCATCCACGATGGCGGAACAGCCCAGGCCCTTGGCGCTCATCTCGCGCATCAGGTCCACGCAGCTGGCTTCGGGCTGCACCCGGGGCAGGTCCTTGCCCGAGCGCATCACGTCGCGCACATGGGTCAGCAGCCTGCGGCCCAGCGCACCGCCGGGGTGGGAGCGTGCAAAATCCTCGGCGCCAAAGCCGCGGGCGTCGAGCAGGGCCACGGCCAGTGCATCGCCCATGGCCAGCTGCGCCGTCGTGCTGGCCGTAGGCGCCAGGTTGAGCGGGCAGGCTTCGCGCTCCACGCGGGTGTCGAGCACCCAGTCCGCATGCTTGGCCAGCGTCGACTGCAGGCCGCCGGTCATGGCCACCAGCGGTATGCCCTGGCGCTTGATGGCCGGCAGAACGCCCGTGAGTTCGTCGGTCTCGCCGCTGTTGGACAGCGCCAGCACCAGATCGCCTGCGGTCACCATGCCCAGGTCGCCATGGCTGGCCTCCGCGGGGTGCACGAAGAAGGCCGGCGTCCCGGTCGAGGCCAGCGTGGCCGCCACCTTGCGGCCCACATGGCCGCTTTTGCCCATGCCCATGACCACCACGCGGCCCGACAGTTGCAGAATGCGCTGCACGACTGCGGAGAATGCGCCATCGAGCCGCTGCGACATCGCCCTCAGGGCATCGGCCTCGATGTCCAGGGTTTCACACGCCAGGCGCAGGGCGCGCGACCCGTCCAGCACGTCCGGCGGACACGAAATAGCGGCATCAGAATTCATTCCCGGATTTTAGCCAGCCGCCCGGCCCGACCCAGCTGCGGACTCCGCATTGACCCCAGCCCGGGGCCTGCTCGCATAGCCCATGTGCGCTACGCCAGGCCCTGGCCGCGAACCACTACACTGGCCTTCCTCCACCACCGACCGAACCCGACCGCACCATGCATACCTCCATCAGCGTGAACGAATACCTGCGCGACCATATCCGCACCGTGCCCGACTGGCCCGCGCCCGGCGTGCAGTTCCGCGACATCACCCCGCTGCTGCAGGATCCCAAGGTCTTTCGCGTGATGAGCGATGCCTTTGTCCACCGTTACATGGAGCCGCGCCTGCGCCCCGACGTGGTGGCCGGCCTGGACGCGCGCGGCTTCATCCTGGGCGCCGTGGTGGCGCACGAGCTCAACGTGGGCTTCGTACCCATCCGCAAGAAGGGCAAGCTGCCGTTCACCACGGTCGAAGAGACCTACGAGCTCGAATACGGCAGCGCCACTGTGGAGCTGCACACCGATGCCGTCAAGCCCGGCGACCGCGTGCTGCTGATCGACGACCTGATCGCCACCGGCGGCACCATGATGGCCGGCAAGAAACTATTGGAAAAACTGGGCGCCACCGTGGTGGAGGGCGCGGCCATCGTGGATCTGCCGGAACTCGGCGGCTCCCGGCTGCTGCGCGAAAGCGGCCTGCCCCTGTTCACGCTGGTGGACTTCGCCGGCCACTAGCAGCCCGTGCGCGGACCTGCGCAGGCCGCAGGCGGCCGTTTCAGCGCAGCTCGCCGTACTGGGTCACGCCCAGCAGGCCCAGATCCGAGCTGGCAAAGTCGGTGTTCTCGTCGGCACCCGGCCCGAGCAGGGGCCGCGTCCGTGCGGCCTGGGCGGCAGCAGGGGACGGGGCCGGCGTTTCGCGGCGATCCTGGGCCGCCGCTGCAATGGCCTGCCGGAAGGCATCCATTTCCTGGGCGTCGATGGGCTCGAACGGCCGCGCGCCCGCGGGATGTGCCTGAGAAGAAATCCTTTGCGGTTCGCGCTGCTGCAGCGGCGCCATGCGCGAGCTGGCCGGCTCGGCCTGGCCCGCGGGGCGCAGCTGGTCGCCCACGCGCCAGTAGACGGCGGAAACGGCCACCTGCAGCCGTGCCCTGGCGAGCTCGGCGATCAGGCCTTCGATGTCCTTGAGGCGGGTGCTCTCGACCGCATAGGCCGGCGCCAGGTCCACCATGATGACGAAGCGCTGGCCCGCCGCATCCAGCGCCAGCACCTTGAACTTGTAGCCCGCCGACAGAATGCCCACGCGCACCATGGCATCGCGCACCACGCCGTAGAGCTGCTCGCGGCGCATGGAGCGCTCGCTGCGCCGCTGCGGCGGCGCCTCGGCCTGGAGTTCCGCTTCGCTGCGCGGCTTGCGGGCGGCCGCATGGGTCTCCGGCCCGCGTTCCCGACGGGGCTTGCGAGAAAACCATTGGAGCAAGGACATAAACGCGCTCTTCCTACGAAGAATTTTTACAAGCGCACACATTCTGCCCTGAATTCGGCGCCCGGCCGGCGAGTGCGGGGCCTTCACGGCGCGCCGCACTGCCGCGCAGCTCAGGTGCTTGCCACGCGGCGGCGGCTGTCGGCGGCGCGGCGGGCCAGCACCTGGCCGGCCATGGTGACCAGGGCCAGCGCCACGGCGGGCTGGCGGTTGGAGAGTTCGGAAAAGCGCAGCGCCGTCAGGCACCACAGGCGGCTCGGCGCTGCGGCCTGCACCGTGGAGCGGCGCGGGCGGTGGGCGAAGAACGCGCCCTCGCCGACCAGCGAGCCCGGCCCTACCAGCGCCAGCCGGATGCGCTCCTTGGCGTCCTGGTAGTGCACGCTCAGCGAGCCGGATTCGACCAGGTAGAGGTTGCGGTCCAGCGCGCCTTCGGCAAACAGCACCTCGCTGGCGGCCAGATGGACCGGAACCAGATACGGCGCCAGCAACTCCCACTGGGCCGCGCTGGGCAGGTTCTGCGCGCCGTCGGGCGCCACCGTCGAAGTCATTGCCTGCACCAGTGCCGACAAATCAGCTGGGGTTGAAGTGGACATGGGAATCTGGTTCTCGAAACAAACGGATCCGCCAATTGCATCGCATTGGCGCCATAGCAGGCGCATGCTAAGCGAGAGCGGCGCCCGCGCCAATCCCGCGGGCCGCATTTGTGCGCCCCGGCTTGCATCCGGCGGCCGTTGCGCTCAGAGTCGGGCCACGGACACGGTGCCAGACAGGGCCGCCCGCCGTCCGTCCTGCCGCCTGCCTCGACCGCCCGCCAGGGCCTTGCCATGCGCCTTTCCATGAGCCTTTTGCTGCTGTTTGCCACTGTTGTGCTGGCGCTCTGGGGAGCCGGCCTGGTCTGGTTCCAGGGACCGGGGCGCGCCGGACGGCGCACGGCGCTGGCCGCCCTGTGGCTGGCATGGCTGGGCGGCTGCATGCTGTGGGGCTGGAGCCCGCAGCGCATGGCCACGGCCTGGGGCCTGTGGCTGGCCGGCCTGGCGGCCATGCTGTGCTGGTGGTCCGGCCTGCGGCCCAGCAATGCGCGCGACTGGGCCGACGATGTGGCGCGGCCGCTGCACATGCAGCCGCTGGGCCCGTGGAGCCGCGGCCGCCAGCGCCTGGCGCTGGAGCGGGTGCGCAACTTCCGCTGGCGCAGCGAGGCGGACTACGACCCGCGCTGGGAGCGGCGCAGCTACGACCTGGCGCGCCTGGCCAGCGTGGACGTGGCCGCCTCGTACTGGATGGGCCCGGCCATCGCGCACACGCTGGTGAGCTTCGGCTTCGACGACGGCGAGCAGCTGGTGTTCTCCATCGAGATCCGCAAGCGGCGCGGCGAGCAGTTCAATGCGCTGGCCGGTTTCTTCCGCCGCTACGAGCTGGCGCTGGTCGCGGCCGACGAGCGCGACATCCTGGCCGTGCGCACCAATGTGCGCGGCGAGCAGGTGCATCTGTACCGCGTGGCCATGCCCCGGGAGGTGATGCGCGAGCTGTTCGTGGCCTATGCGCGCGAGGCCGAGGCGCTGCGCGGGCAGCCGCGCTTTTACAACACGCTCACCGCCAACTGCACCACCATCGTCTGGCAGCTGGCGCGGCGCGTGGGTGCCCGGCTGCCGCTGGACTGGCGCCTGCTGGCCTCGGGCTACCTGCCCGAATACCTGCGCGGCCTGGGCGTGCTCACGCGGGGCCATACGCTGGAGCAGCTGCGCGCCGCCGGCGACATCACGGCCCGGGCCAGGGCCTGGGTGGCGCCGCCGCAGGCCGACGACCGGGCGGCAGGCATTGCCTTCTCGCGCGCCATCCGCGCGGGCATGCCGCCGCTGCCTGCGCAGGCGACAGAGAAGACTCCTGAATAAGGAGCTGCCAGCGCAGGCTGATCCTGCATTTCAGACAGAAAGCCACCTGAAATCCTGGCATGGCAGGCGCCAGAAGCTCCTGCAACCAGAGCAACTACTTGCCGATGCAGAACGAGCTGAAGATCACGCCCAGCAAATCGTCCGAGCTGAATTCGCCGGTGATGGAGTTGAGCGCCACCTGGGCCAGGCGCAACTCCTCGGCCAGCAGGTCCAGGTGCGCGGCATGGGCGGCCAGTTGCTCGTCGGCCATTTCCAGATGGGCGGCCACGGCCTGCAGCGCCTCCACGTGGCGGGCGCGGGCCAGGTACAGGCCTTCGGGCGCGGATTGCCAGCCGGCCACTTCCAGCAGGCTGCGGCGCAACGCGTCCAGGCCTTCGCCCGTGCGGGCCGACAGCGCCAGCTGCCGCGCATCGCCCTCCTGGGCCGACATGCAGCGCCGCAGCAGGCCGTCTGCCGCCATGTCGGTCTTGTTCCAGACCGTGATCACCGGCACCTGGGGCGGCAGCTTGCGCTTCAGGGCCCGGGCGATGTCGGCATCGGCGGCCAGGTAGCCGGCCTGGTCCATGCGCGTGAGATCGTGCAGGAACAGCACGGCATCGGCGCCGGCGATCTCATCCCAGGCGCGCGCGATGCCGATGCGCTCGACCTCGTCGTCGCTGTCGCGCAGGCCCGCGGTGTCGATCACATGCAGGGGCACGCCCTCGATCTGTATGGTCTGCTGCACCTTGTCGCGCGTGGTCCCGGCGATCGGCGTGACGATGGCCAGCTCGGCCCCGGCCAGCGCGTTGAGCAGCGAGCTCTTGCCCGCATTGGGCTGGCCCGCGATCACCACCTTGATGCCCTCGCGCAGCAATGCGCCCTGGTGGGCGCGGGCCAGCACGGCCGACACCTGGTCGCGCAGCCGCTCGAGCTGGCCGAAGGCATCGGCCTTCTGCAGAAAGTCGATTTCCTCCTCGGGAAAGTCCAGCGTGGCTTCCACCAGCATGCGCAAATGCACCAGCGCCTCGCGCAGCACGCCTATTTCCTGCGAGAAAGCGCCCGACAGCGAGCGGCTGGCGCTGCGCGCCGCGGCCTCGGTGCTGGCGTCGATCAGGTCGGCAATGGCCTCGGCCTGGGCCAGGTCGATCTTGTCGTTGAGGAAGGCGCGCTCGGTGAACTCGCCGGGCTGGGCCAGGCGCAGGCCGGGCAGGATGGCACGGCCTGCGGTCCCCGCAGACTCATCCGGCGCCTGCGCGGCCTCCAGGCAGCGCGCCAGCAGCAGCTGCAGCACCACGGGGCCGCCATGCGCCTGCAGCTCCAGCACGTCCTCGCCCGTATAGCTGTTCGGACCGGGAAAGTAGAGGGCCAAGCCATGGTCGATGGGCGTGCCCCGGGCATCCCGGAACGGCAGGTACGTCGCCTCGCGCGGCTTCAGGTCCTTGCCGCACAGCGCGCGCACCAGCGGCGCAATGCCCTTGCCCGAGACCCGCACGATGCCCACGGCGCCGCGCCCGGGCGCGGTGGCGATGGCGGCGATCGGATCGTTGTGGCGGGGCAGCATGGCGGGGCGTTCTTTCGGGGCTGGCAGGCCGCCCCCAGGAGGTGCGGCCGCGGATCGGGAGTGCGGGTGCGGTATTGGCCGCGATGATAGCCCGCATGCCGGCGCCGGGCGCCTGTAGGGCATATCGGCGCCGGCCTGGCGCTATGCAAACCAAAGCTGACTGCGCATGCCACCATTGGCTTTCCGGCCAAAAAACCCATGAAACAAATGACTTCCCTGCGCCGGCTGCTCTCTTTTTTATGGCGTCCATGAAAAAAGCCGCCACCTTCGCAGGTGGCGGCTTCGCGTGCCGGGCGGCGGGTTTACTTGCCTTCGGCAGCCTTGCCGAACTTGGGCAGGTTGAACTGCGGCGGCACGCCCATGCGCTTGTTGATGATCCACTGCTGGGCGATGGACAGGATGTTGTTCGTCAGCCAGTACAGCACCAGGCCGGCCGGGAAGAAGAAGAACATCACGCTGAACATCAGCGGCATGATCCACATCATCTTGGCCTGCATCGGATCCGGCGGAGCGGGGTTCAGGGCCGTCTGCAGCAGCGAGGACAGCGTCATCAGCAGCGGCAAGATGAAGAAGGGATCGGGCGAGGACAGGTCGTGGATCCAGCCGATCCACGGCGCATTGCGGATTTCCACGCTGGACTGCAGCACCCAGTACAGGGCCATGAAGACCGGGATCTGGATCACTATGGGCAGGCAGCCGCCCATGGGGTTGACCTTCTCCTCGCGGTAGATGCGCATCATCTCCTGCTGCATCTGCTGGGGCTTGTCCTTCAGGCGCTCGCGCATTTCCTGGATGCGCGGGTTGATGGCCTTCATCTTGGCCATGGACGCGTAGGCCTTGGCGTTGAGCCAGTAGAAGGCGATCTTGAGCAGCAGCACCAGGGCCACGATGGACCAGCCCCAGTTGCCGATGAACTTGTGCAGCTCCGACAGCAGCCAGTACAGCGGCTTGGCCAGGATGGTCAGCCAGCCATAGTCCTTGACCAGCTCCAGGCCGGGCGACAGCGACTCCAGCATGGGCTCGATCTGCGGGCCGCTGAACAGGCGCGCGCCGATGGTCTTGGTCTGGCCGGGCGCCAGCGTGCCCACGGGCGTGATCATGCCCACGGCGTAGAGGTTGTCGCCCACCTTGCGCACGAAGTTGTCGCGCTGCGTGCCGTCGGCCAGCAGCCAGGCGCTGGCGAAGTAGTGCTGCACCATGGCCACATAGCCGTTGGTGGAGGACTTGTCGACCTCGGCCTTGCCGCTGGCGATGTCCTTGAACTCCACCTTGTGGTACTTCTTGGCTTCGGTGTAAACGGCCGGGCCCGTGAAGGTCGAGTAGAAGCTGGACTCATGCTCGGGCTTGTTGCCGTCGCGCACCAGCTGCAGGTACAGCTGAGGGCTCACGGGCGCAGTGCCGGTGTTGACCACGTCGTGCTGCACGTCGATGACGTAGGAGCCGCGCTTCAGGGTATAGGTCTTGACCAGCTTCACGCCGCCCAGGTCGGCGGACTCGAAGCGCACCTGCACCGAATCCTGGCCGTCCTTGAGCTCGCGCTCGCCGGGCACCACGGTCATGGGTGTCTTGTGCGTGGGGAAGTTGCCGCCGATTAGGCCGGTCTGGCCCACGTAGACGCGCCTGGCGTTCTCCTCGAACAGCTCCATGCGCTTGCTCTTGTCGGTGGTGTCGTCGTACTTGAGCAGTTCGGAAGCCTTCAGCGTGCCGCCTTCGCTGTCGAAGGTCAGGCGCATCACGTCGCTGGCAACGGTCACATCCTGGCGGGGCGTGGCGGGAGCTGCGGCAGGGGCCGCCGCGGCGGGCGCGCTGCCCGGCACGTCGCCGGCCGACGCCGCAGCCGCCTGGGGCACGCTGGCATCCGCAGGCTTGGCAGCATTGCCGGCTGCGGGCGCGCTGGCCGTCTGGGGCGCAGGGAAGAAGGTGGGCTTGTTGCCGTTATGGATTTGCCACTTGTCCCAGAGCAAAACCATGGAAAAGCCAAATATCACCCACAGTATGGTGCGGCGAATATCGTTCATGAAGACTTCTTAGGTGAGGAAGATGGGGTGGTGGCGCCAGAGTCCAGGCCTGCATCCAGGAAGGAGAACAGCCTGGGCTTTTGCCGGGGCACAGGGTCATGCCCTCCGTCGCACCACGGATGGCAGCGCGCCAGCCGGCGCACCGTCAGATAAGAGCCTACCGCAGCGCCGTGTTGCTCCAGCGCTTGAAGGGAATAGGCCGAGCAGGTCGGCTCGAACCGGCAAGCCGAGCCCAGCCAGGGACTGAGCAGCAGGCGGTAGCCGCGCACCAGGGCCATGAGCAGACGCTGCATCATGGCGCTGCGCCCTCCCCAGGCGCTACCAGTTTGCAAGCATCTTGTGCTTTCTGCTCAAGGCTTGGGGCCGGTTCTTGAATATTTTCTGGCGCGCCTGCAAGGGCGTCGGCGGCTTGCGCGCTTTCAGCATTCGCGCGCGCGATGCGGCGCACGGCGGCGGAGAACAGCTGCTGCAGCTCGCTGCGCACGGCCGCCTTGAGCGCGTCCGAAGTGGCGCTGACAAATTGCTTGCGATCGAAGCCCGCGCGCAGCCGCACCACATGCGCGGCGCATTGCAGCGCGGCCTCGTGCTCGCTGGCCACGGCCTGGATCTGGCGCTTGATCGTGTGGCGCGTGACCGAGCGACGTGCCCAGCGCTTGGGCACCATGGCGCCCAACCAGGCCTGCCGGCGCACCGCGCCAATGCCAAACAGGGCCTGCGGATCCTGCGATCCGGGCCCTGTCATGGGGTGGGCGACCATGTCGCCGGCATCGGGCAGCAGCACCATGCGGTGCAGCGCGAAATGCGGCGTGCGGGCAATCGTGCCCGCCGACAGGGTCGCCTGGAATTGCGGACGCGTTTTCAGCCGTTGCATACCGATACCCCTGAGCAGGGGCCGTCAACACAGCGAAGGAGCAGACCGCCGAGCAAATCCGGCCTTAGACGGCCAGGCGCTTGCGACCCTTGGCGCGGCGAGCGTTGATCACGGCGCGGCCACCCTTGGTCTTCATGCGCACCAGGAAACCGTGGGTACGGGCGCGGCGGGTCTTGGAGGGCTGGTAAGTACGTTTCATGTTGGTTCCTTGAGAAGGTTCAGTATTTGCACGGCCTGCGACGACACTGTCGATGCCCTTGGCCGCCATACCCCGAAGGTACGGCCGGCGCAAAAGCATCCGGTTGGCGCAGGCCCTGTCTATTTCGGCCCGGCGCGTCCAGGGCACGATTTGCACGTGTCCAAACAGGCGCCCGACCCATATCACCCTGAACACATTCAGGGAAACCCGCGATTATCACAGTGTTGGGCCTTTGATGCAATGACCCCAGAACTTGCTAAGAACGGCTGCGCGCCCGCGTCAAGCCCTGTGCATGTGTCGCGGTTTCTTTACAAACAGGCCGCCTCCGATCCATTAGGATGTGCAGCCTATCCCGCACCGCACCGGGGGACAGCATCCTGATATTTTGTGGATAACTTCCGCAAAAGCTACAATGGCAGCCCCGTAACTGTTCCTCCTATCCACAACTAGACTTTTGACAATGACAGAGGAACCTACCAACGACGCAGGCCAGGCCCTGTGGCAAGTCTGCGTTGAGCAACTGGGTCAGGAGCTGCCGGAGCAGCAATTCAACACCTGGATCAAGCCGCTGACGGCACAAGTGGCCGAAGACTTCTCCAAGGTCACGGTGTATGTGGCCAACCGCTTCAAACTCGACTGGATCCGCGCGCAATATGCGGGCCGCATCTCCGCCATGCTGGAGTCCCTGTACGGCCAGCCCGTGACGCTGGAGTTGGCGCTCGCTCACCGCGAAAGCGTTGTCCGTACCTATGTGCGCCCGCCATCGGGCGAGCGCAACGCGCCGCCCGAGACCGTGGCCGTCGCCGTGCCCACGGTCAGCCCCGAGGAAACGGCCGCGCCGGTCTTCCGCACCCGCCTGAACCCCGCCCTCACCTTCGAGACGCTGGTCGAGGGTACGGCCAACCGCATGGCGCGCTCGGCCGCCATGCACGTGGCGGGCTCGCCCGGCCACCTGTACAACCCGCTGTTCATCTACGGCGGCGTGGGCCTGGGCAAGACCCACCTG
>Ga0153918_1001048_pt1 | contig 11588 bp, 10 predicted proteins | sample TSFL002MetaG_FD_104687 | JGI IMG/M metagenome (GOLD analysis project Ga0153918, IMG submission 104687) | Attine ant fungus gardens microbial communities from Florida, USA - TSFL002 MetaG | ecosystem: Host-associated > Fungi > Mycelium > Unclassified | place: USA: Florida, Paynes Creek Historic... | reverse complement strand
GTGGGTACCGCGGGCACCCGCGACGGAGCGAGGGTGTTGGAGCATCTGGCGACCTGTCCACCGTGCAGCGAGGTCGAGCGGGACCTGCGCGCCGTCTACGGCGGTGTTCCGGATATCGCGCTCTCGACGATCGGCTTCGCCGCGCTCGGGGTCACCCTGCCCGCTGCGGCGACCGTCTGGTCGGTTCCCGTCGGTGCCGCCGCGGCGGCCACCGTGGGGATCGCGATCGTCAGCTCGGCTGCCGCGGTGCTCGGACTTGTCGCCGGGGACATCACCGGCATCGGCAGGGCCGAGGCGGCGGTCCAGGCGACGACGCCGGCGACGATCATCCCCTCGCCCGGCGGGAGCGCCCCGGGGTCGACGCCGCCTCCGAGCCCGGCGGCGGACGCGATCGGGCTCGGCACGGCGGCGGACGCGCGAGTCTCCCCGGCCGCCGACCCGGTCTCGCCGTCCGCGATCCCGACCGAGGTGCTGTTCGATCCGAGCGCACCCGAGCGGTATCTCATCCCGCCGGAGCGCCCGGATCCGGTCGATCCGAGCACCGTGCCGGGCCCGGCGGAGCAGGGCGGCACGCCGTCCGGATCGAACCCCGACGACGGGAACGCGCCGGAGGCGACGCCCGAGCCCAGTCGGCCGCCGCTCGCCTCGCCGAGCTACGCGGTGGCCCGTCCGTCGAGCACCCAGCTCGCGCCCACGATGTCCGGCACCACCGCCGCGCCCGGGGAGCAGGTGGCGATCCGCGTCGACGACGCCCTCTACACCGTGGCGCCGGACTCGACCGGGGCCTGGGCCTTCGACCTGCGCCCGCTCCTCCTCAGCGCGGGCCAGCACACCGCGACGGTCTGGAGCTTCTCCAGCGACCGCTCCTCGACGCCGTCCACGGAGACCTTCTCGATCGATCCGGTCGAGGCGACCGGCATCGGCTCGTACACCACGATGTCCCTCTCCTCGAGCATGGCCCAGGGCACGTTCCTGACGCTGACCGGCCTTCCCGGGAGCACGATCTGCATGGCCTCGAGCTCGGGGCAGGCGGTCGACATCGTGCTGGATGCCGCTGGACGGGCCGAGCGCATCGTCCGCTTCCTGCGCCAGGGCTACTACCAGGTCGTCATCGCGGCCTGCGACGGCGACTTCCTCGGGCCGGCCACGGGCGGCATCGTGCAGGTCACCGACGACAGCGTGAGCTCCCCGTGGATCCTTCCCTTTCCTGAGCAGTACATGTACGTCGAGGAGCCCGAACCGACGTCCTGATCGTCGAGGCGCGACCGTCGTGCCGCCGGGGTCCGTCCGCTCGCGGGTTCCCCGCGTCCGACGTCCCCGTGGGACGACGCTCGTCGGGACGCGACGACGCAGGCGACGTCTCGACACGGCGGGACTCCGTGTCGACGACGAGCCCCGCGATCGTGCGGAGCTCCCGATCGAGCTCGCGGCAGCGCGCGCAGCCGTCGAGGTGCGCGAGCGTCCGCGAGCGCTCGCGCACCGCCGCCGTGCCGGTGATGAGGGCGGGAAGCGACGAGGCGGCGTGCTCCGCATCCGCGAGCAGGGGAACCGGGATCTGCCGACGAAGCCACTCGGCGCGCAGGCCGGCCCGGGCTCGACGCTGAAGCGCCGAGGCGGCGTTCGGCCGGATGCCGAGGCGCGACGCGATCTCGGACCGGTCGACGCGCTCGACCTCGGCCATCCACAGCATCCGCCGCCACCGCTCGGGAAGCGCGTCGAATGACGCCCGCACCGCCCGGGAGCTCTCCTCCCGCTCCACGACGGCGAGCCCGTCGCGGTCGTCGACGGGCACGCCGTCGTCGTCGACCGGCAGCCGGGCGGCCTCGCGGCGCAGCCTCGCCGCGCCGTTGCGCACGGTGGCCAGGAGGTACGAGCGGAAGTCCTCCTCGGGCCCCGCGCCGCGCTCGACGATCTGCCGGTGCACGGCGAGGAAGGCGTCCGTCACCAGATCGTCCGCGTCGCTCGGCGCGAGACGCCGCGCGACCGCCCGCGCCACGACGACGTACCGCGACCAGAGCTCCCCGAACGCGCGCTCGTCGCCCGCTCGGAGCAGTGCGATGAGCTCGGCGTCCGGGCTCCGCCGGACGGCGTCGAGCGTCGATCGCCCCCGGTCGTCGCGGCTCGGCTCGATGGTCGTCGCGCTGGTCATTCGGGTCTCGTCCTCGCTCGCTCCCGGGCGCGGGTCTTCGTGGAACCGCTTCGCTCGCCCGCCACGAGCGTGCCCGCGCCGACGGTCGCAGGGCCATCGATTCCGCGCGTTTGACCCCGGTGGAGGGGTCATGTCGGGCGGTCGTCGAGGAAGCGCGTCACCTCTCGCGCCGATCCGACTCCTCGTCTGCGAAGGCGTTCGAGACCCGGACGGACGGCACTGCCCGGCCGATCCCCGACAGCGAAGGAAGCTCATGCGCGCACCCGTCTCTCCCCCGTCGACGAGCACCACGACGAGCGAGCCCGGCATCGCCCCGGCACCGGCCCTCGGTCCGGTCCCGCCGCGCGCGGCCGGCCTGCCGAGGCTCAGCGACCATCAGCGCCGCTGGCTCGACGACGTGGCGTTCGTCGAGCTCGAGGAGCGCTCGCGCATCGATCAGGAGACCAGCGACCTCCGTCGACGCCGGGCGCGGGCGTACGAGCTGCGCGCGGTGAAGACCAGGGCCGCGGCGGGCTGATCAGCCGCCGCAGGGCCCGGTTCACTCTCCGGCGTTCGCCGGGAACGACGGGTCGACGTAGCCGTCCGACCACGCGATCCGGCCGAGGTCGAGCTTCGAGCTCACTGGAACGCCCGTGGCGGCGTACTTCTTCCGCACCCGGTCGAGGTACTGCTTGGCGGTCTCCCGGCCGATGTTCATCGCGGCGGCGACCTGCTCCACGGTGAGCCCGGATGCGTACAGCACGAGGGCTCGCTCCTCCTGAATGCTCAGGCTCGGCCGAGCCGGGTCGCCGGCGATGACGGATGCGAGCTCCGTCGTCATCCACTCCTCGCCGCGGAGCACCGCTCGGATCGCCGCCAGGATGTCCTCCTCGCGATCGCGCTTGCCCACGATGCCGGCGACGCCGGCGCGCACGATGCCGCGCACGAGCGCGGGCGACGCGAGCGCCGAGAGGACCACGATGCGCAGGCCGGCCCCCAGCAGCGACTCGACGAGCGCGACGTCGACGCTCGGCGCGCGATCGACCATGAGGTCGAGCACGAGCAGGTGCGGACGCCGGTCGCGGGGCGCGCTCCGCAGCCAGTCGACGAGCTCCGGCGCCGACGAGCCGCTGAAGACGACCTCGAACACCGGCTCCCGGCGCAGCAGCTCCTCGGTACGGTTGCGCTGCAGGACGTGGTCCTCGACGATCGCGACGCGGCACGTTCCCGGGTTCGGCTGGCTCATCTCGCTCCTCGCGTCTCGGTTCGGGTTCTGGTCCGGCGTCGGGGGCGGCGGTCCGGCTCCTCGACGGCGGGCGCGGCGTAGGTCAGCTCGAGCAGCTCGATCGGTCCGAGCCGCTCGTAGCGCATCCGGCTGACGGAGTCCGTCGGCGGCGTGAGCCGGCCGCCCGTGAGCGTCAGCTGGAGCCCCTCCTGCACGGGGAACAGCGAGGCCGACAGCGTCTGGCCGGCATCCGTCTCGGTCAGGTTGCGCAGGACGGTGGATGCGATGTGGTGCGCCGACTCCTCGTCCGGCGCGTCCGCCCCGCCGAGCCGCAGCAGGTAGGCGATCCCGCGCGACCGGGCGTACCGCAGCGTCGGCATGAGCCGCCCGCGCAGGTGCACGAGCTCGGGGCTGATCTGCAGGAGCTGGCGCAGGTACCGCTCCTCCTCCCCGCAGGCCCGCCGGGTCTCGGGATCGTGCGGCGGGCGGGCGCCGCGGGCGATGTCGTTCATGAGCTCGACCGCCGAGTCGAGCCCGGAGTCGAGCCAGCTCCGGTAGCTCGCCTGCGCCGCGGCGTCCAGCTCGGCGCTCAGCTCGGCCGCGAAGACGCGGCTGCGGGCGAGCGCGGTCTGCACGCCCAGGCGGGTCACGTAGGCCCGGAACATGGTCCAGACGACGGCGAACCCGAACGCCACCGCTCCGGCACCCACGACGATCTGCGCCGCCGTCACGGAGACCGGGAGCACGAGTGCCGCGATGACCGTCACGAGCGCCGCCAGGGCGACCGAGACGAGCGCGAGGATGCGACGGCCGGCGTCGAGCGAGACGAGCAGCACGAGCGGGCCGGTCGGGGCCAGCGCCTGCCAGTGGATGGGCCCGATCGTCCCGAACCCCGTCGCGACGGCCGAGAGGAGGAAGACGGCGAGCGTGAGCAGCGCCAGCAGCGCGGAGAGCAGGCGTCTGGCCCGCCGCAGCGCCTCGATCCGGCACAGCGCCCAGGCGAGCAGCATGAGCCCGATCATCGGATACAGCGCGAGATGCTCGTTCGTGCCGCCGGCGAGCGTCAGCACGATGCCCACGACGGCGACGGCGATCCCCCACAGGTCGCCCGCCCGTCGCTGCAGGGCGGTGATCGAGGCGCGGAGGGCGTCGTCGGCGTCCGCCCGGCCGCCGGACGGCTCATCGGACGACGCGACCGCATCTCCCGAGGGGAGCGGGACGACGAGCTGCACCTCGGTGCCGACGCCCGGGCGGCCGATCACGGTCGCCTCGATCCCCTGCTCGGCCGCGCGGCCGAGGATGGAGCCGCCGATGCCCCGATCCGTGCGGGCGTCGCCTTCGAACCCGCGGCCCTCATCGCGGACGAGGATTCGCAGCCGGTCGGGATCGGCGTCGAGCTCGACGGTGATCTCCACCCGATCGGCGCCGGAGTGCTTCGCGGCGTTCGTGACCGCCTCCCGCACGCCGCCGACGATCGCCGCGACGACCTCGGGCGCCAGCCGCCGCGAGACCCGCTCGACGGCCTCGTCGGAGAGCCCGCGACGCTCCACCGGCAGGCCGGGCTGGCCGAAGATCTCGTGCAGACCGGCCGGCGCGGGTAGCGGCCGTTCACTGCGCAGCGCGCGCAGCAGCGCGACGTCGCGGACGCACTGCCGACGGACGCCCGCCTCGTCCTCGACGCCGGCGCCGCCGTTCGCGATCGCGCCGAGCGTGTTGATCGCCGTGTCGTGGAGCACCCGCGACTCCTCGGCCGTTCGCGCGCTCACGCGCCTGCCGAGCTCCGCCCGACGCGTCGCCTCCTCGGCCTCGGCCGCGGCGCGGTCGGTCTGCGCGGCCAGTCGCAGCAGGGAGGGCAGCGCGAGGCGCACGGCCGCGACGATCGACGTCTGCGTGAGGGCGACCGCCAACGGCGTCTGCACGCCCCACTGCGGCAGCGCGACGAGCAGCGTGGCGGCGATCGCCGCCCCCTGGCCGACGACGAGCGGCACGGCGGCACGGCCGCCGATCAGCAGGCCCGCGATGCAGCTCGCGAAGTTGATCTGCCAGGACGCCGTGAAGACGAGCGTGGATGCGAGGTCCGAGCTCGCGAGATAGCTCCAGAGCCCGAGCGCGTACATGCCCGTCGTGATCGCCCAGACGGGCACCGGGAAGCGGAGGGCGATGAGCGAGAGGGCGCACAGCGCGGCCAGCGACAGCGCGAGCGGCCAGGCGTCCACGCCCAGCGATGCGAAGGCGGCGAGGATCATGGCGAGCTGCCACCCGGCGGCGGTCACGAGCAGCACGCGCCGCATCGACCGCAGCAGCGCGCCCATCGCCCAGCCGGCGGGGTCCGTCGTGTCCGGGGCGCCGAGCACGAGGGACGTCCACCGCAGCATGGGTGCGCTCCTCCTCGACGTCCCAGCATCGGCCGCCGAGCCGAGCCGTCTTCCGATTTCGTGGCGCCCGCACCTGTGGTTTTCGGGACGCGCGCCTGCATGGAGCAGAGTAGTGCAGGCGCGGCCGCCCTCAGTTGATGATCTCGCCCCGCTCGTGGGCGCGGATCGCCGAGGTCGGCAAGAACGGCGGGACATGAGCACGCGCCCGGAGACAGCATCGCGAAGCGTGCGTCGACATGCCGCGGAGTCTCGCGTTCCGCCCCGTTGCGCCTTCAGCAGGTGCTCGATATCATCAAAATGATATCGGAGGTGGTCGTCATGGAGCAGATCTTGATCCGCAATCTGCCGACCGGGACGAAGGCTGCTCTTCGCCTGCGGGCCGAGCAGCATCACCGGTCGCTCGAGGCCGAGGTCCGCGAGATCCTCGCGTCGGCCGCTCGCAGCGAGGCGGTCACGCTCATCGACCTGCTGAGCGTCGACGAGGGCGCGGACATCGGCTTCGAACCGCAGCGACTCGGCCTGACGGCGAAGACTCCCGAGCTATGAGATACGTCCTTGACACGAACGTCGTCTCCGCACTCCGGGTCCGAGGCCGCAATGAGCAGGTCTCGGCATGGGCGGCGTCCGTCCCGCTCGCCGATCAGTTCGTCACGGCCACCACGATCGCCGAGATCGAACGGGGCGTCGCCGCGAAGGAGCGCGCCGACTCCCTGCAGGGGATGGTCCTGCGACGCTGGTTCGACGACAACGTGCTTCCGGCCTTCGCCGGACGGGTGCTTCCGTTCGACCTCGCCGCTGCGCGGGTGCTGGCGACGTATCGTGTGCCGGAGCACGCCCCGTTCGACGACGCTCTCATCGCTGCGGTCGCACAGGCGAACGGCATGACCATCGTCACTCGGAACACGAGGCACTTCGACCCGCTCGGCGCGAGATGCCTCGACCCGTGGCACGCCGCCTCTCCCGTGGACCGCGACACCGTGGACGGCGAGGACAGGGCGCGCGAGCGCTGACGGCGACCCGACGCAACCGGCAGGCACGCCACGGCCCCTGTTCCATGATCACCGAGCCGGCGGTGCCCCCCCCCTGCAGGGAAGCCACCGCCACGGCCGGGGTCAGTTGATGATCTCGCCCCGCTCGTCGACGCGGATCGCCGCGAGGCGGTCGCGCCAGGCCTGCAGCGCCTCGGGCGAGAGCCGCGTCCAGTCGTCGACCTCGCCGACGATGCGCAGCGGCTCGCCGCTGCGATAGGAGCGAGTCGGGTTGCCGGGGAACTTCTTGTCGGTCACGTTCGGATCGTCCTCGTACGAGCCGGTCGGCTCGACGACGTACACGCGCGGCTCCCCGTCGCCCGCCGCGAGCTCGGCCGCGAGGCCGGCGCCGTCGCGCAGCGCCGTGAAGTAGACGTGGTTCATGACGACCTCGGGGCGGTAGTTCGACCGGAACCCGGCCGTGAGCAGGTCGCCGACCCGGAGGTCGGCCTTCGTGCCGTGGTAGAACGGCCCGGCATCCAGCGCATCGTTCACTCGTGGAAGCCTAGGCGAGCCAGGACCCGCCACCGGCCCGACGTCCGCGTCTTCCGGTTCTCCCCGGAGGACCGCGTCTCTCCCCGGGGACCGCGTCCCCTCCCGCGCGATCACGATCGCCTCGCTCGCGCGACGCGAGTACACGCCCGCCATGTACGCGATCTCGAAGGCGATCCACCGGGCAGCGAAGGCGCGCGAGCGGGGCCGCGGCGCCTGAGGACGCCAGAAGGAGGCTCCCGCACCCGCACCGAACGACCGTCAGGAACGGGCGGAGGCGCTCACCGGCTCGACGGGCGCGCTCCGCTCGCGCTGGAACCCGGCCACGGGTGGTGGCGGAGCCAGTGCTCGGCGATCGCGCCCCGGGTAGTCACCCAGACGTCCTCCTTGCCGGCGATGTGCTCGAGGAAGCGCCGCAGCGCGCGCATCCGGCCGGGTCGGCCGATCATGCGGCAGTGCAGGCCGATGCTCATCATGGCCGGACGCGCCGCACCCTCGGGATCCCCCTCCTCGTAGAGGGTGTCGAACTGGTCGCGCAGATAGCGGTAGAACGGCTCCGCGTCGCTGTACCCCTGCGGCAGCGCGAAGCGCATGTCGTTGCAGTCGAGCGTGTAGGGGACGACGAGATGCGGCCTCCGCTCGCCGGCGGAGTCGGTCACGAGCATCCAGAACGGCAGGTCGTCGCCGTAGTAATCGGAGTCGTAGCGCAGTCGACCGTCGTCGACGACGAGCCGGCGCGTGTTCGGCGAGTCGCGACCCGTGTACCAGCCCGTGGGCCGCGTGCCGGTGAGCCGCTCGACGATGTCGAGCGCCTCGCGCATGTGGGCGCGTTCGAGCGCCTCGGGCGCGTCCTGATAGTGGATCCACTTCAGACCGTGGCAGACGATGTCGTGCCCTCGCGCCGCGAACGCCTCGGCGACGGCGGGATTGCGCTGCAGCGCGGTGGCGACGCCGAAGACCGTGAGCGGCAGCCCGAACCGGTCGAACTCGCGCAGGATCCGCCACACCCCCTGGCGCGCTCCGTACTCGTAGACGCCGTCCATGGACATGTGCCGGCCGGCGTACGGGGCCGGGTCGAACATCTCCGAGAGGAACGTCTCGGCGGTCTCGTCGCCGTGGAGGACGTGTCGCTCGCCCCCCTCCTCGTAGTTGAGGACGAACTGGACGGCGATCCGGGCACCGCCGGGCCATCGCGGGTCGAAGCCGGCCTCGCCGTAGCCGACGAGGTCGCGGGGGTAGTCCGTGGTGCTGTCGTAGATCGGCTGACTCGTCATCGCCGCCCTTCCTTCTCCGGTCGTGCTCGCGCATCCGCGCCCTCGTCGCGGCCGCCGTGCGGATTCCGTGGGGATTCCGTGGGGATTCCGTGGAAACGACGACCGAGATATCTAATGATACTCGTTCTCAATAGTTGGCGAGCCGTTGCCCTGAGAGGCGAAGACGACGCTCCTGGCATCGGGCGGGCGGCGCGACCACGACAGGGCGGAACGGCGACGAGAATCCGCCGCCCGGGACGGGGCCGGTCCGGGACCGGGGTCGGGAGCTGCTCGGCCCGGGCCCGTGCGGTTCGACGGCGTCGACTCAGCCCGCGAGCCCCAGTCGCAGCCGCATGACGCGCTCCGCGGCATCCGTCAGTCGCTGCTCGGGGAGCGTGCCGTCGGCCACCGCCGCGACGATCGCGTCGACCATGTCGCGGGCAGTCTCCGGCGTCGAGCCCGCGGCGATGAGCAGCATGTCGTTGCCCGCCGCGAGCGCCAGCACGGCGTTGCGGCCCGGATCGGCGTACTCCGGCAGGCCCGAGTCGAGGAGCATGCCCAGGTCGTCGGTGATCATGAGGCCGGTGAAGCCGAGGTCCTCCCGGGCGATGCGGTGCCACTCGGCCGAGAGCGACGCGGGCGCCGCATCCACGGAGGCGTATTCGAGGTGCCCGACCATCATCAGCTCGGCCCCGGCGTCGATGCCCGCGATGAACGGCGGCGCGTCGACCGCGCGCCACTGCTCGAGGCTCTCGTCCGTGTACGGGATGCCGTGGTGGGAGTCGCCGGGCGCCGCGCCATGCCCCGGATAGTGCTTGACGGTCGACAGCACGACGCCGTGCTCCCCCGCGATCGCCTCGGGCACCCGCGCGGCGGCGCTCGCGGTGTCCGCGCCCAGCGCGCGGTCGTAGATGAACGACGACTCGCCGCGGGGCACGTCGGCGACGACGCCGAAGTTCACGTTGGCTCCGGATGCCGCGACGAGCCCGGCGCGCGCCGCGAACGCCTGACGGGTGTCGGCGGCCGGGGCGAACTTGAGCGTGTCGGCAGCCGGGTTGTCGTCCCAGGCCAGCCGCGAGACCTCGCCGCCCTCCTGGTCGATGCCGATGAGCGGCGGCACCGCCGGGTCGATCACGAGCGAAGCGGTCACCGCCCGCAGCGCCTCGGGAGAGTCCGGCACGTTCGCGCCCATCAGGATGAACCCGCCGAGTCCAGAGGCCATGTAGTCGTGCAGCGCGGTCGGGTCGGTCGTGGGCACGTGCCCCATCACGACCGAGGCGGCGCGCTGTTCGACGGTCATCCGCGCGACCGCGTCGGCGGCGGGCACGGCGAACAGGTCGGTGGCGGTCGGCATCGGAGTGGATGCCGGATTCGTGGCGGCCGAGGTCTCCGGCGCCGCGACCGTCTCCACGGGAGACGCCTCGGGCGCCAAGACAGAGGTGCACCCGGCGAGCGCGGTGACCGTCGCGAGCGCGACAAGGATGAGCAACGGGCGACGCATGCCTCCAACCTAACCTCGGTGCTCGGACACTCCTCGCCGCGGAAGACCGGGGACTCGGCGCGTGCGCGCGCCGATCCGCATGAGAACGCGGGAGACGACCGCCCGGGCCACCCCGCCGTCGCGGCCGACACGCCCGAACCATCTGCCGAATTTCCACCTCCCGCTGGTCCGCGCTATATTTATCGAGTTGCCGCGCGAGAGAAACGCAGCGCGAGCGACAAACGAATACGGGTCTGTGGCGCAGCTGGTAGCGCACCTGCATGGCATGCAGGGGGTCAGGGGTTCGAGTCCCCTCAGATCCACCAAACGCAGAAGAGCCGCTCCTCGGAGCGGCTCTTCTGCGTTTCGCCGTCGTGCCGAGGACGTCACGATGCCCGGCTCGAGACACGCGTACGGTGGGCTCGATGGCTCCTCCGATCTCCCCCCGCGGGCATCGCGCTCCGCACGCTGTCGCTCGCCCTGGCGGGCGCGGTCCCCCAAGGAGCGGCCCTCGTCGTCAGCTCGGCGGTCGCGCACGGCTTCCCCGGCGCCGGCGCGCTCACTGCATCCGAGCGACGTCGCGCACGGCGCCCGCGGCGACGTCGACGAGGTGCTCTGCCGCGTAGTGTTCCTGCATTCCCGCGAATGAGCTGCCCACGACCCCGGGATCGACGAGAAGCCGATCGTGGCTTGCCCGGCACACGCGCGCCGTGAAGCCGCAGCGCTGCCGTTCCTCCATCAGCTCGACCAGGCCGGCCTTCCCGAGCGCTCTGAGGGTGATAGTTGACCCGTTAACGGGGAACGGGCGTCTCGTCCACCAGGCCGCTCGCGGAGAACGGTTGGCGCAGGAGGTCGAGCATGGTGCGCCGGATCGGCGACAGCGCCGCACGCACGACATCCGATTCGTCGAGCCGTCTCATGCGGACAGCCTCGAAGAGAAGATCTGTCAGTAGTGACGCCGTGCTCCGCGATGGGCGTCAGGCGGGGTCCGACTGCGAGGGCTGCGGCCAGGCCCGGAGGAGCTCAGCGTCGCTCATCGCGTCGGGCGCTTGGGCCGCGGCGGGGTCGAGGCCGAATCCGGTGAGCAGTATGGCGGCGTAGCGGCGCCAGGCGCCCGGGGCGACCGCTTCGGTGCGATCGGCGACGGCCCCGAGCATGTAGAGCGTGCTGTACACGTCGGTGCTCGAGAAGTCCGCGCGCACCGCGCGTGCGTCGAGGGCGCGCGCGACGATGGCGTCGACACGGCGCCCGAGCTCGTCGCGCAACGCCGCCAGCTCGGAGCGGTCGAGGCGGGCGTGGGCGAGGATCGTGTCGAGCCCGGGGTCGTGCGCGCGCCAGGCGCCTGCCGTGAGGAGATATCGGATGAGCGCCTGCGCCGGTTCGGATTCGCCGGCCGCGGCCGAAGCGAAGTCCAGGTAGCGGGTGAAGCGCTCGGCGAACAGTGCGTCGATCAGCGACTCGATGTCCGGGAAGCGGCGATAGACGGTCCCGACTCCCAGGCCGGCCGCCTTGGCGATCTCGTTGAGCGTCACCAGGGCCCCGCGTTCGGCGAGCATCCGGTCGGCCGTGTCGAGGATCAGCCGGCGGTTGCGCTCGGCGTCGGCGCG
>Ga0153918_1001047_pt1 | contig 11592 bp, 12 predicted proteins | sample TSFL002MetaG_FD_104687 | JGI IMG/M metagenome (GOLD analysis project Ga0153918, IMG submission 104687) | Attine ant fungus gardens microbial communities from Florida, USA - TSFL002 MetaG | ecosystem: Host-associated > Fungi > Mycelium > Unclassified | place: USA: Florida, Paynes Creek Historic... | reverse complement strand
GGGCGCGCGGGCGGCATCCGCCTCGACACGCTCTTCATCGACGAGGGGTTCGGATCGCTCGACGCCGAGACGCTCGAGATCGCGATGGCGACGCTCGACGAGCTGCGGGCGGGCGGACGGACGGTGGGGGTCATCAGCCACGTGGAGACGATGCAGGAGCAGATCGCCGCGAAGCTCGAGGTGCGCACGACGGATCGCGGCGACAGCGTCATCACGACCCGGGTGTGACCGGCCTGGTGCCCGGAAACGGCCCTTGAGGCCAAGGGCCGAGGGCCCTCCGGGCACCAGGCGCCGGGCACCAGGCGCCGGGCGCCGGGCGCCGGGCGCCGCAGGCCTAGATCGCCTCCAGCACGAGCGCGGCGCCCTGTCCCCCGCCGCCGCACAGCGCCGCGGCGCCGATCGCGCCCGAACCGCGCTCGGCGAGCACGCGCGCGAGGTGGCCGACGATGCGGGCGCCCGAGGCGCCGACCGGGTGGCCGATGGCGATCGCGCCGCCGTGGACGTTGACGATCTCGGCATCCACGCCCAGCTGGCGGATGGAGCGCACGGCAACCGCGGCGAAGGCCTCGTTGATCTCCAGCGCGGAGAGCTCCTCGACGCCGCGGCCGGCCTTGCCGAGGGCCGCCTCGATGGCGTTCGCGGGCTGCGCGTGCAGCGACACGTCGGGGCCGGCGACGAAGGCGTGCGCGACGACCCGGGCGAGGCCGCGGATGCCGTGCTCGCGCGCGAACCCCTCCGACACCAGCACGACCGCGGCCGCGCCGTCGGAGATCTGCGAGGCGTTGCCGGCCGTGATCGAACCCTCCGGCGAGAACGCGGGACGCAGCTCGCCGAGCTTCGCCACGGTCGTCTCCGGCCGGATGCCGTCGTCCTCCGCGACGACCTGCGCCTTGCGCCCCCGGCGCGTCTCGACGGGCACCACCTCGTCGGCGAAGACGCCCGCGGCCCAGGCGGCGGCGGCGCGCTCGTGCGAGGCCGCCGCGACGACGTCCTGCGACTCTCGGTCGATGCCGAGCGCGGGGTTGCGCTCCTCGGTGGAGGCGCCCATCGACCGTCGTTCGAAGGCGTCCGTGAGCGCGTCGAACTCGGCGGTGTCGACGAGCTCCAGCGAGCCGAACCGGGCGCCGGCGCGCGCGTTCACGACGTGCGGCGCGAGCGACATCGACTCCTGCCCGACGGCGAGCACCACGTCGGCCTCGCCGAGGCGGATGAGCCGGTCGGCCTGCGCGATCGCCTCGGCGCCGGAGAGGCACACGGCGTTGATCGTGATCGCCGGCACCTCGAGCGGGATGCCGGCGCCGACGGCCGTCTGCCGCGCAGGGTTCTGGCCGGCACCGGCCTGCAGCACCTGCCCGGCGACGACCGCGTCGACGGCGTCGACCGCGACGCCCGCGCGCTCGAGGGCGCCCCGGGCGGCGATCGCGCCGAGCTCGGTGGCCGGGACGGTGGCGAAGACGCCCCCGAACCTGGCGAAGGGCGTCCGCGCGTATCCCGCGATGATCGACGACATCCAGTGCTCCTCGCTGTGCTCGCTCGCGTGCGCGGCCGATCCGGCGCCGGCGGGCCCGCGGGCTCCCGGCGCCGGCGGCGCCACGCATGTTGATCACGTGATCACTGGGAGCGTACGCCGAGAGTCGACCGCCGTGGGAAGGTTCGCGCACTTCGCCGCACGGAGCGCGCGAACGCGGACGCCCGTCCTGCCGGGATGCGCAGGGCGGACGCCGCGCGGATGCCGGCGGACGCCGCGCGAATCGTACGCTCGAACCCGGAAACATCGAGCGGGATGCTCGGCTCGATCCGCGCATCGCCCGGAACGGCTCGCCCCCTACCGGCCGAGCCGGCGGAGCACGAGCGCGAGCCCGACGAGTCCGCCGGCGTTCGCGACGGCGATCACCACGATGACCACGACAACCAGATGACCACGACCGTGCCGAGGTCGTGGGCGAAGCCGAGCGCCGCGCCGGCGACGAGGAGGCCGCGCCGCGGACGAACGCGAGCCAGCCGAAGGCGTTCGCGCACAGTGGAGGGGACGAGCCGGTCGTCTGCGCGTGATAGGCGACCAGCAACTCGTCCTCGACGCATTCGAACCTCCGGCGTCGCAGGTGAAGGCTTGAACCAGCAGCTTCGAATCGTCGCTCTCGATATCGGCCCCGGCGTGAACTTGGCAGCGCTGAAGAAACGCTGCATCGACGGCGAGCACGATGGAGGGTGGTACTTCGCAGAGGGCGACGTGACGCCCGCGCGGCTTTCCGTCTGACGGCGCGAGCGGACTACGGCAGCAACGCGCAATCCGGAGCGGATGCCGCAAGACGAGCATCGAGGGTCAGCAGCGAGCACTGCGCGGCGCGCGCAAGCACGACGTACATGGCGTCGGAGGCGCTGATGTTGTGCCGCAGCGCGTGGACGGCCGGAAGCAGCGACATCATCGGCATCTGCTCGACGTCGAGCGCCTCGAACTCACGGAACGCCCGGAGCACCTGTTCATCGGTGATCTGCCGGCTGAGCGACCACCCGCGGATCACCGATGCGACCTCGGCGGTGAGGTGCTGCGGCGCGAGGAGTTCATGCCCGTCGAGCAAGGCGGCCGCTCGACGGCCGGCCTCGGTTCCGAACAGGATCTCGGCGACCGCGGATGCGTCGACGACCAGGGTCATCGACCGGGTCGCTGTTCGGCGAGCACCTGCGCCGCAGGCTCGAGGGTGGCGACGCCACGGCTCGCGATTCGCTCCAGCAGCTCGGCGCGACTCGGGCGTGTGGCGATGCGGTCGAGTTCGCGCAGCAGATAGTCGCTCAGCGAGCGCCCCTCGAGCGCGGCCTTCGCCTTGAGCAACCGGCTCGTCTCCTCGGAGACGTTGCGAACCTGAATCGTCGTCATGCGTGAAGCATGACGCCACATGCAAGATGCATGCACCTGCGATCAGGCCCAGTCGACAGACCGTGAGCATGGCCCCGCACAGCACGGAGACCCACCGCCGATACCCTGCTCACCGACAACCGGTTCGCACTGCTCCGGAGGATGCCGCTGGATCCGCGCACGCGTGAACCAGAAGGGCGCGCACCCCAAAGCAGCAGGCGCGGGGTTCCTCGTGCTACCGGTGCGCCCCGAGAACCGCTCCGCGGCGTACTCGACCAGCGCGCGAGCCGGCAGCGGCTGCGCCGTCGCCTCCCGCCCGGATGAGTACGGCATCCGCGTCGAAGGCTGCGATGACGACGTGGTGGTGGACGTCGAGCTCCTCGTCGGCCAACCGCTCACAGCGACCGTCGACGAGCATCGCGACGCCATTCGGGACGATCCGCTTCCCCGCGTACGTGGCGCGGTGCTCGACGAGGCGCAGGATGGTGGGCTTCGCGAGCCCCGCCATCGCTTCATCCGGTCGACCCCGGTCGAGCTGGGGCGTCGACTCACGCCGCGACGAGCGGCTCTCTGGGAGGACGGGCGCATGAGCATCACGATCACCGGCGATCCCACGAGCGACGAGCTCCTCACGAGCGATCCCTTCGCGCTCCTGACGGGCATGCTCCTCGACCAGTAAGTGCGTTGACCATGGAGATGGCGCTCGGGCAAGGCCGAACGTCACGAGAGCCGCCGAGGCCCTATCTGGCATATGGCTACGAGGATGATCCCCGCGCCCAACGCCGAATCCACGATGCCCGACGATGAGCCTCGTCGCCTCGCTTCGTATACTGTGCAGCAGCTCGCACGAGCGTCGAACGGAGGGCGACCATCTTGGCCAGAAAGCGCAAGACCCTGCCGAAGAACTTCAAGGACATGCTCGAAACCGCATCGCTTGAAGATTTGAAGGCCGTGTTCGACAGCTGCGAGCTCGACGCCCGTGGCGGCTACAGCAAGTCGACCGCGATCGGCTTCGCAGATTGCCCCGACGAATTGATCGTGTGGCTTGTCGAGCAGGGGCTAGATGTCGATGCGCCCGATGATTACGGCTGCACGCCGCTGAGGGAACGCGCCTCGTACCGTATGCCGAAGTACGCCGAGCAGATCAGGCTCTTGGCGTCCCTGGGGGCGAATGTGGACGGTCCTGACGAACAGGGCCGAACGCCTCTTGCCATCGCAGTCGGTCGACACAGTGTGGCGGCCGCGCGCGTGCTGTTCGAGCTCAGCAGCTCGGAACCAGCGAGCGACTACCTGAACAAGCTGATGCTGGACGCTCTGAGAGGCACCGAGAACGCCTTTATCACGAGCATGCTGGAGATGGCGCGACTGCTGTTCGAGAACGGGGCGACAGTGACCCCCGAGATGACGGAACAGGTGCAACGAATCGGCGAGAGGTTCGAGTTCTACCGCGATGCGTTCAACAAGGATTCTCTCGGCGAAACCGATGCGGCGCTTCGCGAACTCTACCGTCTCTTCGACGCGGCTCCCGCGGTTCAGCGTCAGATTCACGACGGCGTCTCGCCTATCGTGATGCCCGAGGGCACCTGGTCCGAGCAGCACGACGCGCTCTGGGAGATGCTCGTGCCAGGGAAGGGCAAGGCCGAGACCGTTCAGGGCGAAGTGATCCGTCTGAGCGGCAAGCTCGGACGCGAGATACTCGACAACGGCGGTATCAACTGGAACAACGACTTTCGCACGATGCTCGAGGCGCTGGTTCGCTGCTTCGGCGAGGGCAATGCGCTCGACGACGGCGCACTCGCCGAGGCGCAGGCGATCATCAAGGGCGTGAAGCAGGGTGACCTGAGTGAGCCAGAGGTCCACCGCCTCGATGAATTCGCGGTCGCCTGGGTCGCACGCAACCCCGAATCGATTGCGCTGCCTTCGGTGGAGTACCAGGGCTGAGCAATAGAGGCAGGCCGAGGCTTGCTCTGGCCCGAGGGCCGCAGTGCGATACTCAGGTGCATGGAACTGCACTTGACCGGCGACTCAGAAGCGGATCGACTCCTCAGCGAGAACCCGCTCGCGCTCCTTTGCGGGATGCTCCTCGACCAGCAGGTCGCGATGGAGGTCGCCTTCGCGGGCCCGGCGAAGATCCGCGAGCGGCTGGGCGGCGCGTTCTCCCCGGCATCCATCGCGTCGACGGCGCCCGAGGAGCTCGAGCGCGTGTTCAAGGAGTCGCCCGCGGTGCACCGCTTCCCCGGCTCGATGGCCGGACGGGTGCGCTCGCTCGCCGAGGCGATCGAGGCCGACTGGCACGGCGACGCGGCCGCGATCTGGACGGACGGCGACCCCGACGGCGCGACGGTGCTGCGCCGGCTCAAGGCGCTGCCGGGCTTCGGCGACCAGAAGGCGCGCATCTTCCTCGCGCTGCTCGGCAAGCAGTGCGGGCTCGAGGCAGCCGGCTGGCGCGAGGCAGCCGGCGCCTACGGCGAGGAGGGCTCGTACCGCTCGGTGGCCGACATCGTCGACCCCGAGTCGCTCGCCAAGGTGCGCGAGACGAAGCGCGCGGCGAAGGCGGCCGCGAAGAAGTAACGGAGCGGAGGGGCGACGGCCGGGTCGTGCGCGGGGGAGGGCTCGGGCCGCCCGGCTCGCACCGCTCCGACGCCCGGTCCTCCGACGCCGGCGCCGGCGCGTTCCGGCGCCCCGATTTCGCTTGCGGCTACAACTTCCGGCGCCGGAACGTGCCAGACTGGATCGATGGACGACACGCACGACACCGACGCACCGCTCGGCGCGGGTCGACGCGAGGACGACAGCGCCGCAGAGGGCGAGAACCCGACCGCCGAGCCTCGCTGGCTGAGCCACGACGAGCTCACCGCCTGGCTCCGGTTCATGGCCGTGCTCGAGCTGCTGCCCGGATCCCTCGACGCGCAGCTCGCGCGCGACGCCGAGCTCACGCACTTCGAGTACGTGACGCTCGCCATGCTGTCCGAGCAGCCCACCCGCACCCTCCGCATGACGGCCCTCTCGCAGCGCGCCAACGCGACGCTCCCCCGACTCTCGCGCGTCGCGTCGGGGCTCGAGCGCCGCGGTTTCGTGACGCGCACCACCTGCTCCGATGATCGCCGGGCGACGAACGTGACGCTGACGGAGGCCGGCTGGCAGAAGGTGCTCGCCGCCGCACCCGGCCACGTCGAGCACGTGCGGCGCATGATCTTCGACCCGCTCACGACCGAGCAGGTCGAATCGCTCTCGGCCGTCGCGCTGGCGATCCTGCACCGGCTCGATCCCGAGGGCCGCATGCTCGCGGGCTCGCCCGCACCGGAGGCCTGAACCGGGCATCCGCTCACCCGCGGGACGACGATGGAACCGACTTCCCCCTTCGGCACGGTACCGAAGGGGGAAGTCGGTTCCATCGTTCGCAGGCCGGCAGGAGCAGTGTCGGCGCGCGGAGGTCAGCGATCGGCGACGAACGCCGGCAGCTCGGCGACGCTCTCGAGGATGCCGTCGTGCGGGTGCGCCGCCAGCTCGGCGCGGCCCAGCTCGCCCGTGAGCACGCCCACGCCGACGACGCCGGCGTGCCGGGCGGCGAGCAGGTCGTTGACGGTGTCGCCCGCGGCGACCACCTCGCGCACGTCGAGCACGCCGGTGCGCTCCATGGCCCGGTGGATCATGAACGGGGCGGGGCGGCCGAGGGCCACCTCGTCGCTCGTGACGAGCGCGTCGATCGTGCCGCCCTCCTCGGCGGGGCCGACGCTCCAGCCGAGCAGCTCGAGCAGCACGTCGGTCACGTCGCGCGAGAAGCCCGTCGTGAGCGCGACCCGCACGCCGTCGGCGCGGAGCGCGCGGAAGGCGCCCTCGACGCCGGGCAGCGCGACGGGCGTGCGCTCCCGGTAGTACCCGAGCAGCAGATCGAGGAAGGTCGCGAAGGTGCGGTCGACGAGCTCGTCGCCCGCCTCGACGCCGCCGATCCGGGCGAGCGCCGTGATGGCCTCGCGCTTGTCGGCGCCCATCCAGGCCTGCAGGTCGACGGGATCGACGGTCGCGCCGGTCGTCTTCACGCTCTCGGCAAGCGCGCGGTACACGTCGCCGTGCTCGTCGACGGTCGTGCCGGCCATGTCGCAGGCGACGAGTCGGATCATGAGGGGGCTCCTGTTCGGTAGGGGTTCACGGCTGATCGCGCACGTCGGCGGACGACGCGGGGACGCGGACGAGCGGATCGCGCCGCTCGCTCGTCGTCTCGATCGAGAAGTTGGTCACGGTGGGGATGTAGCGGTCGTCGGAGAACTCGAGCACCCGACCCGAGGAGTCGAAGGCGTGACGGAGATCCCGCAGCAGCGGGGCGCCCTCGGGGACGCCGAGCAGCTCGGCGTCGGTCGCGTCGGCCGCGACGGCGTCGATCGTGCGACGTGCGCGGGCGAGGTCGACGCCGCACCCCTTGAGATGGGCGTAGGTGGAGCCGGAGTCGGTGTCGAAGGAGAAGAGGTGCGCGCCGACGTCGAGCACGAACGAGGTGCGCTCGAGAAGCGCCACCTCGCCGTCGATCGAGCGCACGCGCAGCACCTGCACGACGGGCTCCCCCGGTTCGATGCCGAGCTGCCCGGCGATGAGATCGGATGCGGGGCGCCGCGCGAGTTCGACGGTGCGCTGCCCGGGCGTGCGACCCGAGCGGGCGACCCATTCGGTGAAGGACATGAAGGTGTCGAAGGACTGCGTGCGCACGGCGTGCCCGACGACGGGCGGGCGGCCCTGGCCGCCGGCGACGAGCCCCTCGCTGCGCAGGGCGGCGAGCGCCTGCCGCACGGTTCCGCGGGAGGCGTCGAACTCGGCGCACAGGGCCGACTCGCTGGGCAGCCGGTGTCCGTCGGGCCACTCGCCCGAGGAGATGCGGCGGCGCAGGTCGGCCGCGAGTCGCTCGTGCTTGGGCTGATCGATCCTGGCCATGACTTGACTGTACAAGTGCCCGAGCGCGCGATCGACCCAGCCCTCGACTCCGACGATGAACGTCTGCTGAACGGAGATCGACTCCCGTGAACGTCGAGTGAACTTGTACAGACAAGTGTCGTTTCCGGTTGCCCCGAGGCGGATCGGAGCCGGACGATCGTCGTCGTGACCTCATCCAGCCAGCCCCGCACCGCGCTGACGGGAACGACCGCCGCCCCGGCATCCGCCCCCGCAGCCCCCGACGCCGAAGCCGCATCCGACGTCGACGCCCGGCTCGCCCTCGCCCTCGCGACCGCACCGCTCGTCGCGGAGACGGACGTCCTCGTCGTCGGCGCCGGCATCGTCGGGCTCGCCCACGCCGTGCTGAGCCGCGACGCCGGACGCAGCGTCGTGGTCGTCGACCGCGACCGCCGGGCGGTCGGCGCCTCCGTGCGCAACTTCGGTCACGCCTGCATCACCGCCCAGACGGGCGAGCTCGCCGAGCTCGCCGACCGGGCTCGCGGGGCGTGGCTCGACGTCGCCGCCCGCGCCGGCGTCTGGACGATCGAGTCGGGCGCGGTGACGGTCGCGCGCAGCGAGACCGAGCTCGCGGTGCTGCGGGAGCTCGCCGAGCGCCGCCGCGGCACCGGCGACGTCGAGATCCTGGATGCCGACGCGACGGCCGCCGCGCTCGGTCGCGGCGACCGCGTGGGCATCCTCGGCGGCGCGTTCCTCGCCCGCGACCTGCGGGTCGACCCCCGCACGACGGTCGCCGGCATCGCCGCGTGGCTCGACTCGCGGGACGACGCGAGCGTCGCCTGGGGCACCTCGGTGCTCGCCGTCGAGGAGGGCCGACGCCGCCGCGTGGCCGTGCGCACCAACCGCGGCACCATCGAGGCCGACCGCGTGTTCGTGTGCGTGGGCCACGACGTCGACTACCTGTTCCCGACGATCGCGCAGGCGCACGGCCTCACCCGCTGCGCCCTGCAGATGGCGCGCAGCACGACGGCGACCGCCGAGCCCCGCATCCGTCCCGCCGTGCTCACGGCGACGTCGATGCTGCGCTACGACGCGTTCGTCGAGACGCCGTCGGCCGCGGCGCTCCGCGCCGAGATCGCGGCCGCCGCGCCCGAGCTGCTGGACATCGGCGCGAACGTCATGTTCACGCAGCGCCCCGACGGCTCGTTCCTGCTCGGCGACTCGCACGCCTACGACCTCGCGCACGAGCCCTTCCTCGACGAGGCCGTGACCGACCGCCTGCTCGCCGAGGCGCGCGCAGTGCTCGGCCGGCCGGGCCTGGCCGTGGCCGAGCGCTGGCAGGGCGTCTACGCATCCAGCGACCGCGGCCCGCTGCTCGTCGCCGAGGCCGCCGACGGGGTGACCATCGCCTCGGTGACCGCGGGCGTGGGCATGACCGTCTCGTTCGGCTTCGCGGCGCGCAACGTCGAGGCCGCGCTCGGCGCCGACCTCGCGGCGCTCTCCGCGAGCGCATAGGCCCGGCGCCAGCCGACCGAGCGCTCCGCGCCGCTCCCGTCTTCTCCCCCACCACCGCTCCTCCCTCTCCCTTCCCGAATCCGCCGTCGATCCCGACCGTCGCGTCCCCACGACCGCGTCCCCACGACCGAAAGGCCAGCTCCGCCATGTCATCGTTCCGCCGCGTCTCGCGCATCCTCCCCCTCGCCGCCGCCGCGAGCGTCGCCCTCGTCGCGCTCACGGCCTGCTCCTCCGGCGCCACCGGCACCGCGGGCGCCACCGCCGCGTCGGGCCTGTGCCCGAACGGCAAGCTCAGCTTCGGCATCGAGCCGTTCGAGTCGCCCGACAAGCTCGAGCCCGCCTACCAGGTGCTCGCGAGCGCCCTCTCCGAGCAGCTCGGCTGCCCCGTCGACGTGCAGATCGTCGAGGACTACTCCGCCGAGGTGCTGGCGATGCAGAACGGCAAGCTCGACCTCGGCCAGTTCGGTCCGCTCGGCTTCGTCTTCGCCAGCAAGCAGGCGGGCGCCGAGCCCATCGCCTCCTTCGGCACCGGCGACGGCAAGCTCTCCTCCTACACGGCCGGCATCTGGGTGCCGAAGGACTCGCCGATCCAGTCGGTCGCCGATCTCAAGGGCAAGGGCCTCGCCCTCGGCTCGGTCGGCTCGACCTCGGGCGACGCGTTCCCCCGGTTCGCGCTGCGCCAGGCCGGGCTGCAGGACGCCGACGTCAACCTCGACTACGCGGGCGGACACCCGGAGGCGCTGCTCGCGCTGACGAACGGCACGGTCGACGCGGCCGAGATCAACTCGCAGACCCTCGCCACCGCGGTGGCCGACGGCACGTTCAAGAAGGACGACTTCCGCCAGGTCTGGACCTCGGACGCCATCCCGAACGACCCCATCACCATCCGCCCCGACGCCTCGCCGGAGCTCAAGGCGGCCGTGCACGACGCGCTCCTCGGCCTTTCGTCGGACGACGTCGCGCAGGTCGGCAAGTACCTCGACGTGACGCCTCCCGGCCCCCTCATCCCCGTCACGGTCGACACCTACCGGCCGCTCTTCGACCTCGCCCGGACGATGGGCCTCACCGAGAAGGACGTGTAGGCGCATGGCGAACGCGACCCCGGGCGCGGGGACGCCGGCCGCGGCATCCGCGGCGGGTCTGCGCGTCAGCGGCCTGACGAAGCGCTTCGGCGACCGCGCCGTGCTCGACGGCGTCGACTTCGAGGTGCGGCGCGGCGAGCTCGTCGCGTTCCTCGGCGCGAACGGCTCGGGAAAGTCGACGACGCTCAAGTGCGTCATGGGCCTCACGGAACCGGATGCCGGGTCGATCGAGCTCGACGGCCGGCGCCTCGACGCGCTGCGCGGCCAGGCCCTCGTCGAGGCCCGCCGCCGCGCGGCCATGGTCTTCCAGAAGATCTGCCTGGTGCCGCGCCGCACGGCCCTCGACAACGTGTGCGCGGGCGGGCTCTCGCGCGTCCGCGGCGCCGGCTCGGTCTCGCCGCTGTTCTTCCCGAAGGACCTGCGCGAGGAGGCCATGGCCTGCCTCGACCGGGTGGGCCTGGCCGATCGCGCCCTCGACCGCGCGGGCCGGCTCTCCGGCGGCCAGCAGCAGCGCGTGGCGATCGCCCGCGCCCTCTGCCAGCGGGCGGGCGTCGTGCTCGCCGACGAGCCCGTCTCGGCGCTCGACCCCGCCGCGGCCGAGCAGGTCATGACCCTCCTCGCCGACCTCGCGCACGACGAGGGCCTGGCGGTCGCGGCCGTGCTCCACCAGCCCGATCTCGCGCTGCGGCACGCCGATCGCGCGATCGGCCTGCTGCGCGGGCGCATCGCCTACGACGGCCCCATGTCGGCCATGTCCGTCGACGTGCAGGAGGAGCTCTACCGCCCGGATCACGGCGCGGACGGCTCCGAGCCGGCCGGATCCGCCGCCAAGACCCCGGGTGCGACGTCCCACGAAGAACGCGTCGCACCCGGCCCCCGCCCGCTCGTGAAGGGAACGATCGCATGACCGCCGTGCAGACCGGCCGACCCGCGTCCGCGGGCCGCGACGCCGCCGATCGCGGGGCGCGCCTCCCGGTGCCCGTCGACGCCTCCCGTGGCCGCCGCTTCACGGGCTGGACGCTCGCCGTCACCGCGCTCGTCGTCGTGCACGTGCTCGCCGTCCAGGGCACCGAGTTCGAGCTCGGTAAGCTCGTCGACGGCTGGCAGGGCATGGCCCGCTTCGTCTCGCAGGCGTTCCCGCCCAGCTTCAACTGGGACAAGGTCGTGCTGCCGGGACTGGAGGCGACGCTCGTCACGCTGTGGATCGGCCTGCTCGGCACGACGCTCTCGGTGCCCTTCGCGCTGCTGCTGGCGATCCTG
>Ga0153918_1001046_pt1 | contig 11611 bp, 7 predicted proteins | sample TSFL002MetaG_FD_104687 | JGI IMG/M metagenome (GOLD analysis project Ga0153918, IMG submission 104687) | Attine ant fungus gardens microbial communities from Florida, USA - TSFL002 MetaG | ecosystem: Host-associated > Fungi > Mycelium > Unclassified | place: USA: Florida, Paynes Creek Historic... | reverse complement strand
ATGGGCGGCAATTCATTACTATGGGTGGCGCTCACATACAGAACAAGGTGAAATCATGTTTTGTATAAGTGTATGTAAGAGAAGGATTTCAAGCGCCTTATGCTCTGGTGGCCAAGCTCGTCAATTGAATTGGTGTGTAATGATCTAGATTGTGTGGGACCCCAGAGAGTGCGTGACAATGAAAGTACTGAACCGCTTTTATCCTCCCGAACACGTGAAAGAAGAATACCTTCATGTCCACATACAATGACTACGCAATGGTTGTAGGACGCTCCTTTTCCTTACATGAATAGCCCTCCCTTTTTCCTGGACGAATTTTCAGAGTTGAGCATTAGGAGCTTGTTGGAAATGCTAATATTAGTGGTCTACCGCTACTAGTTACTAGTTAACATGATGGCTCTAGTTCAGAAGGCCATCTCGCTTCGGCATCATCTTTGAGCTTAGGCTATCTGATTCAGGCGCATCTCCACTGAAACAGCGGCTCTTCATTTCTGAGAATACCATAAAGCATGGTCTGAGAGTGCGTGGTTTGAAAATGATAGGACTTCGCAAAATGATTTAACTCAGGTCCATTAACTATCTATTCGAGTAGAAAATGAAATGCAGCTTGCGGAAAATATTATTACCGTTTTAGGAGCCTGTGAAATGACGGAAGGAAGAGACTGGGTATCCGTGTCCTCAACTGTAACACCTTCTGATAGGGGTTTACAGATTATTTGACTTGGAAATAAAAAGGTTTCCGAGTCGGCAAAGGCCTGGTGACTGCCTTATATGAATCAGTCTTGTTCCTTGACGAAATCTAGCGGATAAAAGGCGCAATCACTTATTATGTACAAGTGCTGCTGACACAGTCTCAAAAATCTTCCCACCCGATCGCCATCTAGAAATTACTGAAATTGCCGTAAATATTACTGGTAAAGTTCAATTCCATCGGATATTCTCTGCAGAACGTTGACCTGTCTTCAAGTTTAGTAGGTACACATTTTACATTTTGCGACAGTCAGGATGAACCCAGCGACGGTACGTGAGAAGATGTAGGACACTTTCGGATTATCATCTCAACTAGGCTTGTGAATCTTCGGACCAAAGCCGGCAAGGGGGCAATCGGGGGTGGTATTCACAGGAAGCCCTAGAACTTTGAAATTTATGCGCAGATCTTGGCCATGAGACATGTGGACATATGGCGCCTCCTACCTATTCTGAAGGGTGCATCATTTCTGGAAATAACCACAAGTGAATGAAACCACCCCGAAACGTTGCGAGAACCAAAAATCATAAGGCTTCAATTATCATGATTTCGGGTTTTTGGATAAACCAGTCCCGTCAGTATGCGTCAACATCATCTTATGAAGGCACTCAAAAAGCTCTCAAACTCACATACACGGCGGGCAGGCATCTCACATTGCTACCACGTAGCATCGGCTAACGTAGCCACTGTAAATTGGCCTCTACCCCTCCCCGAGGGACACTAGGGCAGAAATCCCAAAGCAGAAGTGAAAGCCCCCGTAGTCAGACCATTAGAATGGTCTCGAAACATTGAGATCTCTATGGAATTTTCACCCCACAATAGCTTCTTGATCAGTGATCTGTATTCCATATCCTCCAAGGGCTAAAGATGATGAATTCATGACGAACTCCAGCAAGCGAACCTGTTTCCTATTCGCCCAGTTGAGTATGCCGAGACTTCGCTGTCAGAATGCGCTTCCTTTCTTCTATAGTACCGTTATATATCGGCGCTAACGTACAGTACCAGAACACCTACCTTTTCTCACCCGATCGGCTCGATCGACGGAGATTGGACGCCCGTAATACTGGGACCAATTAGCTGTTTACCATAAATTCGGGATTCATATGTCCTTATTGTGGATCCGGAGGGTGTAGGTCATTCCCATCCCTTGTATTTTGACCAGGACCAGATGATAACTTAGGTCGTCGCAGAATATTAATCATCGTAAATGCATATACAATTTTATATTCACCGTTCCGTTGCAGTCTACTATATAGCGACTTATCGTGAATCAATCCTGTGTCTGGATAACCCAGGGGTTTATGTAAATCCCTCAGCCTTTCGTTTGTTTCGTTGTAAATGACTAAGCGTAGTGGGCAAAGAGCCTCAGGCAGACTTTGAAGCGGAAAGCAGGATAGGTCTCTTACTCTCTCACTTAATTCCCCCTTACTACTGTTGAATCAGTTTTACGAGTGACTCCTGTTATAGAATGATTATACCTTTCTGGGGAGCCCTTTCTGATTTTCCGCTATTGCCATGGCATCGAGGACGTATCGTGAGTGCCGTGTTATATAGTTCTTGGTGAATGAAGTAACAGTGTAAGCAGAATGAATGATCTAACATTAGATTTTCCCAGTGTCGGACTCCCAAGATTATTGTACGGATGATCATGTCTGGAGCTCCTCTTCTGAAAAAGCTCTGAGCTCCATACCCATCGCAAAAATTATATAAACCTTAGGAAAGAAACACAAATGGGTTTATCAAAAATATTACGCTGGCCATTATTAATAAACTACCCCCGTTGAACAACATCTAATTTTAGCAATTCATTCAACGAATTGGGAGTATGATAATTAGCTACCACTAGTCGTCTACTTTTTCCAGAATTGAGTATGGATGATTTATTGTTGATGTCAGGTTATTCTCGCCTAACAAACCAATGACAGAGGGATAAAGATATAAATACTTGACCTTCTAGAACACACCTTTCAAGATAAGAGACCGTGCTCTGATCAAATGTGTTTATTTAAACAAAATTCCAGGCTAAAATAGGGCCTTTATCAAAAAAAATCTATCCAACTAGCCCTGCTTAAATCCACTTGATTCTGCCACTTGATTCAGTCCGCTTGACATATGGTAAAGCTAGGATCATAGTAAATACTTAACAACCATGCATAGTGAAAAACCGTTTTGCAGGATTGGCCCTGTTTGACGAGCTCTGGCTTCTCTCTCCTTTACACCTGATGAGACCTAAATCATGCCTAAATTTCCTTAAGTTCCATGGATTCATTTTTCAATGTCAGGTGCAATTCGGAACACAAATATTCTGAATGATAAAGACATTTTATGAATTAGACTAAGATTAACTACAATGTTCGATTACCAGCAGATTTTCACAACATCGAACGTATTACTAATTATAGCCTGATTGCATCAAAATATTGTGATAGGATGATACGACGTCATGATGTGTGTTAATGATGAACATTTCAAATATCAGTATTGTCACGAAATCGGCGTTTGAATTCTCTCTAAGATAAAATTCGACTCGATCCACTTCTAGCATTGATAATGGCAAAAAATCGCATGTAACACTTAATGGAATATATGATATATTATGATAGAGTTCCAATCAGAACAGGAAATCAATATCTGTCCATCCTAGGTCTGGTCAGCTGATTAACTCTTCATGTCTTATCGAAAATCTTAATTGCAAACTTCGCTCGTGCATTTTCTTGGCCGTAACTCCAAATTACTATATCAAGGCTTAGTAAATATTGTCCCTATGCTGTTATATTATAGAACCACAGTACATTCACTTTTGAAATTCGTCCTCGGTTTCAATTCCTTTACGAAAACTTATGTCCACAAGATTGGGTACATGACGAACACTCGTTACAATATATGGAAATATTCAATATAATTGGCAAGCTCATAAGAGCAGTGCTCCGACTTCATTATCTTCCTGTCTCAGTTTCTAGTGCTCCCTGTTTTTGTAAATGCTCTATATCCAGTAAGAGTTACTCTCTACTCACATCTAGACAGTTGAAACAAAATCCTATGTAAGAATATGTCACTGTCGGAGTGCAACAGTTTTCTGACAAATTTTAGATATGACCAAAACAATGAATGCAGTGGTAGTGACACATCATTAATGGTTTACTCAAAATTTCATGTAATTCATGAAGCAGAAATGACTTATCTAGTACAACTGTGCGTGAAAACAATACAAGAAAGAAATTGGTCATGAAATACCGAGAAGAGCCTATAAATTACATTAATATCTGACATCTTAACTACAGATGCAACTGGGTGAAATAAATGGCAAGGAATCGTGTTCATAAAAATCGTAGGCAGAAGACACCCAGACGCATCAGACGTGGTGAACGAGATAAAACAACAAGGCTTGTTCATGAATCAGTGGAGTAGGAGTTTCGGTGGTCTGGATTGGCAATAAATAGGTTCTGCCGAGGAACAAAACCGTAATCCCAGTTCTTTTTTGATAGTCGTTCCTCATATCGTCTCGTGTTAACTGGAAGCGTTTGCTCTTGATCCTGAGTCGACTTCCGCTCAAACATACGTACACGGGAAGCTACTGAAGGGCTTGACGTAGGGCTAATGAATCCATAGCGAGATGAGGTTGGGGGATCCATCTCAGACGAACCAGACGCTTTATGGTGAGGTGTAGGGGAGCGAGGAAGGGTTGGGAGCCAGGATTGTTCAGGAAGAGGCCTCTGCTCTAGGAGAAGAGGCGCATCGGGTACTGAAGGGGAAGTGCAATGTATCAATGCATCTGATAGAGCGATAACATGTGGTGGCTCTGCAGAAGGTACAGTGTCGAATTGGACCTGTAAACTATCATTCTCTTGGTCCACCTGACGTGTATGGATGCTGAGTCCGCTGCTAATACTTCGAAATGTTCTTAGGCTACGGGTATGCCAGCGTTGTGCAATATCCATTACACCAACCATCCATTCAATGCGCTCTGTATCTGCTGTTCGCAGCGAAGTCATGGAGTTCCCAGGGTCAACTTTATATAATTTATTCTGAGACACTGAAAGTTTATCACTACCCTGTTGCTTCGCGGAAAACTCGGTTGCTGGAGTTTGAGGGATACTTTCAGTGATAGGATCGAGGGACGGTGGAATATTTGGGTCAAGAAATTCGGATTTTGTCGATGAACGTGGTGTCGATCTGCGATCAAGAAAACTGGTGCGGTAAAATCTCGACCACCATGAGTCGCTTCTCCGGACATTTACCAAAGGGACACTTGCAGGGATGATGGTTGAAGGGAAGGAGGTATGGGTTTTAGACACTTCTATGGATGGCGAAGGTCCAACTGACAACTGCAAAGTAGTAAGTGAGGTGTCTGCTTCCATTGGTGTCTCGCCGGAATCTACAGACGACAAGAAGAGGTCATTCGAAGAAAGGCCAGTATTTGACGTGTGTCCAGATAGTGGGCTCAGTGAGTGACCGTCTGTTGATATCGGAGGAACTATGCGTATCGTAGATAATTCATGTTGGGCTCGTAGTGCAGCATTGGCGGGGTCATGATCATGTGTGTCATATGTATCGCCCTTCTCGTCGATAGGATCCGCAAAAGGATCAAGGTAGCTATGACTGCTTGCGCTGAGATGATTGGTTCCTCGACCGCCGTGAGTATCTGGCTCTTGATCGTTCATTAAAGAAACACCGTCGGAGGAGGACCCAGTCTTCTCTCGGAGGCGATTACTGCTTCCACGACTAGAGGTGCTGGGCTCACGGCTTCTGAAACGAATACCAAAGAAGCTTTTCCATGAGAGTGAACTTTTCCCAGTACCACTCCATCGCCTGGTGCCAGACCACTGTCCGAATTCTGGCATGTCCTCATCTGCCAGCATATCTCGACGCTGATGAGCATATCGTACGCCTCTGAACTTGGCCATAGCACTTAATGTTCCTGCAATTCCAAAAGCTGCACCCATTAAACCATTTCCCCATCTGTCTGTGCTTAGGGCACAACTTCCAGAATTAAAGGTCACAGTCGGGATTGTTGGATTGACGTGTAAGCTGTCGTTATCTTCGTCACCGGTTATCAAGTCCTCGTATCTTCTCCTTTGTTGCCTGCGTGAGTTCATGACGATGACAACAATGATAGCGATGGCACCCAAGACACCCAAGACAACACCGACGATGATGACGGCAATGGGATCTCTTTTGTGTTCATCATCTCTTGGGGTGTCTAACGTGGCTGTTGGATATACAACGGCTGTTGTACCAGATGGTACTGATGATCTTTGATGGTTGGAGGTCGTGCTGGTTGGTACGGTTGGTATCTGCCTTTCACTTGAAAACGTCTGGATAGTAGAGGCACTAGATATAGGAGGTGTATACGAGGAGGCAAAGGTGCCGTCAGACAGATAAAATATCTGTAGACCTGCTGGTGCTGGCCCCGAGTCGAGATAACCTGACTTCTAAGTAAGCTTGGGTTGAGCCGTAGTCTCAATTGCTCTCACCGAAACCGAACACGACGAAACCATTCGAATAAACAGCATAATGATCACGACGGGGTCCTATATAGGATAATCGATCAACAGGCATCCAGACTGCGGGGCTTTTCGAGGTATCCAGGATCCATCCATCATCAAGATTGTTCTGCAAATTGACATCACTGCCACCTTGAATGAGTATCTTCCCTTGCCCGATCGCAGTCGCAGCAAATCCCCTTCGCGGTGATGGTAGAGAATCGGTACTAACTTGCATTTGTGACCAATATGGCAAATCTCTCGAGGTGTCCAGAGCCCAGATTGTTGAAAGGGGAAGCAAGGAATTTTTAGAAGCACCACCAAATACAATTAATTTTCCATCCACAAACATCAGTGATGCATGACCGTAAATCTCAGGGGGCGCGTTCTCAGATGGTAGCAGTGAAAAAGTGAGGGTTTGAGGGTTAAAAGCATAGTGATCAGAAAATCCGATTCCTGAGCCATCTGTCTTCTGTCCTCCAATGATGTACACAGTACCTGAAGGTGCTGTAGCAGATGTATGATGAATCCTCCGTATTGGTTGACCAGCCCAGGACGTAGCTTGAGCATACCAAGCGGGCCGTGAAAGGCTAGAAAGGTCCAGAAGAACGGCTGAATCCGAAATGGGAGGCCGGGAGTTGGGGCCGGGTTCACCTCCAAAGAGCAGAGCACTGGAAGTGTTGAATGCAGAGAGAGTGTGCCAGGCCAAGGTAGGCCCCTGAAAGGTCGGTGGGTCGGTGGAGTTGCTTAACAGTTGCCATCGTGGGTTCGCTGCCTGAAAGGGTTGTGAAAGAGAAAGGCATAAGAGCTCGTTATTATTTGGAGCAGAAGTGTATGAGTAGGAGTTGAAGGGATCCGTCTTTCCTCCATAAACAAATAGTACATCATTTATCACAATGGTTGCTTGCGCCCACCTAGTGACTCGCTTAGTTCGGTGCGTCTGTAACTGCAGTATTAGTACTAACCGTGCTTCTGGAATGTACTCTGCTTCCAAAACCTCACATGATAACAATACAATATACAGGATCGATTGAATATGATGCAAATTCATCTAAGGATATGCAGTGAGGAGTGAGATAGATAAATTTTAGATCAACAATGGATTATAGATCGTTGTTGAATTGTTAACAGGTGAATTTTCATGCGATGTGTTTGTGGACCTCGTGAATAGTAAATGAAATAGATCACTTCGAATGTTAAAGGAACGGTTGAGCATAGCCATCAGGAAGATTCAACATTGCCTTATCTGGCTTGTTCAAATTTTAAATTAGACAGGCTTATATTAGACTGAGAGTCGGCTTACTAATACAGTTTCGTAACATTAATGTAACATTAATACACTGTCCGCCCACTGGTATTTCATATGATTACACATCACTATTTAAAATGCTGTTTCACATGTTTCTCTGTCTATTCGTTCTGAAGTCCCCTTTCTCTTAGTCTCTGTAGTGAATCCCTCGGAAATTCGACCGTTGCAATGGCCTTCATGCTGCGCCAAATCATGCGAAATCCCTCTCCAAGACTCGTGAGCGATCATTCAAAGGTCGGAAAGAAAGTAGGGGATGCGAGGGATGGGAACTTCGATGAATATGACTTTGTGATTGTAGGAGGCGGTAATACTGTCTCCTTTTTGTGCTCTTTGACAATACTCAGGGTTCATAGGTACTGCTGGCTGTGTTTTAGCTGCTCGGTTAACTGAGGATCCCTCGGTTCGCGTCTTGCTTCTTGAAGCTGGCCGAAGGTGAGGCTCTACAAATCATCTGTCTACATAGATCTGATTATTTTCAGCGGAAATTGTCTCTTATTCTCCAGAATACCCATTGCTTTTTATTTGCTATTTCACTCCAAACATGCCTATCAAGTATACACCGAACCACAGTTGGATGCTAAGAACCAGAGAAAATTCTGGCCTAGGGCAAAAATGCTCGGAGGGTGTGAGTACCAACTCCCTAGAAGACCAAGACCCTTACGAATATCTGTTAGGTTCATCGATCAACGCAATGATGTAAGGTGCCTTGTGGGATCATGTTCTTCTTTAATTTCTTACCCTATCAGGGCCCAATATGGCGCACCTCAAGATTATGATGAATGGAGTAGGATCATCAACGATGAAATTTGGTCTTGGAATAATCTATCCAAGTGAGCGGAGTCTATCAGGTCGGATTGGCTGACTGATTTTACAATCTATCAGATACTTCAACAAATTTGAAAAGTATGAGGATGATATTAGGTACCCGGATGTGGACGGCAGCACCAAAGGCAAAGGGCCTGTCCGTGTGGGTTACTTCAACGACATTCAGTGTGTGTGCAGCGATTTCGTTCAGGCTTGCACAAAGGTCGGCGTGCCTTTGAGTCATGACTTCAATACGAACGCTGGTACCATAGGCGTCAATCGTGTGTGTTACTCCCTATTCCTGTTCTGGAAATGTTTCTAACTTTCTTCAGATGAGTAAGCCCTTTCAGGCTACTGTTGGAGAAAGACTTGATTGATTATCAATCAATCTAGTGACCTATATCGACGAGAATCGAACCCGCGTATCTTCTGAGACTGCATACTTGACTACAGACGTTTTGAACCGGTCTAATCTGACAGTTGTGGTTGACGCTACCGTGACAAAAATCCTTTTTGAGAAGACTGGTGATGAGACGAAAACCGTTGGGCTTGAGTTCGCCAAAAGTAAGACTAGTTGCCGTTATACCGTCCGCGTAAGAAAGGAAGTTATTGTGACGTAAGGGGTATTCCTTTTTCCCGCTCAACTCCTCAGTTGAATCCCTGCTTCCAGTGCTGGTGCAATTCATTCTCCTCAGGTGAGTTTCCTGCACTTTGCTGCCAATTTTTTTCTCATGTCTGATGGACTATAGCTCTTGCTGCTCTCAGGTATTGGTCCTGCAGATCAGCTCAAGAGTAAGAATATCCCTGTTGTCCGCGATCTTCCAGGCGTTGGGGCAAACTTGGTTGACCATCCCGATGTCGGCCTCTATTTCAAAGACAAACACGATCGTAGTGTGAAACATGTTCGGCCCTCTACTATTGGTGATATTCCTGGCTTCCTCGGTTCTTTGTTTCAGTATCTCTTTCGCAAAAGCGGACCTATGACAGGTAACGTGAGTTCAAAGTCAGGTAAATTTATGCATATGCTCAATGGCAGGGATGGTAGGTTGGTGAGGCGGCTGCATTCATCCGTTCTGACGATCCTTCGCTCTTCTTGGAGAGTGAGTCCAAGAAAAAAGTCAAGGATAGTACATCAGGAGACAACGGGCCGGACCTCGAGATCTTCATCGCTCCAATAGGATATAAGGTACGTAATATGAATAAAGATATCATATTGTAAATATCAAACTTTTCCAGGAACATGGCGATCTCATTTTACCCATGCATACATTTTCTCTTCATTGCTGCCTCGTCCGGTAGATATCTTGCAGCGACTCCTGAAATTGAAACCACTTAATATAAACACTTCCAGTCCAATAAGTAAAGGGGTATTAACCCTCAAGACAAACGATCCTTTCGATCTTCCTGCAGTTGACCCCAGGTAGGTTATGATCCCAAAGTCATTCTTGCCGTTTCACCTGATCTTCTCCCGTAGGTATCTCTCAGCGTCGGAAGACATCGAGAAGATGCGTCGTGGTCTGCGTTTCATTTTCAAGGTCATCAAACAAGGACCCCTCAGGGACCATGTTGACTTCGAATACAAACACAAACTTTTGGACACCGAGCGTGACAGTGCTACTGACGAGGAACTCGAAGATATTATCCGGCAGAGGGTCGAGACGCTGTATCATCCAGCCTGTACTTGTCGTATGGCACCTGAAGCAGATCACGGTGTTGTCGACTCTCACTTGAGGGTATACGGAGTCAAAGGATTGAGAGTTGCAGATGCCTCGGTGTTCCCAGTGATTATTTCCGGCCATACTGTGAGATTCAATTCACTCCTTCAGTTGTTGTGGCTGATTTGCATCATTATAGGCCGGTGCATGTTATGCTATTGGCGAGCATGCCGCTGATATTCTGAAGGCTGAATATGGTCTCGAGAACAAAGTTTGAAGGCGGGGAAGTTCCCCTCTATTCTATATCTGAGAATCATTACGAATGCAACTGATTTCGCGCGCTGAAAATTCTTTCCAAGAAAGTCTTGACATGGATTTCTTCCTGGTCTACAAAGGTTTTTATGAATTAGCAGAGCAAAGCTCAAATGTAGAATCTGGATTCCTCGGTAGGAATTATAGTTGCAGAAAACTGACTCAGAAGCCGTCTACCTGCTCATGGCTCAGCACACGTTTGCCTGTCAATATTTGGCTCCTCAGCTTATTGAGAAAAATGCAACCTCGATCCAATTGGACAGTAATCAGAATGGAGATTTCTGCACAAATCGACACCATTACCTATCTCTCCCGATCTCGTCTACCACACATAACGTAACGTCTTGTTACAGCTCGAGGCCCGCCAAATCTTCCTGGTGTCACCATGGTCTGATGCACGAGGCAGAATACTGATTTAGACTGTTGGAAGGAGGTTTATTGCAGGGGCCAGCATCAGATAGGACAAAAGTCGTAGAACACACAAAGGGTGTTAGAAAACAGTCAGAAATTTAGAATCACAATCAAGCAGCAGTGGGACTTTGTGGTGTCTGCGTCACACTGATGCATCATAATACACTTCAACCTGGTTAATATGTTTCCAATCACTGGGCTGAGGAAACCGTAACAGCTGGAAAGAGGAAGATGGGGACAAGGACAGCCAGACCATTGCATGGTCAGGGATTAGCAATCAATTTATGAGTTGACCGAGGAGGATGTTGACTATGACTATGAAACAGGTGCATTCTGGCCAGAATTGCAATGCCTTTCAAGAAACCAGACATAGTGAGATAGCTGGAAATGAGAAAGGATTGGCCACTTGACGATGCAATGCCTCCGCTCAATCGTCGCTCAATCATCCTCCAAATACTCATCAAATTTTATTGTAATACCATCGCGACTAACGGCCCAGATCAATTTCCACAACAGGACCTTCATCACATGCCAACTATTGCATCTCTAAGTTATACTCTTTGACTTGTGAAATATACATTCGTCTGCTCGATAAACATTGAAATAATCGGATTCATGTCCCAACAATATTGGGGTGCCTGTAAGTTTCTTCTTTCTCGCTATTGCACTGTGGGACCAGAAAAGATCTGGCCTGCAATGCGTCAAAAACGTAAATCTCACGGAAAAGCATCAGACTACAAAAACAAAAGAATAACAGAAAACGGTGCCTGTTCATTAGGTTTGGATCAGTTGGTCGTAGCATCGCCCTAGATGTTTGATACGACTGTTCGCGATGCTAGGATGAAGATATTTGCGAAGATTGCTGATCGAACCTGATTGGCTCCACTCT
>Ga0153918_1001045_pt1 | contig 11622 bp, 8 predicted proteins | sample TSFL002MetaG_FD_104687 | JGI IMG/M metagenome (GOLD analysis project Ga0153918, IMG submission 104687) | Attine ant fungus gardens microbial communities from Florida, USA - TSFL002 MetaG | ecosystem: Host-associated > Fungi > Mycelium > Unclassified | place: USA: Florida, Paynes Creek Historic... | reverse complement strand
CCACCGCCGCCATTTCCACCGCCGCCGCCACCGAAGCCGCCGCGGCCACCACCCTGGCCGCCACCATTATTGTCGCGATTTTCACGGTTACGGTTAAACTGCACGCCGTTAACTTTCAGGTTGTAAGCCAGCTGTTTGGTATCACCAACTTTTAGGCCCATTAATTTAAGCGGTACTGAGAGTTCGTAAATAAAGTTGCCGCTATCATCATAGCTAACGGCCGCCTTTATACTGTATTCATTATAGATAGAGATCACACTGTCAGGGATATCTTTAAAACCACGAATAGTGATATCTTTAGCCTCATTTAAGGCGGTACGCATATTAGCAATAGCAGATGAATCTGGTGTGCTGCTGTTCTGTCCCTGACCACCATTGCCACGGCGACCAAACGAGTTACGCATGTTTTCGCGGTTAATTACCGGGAACGTAAGGGCATAAGCATCCTCTTCTTTCTTTTTACCATCGGTATTTATGCTTAAAGTGATGCCACCGGCCAGTATTTTACGGTTATTCATCTGGTCTGTAGACTTTACTACCAGGTAGATATTTTTGTCATCATTAGCCATAGTATAGTTTAGCAGCGTGGTTTTGTTACTAGCTGCCAGGCCCTGGCCCCATTCGGTCAGCTTACCATCAACTTTTGCTCCGACTGGTGCCCATACGCTGCCATCCTGTACGTTTTGCGCCTGCACATTAAAGCCTGCCCCTGTTACCAGCATTGCTGCCAGAGCCGCTTTTGTCCATTTTCGCATCGTTTTGTTCATAACTTATTCTTAGTTTTATAAAGGGGGTATTAATTGGTATCGTCTTGTATGCCTATGTAGGCATGTATCTTGTCTTTATAATTGTCGCTCACCGGAATCTCCGTTTCGCCTATCAGCAGTCGGTTACGTTTAAAGGATGTTACCTTATCCAGCGAAACGATAAACGACTTGTGCACACGGGCAAAACTTTCTGCCGGCAATTTTTCTTCCAAATATCGCATACTGAGACGCGTAATTACTGGCTTAGTTGCGTTACGTAAATAGATTTTTACATAATCCTTCAAACCCTCTACATGCGTTACCTCTGGTATGTTAATGCGTACAATAGAGTAATCGGCATTTACAAAAAGATAATCGGGCGTTGTGGGCGCTGCGGCCACCGGCTCAGACTGTGCCACCTGCTGATCCCTGTCCTGACGCAAACTCCATAGCTCATATGCTTTGTTGGCAGCTTTCAAAAAACGTTCAAACGCAACCGGCTTTACCAGGTAATCAATCACATCCAGATTATAGCCCTCAAGCGCATAGTTTTCATAAGCGGTAACCATAATAACCATTGGTGCATTGGTTAAACTGCTCAGAAATTGCGTGCCCGATATGCCCGGCATTTGTATATCCAGAAAAATGAGATCAACCGGCTCTCGGCGCAGAAACTCCATTGCCTCAATGGCATTGCGGCATTTGCCGGCCACTTTCAGAAAGGGTACTTTTAGTACGTTATCTTCCATCAGCTCCAGCGCCAGCTTTTCGTCATCTACCAATAAACAGCGCATCAGGTTGTTAATTTTATTTTTAAGTCTACCACAAACATCTTATCATTCTGCATAATATCCAGCTGATGAGCGTCTTTATACAATAGCTCCAACCGGCGCCTAACATTGGTTAAACCAATGCCAGAGTCTTTATCCTTACTATGCATCGGCGGCGCAATAGTGTTCATCACCTGAAACTCCATCCAACCGGTCTCGGCATCTACCTTTAAAACGATATTAATTTGCGGGTCTATAACCATGCCCACCCCATGCTTAAAAGCGTTCTCTACAAACGGGGCCAGCAACATGGGCTCAATATAGTAAGCATTTAAGTCTGCCGGCGGATTAAACACAATTGTTACATCATCACCAAAACGTAACATTTGTAGTGCAATGTAGCTTTTCAGGTATTCTACCTCACGGCTCAGCTGCACTTTCTCGTCATCGTTTTCATACAACATATAGCGCATCAGCCTTGACAATTCTATGAGTGATGGCTCGAGCATGTCTGATTTTTTGCGTGCCAGCGATACCATGCTATTTAGCGTATTGAAGATAAAATGAGGGCTCACCTGCGACCGCAAAAAGCTGAGCTCGGTTTTCAGGTTCTCGTTTTCTTTTTCCTTACGTACTTCTTCCGTCCGCGAGTTATCGATGATGATGCGATAGCTGGTACTGATACCGATGATAGCGATATAGAAAATCAAGTTGGTAAAATACCAGCCAAACCAACCACGATCAAACCCGGTACGATCCGGGTGGAACATCTGCCGGAAACGACGGCCTTCGCCGCGTGCCAATCTTACCTGGTGCAAACTATCACGATAAGCTTTACGGCCTGCGCTGTCCAGCTTCAGATAAGTTGAATCATGCATAAAGCGAGGGCCATGACCAAACGCCTCCATGCTATGCGGAGGCCGGGGCGGCGGCGGAAACAGCAGATTATCCATACAGCGCGATACAAAAAGCACCCCCACTACAGCTATAACCAATGAGATGATATATAAAGTTAGCCCCCTACGCTTATAAACTAACGAGTAAAGCACATAAGCGTTGAAATAAAAGAAAGCCGCCAGCAACGCGTTGTTAAATAACAAACGATATTGCCACGGGCCAAAACCCTTATAAGTAGTTGGGTTACGAAAAAAATAGGGGGAAATAATAAACAGCGCCCAAAACACCACATGCAACGCAACCTGTAAATATTTGCCGGTAAAAAATTTCTTCATTGCCATCAAAAATAAAGATACCGTTAAACTATATATGCTTTTGAGGAATGAGATAAAGCACCCGGATTTTTAGACAAAATCCCAAGTTTTTGCGACAGCCGGATTGCGGCACCATCCTGCTTTAGCCTGCCCGCTTGGCATTTACGCTAAAAATAATACTATCTTGAACCCGACCTTTGTTTTATAAACCACACCATGAAGAATAAGCTTTTTTGTCTGGCGCTATGCCTGGCTGCCTTTAGTCTTGCCAAAGCTACCCCACCCACCGGAACCACTTTTAACGTGCGCGATTTTGGCGTTAGCGCCGATGGTAAAACGCCAGATAATGTACAAATCAACAAAGCCATTGATGCCGCTGCACAAGCTGGCGGCGGTACGGTTTATTTCCCGGCGGGTAATTATGCAGCCTATTCTATCAGATTGAAAAGCCATGTTTCACTTTACCTTGACCAGGGTGCGGTAATTATTGCGGCACCTTATGAAGATGGCAAAAAAGGTTATGACGAGCCTGAACCAAACGAGTGGGGCGATAAACGTTACCAGGATTTTGGTCACAGCCATTTCCACAACAGTTTAATTTGGGGCGAAAACCTGGAGGATATTTCTATTATGGGTCCGGGGATGATTTATGGCAAAGGCCTTACCCGTGAAACTCCGCGCCACGTTGGCGAGGGCAACAAAGCTATTGCGCTGAAGTTGTGCCGAAACGTAACACTGAAAGACTTTACCATACTGCTAGGCGGCCACATGGGCATGCTGCTGACCGGCTGCGATAACATGACTATTGAAAACATTAAGGAAGATACCAACCGCGACGGAATGGATATTGATGCCTGCCGCAACGTGCGCGTGGCCAACTGTACCGTAAACTCGCCGTGGGACGATGGCATCTGCCTCAAAGCATCATACGCACTGGGTTATGCTCGCGCTACCGAAAACGTGACCATTACCAACTGCCAGGTAACCGGCTTTGATCGCGGCACATTTTTAAATGGCACCTACCAAACCAATGAAGGTAAAATGGTGCCCGATCATCAGGGCCCGACCGGTCGCCTTAAATTTGGCACCGAGGGCAATGGCGGCTTTAAAGGCATTACCATTACCAACTGCGTTTTTCAGCACTGCCGTGGTTTGGCGCTGGAAACGGTTGACGGCGGATCACTGGAAGATGTAACCATCAGCAATATTGTAATGCGCGATTTAACCAACAGTCCGTTCTTTTTACGACTGGGTGCCCGCCTGCGCGGACCAGAAAATTTGCAACCGGGCGTTCTGCGTCGCATCAACATCAGCGATGTGCAGGTTTATAATGCAGATTCGCATTTCTCATCAATGATTGTCGGTATCCCCGGTCATGATGTAGAGGACGTAAAGCTGAACAACATCCGCATTTTTTACCGTCCGATTGATTCGCCGGTGGTGCGCATCCAGCAGCGCGTGGCCGAATACACTAAAGATTATCCCGAGCCGCAACGCTTCGGCGTGATGCCGTCATATGGCTTCTTCATCCGCCATGCGGCCAATATTGAGATGAACAACGTACAGGTAAGCTACCTGGGCCAGGAAACCCGCCCGGCCATGATTCTGGAAGATGTAAAAGGCATCAGCTTGAACAATGTAAAGGCGCAAACGGTAAAAGGTCAGCCAACTATTATTCAGCGTGGGGTAAGTAACCTGGCGCTGAATAACATGGGTAAAGATGTGGTAATAAAAGCGGAACCTGTGCCAGCTACCATACCTGATCCGGAGCCTAACAGACATCAGAATTAATCCCCCGGCCCCCTAAAGGGGAGCTGATTTGAAATTTATTTATTTAACCGTAGAGCCACATATTTGTGGCTCTTTTAAGTTATCATACATGAAAATAAAACAGTTACTCAGTCTGATACTTCCCTTACTTTTAGTCGCACAAGCCAACGCTCAATCCCTCCCTGCAGCCAAACCAGAAATGGTTGGCCTTTCATCAACCCGATTGGCGCGTATTGATACCGTGATGAATGATTACGTACGCACCAACCGCATCCCCGGTGCGGTGGCATTGGTGGTGCGACACGGCAAGGTGGCCTACTTTAAATCATTCGGCAAAAGGGATATTGAAAGTAAAAGCCCCATGCAAACCGATGCCATGTTCCGCATTGCATCCATGACCAAGGCCATTACTTCGGTAGCTGTAATGACACTTTATGAGCGCGGTTATTTCCTGCTGAATGATCCTTTATCCAGATACATCCCCGAGTTTAAAAATCCAAAGGTGATCACCCTTTCCCCCAAAGGTGACACGGTACTGGTACCGGCCAAAAGCGAGATCACTATTCGTGAACTACTTAACCATACCTCGGGCATTACTTATGGAGATCCTTTGCAGGCGCGCTACTATACCCAGGCAGGCATGACCGTTGGCCTGACACCAACTGATGGCGTTTTAAAAGATAAGATATTGAAACTGGCCAAATTGCCGCTCATCTCTCACCCGGGCGAGGAGTTTCACTACGGTATGTCGGTTGATGTACTGGGCTACCTGATTGAAGTACTGACCCACAAAACGTTGGATCAATACATCCGCGAGGCAGTACTGAATCCGCTGCAAATGCACGATACTTATTTCAGCGTCCCGGAAAACAAAGCATCACGACTGGCCAGCATCTATCGCCTGCGTGATGGTCAGTTGGAAAAAACCACCAAATACTTCCCTTACCCCGCTCCGCAACATTACTTTGCAGGCGGTGCAGGCTTGGTATCGACCGCCGCAGATTACTCACATTTTGCCCAGATGCTGCTGAACAAAGGCGAGCTGAATGGTGTGCGCATCCTGAGCCCGATGACCGTTGAACTAATGACCCGCAACTCCATCGGCGATATTTACATCTTCACCTCGTTTAAACACAATGGTATCATGGGCGATAAATTTGGCCTGGGCTTCGGTCTGCGCACTGCCCAGCATACCGGCTACGAGGAACTGGAAAGCGAAGGTCAGTTCGGATGGGATGGCGCCTTATATACCCGTTTCTGGGTAGACCCGAAACAGGATATGTTCGGTATCTTCCTCTCGCAAATGGAAAACTACTGGGATGAGAATTTGATTGGCAAGTACCGGGTGTTGGTAAATCAAGCAGTGGTTGGTAAATAAGATTCATAGGTCATGCCGAACCTGTTTCGTCCACATGCTAAGCACACTAAAGCACACACCCTTATCTAAGATAGTGCTAAAGCTATGCCATCCATTCCCCTCTCGAATTACAAATAGCAGTAATGTAAACAGGGGTGTGTCATTCTTTTCAGGATGCTCCAAGCATTTTTGACGACGGCCAGAGACCGTGGGATAACGGTCACTCTTCGCGAGTGATGACTATCCCGCGGCTCTGGCCGCCGTAAACATTCTTCTACCGCATTACCACCTTCGGCCCACTGGCAACAGTAATATTCAACCCAGCAGTATCCAGTTTAGTAACATTGTGCAGCACCAAACCGGTTTGTGCTTTAATGTTGCAATCCACAAATTTTACACCTTCTATCGGGCTATTATCCAGGCCGCTCATATCGCCTACCGTAGCAACAGTACCCGATACATTTTTAATCAAGATGTTGCGTACGATGGTTGGCACTTTGGCCGCCTCACGTACGGTACCCACCAGGCGCCAGGCCATATTAAATTCAAATGCTTTTTTGGTGTCTTTCAGTTCGATGTTCTGATAGGTGATGTTCTCTACCACACCGCCGCGGCTCGGCTGCGATTTAAAGCGGATGGGCGCCCAATTGCTACCATCCATCACGCAGTTGTTAATCATTACATTTTTGATGCCACCGGTTACCTCGCTGCCCATAGCCACGCCGCCGTGCCCGTAAGCAAAGTGGCAGTCGTCTATCAGCACATTCTCGCAAGGGCGATTTACACGGCGGCCATCATCATCCTTACCAGATTTAATAGAAATACAATCATCATTCACATCAATAAAACACTTAGTGATGTGCGTGCCGTTGCTGCTATCTACATCAATCCCATCAGAGCTGGGGATGTTATGATTGGCGGTGATATTAAGGTTACGCGCAGTAACATCAGTACTATACAAAATATGCAGGCACCACACCGCTTGGTTATGCAGATGCAGGTTTTCAATAACCACATGCTTGCAATTCTGGAAACAGATTAACCGCGGACGCCCCAATCGCGGACCGGCAGGACGGCTGACCGCCGCACTTACATTTGTACCGGCCCCCGACACTGCACCACCACCCATCCGGCGCGGACTGCGGCTTTCCCACACATCGCCCGAACCATCAATAGTACCCTCACCACTAATGTGTGTACCTTCCTGGTCAATAATATTAACAAAGGCCGATGTCCACTGACGCTCCTCGCCTTCCCAGCGGGTGGCAATTTGCGGGTAATCCTGCTGATCTGCCGACCCCTTGAGTACGCCGTTTTTTTCGATATACAGATCAACGCCTTTCTTCAAAAAAATAGCACCGCTGCGGAAGATGCCCTTAGGTATCACCACCACCCCGCCGCCTTTGGCAGAACACTCATCGATAGTTTTCTGGATAGCCTGTGTGTTCAGCGTAGCACCGTCACCCTTGGCACCGTAGGCGGTAACCAGGTAGCGTTTGGTTGGTTTAGCAACCGGCTTTATAAAAGCCATAGCCGCTATGATCATAATTATAACCGGACAAATAATTAATATTTTTTTCATAGGATAATTAATGTTGAATGATAACGAACCGGGTTTCATAACCTTTTAACTGCAGGGGCAACTGCGTCTGATCACCTTTTTTTGTAGCGCCATCGGCAGCCTTGGTTGTACCCGTTTCGGCATCCCAGAAGTTTACTTTACCAGATCCGTTTAACGTCACCTGTAAATTCTGCGCCTCTTTACCCTCGTTAAAGAAGAAATACAGATCGGCGTTTTTCCATTCACGGTGCAGGTATTTTAATGCAGGAACAGCTTTATTAAGTATTACATCATGCGGTAGCTGGGCGAAGAAATCAGGTGTGAGATTGGTCCAATCAGCATATGCGGCCCAGGTTTGTTTAGGCAGGTCGGTAGCATGCAAAAAATTCGGATACGTCATTTTACTTGGCACCTCACCGGCAAAAATCACTTTGCCACCGCTTGTGGCAAACGTTTTAAGGCGAGCAATCATCTCTGCACTCAGTACATTAGCCGATGGAATAATGATGGCAGTATATTTCTGTCCGCTCAGGTTAACAAAGCTGCCTTTTTGCAGGCGGAAAGCCGAGGCAATGCCCTGGTTATCTACATAATCAAAATCTACCTGATGCTCTAACAGCTGTTTGCCAATGACGCGCAGGGTACTATCGGCCATTTTGTTGCCGGTCCACATCGCTTCGGTTGGGCAATATAAACCTACCTGCGCAGCCGGTTTGCCATTGGCCAACAGCCATGAAGCACGGTTTGAATAAGCCGATAGCTGAACAAAAGCCGTATCATGCAGATACCCGCGCTGCGATGCCGGCGCACCCTCTTTCCTATTGGCCGATGATGACCAGAACATGTACTCGAACAAATTAATACCGCGTACCATTTCCTCATTCACTACCCAGCGGGCATCGGTAACGGTTGGAGCCGGGCGATAGGCGGCAAAACTTTCGCTCAAAGCCCTAGGCCTGCCATACATGTGCGCGGCAGACGAGGCCAGTTTCGGAAAATCGGCTACGTTATCATACCAGATCTGGTGCCAAATGGCATCAACTCCGGGCACTTGTACGTAGCGCATATCTTTAAAATAATCACCTTCGCTGCGCACTAACTGCATCAGCATATCTTCGTGGTCAATGTGCACCATGTATTCCAGTCCGTTGTCTTTGCACCAATCCGCCTGTACTTTAAAAAAGTTATCACGGAAGAGGTCAGACCATACATCAAAAAAATCGGCCTTGGCCATTTTTTGTTCTTCGGTAGGTTGCTGAATAAAGAACGAGGCGAGATAAGGCGTAATATCGTACTGCTTTTTCTCTTTAAAAATTTTGAGCAGCTCGGGTGTCCAGGGTGTAAAACCATACTCGGGTTCATCACCACGGAAACCCAGAACCGTTTTGCCAAACTCGTCGCCTATGTATTTTTTATACTGCTCATGCGTATACTCCATAAACTTACGCGTGGCCGCAGGGTCAAGGTAATCAATCAGCGAGTTCACCGTATCCTTACCATGCGTTGGGTTATTGGCCGCGCGGGTAACAGAGGTTTTAAAGCGATGATCTACCACCGTAATTTGCCAGGTGCCGGGGGTAGCCGGCCAGTTGAGTTTACCTGAGCTAACATCCAGCACCTTATTTTCCTGGGTCGACGTATTGACGGCCACAGCGCTTAAGGTTTGCTTAGGCAGATCAATACTGAGTGGCTGATTATCTTCGGTACGTAGGCGTTTAGATACCACAATGCCTTGCATCCGCAACTCCGGACTTTTTTGCGAGATCAATCCCCCCGCAAAACCGCTGGGATATTTGCCCTCGTCAATAATCCACAGGTGCATGTTGCGCTTCTTCAGTTCCTCAACAATGATCTTAACGTTCTCAAAATACCCGGGGGATAGGTAAGGCTGGGGCATGCCATACCCACCTTCAATGCTCACCGCGCGGATACCCTGCTTATACATCTCGTCCAGGTCGCGACTAATATTATCACGATTGATTGGTCCTTCCAAACCATAGGTTAGCGTTTGGGCATATTGGGTAGGCGGCGTAGCAAAGCCCTTCAGCATTTCACTGTAATTGGGTTGCGTTACCATTTGCCATTTCTGCGGTTTAGGCTGCGCCCAAAGGCTGCCCGCGCAGCATAGCATGGGGATTAATATTTTGTATGGTTTTCTCATATGTTGAGATTCTTGGTTTTATTATTCCTGTTCCCTTTTATGTCATCCCGATCCATTTGCGGATGGGTGTCATCCAGCCCTGTCGAAGGGTGCGCGTAGGGGTTGCTGCTTATCAACAAGCCGGCGAGCCCCGCGCGTGTTTCGACTAGGCTCAACATGACACCCTTTTTATGCTTTATTAATTCATTCACAAGTCACGCCATCGTTCACTAACGACCGATGACTATTGACTAATGACCATTTACTCAAACCGGTACAACTTCACCTGCATTATACTCGGCTTATCACCCAGCGTTCTTACCACGCTGCCCGTTTTTTTAATGGCGGCTTGTTGGGCAATGTGGTAGTCGAGCATAATATCATCACCATTCAGGCGACGGCCGGGAGTCCATTTTCCGTCGATGTATTTACCTTCGTCTAACAGTGAATAGCCCACGTATTGCGGTCCGGCAGTTTGTGGAACGAAGTTTACCTGCAGATACTTACCGGTAATGATAAATTCATCCGGGCCTTTCTGGATAATCAGTCCATAACCAGCATCGTGCTTTTCAGAACCATCTCTGTTGGTACGGATAGCTACATCAAAACGGTAATTGCCCAGCGTTACGTTTTGGGTTGGTTTTTCGGTATTGAGCCAGATGCCGGCAATTTTGCCTTTGGCCTGTGCCTCCAAGATCTCCGGAGAGAGTTGCTGCAATACATCAAAAGCCTGCGGAACAGGGTCTTTCACCGCATTTTTTATCCGGTCATCAATCCCGAAGGGCGAAAAGCCGATAGCCTTATAAGCACCGATCAGGAAGAAGGCATTAGCTGCGCCTTTTTCATCAGCCTTAGATTCAGGCACAAACAAGCTATTACCATTGCGACTATACAGCTTTGCTATCTCATCAAATTTATCCAGGTAAACATCCGGCGTCAACAGATCAATAGCCGAACCGCCCGCACGCCAGAAATCATGCACATGTGCCTGCGGTCCACCTGCCGGGTAATCGCCAGGCCCCCGGTCATCCGGTTGAACAATCCAGGTGTTCACAAACATGGGCAGTGCATATTTAGCCTTGCCCGCGGCTGCTACCGAGTTTACGTAATGTGAATAATTCCAGGCCATAAAAGCTTCCTCGGCTTGCGGTGAATTGCCAAGAACCTGTGCCCAGGTGCCTTGTGTTTTATAGCCGTTAATGGCCCAGAGTTTATCTGTCTCTGGCAATAACTTACCTTTATTTTTTTGCAGATAGTTGATTAACTCAGCGGGCACCTGTCCGGCCCACGCTTTTTCGGCCTCGGGACCACGATCGCGGCTATCACCCAGCAAACCTACTTCGTTTTCTACCTGCATCATCACTACGGTATGTTGGGCATCAATGGCTTTCACATGATCCATCAGCGCAGCAAAGGCATCGGCATCCGCTTTCAGCGCGGCCGCACAAAATGGCGAGATAGACTCTACCGGGTAACCGCCTTTGATGTGCATGCGGGGGTAGGTTTTGTAATCAGCCTTCATCCAGGCCGGCACGTAATGCGATAAGCCATTCTTCCACGTACCAAACCACAACAAGGCCACATGCAGGTGATTGGCGCGGGCTTGTGCGAGGATGCTATCAACCAGCGCGAAATCATATTTCCCTTTCTCCGGCTCGGTCAGTTCCCAAGTCACGGCGGCCAACACCGTGTTCAGGTGCATGGTATCTAACCGGGGCAGCAACGGGTGCAGGTAAGCCGCATTGGTGGCACTGCTGTTATGCAACTCGCCGCCCAGCACCAGGAAGGGTTTACCATCAACTATTAGTTGGGTGGCTTGTCCGCGCTTTTCCAGGTGGGGGATGCTGTTTTCATCAGATGAAGTGCTGTTAGGCTGATTGCTACCGCCTTGATCGCAGCCAGCTAATAGTGTGGCCGAGAGGCAGGCTAAGGGTAAAACTAATTTGTAAAGTTTTCTCATAATAAATTATAATCGGTTTTACTAAATATGATCGATAAACCCTCTTCGTGTGTTTCGACGGACTTTCTCTACTGATTTAGCGGAAGAGATGTCATCCTGAGCTCCGT
>Ga0153918_1001044_pt1 | contig 11628 bp, 11 predicted proteins | sample TSFL002MetaG_FD_104687 | JGI IMG/M metagenome (GOLD analysis project Ga0153918, IMG submission 104687) | Attine ant fungus gardens microbial communities from Florida, USA - TSFL002 MetaG | ecosystem: Host-associated > Fungi > Mycelium > Unclassified | place: USA: Florida, Paynes Creek Historic... | reverse complement strand
GCTATCCTTTCGGCGCCTTCCCGATCGAGGTCTATCGGGTCTTCGGCCTGAGGATCACGCTGCTCCAGATCGTGATCGTCGCGACGGTCGGCGTGCTTCTCGCCGGCATGATGTTCTACCTCCATCGCACCCGTTTCGGACGCCAGATCCGGGCTGTCGCGGTCAGCGAGCATACGGCCGGCCTTCTGGGGATCGATGCGCGGCTGGTCTATTTCCAGACGTTCTTCCTGTCGGGGGCGCTGGCCGGTATCGCGGGCGTCCTGATCGGACTGGCATTCAACTCCGTCCACTTCCTGATGGGCGAGCCCTTCATGCTGCGGGCTTTCGTCGTGGTCGTGCTCGGAGGGCTGGGAAGCATCGGCGGCGCCGTCCTCGCCGGACTCGCGCTCGGCATCGTGCAGACCCTGACGGTCGCCTACGTGTCCAGCGGGCTCAGCGACGCGGTCATCTTCAGCATCCTGTTCGTGACCCTCCTGATCCGCCCCGCGGGCTTCTTCGGAAAGCTCCAGCAACAGACGCGGGCGGCGCGGTCATGACGGAGTTCTATCGCGGCTACGAAGCCTTCCTGTCCGTCATCCTGATCCACGTGCTGCTGGCGCAAAGCCAGTATCTGGCGATCCGGTCGGGTCTGTTCTCCGTCGCGACCGCCGGCCTTGCGGCCTTCGGGGCCTATACGGCGGGCAATCTCGTCTTGAAGCTCGCCGTCCCCGCCTCTCTTTCGATCCTCGCGGGGATGTTGATGGGGGCCTTCGTCGGGCTCGTGCTGTCGGTGCCCCTCGCACGCCTGCGCGGCGTGTTCCAGGCGATCGCGACGCTGGCCTTCACGCAGATCGTCCTGTCCGTCGCGCTCTGGGCCGATCCCGTCACGGGAGGCGCGATCGGGCTGAACGGCATCCCGAAATCGGTCGAGGCCTGGCACCTGCTGCTCATCGTCGCTCTCGTGACCTGGCTTCTATGGAATCTGTTCCGATCGGCGACGGGCCGCGCCCTCGACACGATCCGTCAGGACGAGCACGTGGCCGTCGCCTTCGGGATCAACGTCACGGCCATGCACGCGCTCGCCTTCACGCTGAGCGGGGCGATCGCGGGCCTCGCCGGCGCGCTCATGGCCAATCACAACTTCAGCGTGGTGGCCGAGGAATTCGGCTTTCCGATGCTGATCAATGCGCTGAGCTTCGTGGTGCTCGGCGGCAGCCGGTCCCTTGCCGGGCCGATCGTCGGCGCCGTGATCCTGACCCTCCTGCCCGAACTCGCGCGCCCTCTCGCCGACAACCGCATGATCCTCTTCGGGGCCCTGCTCGTCCTGGTGATCTGCTACCTGCCGAACGGGATCGCGGACACCGTCGTCCTGAAGCTGCGAGAGCGCAGAAAAGCCCGTCTCACCCGGCCGCGAGCTCTGCCGGTCGCTTCCGGAGAGCACGCCCGATGACGCTCGAACTTCGCAGCGTCGCCAAGAGCTTCGGCGGTCTTCGGGCCGTGCGGGGCATCGACATGTCCGTCGCCAAGGGGCGGATTACGGGCCTGATCGGGCCGAACGGCGCCGGCAAGACGACGGTCGTCAATCTCATCACCGGCCTGCTCGGGCTCACCTCGGGCAAGGTGGTCTGGCGGGGCCGCGACATCGAGACGCTTCCTCCCCACGAAGTCTCCCGGCTGGGCATCGCCCGCACCTTCCAGAACATCCGGCTTCTTCCGGAGGCGTCGACGATCGACAACATCGTCGCGGGTGCCTACCGGCATGACAGGACGTCCTTTTTCGCCCGGCTCGTCGGAGCGGCATCGGTCCGTCGCCAGACGGAGGCCGCGCGCGCCGATGCCCTGCGCCTTCTCGCGCGCTTCGGTCTTGAAGACGAGGCCGAATCACCGGCCGGCAAGCTGCCCTACGGCCATCAGCGGAAGATCGAGATCTTGCGTGCGCTGGCGCTGGAACCGGAACTGCTGCTCCTCGACGAGCCGGTCGCGGGCATGAACGACGTCGAGGCGGCGGAGCTCGGCACCCATGTGCGGGCCCTGGCCGATGAGGGCATCGCCATCCTGTTGATCGAGCACAATATGAGCTTCGTCATGGATCTGTGCGACGACATCTACGTGCTGTCGTCCGGGCAGCTCATCGCCCATGGCAGCCCTGCCGAGATTCAGGCCGATCCGGCCGTGATCGAAGCCTATCTCGGGTCCTGACCGATGCTGGACGTGACCGACCTCCATACGAGCTACGGTGCGGTGAAGGCTCTTCGCGGCTTCACCGTGAAGGTGGCCGAGGGCGCCATCGTCGCGCTGATCGGGGCCAACGGAGCCGGCAAGTCGACCCTGATCAATTCGGTCGCGGGCGTGGTCAAGCCGGCGATCGGGCGGGTGCTGTTCGACGGCGAGGACGTGACGGGCCTGCCGAGCTTCGCGGTGGCCCGGCGCGGCCTCATCCAGGTCCCGGAAGGGCGCCGTGTCCTCGGTCCTCTGAGCGTGCTCGAGAACCTCGAACTCGGACGACAGGCCCTCGGGAGGCGAGGTGGTTCTCCGAGCGATCTCGACGACGTGTTCGACCTGTTTCCCCGCCTCAAGGAGCGTATCGGGCAGGCCGCGGGCTCCCTCAGCGGGGGCGAGCAGCAGATGCTCGCGATCGGGCGCGCCCTGATGGGGCGGCCGAAATTGCTCATGCTCGACGAGCCGAGCCTCGGCCTTGCGCCGGTCGTCGTCTCCCTCGTTTTCGACGCCTTGAGGCAGCTCAACCGCGCCGGGCTCGCGATGCTCCTCGTCGAGCAGAATGCCAGCCGGGCGCTCGACCTCGCGTCATATGCCTACGTCATCGAGCGCGGCGTCGAGCTGCGGCAGGGACATGCGGCCGCGCTTGCGACCGATCCCGCGATCAAGGCCAGCTATCTGGGCCTACGGCACGAGCCGGCGGATTGATCGGCTGCCGCAATCCCTGTCAGGACCACAGCGCCGCGGAATGCCCGGCATCGAGCGCGACGGTCTGGCCGTTATAGAACGACGACTCCCGTGAAACGAGGAAGAGGGCCGTATAGGCGGTCTCCCAGCCGGTGCCTTGGCGATGGAAGGGCATCCGCCGCGTCGCGCGGGCGCTGGAGATCGCCCGCGAGGCCTGCCCCATGGCCGTGTTCATCCAGCCGAGGGCCAGCACGTTGCAGCGGATTCCGCGCGGCTCGCCGAGTTCCACCAGATGCCGGCACAGCCCCGGCAGGGCCGCCTTGGCGGCATCGTAGGCGACGTTGTTGCCGCTCGCGCGCAGTCCCGCCATCGACGAGATGAGCACGATGGCGGAACCGTCGGCAAGGTGCGGCCAGGCCTCGCGGCAGCACAGCATGTGGCCGCGCGTGTTGATCCGGAACACGTCGTCCCAATGATCGACGCTCACGTCCGGCAGCGCCAGCTTCGAGTTGATCCCGACATTCACCACCAGCCCGTCGAGTCCTCCGAGTTGCTCCAGGGTCCCGGCGATCATCCGCTTGACCGAGTCCTCGTCCCCGACATCGGCTTCGATCGCGACGGCGCGTCCCCCTTCTCCCGTGATGAGGTCGACGGTTTCCCTGGCTGATGCCAGGACGCGATCCGCGCAGGCGACATGCGCCCCTTCGCGCGCAAGGAGCCACGCGGTCGCGCGGCCGTTGCCGATGGCGCCCTCGAGCGCACCCTCGCTCTGGCCCGCCCCGACCACGAGAATGCGGCGCCCCTGGAGGCGCCCTCGTCCGGGCGCGCGCCCGAGGGCCTCCTCGAACAGATGCTGCTGCGGATTGATGGCTGGCATGTCGATGGACCCGAGGAGGTTGGATTACTGGTAGGCGGCGGCGCGGTCGACGCCGTCGAGCAGGAGACGCTTGATCCGCGCCTGGCGCCGGTCGAGGCGCGTGACGGTCTCCGCGACTTCGGCCAGGCGTCCGAACGGCACGACGAGAGCCCCGTCGAGATCGGCGACGACGATGTCTTGCGAGGCGGCGTGCACAGGCCGCGAGCCGATCCCGCGCAGTTCGACCGGGACGTCGATCGCGGTGTAGTCCCACCGCCCAGGGAAGCCGAGCACGCTCGTCCCCCGGCAGAAACAGGGAAAATCGAGCTCGGCGAACTCGTCGCTGTCGCGGGCCGTGCCGTCGACCAGTATTCCGGCCGCGCCCCGTCGCTGGAAGCCGATCGCGGCGTTCCCGCCGATCACGGCAGCCTCGTCGTACGCGCCCGTCGCCACGACCACGATGCAGCCCGGCGTCACCGCACGGTCGATCTCGGTGTACAGCCCGGCAGGAGGGGGGAGGGGATGGGGCCGCACCCGCCCCGTCACGCAGAGAGCGGGTCCGGCCATGCGCATGCCGGGCATGAGCGGGCGAACGAAGCGGTCGAGCGCGAAATCCGCGATGCCCAGCCGGTCCATGGCATCGGCGAGGAGCGGCGTCGGAGAGCGCAGCACGATCTCCCGAGGGATCTCCCGGCTCATCGCATCCTCGCTGGCCGAGCCGCGCGGGAGCGCCTGCCGATCTCAGTGCCGCGGGGCACGATCAGATCACCCGCGCTTCGGCGAGCCGCTTCAGCTCGTCGGCCGAAAGACCCAGGCGGCCGCCATAGATCTCCTCGTTGTGCGCGGCGAGCTTGGGACCGAGCGAGCGGATGGCGCCCGGCGTCTCCGAGAGACGCGGCACGACGCCCGGCACGACGACCGTCTCGCTCTCGTTCGCCGGCATTCTGACCAGATTGCCGCGCTCGGCGATATGGGGATCCTCGAAGATGTCGGCGACGCTGTTGATCGCGCCGATCGGGACCTCCTTGGCCAGCAAATGCGCGATGAGGTCGTCGCGATCGAGGCTCCCGATATAGGCGGCCACGATGCCGTTGATCTCGTCCCGCCGCGCGATCCGCTGGCGCATGGTCCTGAAGGCGTCTTCCGCCAGAAGGTCGGGCCGCTCCATCGCATCGCACAGGCGCTCGAACATCCGGTCCGTCGTGCAGGCCAGCGCGACCCACTGGCCATCCTTCGTCTCGTAATGGCTGTGGGGCACGTGGTTGACGGTGTCGGCGCCCATGCGCTCGCGGACGTAGCCGGTCTTGGCATAGTTCGGGATCATGTCGTCGAGCATCCGCAGGATGCCCTCGTAGAGGGCGGTGTCGACCACCTGGCCGATGCCGTAGCGCTGGCGAGCCGTGTAGGCCATCATGGCGCCGAGCGCGCTGTAGAGGCCGGTGATGTAATCGGCCATCGAGGTCGATCCGGGCACGACGGGCTTTCCGCCGGGCTCGCCGGCCAGATAACTCAGTCCGGCATAGGCATGGGCGATGCGGGCGAAGCCGGGACGTCCCCTGTTCGGTCCCGTCTGTCCGTAAGCGGAGACGCGCACCAGGATGATGTCGGGCTTGATCCGCTTGAGGACATCATAGCCGATCCCCCAGCGCTCGATCGTCCCCGGCCGGAAGTTCTCGACCACGATGTCGCTCTGCGCGACCAGCTTCTTGAAGATCTCGATCCCTTCCGGCTTGCGCAGGTCGAGCGTCACGCTCTTCTTGTTCCGGGCCTCGCTGAGCCACATGAGCGAGCGGTCCTCGTCGACCATGTTGCCGGAATTGCGCACGCCTTCCCCGCCGGGCATCTCGATCTTGATCACCTCGGCCCCGAACTCGCCGAGAACCGTGGCGCAGAAGGGGCCGGCGAGGACGGTGGCGATGTCGAGGACCCGCACTCCGTCGAGCGGCATGCGGTTCCTGGTCTCTTCGGGCATCCTTCCTCTCCTTGATGTCGTATTTTCAGTCGGCCAGGATTCGCTCGGCGACGGCCCGATGGGCGGCTTCCACGAGGCGCCCGTCGAGTTGGACCGCCCCGACATTGCGGCTGCGGGCGTCGGCCAGGGCCTCGACGACGCGCCGGGCCCAGACGAGTTGCTCGGGCCGGGCGCCGAACGCCTCGTTCACGATGGCGATCTGAGCCGGATGGATCGCCCACTTGCCCGTGAAGCCGAGAGCCCGCCCAAGCCGCGCGGCGTCCCGGCAGCCGGTATCGTCGTCGACACGCGGAAAGGGGCCGTCGAGCGGGGCGATGCCGAAGGCATGGCATGCGGTGACGAAGCGGGCCTTGGCGTGCTCGAACGGAAGCCGGCCCGGATCGGGGGGCGTGGTTCCGGCCAATCTGTCGAGCAATCCGACGCTGAAGGCGAAGTCGCCGGAGCCGAAGGACGCCGAAACAATGGCGGGCCCTGCGCCGAGGATCTCTTCGACCCGTGCGACGGCGCGTGCGGATTCGATCAGAATGTGCAGCTCGAAAGGTCTGCCGCGGGCCCGGCCGAGGCCTTCCAGAAGACGTGCGAGGAAGACCACGTCGTCGCGCGCTTCGACCTTCGGCACCAGGAATCCATCGAGGCGCCCGGTGCGGGACAGCTCGATGAGGTCGTCGATGCCCCATTCGGTGTCGAGCCCGTTGCAGCGCACCAGGACGCGGCGCGGGCCCCAGTTCTGGCGATCGATGGCGGCGGCGGCGACGCCTCGCGCTTCGGCCTTCCCATCCGGGAAAACCGCATCCTCGAGGTCGATCATGATCGTGTCCGCCGAACTCGCGGCGGCCTTGGCCATCAAGGACGGGCGGCTGGCGGGAGAGCTGAGAAGACAGCGGGGCGGCCGCCTCGCGCGTTCGGGAGCGCTCCCTTCGGCCATGTCCTCCTCCCGCGATCATTGCCGCGATCATTGCGCGCGATCGTCCAATGCGGCCGAAAGGCAGAGACGGAAAATCGATTCTGACTACCGGCTCATAGCGCCTGTCGATCAATCGCAGGATTTCTCGCGGCTCATTGCGGTTGGGAAAGAGGCGATAGCCAAAACTGAATTGCAGCCCGCACCGGTCATGCCGCAATCGAGACCGTGGACAATACCGCGGGAGGATGGCCGATGTCCGGCACTGCGCGCACCGACATGATCCTGATCGCCTTCATGCAGGCGCAGAACTGCTCGAATTATGTCGGCTCCTGGCGGCACCCGGCGACGATCCAGGACTTCACGACCGCCCAGCACTACCAGCGCATCGCGCGGATATTGGAAGAGGGGAAGTTCCACCTCGCCTTCTTCGACGACCGCCTCGCCATGCCGGAGCTGAGCGACGATTTCAGCCTGTCGGTGGAGCACGGCATCCGGACCGTGAAGATGGACCTGATCCCTCTGCTGACGGCGATGGGCATGGCGACGCGCCATCTGGGCCTCGGCGGCACCTATTCGACGACCTATTACGAGCCCTTCCATGTCGCGCGCGTCTTCGCCACGCTCGATCTCATGATCGGCGGCCGCGCCGCCTGGAACGTCGTGACGTCGCTCAACGATCACGAGGCGGCCAATTTCGGCCGCGCCGAGCATCTCGAACACGATCATCGCTACGACCGGGCCGACGAGTTCATCGAATGCGTTCTCGGCCACTGGTCGACCTGGGCCGACGATGCCCTGATCGTCGATCCGCAATCGGGCCGTTTCGCCGATCCGAAGAAGGTCCGCCGCCTCGACTACAAGGGCAGATATTACAGCTCGCGCGGGCCTTTCACCGTGCCTCGCTCGCCGCAGGGACATCCCGTGATCATGCAGGCGGGCCAGAGCGGACGGGGGAAGCAATTCGCGGCCCGGTGGGGAGAATTGATCTTCTCGGTCTACAAGAACATCGATCAGGCGAAGGCGACGACGCGCGAGATCAAGGAAGAAGCCGCCCGTCTCGGCCGCGACCCGAACGGCATCAAGATCGCGCCGGCCGTCTACATGATCCCCGGCGAGACCCGGCAGATCGCCGAGGACAAGAAAGCGCTGATCGACGGCCTCGCACGCGCTCCCGACGCGATCTCGCTCATCTGCGAGGTCACGAATTTCGACCTGTCGAGGGTGCCGTTCGACGAGCCCCTCACGGACGAGCAGATGAGCAAGATCGGTCCGACCCTCGGCCTCAAGGAGCGTGTCGTCCGGGAAGCCGGGACGAACAATCCGACGCCGGGCCAATTCGTGAAATATTGCCGCCGCGGCACGATCCACGAGGCGCCGATCTTCTGCGGCACGCCGAAAGACATCGCGGACGAGCTGGAGGCCTGGTACGTCGGAGGGGCCTGTGACGGCTTCGTGCTCTCGGCGACGCATCGGCCTGGGACGTATGAGGATGTCGCGCGTCTCGTCGTTCCCGAATTGCAGCGCCGCGGCCTCTTCCACAAGGATTATGCGGGTACGACCCTGCGGGAGAATCTCGGCCTGCCGCGACCTGTCGTGACCCACGGTTGAGACGCGGCCAGGATTGCGGACGAAAGAGGGACGGGCCTATCATATCGGGCGAGGGCGGGGCCGGAGAATGCCCCGTCCCTGGGAAGAGGAATGACCCGAATCGCCCTCGGCCCGGCCGAGCTTGAGACGTTTCTCGCAATCGCGGAACTCGGCAGCTTCAGTCGTGCTGCCGAGCGCTTGTCCTTGTCCCAGCCCTCCATCAGCAATCGCATCCTGCGGCTGGAGAAGCTGCTGGGGACCCGGCTCTTCGAGCGCACGACCCGCGCCGTGGTCCTGACCCCGGCGGGATTGCGGCTGCAGGCGCGCGTCGCACCCGTGATCGACGAGCTGCGCTCGGCGCTCGAAGAATTCCAGCGGGAGGCGGACCATCGCCGGCTGACGGTGACGGTCGCCGCCTCTCCCATCGTCGCGGCGGCGCTCGTGCCGCCGATCCTGCAACGGTTCCGGCAAACCTATCCCGACGTGAAGGTGGTCTTGCGCGACGACGTTCCCTTCGAGCGTCTCTCGGCGCTGATCGCGGAAATCAAGTCCGGCGCCGTCGACATCGCGGTGACGGCCCTCGCCGCGCCTCATCCGGAAGTCGAGTTCGAACCCCTTTTCCAGGACGAATGCATCGTGGTCGGACCACGCCCCGCCCTTCTCGGGCGTGCGGAAATCACGATCGAGGAGTTCGCGCGGGAGCCCTTCGTCACCCTGTCCGCCTATGGCCCCGAGGTCTCCGCCCTTGCGGCGGGGCTCGAAGAGCGCGGCATCTCGTTCCGTCCCAGCTATCAGGTCGCGAACGTGACCACGTGCCTGGGTCTCGTGGAATCGGGGATGGGGCTCGGCCTGCTGCCCCGTTTCGCGCTGCGCTCGAACGACGCCTTCGAATCCGGACGCCTGCTCACCGCGCGCCTCGTCGGCGCATCGATCGTGCGCCGCATCGGCATGCTGCATCTGCGCCAGGGCGACCTCGCCCCCTCGGCACGCGCTCTCAGCCGGGCGTTCCGCGCCGAGGCCGCGCGCGACGGCGGGTTCGGCGTGCGCCACGACGAGGCCGAGAAGCGCCCCATGTTGTCCGCTATCAATCGATAACGCAATTCGATTGGCCGTCGCGGTCGCCCCCGGCCATTTGTGCCGGGAGGAAACGGACCAAGGGCGGAAGCGTCCCATGCGGAAATTGATCGTGGGGCTGGGCGGCACCACCCGAGCCAACTCTTCGTCGGAGCGGGCGGTTCGGGTCGTGCTCGATCATGTCGCGCGCCAAGGCGGGGAGGTCGCGATGTTCGGCGGCCCCGAGATCGCCCTTCCGCTCTACGCTCCCGAAGTTCCCTTCCGGACCGCCGAGGCGCAGAAGCTGACGGAAGCGCTGCGCCGCGCGGACGGAATCGTGCTCGGCTCGCCGGGCTATCACGGCATGATTTCCGGCCTCGTGAAGAACGCGCTCGACTATTGCGAGGATATGCGCGGAGACACGCGGCCGTATTTCGAAGGCCGCGCCGTCGGATGCATCGCATGCGCGGCGGGCTGGCAGGCCGTCGGCTCGACGCTCGCGGCACTGCGATCGGTGGTCCACGCGCTTCGGGGATGGCCGACACCGCTCGGGGTCGGGATCAACACCGCCACGAAGATCTTCGACGAGAACGGCGTTTGCACCGACGAAGGTGTCGGGCGGCAACTCGAGATCGTGGCCGCGCAGGTCATGGACTTCGCGCATCGTTCGCGAAAAGCGGCCTAGAGCATGATCCCGAAAAGTGGGTATCGGTTTTCGGAAAAGATCATGCTCAAACAAAAGGATAGAGCATGATGGCGATTCAACGAAACGCCATCATGCTCTAGAGCCTCCGGAAGGATACCGACATGTACATGCGGATCGGGTGGGGCCGTGTGAAGCCCGGCCATTGGGACGCCTACCAGGAAGAATACGAGAAGCTGCATCAGGATCGCCGGATTCCGGGCCGGATCGCGAGCTATCTCGTGCAGGACGTCGCTCACGCGGATTCAGGGTTCGTGGTCACGCTCTGGCGCGATGAGGCCGACATCCGGGCCTACGACAATTCCGACGGACGCAAGGACATGATGGCGGCGCTCGCCCGCCATTTCACCGGGCAATACAGCGTCCAGCTCTGCCGCGTCGTCCACGAGGAAGAGTGCCTGCCGGCAAAGGACGGCTGAGGCGGGCGAACGCGCCCGGCAACGAGGCGAGACCACGAGCGCGAGGGGAGGTCAGGGATGGTAGCGGGATGTCGGCCGATGCGCTCGCGCGCTCCTTCCCCGGTTTGCCGGGAAGGGCGGGCGTGATGGCGCGGGCACTGCGCAAGCTCGACGATCGTCCCGGCGCGGCCCCCGCGCGCGAGGCGCTGCTCGAGGTGTGCGATCTTCAGGTCGAGTTCGCGACCCCGCGCGGCAGGTTGCGCGCGGTCGACGGCCTCTCCTACTCCGTCCGTCGCGGGGAGATTCTGGCGATCGTCGGCGAGAGCGGCTGCGGGAAGTCGGTCTCCTCGCTCGCCGTCATGGGGCTGCTCGCCAAGCCGGCCGGCCGCGTCGTCGGCGGGAGCATCCTGTTCGAGGGCCGCGATCTTCTCGCAGCCTCCGAGGAGGAGATGCGCGAATTGCGCGGGCGCGACATCGGCATGGTCTTCCAGGAGCCGATGACGTCGCTCAATCCCGTCATGCGTATCGGCGATCAGATCACCGAAAGCCTGAGGGTTCATCTCGGTACCGGCAAGGTCGAGGCCAATGCCCGCGCCGCCGAACTGCTCAGGCAGGTCGGCATCACCGATGTCGAGCGCCGCCTCAGGCAATATCCGCATCATCTCTCGGGCGGCATGCGCCAGCGGGTGATGATCGCCATCGCGCTCGCCTGCGATCCCAAGCTCATCATCGCCGACGAGCCGACGACGGCGCTCGACGTCACCATCCAGGCGCAGATCCTCGAACTGATGCAGGATCTCGCGCGCCGCCTCGACATCGCGATCGTCATCATCACGCACAATCTCGGCATCGTCGCCCGCTACGCCGACAGCGTGAGCGTCATGTACGCGGCGCGCGCCGTCGAGCAGGGCCGCGCCGAGCAGGTCTTCCTCGCGGCCTCGCACCCCTACACGGTCGGCCTGATGAGCGCGATCCCGCGTCTCGACCGGCCGCGGGAAAGCCGGCTCGCCACGATCGAGGGCCTGCCGCCCGACCTCCTGCATCCGCCCAAGGGCTGCCGCTATGCGGCCCGCTGCCCCGCCCGGATCGCGAAATGCGACGAAGATCCGCCGCTCGCGCCGGTGCGGGACGGCCATCGGGCCGCCTGCTGGCGCTCGCAGGAGGTGCGCGACGGGCTGCCTCTCTACGCCGGGATCGAGTCCGGCGGGGATGAGGACGCGGCCTCTTCGCCGGCCCCGGTCTTCGTATCCGTGAAGGGCCTCGTCCGTCGTT